>ENA-UPTF01001219-UPTF01001219.1-marine-metagenome-genome-assembly--contig:-NODE-1219-length-16543-cov-2.898518_pt1 | contig 16543 bp, 15 predicted proteins | sample MGYA00238166_ERZ767019 | MGnify/ENA primary metagenome ERZ767019 (study PRJEB28930, sample SAMN06266391) | marine metagenome | isolation source: Sea water from 250 m depth | place: Atlantic Ocean...
GGACTTCTCCAATTTCCAATTTTTTCGACTATAAAAGTTTCGATAATAACCAAAGCGACCCTCGATAGACATTGATGGAGATAAATAATATCTACCCCCAATAAAACTGGAAAAACCCAGCCAGTTTTTTTTCATAACTCCTTCAACAGTCAAGCTTATATTCTCATTATCTTCATCTAAATTTTTTAAAAATGAATCCCAATCAGCGGATGAAGCAGGTGCAGTAAGTTGAATTGTACCCGTGTTGTACATGGGCGCGAGCGAAAAATTCAATTCGAACCGTGGAAATTGAAAATAAAACGTTTCAATGCTGAGCTCGCGAAAGGTAATGGTCCGGCTATAATTGGATTCACCGATCGTACCCGTATGAAAAGATTGAGATTGACTGTATCCAACCCTGGCATTGGGATAAAACATATATTTAACGCCCCAATCCAATAACAAATTTCTATCTAATAAATTCATTTTAGGAATAATAGAATTAGAGTCTGGATCAATGCCAATCAGGCCGGGATTATAAAAACCAGTTCCCAAATAAAAAGAAATTTTAGGCGGTGATGAAATAAAACTAGGTTGTGCGGAAACACAAGACAGCAAGCTAAATAAAACGATTATTTTTATAATGCTTTTCATGTACAACACTAATACTTGGGCCCAGAACAAATGTTAATTTGACTCATCATAAGATCAAAAAAATGGTATAGGCGTATATTTGGCAGAGAATTGCCGAGGATGGTGTGGCTGTTTAGGAGTTTTTTACTCATAATGGTACGTGGCGTAATACCGTTCTTTGTTTGCTCCTCAAACAAAGAAATTCCGCATTTATTTACTTCAAGTGGAATTTCATGCTATTAGTGTAAACTATACAATAACTATTATTAATATGATTTTAACCTGAAAATTCAATGATAATTATTAATTTTAACCAATGAATTTTCGTATCTCGAAAGTACTACCCCCCCTATTCTTACTATTTTCTTTATGTTTTACACAAACAAATCCATTGTTTACTATTAAAGGTAAAGCGGCCTTTGCAAAAGATAATCCAATCCCAAATACAGAAATAATGCTACTGGACACGTTGGGAAAGATGATTCAGAAAACAAGATCATCAAAAAAATTCTTAAAAAAATATGGAGGAGGAAAATTCAAATTTGAAAATGTACCCAATGGCGAATATATCATCACTGTCGATTTTCAGACGGAGAATAAAATAAAAAAACGTATTTCCCTAGATGATAGTAATCTTAACGTTGGAACTATTTACAATATACTGCCATTCCCAAAATACAAAATCGCCAACTATCCCATCCCTGACCCTATTTATATGAGACCAATTCCAACAGACCCCGTTCCTGGCGACACAATCAATATAAGACATATACTGGTACAGCTTGACGGAACCGCCAATACGGTTATCGTAGATTCCATCATTCAAGATACAGTCTATTTTATTCATGCTAATAGCATTGATCATGATTCACTGGAACTGGATCAAGTCTATTTGATCTATAACCATTTTGGCAAAATGATCCATCACTCAAGATCTTTGAAAAACCGTATGAGTGATCTACAACAAAGAGACGGCTACATTCTTTTTCATAATGGGGATAGTTTAGAATATAACAATATTTATTTTGCACCGGGCGCTGAAGTAGCCACATTCCATGAAATAGATTCGACTATGATATCAAAATACCACTCTTTATATGACATATATAAAATCAGATCAGGGCCATCCTATTTAGGATATTCGGTAAGAAAAGGATTTTGGACAGGTGTTTATACCATTGGTACAATTATGGGTATACAAATGATCCAATCAAAATCATTTGGTCCGATATTAAAGCTTTATTCACCGGACTTTTCACCCATAAGAAAAGAAACAGGTCAATACTATTATCCCATGATTACTTCGCTTTCCCTTTTTGCGATTGGCAGGATCACATATGATATCCTCAAAGACCGCCGTACAAATTATATTTTACCTGTATATGAAAATGATCCTTTTCCCAAAAATATGTTCGTTTTTTCATTCCCGGAGTGGATCTGGAAAAAATCACAACCCATCGTGAGACCAATCATGAATAGCAAACCAGTGAAATGGTGGAAAAATAGAAATTTAAGAAAACTGCAGAAACAAGCGGCTAAATAGAAATCCGCTTCCGACTCAGTGCTATAACTCCAAACAACTTCACAAGTTTATCTGCCAATCTCCATGAGATTTGTCCAACTGCAAGCAAAAAGCGAACCGGAACTGAATTCACAATAATCTCACAAGAACCTTTCCGTAGTGCTTTTAATACAGCATCGGCAACTTTCTGCGGTTTGGATGAGCCTAATATTGCTGGCGGGTCAATACCGCCATCATAAAACATACCCGCATCCGAAATATATCCGGGACAGATCACCGATATATCTACAGGTGAATCCATAAATTCCTGGCGCATGCCATCTGACCACATTAATAACCCTGCTTTTGTTGCCGAATAAATCGTGTTGTAGGCTACTCCCTTTTTGCCAGCTAATGAGGCAATATTTACAACATGCCCTTCCCGTTGTTCAATCATCTTTGGCAACATACATCTGGTCAGCTCTAATGGACACCGAAGGTTTGTTTTTAAAATTGCCGATATATCTTCGCTTGTTTCTTGGTCAAAATGATTGTACTTCTCAATACCAGCATTATTTACCAATATCTGGATCGGGTGATATTGATCCCACAAATCATCTACAAACCCTTCCAGGGCATTAATATCTGCTAAATCAAAAGGATGTATATGACAGATGCCGCTAGAACTTTCAATTTCTAACTTGGTTTTCTGTAACCCGTTTTCATTTCGAGCTACAGCAAGGACGGTTACCCCTTGCTCTGCGAGTGTTTTTGCAATGTAGGGGCCGATGCCTCTTGATGCGCCTGTAACAATTGCTGTTTTACCAGATAGATTCAATTAGAGCGAACCGGATAAAGCCTGGATCGCAGCAAGCAAAGTTGCAGGATCATCCGAATGAGGTGCATTAGGCGGATCTAATATATCCATTTCAGCTGCCGATTTTGCAAATTGACCAGTACTGAAATAAGATTGGATTAATGCCATGCGAACATCTTTATAGTCTACTGATGTTTTATGAGAAAATTGATAAGTAGCCTTAAGGTCAAGCAGGTCAATAGCTGATTGAATTGAGCTGGTATAATCATGAATTAACCTAGCAGATATGGCTTTCCCTGCTAACGCATCTAGACGAGCATTGTCTGAAATCGAAATATTAAAGTTTTCCAATGCTTTACTAAAATCAATGTGGCCATTACCATAATTACGAGAGAATGTTAATGCCCAGCCTCGCCCTACTAACGCTTCAGCATGGATATTATCATAAGTCGTATGCAGTGCTGCCATGAAAATCGCTTCTTGAAATTTTAATATACTACTGTTGTAATTACCACTTTCAAAGGTTTCCCAACCCTCTGTAATCAGAGTATTTATTTCGGTTGTTTTATCCATAATACCGGAAAGAATTACCGATAATGGATTATTCTGCACAGTACTATTATGATTGATTGTGATTCTTGCATTTAAACTAGCGGATGTTGGAGAATATCTAATTGGTATAGCCAACGATTGTCCTGGAGTAACGACATGGCTGGAAGTACCGTCAACAACTGAAAATTCGCTTGATGAAATGGAAAAACTGATTTCAAGATCAAACCCTGAACTGGCACTGTTTGTAATTGTTATGTCTAAATCTTTATTCTCGCCTTCTTTTACTAAACCAAAATCAAGATTATTGGGCAAATATGTGAACGAAACTGGCGCAGCTCCTTCTCCATAAATATACATTTCATGAAAAGAATCCTCTTCGTTGGAAACCACTAATTTTGCCGAAGATTGTTCCACTCCAGTTGGGCGAAAAGTAATATAGATCTCCTTGGACTCATTTTTTTGCAAAGTGATCACACCACTGAAATCCATGGTAAACTTCGGGGAATCCATGATGACAACATTTCCTTCAAATGCGCCCGTGGATTCTTCAGAATTTTTTATACGAATTTTCTGTGAAGCAATTTGGTTTGCCTCCACTTTCCCAAAGTTGAGTTCACCCGGTTCAAAAATAATCTCATAATTAGGATCAACCTTATCCTCACAGGCAATAATTGCCAGGAGAAATGACAAAATTATAAATGTAATTTTCCGCATCATTATCGAGAAAGCACCATTTTTCTAGTTTGCGAAAATCCATTGGAAGAAATTCTGAAAAAATAAACACCACTCACAGCTGGTAACCCTTTGGCATTATTTCCATCCCATAATATATCGTATCGTCCTGCATGCTGAAATTGATTCACTAAATGTATGAGTTCTCTTCCCAATATATCATAAATCACTAAAGATACATGTCCACCTCTAGGAATATCATAATGGATCATTGTTTCTGGGTTAAACGGGTTGGGATAATTTTGATACAGACTGTATTCTGTTGGCAATATAGCTTCTTCAGATATCGCTAATGGACTTCCACTTCCACGGGGAATTAATGTATAATGTCCTAATTGGATACCTATTCCCTCCATTCGCCTTCCATCAGATGAAAGGGTTGAATGCAATTCTCTCCATACCTCTCCATCCCAATAACCAATGGATATCGTTTCCGGATCAAGAGCACCTGTGTCCATTGATATTTTCGCACCTTTTTCTAAATCTCTACCCACAGGGCTCACAGTATATATTGGATGTATCTGATCGATTAGGGATGTACGCATTTTAGCGGTTGCCGGGCTATTGTCATTATTACCCACAATAACATAGCTGTCTTCAGCCAGGCTATTTTCCGGCATATATATATGGTAATTACCATCCCGTGAAGCAATATCACCACCTACTCTTGCCAGGATGTAATTCACATTGTAAGTGAAGGTAGTATCCATATTGGCTCTGCCATATCGCATTGTGCCTTTAACATTAATATCAAGTGCACCCGAAGCACGTATCCGATAATTATCAGTCATTAATATCGAATCGTTTCCTGCCATTATATGTGTATCTAAAATTTCTTCATAACCTGCATTTTTTGTTGTGACAGTCATATAATCCGAACCCAACATCGAGTTTCCAATAATAAATAGGTTCAATTCATCAGTAAAAACTGGATTCTGCATAAATCCTGCCGTTAGATGTGGTACAGTGTTATCCGCAATATAAAATGACGTTCGAAATAAATAATTCCAGCCACTAAGTGATTCACCTCCTATATTAAACCCAGATAATTCATCTAACGTGCCTCCATCATTATAGTTAAAGGCATATGTATAATTTTCATCATTTACATGATGGTCCATTCCGAAATAAGTACCAACTGTGTCGTCTTCTACAACCCCAATAACGATCGGACCAAGATTAGATAATTCATCTTTAAAAGGTGTCATATCGATAATGGTCCAGTCTCCTGTAAGTGAAGCGCGTTGGGTAGACCAGTATAGGGGCGTCATCACATCACGAATATTGCCATCATCATCCAAAATTTCCCAGACATGAATATTAAAATCTTTATCTGCTGTAGCTGGTGTGGTAGATCCAGAGAACTCCTGGTCAAATCCAAATACAATCTTGATTTCTACTAACTGGTTAATTGCCATTTTTGGATCAAATTTTACGCCCCATCCCCATCCAGTACTATTATTCCCCCAGCCAAGAAAACCAAACTGACCACCATCTGAGGTGGTAAATAAATCTAATTCTCCATCATCATGAGCGATTTCTTCAAAACCGGTCCAACCAGAAGCATCGGTACCAGTGGATACGTAGTCATATTTCAGGCTGAAACTTTCCTGGTTCACAACAATAAATAAAGCGCTTCTCACTTTCAAACTGTCATGAATACCATCATTGTCATAATCTAGTTTGTAATGATAAACGAGATGTTTCGCATCATTAGATAGTGTATTGACTACAGCAGAAGAATCATTGTACTCAATTGAACGAATATAAGGCGTCCCACTGCTGGCAGCTGAAAATGTGATTTCCATGGAATCAGCAGATGATTCATAGGCAATATAATTTGATCCATAGTCTTGCACTGTATTTCCAGCGGATTCCACATTTCCAGATAAATGCTTTGCTGTATACCTTGCACGCATTGGCAACCAAAGATCATATCCATATTTGGAATTCATAGATTTATTATCCAGATAATTGGCCGTAAACCAATCCACCAGCCATTCTTTATGAGTTTGGCCAATATTATGCTTTGTGAGCAATTGGTCAAACGCCTGCCAACCTTGCAAAGGATTTGTACCTGCATTTATTGTGATAAATTCTTTGATTGCCCCATCCCCTAATTGTTCAACAAAATAAAGCGAAAATAAAGAGGCCATGGCATAATGAGCGGCATCTGAATCCCAATCCCATCCAATTTGATCCGCCTGATTTAAATAATGGGCATGCGAGATATACTCACCCCCGCAAATGATGGTAGCTATTTCACTCAATCCTTCGTTGAACTGGACAGTCTCATATTTATCATAATTGTAATGGATCACGTGTTGAAGTTCATGAGATAACGTCCCCTGTACATATGAAACGCTTGCATAGGTATCCAAATAAACAATATCACGACGATTGCTACCCGTTTGATTTGTTTGATCTAAAGGATAAAAATAACCACCAGCTCCAGAATAAATATCGGCAAAGAGAAAGTCTACAATTCCATCACCATCATAGTTCGGCGGTGAACCAAAATACTCCAATTCTAAATCATAAATTCCTTTCGATGAATTTCTTGACCCAGAAGGGGTTTCTTCTTCTAGAAGTTTTAAATAAGATGTTGCCAAAGCAGCAGAAATATTTGTGGAATTTTTTATTTCCGCCGTATCGGCCCATATGGCCGTGTGATCACCTTTAGCTAATAGTTCTGCTACTATTTCTTCACTTTTGGTTCCTCCTGAACCATCATCCACCATTACCCAAAATTTTTCAAGATCACCTATTTGTGCTGCTTTTTTTCGTACCGGAGGAATCTGCATTCGACGATAAATTTCGGGATACTCATTTTTCATTTTTTCCATATGATTTTGGATGAATGAATCAGTAAGTCCAGGTACAGCGCATAGGGGTATCTCAGGTAATTGATCTATATAATCAATTGGTCCCGATTGAATTGTTCCTCGAGTTAACTGTGCAGATAATAAGCTAACCGAAAGAAATAGAAAATATTGAAGGATAGTTTTAAACAAGTTTGCTACAAATGATATTTTAAATTAGGAAAAAATAATCCTTGAGAATAGCGGAATTACTGATCCGCCTTTCGAGGAAGTTTCTCATCCATATCTGCTACCACATACGCCATAACTGCCATGGTGGCCACACATCTGTTAAATTCGTCCCGATCCAATTTATCCCAAGTGTCAGCATTAGTGTGGTGGTACCAAAAATATTTGCTGCCATCTACTCTTAAGCCCATGCCTGGTACCCCTTCGCGCATAATTGGGCCAATATCGGCACCTCCACCGCCCTTAATAATTTTTCCCGATTCAATTGGCGATAGTAGTTTGCCAATATCCGTTATCATATTAAAAGCCTCATCTGAACCGCTAAAACCAAAACCGCTCGGTTTAAACACTCCGCCATCCGACTCAATTGCTAAAATATGGTTATCCAGTTCATCTATGTGCGCGTCTCGGTATGCGTTTCCACCGCGCAGACCGTTTTCTTCATTGGTCCATAAAACAACCCGTACTGTTCGGCGCGGTGTAAGACCCAAATCTTTCATCAACTTCACAGCTTGCCAGGCAGCCACACAACCGCCACCATCATCCATGGCCCCCTGACCCACATCCCATGAGTCTATGTGACCACCCATCACTACAACTTCTTCAGGATATTCACTTCCCCTTATTTCCGCTACTGCATTTCTCGATGGTACATCTTCTTCGTATCGGCCTTCCATATTTAACTTAACAGTAACAGTCTGACCTCGGTTTACCATTCGCCCAATCATAGCGGCATCTTCAACGGTAATAGCAGCATGTGGTATTTTTTTTACTCCATCTTCATATCGGCTGTTACCTGTATGAGGAGTATTCATCGAGTAAGGACCGACAGATCGAATTATACTGGCTACTGCACCAGCTTTCGATGCAGCAACTGCGCCTCCAGATCGATAACTGACTGTTTTACCATAATTTGTGAATGGAACATTAAACAGTACAATTTTACCCTTTGCTTCATCAGATCTATCTTCCAATTCATCAAAACTCGATACAACCATCACATCGGCTGTAATACCTTCTGGCGCTGTACCAATACTTCCCCCAAGACCAAGCATATGAAGTTCTTTTTTCCATGGAGAAACCATATGTGCCGATTCATTACCGCGTACCCATTTTGGGACCATCACTGCTTCTCCATGTACATTAGATAAACCATCCCGATTCATTTCAGATAGTATCCAATCAATTGCTTTTTCGAGATTATCCGTACCACTGAATCGTGGTCCAAAAGTATCGCACATTTCTGCCAAGCGTTCAAAACCGGAAGTGTCCTTAAGGGCCGCTTCAATCAAACGATTTGCCGATGTTTCATATTTTGAGGCAATAGAACCCAAAGTTATTGATGAATTGCTTGTTTTCGACTGCGGTGGTGCACAAGCACTAATAGTCGCTGATAACATTAAAATTAAAAGATTTTTCATTTTTTCCTCATTTCAATCATTAACATTTAATTTTTTTGATTTAAAAGTAATAGGTCAAAATTCCAATGATAGTCAGAATAAAATAATTTACCAGTACAGCTGCACCAGCATAATCCTTGGAAAATCGTTGACCTGCAAACAGAGCAATAAAATTAAATGCAATTACAATCATGCCCATCAAAATTAGATTAAAATTTTGATAGAGCAGCGCCATTGCCACTCCTCCCAGACAAAGAATACCGCCTACCGTTTCCAAAACAGTCACAACCATCAGCATAGGTGTCACCAATGAGCGCATAAAGGTTTGTGCAAAATGTTCAGTTAAAAAGGACATGTTACCTTTCCAGTCTACAATTTTGTCCTTACCAGACTGGAGCAAACCAATACCAAGAAATAATCCAATGAGCAATTGGACAATTTCAGTGATGGTATAATTACCCATAGTAATTATTTCTTTTTCTTTGTGGTGGGGTATTTTATTCCAAGTTGATCCAAATAAGTTTCATACTTATCAGGATTGTAATAATAATCGCTCATTTCATCTCGATAATTACGCATAATCTCTTTATTTAACTCAATAGCAGGTTTATCGGACTGACGAATCATAGGTTGATATTTTGTTTCCTTTGTTTGATTCTTAAAATATTTCTTTGCATCCTTAATCAAAGATTTATCCGTAAAAAGATCTACCAATGTCATAGCTGTCACTTTAGCACCAGAAACAGCACCTTTATGTGCAATGGGTGTAGCCATAGCAATTCCGTTCAACCAATTGTGTCCAGGAAGACCTGGTATATTCGATGGAAATCGTAGCGTAACAGTTGGCACTGCCCAACTTATATCCCCTATATCATCTGATCCTCCACCCCAATTATTCCTACTTGAAACAGGACCTCGTAACGAATCCAATTCAGTCGAGAGCCCTTTCAGTTCTTTATTTCCAGCTTCTTTTTGCACAGCTTTTGCCAATGCTTGATCATTCTTGTCCCAAACTGGAAGACCTATTTCTTTTATATTTGAATACATAGCCTGAGCAATGGGCTCATTAAAATGCCTAGGCCAAGCAGAACCTAATATTCTAGTAGATATTAATTTTGTTCCGCTCATTTTTGCAGCGCCTTCTGCAATTTCACTTGAATAATCAAAAAGTTCCATGATGTGCTCATAATCGAGTTCACGCAAATAATACCAAACAGAAGCGTTTCTTGGTACAACATTAGGCTGATCCCCACCATCAGTTACGACATAATGTACTCGATAAGGCGGCCGCAAGTGTTCTCTACGATAGTTCCAACCAATATTCATTAACTCTACTGCATCAAGCGCACTTCTTCCTCGCCAAGGCGAACCAGCAGAGTGGGCTGTTTTTCCTTGAAAAGTATATTCTACTGAAAGTAAACCATTGCCGCCAGCTTGACCATGCGTTGTGGAAAGATTGCTACTTACATGGGTAAAAATACATGCATCTACATCTTTAAAATAACCATCGCGAACAAAATAGGCCTTAGTAGCAACCAATTCTTCAGCTACACCAGGCCAAATTCTGATCGTTCCTTTTATCTTCTCTTTTTCCATAAGGTTTTTAACCACTATAGCTGCTGCAACAATGACAGCCTGACCAGAATTATGCCCTTCCCCATGTCCTGGAGCACCTTCGATAATTGGATCATGAAATGCGACACCTGGTTTCTGGGATGATTTTGGAATGCCATCGATATCTGATCCCAGTGCAATCACAGGCTTTCCTTTGCCCCATTCTGCCATCCAAGCAGTAGGTATTCCTGAAATCCCTTTTTCTACTCTAAAGCCATTATTTTCAAGAATTTCAGTAAGATATTTAGATGTTTCGACTTCTTGGAAACCCAGTTCTCCAAAACTGTAAATCTTATCGACCATCACTTGGATAAGCTTTGCCTGGTCTTCTACATCATTTGCTACCAAAGTCTTTAGACGATCAAGTTTATCGTCACTGGCAAATAGAGTATGAATTGATAATGTTAAAAAGAATAGTTTAACTAGTGGCCTGAATTGCAGCATATTTCCTCCATCTTGATTTATAAAAGTAACGCTTAGGGTTTCTCTAATCACTTTCGAATTTCATATATCATGGACATCATATCATAATGCAAAGTTATTATTACTTAAAAACAAAAAAGCCCCCGCAAGGAGGCTTTCTGTAGGGCGAGAGACGAGGTTCGAACTCGCGACATCCACGTTGGCAACGTGGTGCTCTACCAGCTGAGCTACTCTCGCAATTTTATTAAAAATTATACCGTGCTACTGCTATAGCATTACGAATTTAAAGGGATTAGCAAAACCCTTCAAACGGATTTTGGGAAGAATTCCAGTTTTCTCTCAGACCGGTATAAAACTACCAATGACATAAACAAATAAACTATATCTCTTAAAATGGTCTGTAACCCGATATTGTCTTCACTTTTCTCAGCGACTGAGAAACAACCACATTCAATACTGATCCCTCTAGCCAATGCTTGAGAAATGGCAAATATAAATACAACCATCATGACAACACTCATAATCGCAGCACCATCAACCATGATACCAGCGACCAAACAAATACCAACCAGCAATTCCAGCCAGGGCATTGCCATTGCCATTAGGTTTTCTAATCCAAAAGGCACGGCATGGTAATTCCCAATTACTTTGGCAAATTCTGCTGGATGAATAATTTTATCCCAACTAGCATATATAAAAACAATCCCAATAATGATACGGAAAAAGAATACAATTTGCCATTTAAAATAACCTGTCATATTCCAGTCTCACTTGGGTAACCCGCTTTAGACCATTCTAGCCAGCCACCCTTGAATACATAAATTTTTGTAAATCCTGAATCCTGAAGATCATATGCTAGGTCTTCACTATCTCCACAACCGGGATCTCCACAATAGACTACCAACGCATCGCTTTTCTTCTGCCGTTCTTCTATGTTAAAAATCAGTTCCATCAAAAATACATTTCTTAATGCATTTTGAATATGACCTGCATCATAGTACCCTTCATCTCGGGCATCCACAAAAAGAACGTCTTGATCAAAAAGGTTTTTTGCCTGCTCTAGTGAAATTGCCACCAAAACTGATTCACCAGTCTCTACATCTTTGTCAATCGATTCCGTAGTAGCTAATTCCACAGCAATCCACGGTATTTTATCCTCTCTTACAAGGTTTGACCCAAATCCAATAATACAAGATAAAAATACAAGAAACGCAACCTGGCCAATTGGGGTGCGAAAATTCATTAGTTCAAATTTATAGTGCCTTCTTTATCCAATATATTACAAGTCTTAAGCGTTTGATCTACAACAGCCAATAAATCTTTTTCACTGGCTACACCACCATTCAATGGAATTAGTGTATAAAAAGAACGATTTGGAATATTGGCAAGGCTTGAATTTGATTCAACTAATCCCTGTTTGTATTGTTGTACCATTTTCAGAACATTTGGATTATTTTGATAAATTTTTTCTAATGGCTTATCCGGGTCTCTTTTTTGAAGATTATTCAATCCTTTTTCAAAAAAGGATGCCGTCATCATAGGAGCAGTAATATCTTTTATTTCTTTACCTTTGTCTGATATGTTTACATCGAATCTGGCAACATATTTACCCTGAATGCCAAAACAGTAAGTCATTGGTTCTCCAGTATTTTTGACCGTTTCAGGACGAGTTCTAGTAGTCTCTCGGCTAGAAAAAATATAGTCTACACCTGCAAAATCATTCGTCGCATCAATATTTTCGATCCGGGTTGCATTCAAAAGCATCACCAACACATCAACCTGTGGGCGCAATTCAGCAATTTTTTCTTTTGCTGTTTGAATATAATCTTTAACCGTTATTTCTTTAACAGAACTTGGGAGTTTCGTCGTAAGTCCAAAAATACCAATATTCAATTCACCACGTTTGATAATTTTATGAGGATTAAAAGCCAATTCATCTGTACCGGCTTTTAAAATATTAGATGAAACGTACTGTGTACCATAGCTGGCTTCCATTTCCCTGATAAATTCGAATCCCGCCGCTAGATCCTGGTATCCGACATTGTAGATATAATCACCCATTTTAGCAGTAGACTCTAGGATAGTTTTTGCTTTTAGCTTCGAGGAAGCTACTTTTCCATTTATGAGGTAATAATTTTCAAAAAGAGCATCCCCAGCGTCTAATAAAATTGGATCAACACCACTATCTTTCACCTGACTGATATAAGTTGCTCTTCTAGGCAGACCGCCCAGGGGATTAGCCTTTCATCCACAAGGGTCAAGTTGACCCCTCACATTAGTTGTCACTAAGAAAGTGATTTGCTCTACTGCTGGTTCTTTTTTTGCACAGGACCAAATCCCAATCAGCAAGATTATCCATAATGTTGTTTTCAAGTTTTTCATATCCAAATTTATTTCTCTTATTTTGCGTTTCCTAAATATCTATCCACCGGATAATTTCGCTGAATAGCCTTTTTCCGTTAAAATGCTTAAAACTTTTTCACGAACATTTCCTTGAATTAAAATTTCATCATTTTTAACGGAACCACCTACACCACAACTTTTTTTAAGTTCTCTAGCCAACTCATCAAAGTTTTGGGCATTACCAACATAACCACGAATTACAGTTAAAATTTTTCCACCACGCTTACGTTCTAGATGAATCCTCAGGTTTTGATTTGATTGTGCTGACATTGTCAAATCCTCAATATTTTCAGACTCGAAATCAGGATTTGTTGAATAAACAATATTTGAAGTTATCTTTTTCAATAATCCCTCAATTAATATAATTGAATAATCACAGATTTTCTATACAGAAAAGCCGCCTCATCAACCGATGGGCGGCTTTTGTATCGAAATAAATTTGTTATGAATTTATCTCCTGGGACGAGCCTCATTGACAACTATTGCACGTCCTGCCAATTCTTTCCCAGCTAATCCCTCAATGGCAGCTTTTGCTTCATCATCAGATGACATCTCAATAAACCCAAAACCTTTTGACCTGCCACTATAGCGGTCAGAAATAATCTTGGCTGAAGTTACTTCTCCATATTCTTCAAAAGCGGTTTTCAAATCTTCTTCAGAAAGATCATAGCTCAGGTTTCCAACATATACATTCATATCTTACTTTTCCTTTAAGTTACTTATCGAATTCTAGGATTCAATAAATGATCATCATTAAATCCTATAATAATTTAAATCGAGTCATTCCCAGTAAATCCTGCAGTGAATTTATTCATCATTTAGTTCAAGGTCAATCTTATGATTAATAATAGAAAATTGATTAAAAAGCTGATTTGTGGAGCCGGACGGGATCGAACCGACGACCTCTTGACTGCCAGTCAAGCGCTCTCCCAACTGAGCTACGGCCCCTTTGTCGTCAATAAACGTAACAAAGTTAACCACACTACAATATTCGTAGGTAGCATATATGTAGCACCGGAAGCCATAAAATAAGGAAATAATCATGGCTTCTTTGTATAATAATAATTGTCTATTTTTAAAATAAAAGGAATGTCGTGATAGTTAAAATTATTAGTACGCTTTGGGTATTTCTTATCCTGTTGTTTGGAGGATGCACTAATAATGATGAGCCTGTATTCGATGAATGGGTCGATGGTTTCTACCAGCCCCGCACTGTGACCAATTACCAAATAAATGGAAAGCGCGATGGTGCAACAACACAAGTTTTCATCATTTTTCAGTTTGAAAACAATGAGCGAGCGCAATTGGAACTTGAAGTAACCTACAACCCTACACCCATACTCAGTTCCGGCCATTGGCAAATAGATGGAAAGAAATCGAGTTCAGGTGATGTTCGAGCAATATCACTAAAATTTTTAGGTGGTCAAGGTGAGGGGCCAAGTCTTGGTGGAATCTTTCAACTTGAAGAGAGTTTCCAGCCTCGTTTTCGCGTAGTTATACCACTAAGACCAATTAATAAACCAAAATGGTAACAAAGCCCCCGAGAGGAGGCTATTTGTGCTAGAGGCGTTTCATTTAATAATTATTTTTTACTATACATAAAGAATAGTGCAGCAAACACTGCATTTAAAAACAAATTTCCATATACAGGAGGACCTGAAGCTTGTCCTGTTGCAGCATGATATCCGATAAGTAATACCCACAAAACACCTATGACTCCAAATAGTTGACCATATGAAGACATGGCTTCACCCGCAATATCAGGTGTTCTCCAAGATAATAAACCAATAGCAATAAGAGATGTTCCCATAGCTTGCCCTAAAGTCATTAATTGAGGAGTCATGGTAAATCCAGCCATTCCTAGAAAAGTTTCAGTTAAGAAAAGAAAACTCACTCCATTTAATAATGTAACAGCTCCATTAGCCCGAAAAATCATTTGTAAATTCATAATAACTCCTTTTTTCTCCTTTTGGTTTTATTACAACTATAGAATCTATGATTTAACAATTAATTATAGTACAAACAAAAAAGCCCCCGTGAGGAGGCTCTTTATAAGTAATTGGACTAAATTTTAGTTACCGTCTTTTTTCTCTACTTTTTCAAGTGCATCATTTTTAGTTACTATATAATCCGTAACGGTAACGTTTTCTCCATTATTATGGCGTTGATGCCTATTTTATTGTCCAAACTGCATAATCACCAGGTGAAGCTCCAACAATATATTCATACTCTAATTCACCAAAATTATTATGTACAAAAACAGTATCAGGTTTCTGATAGTCGCTGGTAATGCCCAGAAATATTTTTTCATCTGTTCCATTTGCTGAATAAAGATTATTACTATTATATGCACCAATTTTCCCTAGTGGTTCAATCTTTAATTCAGCATTTAAAGGAGCTACACCGCCATTATAAGTGCGGTAAACTAAACCATTGGTTTTGAACAAATCTCCACCACATACAGAACCTTTACCATATTCAAGGATTTTAACCTCACCATTAATCATATTTATCTGACTTGTACCAAAAAATGTTCTGGTAAAATCATCGTTATAATATGTTCTTGACACCCAAAGAAAATCGTCATTAATTAATAGTTGCTGTGGCCCTTTACCTACTTCAAACGTTTTGATAACTTTTTTATTAGCAATATTAATCTTTTGAACACTTGAAGCAGAATTCCAATCTTCATTCATATTGATTGCAACCCATAAATTTTGGCCATCAGAAACAATTGATTCAGGCAACCCATCAACTTCAATAGCATCTTCAATGAAATAAGTCATCAGATCGAGGATTTTTATATCCTGAGTGTTATGATTTGTGAAGTATAGTTTATTATCGTGTATTACCATCTCTCTTGGACCTGAGTTTTGAGTAGACACTTCAATACCAGGGAGATTCAACCCTTTTTTAGTTATTTGATATATTTTTATTAGATGGCTGTTATTTACAATAGTAATTAGTTTATCATTATGTATTAGAATAGATTGGACAACATCGCCAATGTTGTTGATTTCTTGGATTTTTGATTTACCTCGAAATACAGAAATAGAACCATTACTACTACCAAAATTTCCTTCATTTGATATAAATATTAATGATTGATTTGGCTCTTCATAATTTTTGTCTTCACATCCAACAATCATTAGTAGAGTAATTAGTATGGTAATTATTTTGTTCATGGTTTTTTCCTTTAGAATTTTGGTGACTATATTAATAATATCATTCATTTCTCACCTACGGGTATTATTAACATATAATTCATAATTAACTAAAAATCTGCTAACACTAAGGAGAGGATTTTCAAACGATCAACTGATATCAAGTACAGGGTCGCCTAATGCATCCATCTTTGGAGAAATCCCCAATCCTGGTTCTATAGATGCTGACATCCGACCATTATCACGTTTGGGAGCTCCTTCAGCAGAGCTAACAG
>ENA-UPTF01001220-UPTF01001220.1-marine-metagenome-genome-assembly--contig:-NODE-1220-length-16528-cov-3.282779_pt1 | contig 16528 bp, 5 predicted proteins | sample MGYA00238166_ERZ767019 | MGnify/ENA primary metagenome ERZ767019 (study PRJEB28930, sample SAMN06266391) | marine metagenome | isolation source: Sea water from 250 m depth | place: Atlantic Ocean | study...
CTTACGGTGCTACGACCGATGCTCAAGCCAAAGCAGCTCTTACTGCTCAAGCTAAAAATATTATGGTATCTACCTTAGGAGAAGTATCTAAGAAGATATCTGAATATTTCACGACAGAAATAGCACCTACTGTAAGAAAAAATATAACGAATCTTTTCTCTATAGGCACGCAAACTCTTAGATACTCAAGCTGGGATAGTAATGTAGATTTAAAATCTCAACCAAGAATATCCATTGAATTAGAAGGGTTTGAAGCATTATTAGCACAAGCGAGTGAAACCTTTAACGATAAAATAATTGAAGCCATTCTTGCTTCAACAGACATAGATAATCTGTTTGAAATGAAGAAGGACGGAACGGGTCAATTTGATTTAGTTATCAATGAGGCTGTAAATGCAATTGTATTAGAAATTAAAAATACCATTCTTGCAGAAATGGGATTTGATCCTGCTACAAACTTCACTTCTTTTAAAAGCTTAGATAATTACGACGGAGAAACTGTCACTTTCTTAGGTTCTACTAAAACCATGGGCGAGTGGGCAGTACTAATGGCAGATGTTATGGACTCACAAGAACCGTATGGCTCTGCAGATGGAAAAGTACATTTTGGACCAGACGGTGGTGTGACAGATATGGTTGGTAAGTATTACGCTGAGTCCATGGTCAAAATGGCAAGACTTATCGAGGAAATGGTGGGTAAGCCTCTTAGCCAAATTTCAGATACCCAATTAGATCAATTAGTGGACATGGGTATGGAATACTCAAGAGCGTCTACATTTGCTGAATCTTATACTCGTTGGATTCCTTTTGATTCTTACGGTCAGGAACTTTGGGAACAATCCATTAACTTCACCTACAACAATGAACGCTTTAGATTTGATTCTGATGGAAATCGTTTAGACGGAAATTCAGGCCAGTGGCAATTAACTGCTGACCAAATTAAAGCTTACTTAAAAGACCCTAACCTACAGTTAACAGATGGTAATTGGGGTAACGAGTTTACTACTTATAACTGGCAATTTACTCAAGGAGACTTAGGGCTATATATGGCTTTAGCTGAAGCTCGAAATGAAACTGAAGTTGCTACTTTAATGGATGCATTAACAACCACAGAAGACAGTATTGTTTTATTCAAGAGCATGATTGATCAGTTCTTTGCCCAAGGGGGAGAACTATTTAAAAATCTAGCCACAGCTGCTTTAGACTTTACTTTAGACAAGTTCACTCAATTTGTTGATAAAAGTATTCAGTATGACAACGATGAAGTTTGGTTACCTAGTTCTGCTGCTGGTCTTCCCGTTTCCACTGTAAATACGGTAGAAATTAATGGTGTTACCTATGAATTGACGACCACTAAGGGATTAGATTGGTTGGTAAATCCCTATGGCAATATGAATATGCAAATTCAAGAAGCAGGTGATTACACCTTTGCTATTACTGGAGGAGCAGACGCAGCTAGATTTAGAATTGATGATGCAGGTACGCTAAGTTTTAAAGACACAGCACCTAGTGCAGATAGTAATGGAAGAATTGTTCCTGATGACGCAAATACAGATGGTGTTTATCTAGTCGAAGTTACTGTCACTGAAGGTGACTACTCAGAAATTATTGAGATGGAACTTAAGGTTCCACAATGGAATGATCAAAGAAATGTTACTGAAAGTTACGCAACACTAGATCCTACTCAGCAGGTAATAAACATTGTTGAGCATACTGTAGATATGACTGAATATCGCTTATTTGAATATGATGAAGAAACACAAACACAAACAGAAACTACAGTTAATCAGGGTTATAAACTAAATATAACTATTCCAGCAGGATCCATGGCATGGGTTAATTTAAGAGACAGAGACGATGCAGGAAATCTCATTAAAGATAACGGTAAGTTTTGGATAAGAAACCAATACGATCAAGATACTGGAACTACTGAATTTTATCTTTTAGTTGAAAACGACACTTTTGATTATGATAATCCTCAAGATGCTAATGGCGATAATATTTATGAATTACAAGTAGAAATAAGAACACAGCCTATGGGTGGTGGTGAACAAACAACCACTTCCATGGAGATGTTAATAGTCGTAAGCGATGGACCTGAACCGGCTTTAACTTGGCCAAACTGGATTCAAAATAATACCGACTTTGGTATTTATGAAAATATGGTTGCTGTTGGGTCAGCACAAAAACTTACAATCGACGGAACTGTTGTTGATGCGTTCTTTGCGGTTGGACAGCCTTTTAATATTAACGCTGAATCTGCTACTGTAGTTGATGCCAACGACAGGACTAAAGATTTAATAAGCCCTCGTGAAGGGTCTGTTACCTATACCATTAGTGGTGGAGCGGATGCTGCTAAATTTGGCATGTACGGTTCACGAATTCTATTTTTAGAGAGACCTGATTACAATAATCCTGGTGATGCAGACGGTGATAATAGATATGAGATTGAAATCTCTGCCACCAATGGAGCTGAAACAATAACAAAATCACTTGTTTTTGATATTCAATCAAAAGCTGATAACCCAGACTCTCAAGAAGACCCTGTTGAATTACTAACTGATGCTCAAGTATTTTCATTAAATGAGGTTCCTGACAGAATTGGTAATACTGAGGATGTAAGACAAATAACCGGAAGTTCAGAAGCGGACTTCATTAAGATAAGTAATCACACTTTTCAATATATTGATGGAGGTGCAGGTGATGACGTTTTAGATCCAGGTAGAGATTGGGGTGGACATGGACATATTACAGGTGGAGCTGGAGCTGATACCTTTATATTTAGATCTTCATACATTCAATCTCCAGTTAATTTTGGAATAAGAGATCACTCTGATCCTAGTACTCAAAATAAAAATGGAATTCAAGGGTATGACGAAAATAGAGATGGAACGCTAGATCTTTCGTCTGAACTTGATCACTCAAATGTACCAATCATTGCAGATTTCACTCCGGGAGTGGATAAGATAGGTTTGGGTAGTTCCTCTCACACTGGATTTAATGTCCCCGTATTAAACCCTTCTGAAATAAGTTTTGTACAAGGTTCAGGTGAATTTGCAGCACACACTATTGTTATCACAACTGGAGGTGAAGCAACGGACCCCAATAGAGCAGATCAATTCCCAGATGGTTATGGCATTTTAGGTATACTTTTAAATGTCACAGCCAGTGAAATGTCTTCTGCTGACGTTGTCAGTTTAGGTGCACAATACGATAGAGTTTTAGGTACTATAGACGTTGGAGCTACCACTGTAACCATCAATGATTCGGATGGTAATCCAGTTAAAGTTCAACAATTACCTGATGGCTCTTATGTCATGTTCCAAGCATCACATACTGCAACCGGTACGGATAATGATGCTTTATGGCAAAATTTTGCGGTTACCACGGATGGAGTAATTTACGTTCCTAGGGTGGAAAATTTAGACTATGAAAATCCTAAAGATGGAAATAAAGATAATATTTATGAATTCTTTATAGTTGGATATACCTTTTCAACCCTAGTTTTAGAAAAACAAGATTGGGGTGGATACTGGGCTGATTGGTCACAATCCGTTCAAACAGGTGGAATTGCATTTAGTATGTACTTGGATATTAATGATGACATATCAGACAATATCGGTGGAATTTCTATAGCTGAAGCTTCATTCTTAGGAGCGGATGGAAATGTAAGTACAGAGCTAGTTGAGTTAGTTCTTAAACAAATTTCAGCAGTGCAGTCGTCTATGGCTGATATTGACTTCAGAGCTATTGCAGAAGAAATTGGCTTTGATTTTGAATTCTTTGCCATGGCTGATGATCAACTCAAATCTGAAGAATGGTTCTCGGATCATGTAGCTAGAAGTTATGAAGATTTTGGACGTGAAATGGAAGAAACCTTCGAACAAAATCTCTTAAGTAAATACGATGACTTTACCGATGCGAATGACTTATCAAACCTCTCTGGGGATGCAACTGATAATACCATCACAGGTACAGACATTAACGAAACCATGTTTGGTAAAGCTGGAGATGACACCTTATCAGGTGGAGCCGGTGACGACGTTATTTTTGGTGATGCAGGGGACGATACACTATCAGGTGGTCCAGGAGCTGATTCCTTAGATGGCGGTCCTGGTAGTGATATTCTGATTGTTGATGAAGGAAATGATGTACTTGATGGTGGAGCTGGAAATGATTTCTTAGACTTTACTAATTTAACAACTTTCCCTGAATTTGCTTCGGGTGGATCTGGTGAAGATACCTTAGTTATGGCAGGTATGAGCACTCAAAATCTTGAGTATGATGATAATGATTCAGATGGAAGTCCAGACTACACAGGTATAGATCTTCAGAAAGTAATTTCACTGAAAGAAACATGGACTGATCAAGATGGTAATACTGAAATAGGTTGGAGAAATAGAATAGAGAGTATTGAAAGAATAGATTTAAGAGACTCTCAATCGTCTATTAATAAAGACTCAGTTGAAACAAAATTACCAATAGATGGTTTTCGTTTAAGCCAAGGTAGTGCTTCTGTAACTGACTATTTGAATAGCGATGCTAGTACTACTAATACTCATAAAATTTACACTTCCCTTTCAGGATCTACTTTAAACGCTAATCTTATTGGCGGTACGATGGATCAAAGTAATCTAGCAAATATTGTTTCGTCTAATTCTAGTACTGGTAAATCGCCTGTTATTAGTTTCAATTTAGATAGTATCCCAGCAGCGGGGTCTAGCGGTACTGCAACAGTAACTATGAAGCTTTATGATGGTTCTGATGCCGTTCAGGCTAGTGGTGAACGTTTGCTTGAAACTACACTTACAGTTAATTGGACCTCTGATGGCACAAATGTTGTTATGACATTACCTGCCCAGACATTAACAGTAAACTATACGAGCGGCGGAATTTTACTTCAAAGAACCTGGCAAAATACAGTCTCTGATGCCTTAACGGTTACTAAAAATGTTTCTGCTGGCAGTACCTTAGATCTAGCTATAGCTTCATTTTTCTCAGGTAAAGGAACGGCTGAAGGTGTTGATTTAACTGGTTACATTACAAGTGGTAATTACTTTTTTGAAGTAAGTCTAGCTGGTTTGGACATTGTTGATTACGATGACAATGCAATAACAACAGTTCAAGGAAGCTTTACAGTAGCAGACACTCCTGGTGTTGCTGCTTATGTTGATGACGTCACGGTTAATGAATCGGCAGGAACTGCTACTGTTACAGTTACTTTAAGTAAAGCTGCTGCCAGTGCTGTTACTGTAGATTATGCAACTGCTGATGATACGGCAATTGCAGGATCAGACTATACAGCGACAAGTGGTACTTTAACTATTGCTGCTGGTAGCACTTCTGGTACATTTACAGTACCCATAACAAGTGATGGAGTTACTGAAAATCTTGAAACCCTTTCAGTAAATCTTAGTAATGCTGTGAATGCTACTTTGGGTAGAGATTCAGCAAATATTAGTATTGAAAATCCAACAATCTTTAACGACGTGCTTAATATCTCTTTAGATACTTTATGGCAGATGAGTTGGGACAGCAGAACTTGGACAATTAGAGGAGACAGTACAGATACAGTTAGATTGCTGGGGTACGAATCGTCTTATGATAATTCGGGTGATGGTAATGCTTCTACTTTCTTTGAACCTTTCCGTTTAAATGGAACTCAAACCATAGACGGCGTTGTTTACAACGTTTACGACCTTTGGGATGCAAGAGTTCTGATAGAGCAGGGTGTTACAGTTGTATATTCTAAACGTGATTTAGGTAAAACTGTTGCAGGAGAAAACTCACAACCTGATTTCTGGTATAAATACGGAACGGTAGAAGAGAATCAAACTGATGTTTATAAAGTACAAGATTCATGGGATCAAGATGGCGATGTTATAACTTTCTCTTTAGATCCTTCTTATGCAGACTATGCTTTATTTAATATTAATTCATCAACTGGTGAAATAACTTTTAAAACTGCACCTGACTATGAGAATCCTGGAAGTACCAGTGCGGTTAATTCAGGATTGTCTGATTTCAGTGCTGTTGGTGCTAATCAGATGAGATGGTACAACCAATATGCAGTCAGAGTGATTGCTGATGATGGATCGGGTGAAGCTAATGCCACTAGATCATCAGAAGTGTATATTAATGTTAGAAATCTTCCTGACTATGCTGGTTATGATCCCACCAATAAATTGCCTTTCTTTAAGGATATGTGGGGAGATGATGCAGTCTTTATAGACGACGCAGCTTCTCAATCTATTCAAATTAAAGGTTTCGATTTAGATTTTGATACTTTAACGTGGACTCTTTTAGGGGTTCAAGCTTCTGGAAGTAATGCTTGGAGTAAGTGGGGCGAAACAGATAATGGAACTAGTGGGAATGATGGTAAGTTAGTTACTGATGCCACTAACCCGCTAGAACTTTCATCCACAGGAGTTTTAACTCCTAAAACTACTCTTAGTTATGAAGGAACTTATACCCAATATAGCGTTTATGTTCAAATAACTGACGGTAAATCAACCCCAGTTAAGAAACAATATTGGTTCAACGTTAAAGATACCATAGACGATGGCACTTTAACGGTTAATGGAAACACCTATCTTGGTTCAGGTTATCTTGTTGGTGCCACTGTTTGGCAAGATTTAGATGGTGACGGAGTAAAAGATGCAGGTGAACCTTCAACAACAAGTGGTGGTGAAGGTTATTTCTCTCTTCAAATTACCAAAAGTGATCAGGACGCTCCTATATTAGCATCTGGAGGTATTGATTCTGGATCTGGTCTAGCCAATGATTATGTACTAAAAGTAAATTCTAATCTAAAACTAGCTACTGACAGAGATTGGGGTGAGTACGCCTTATCTCCATTATCGACTGTTAGTTTAGCTATGCAGAATAATGATAGAAGTTTAACTGATAAGAAAGCTGCTATTGATGTTTATAAAGCATTAGGTTTTGAACCTGGTTGGAATGAAGGGGACGGAAATTTTTATGGGTCTCCTTTTTGGAACATCCAAGAAATGGATGGATCAACAGGTGGTGATGATTGGTCAGTTCATAACATCAATATGTATAGCGTTAATAATCTTCTGCACCTTCTTGGAGCGGTAGCTGCTAAGGGTGGATTACAGATAGCTCAAGATGTGTTGGCTGATGTTAACGCCAAGATTGCAGCAACAGCTACTGTTGGTGGAACCTCATCACAGTCTCTAAGTGCTGCTCAGCAATCAACTATTCTGCAAGCTGCCTACAATGCAGCATTAGAAGCAGTAGGAGAGATTGTTAGTGGAAAGACTGCTTATGATGGGTTTAGATTAGGAACGACTAATCCAGTAACGATAACTGATCATGAGGGTGCAACTAATGTAGTACACACTCCAGGTTTTACTGTAGCTAGTAATGTCTTAACTCTAGATAGCGCTGATGTAGAAATTAATCAAGCTGCTATGCAATCCGCTCTAGATCTAGAATCTGGTGCACAAGGATTAAAAGTTCAGGTTAAAGTTGGTACCGTACCTACTTCTGGTCAGACTATTTCATTCACAGGTAAATTAATAGATGGTACTGATAGTACTGTCAGTACTGGTGAAAGGGCAATAGAAGTTAGATTTGACGTTACTGTAGATGCTACTAAGACTATAGGTGCTTCGGATTATGTGTTTGTACCTGCCAGTTCTGATATTACTGTTATATACACAGGTGAAGACGGAACTGTAACTTCCTCTACTGTTACGCATTCAGGTAATTTTGTTACGATAGAAGTACCTTCGACGGGTGGATCTCCAGTATTCACAATTGATTTACTAGAAGTATTCCAAAGAGGTATTCCTCAAACGGATCTATCGACTTATTTCACAACAGAAACAGTATCTAATGGAAATTATTACTCAGAACTTACGTTTACAGGAGCTAATCTAGCCACTGCAGATGGTGATACATTCACTAAAGTAATAGCTCCTTTTAAGGTTGCGGCGACTACAACTCCTGTAGCTTACCTAAATCCAACAGTGGAAGTCTCTGAAAGTAGAGGCTGGTCTCAGGTTACCGTGACTCTAAGTAAACCAGCAACTGAATCTTTCACTCTAGACTATAGATTCACTGGAGGAGATGCCTCGCAAGGATCTGATTATTGGTGGTGGTCTGATCAATCTGGTTATAGACAGGTTAGTTTTACTGCTGGTCAAAAAACTGCGGTCATTAATTTAGATGTTAATGATGACAATACAGCGGAAAGTACGGAAACTTTTAATATTGAGTTATCTATAGCTTCAGGATCTGAAAACGCTGTTATCTTAGGAACAGATTTAGTGACTGTTTCTATAAAAGACAATGATTCAGGCGCGGCTGGAATAGATAATGACACGATAGTTTCTAAAGTATTATCTAAGATAGAATCAGCTGTAGTATCCACACTGAAAGCTATAACTGATGGTAATAGCGGTACTTTGGATGGAGTAAGTAAGACTTATTCAGGTATTTTAGTAGACGGAAATTCTGATGTATCTGATATTACAACCTACTTAACTGCTGAATTAGCAGAGGATAATGGTCTTTATGACTCTATTATTTCAGGTGTTATGGACTTACTCACCACTTGGTTTAATTACGCAAGAGGTCCAAATGATGTACAAGCTGGTTATAAAATAGATGCCAAGACTATGGCTAATAACTTTGCTGCTTTAGGCAAAGCATTAGATACTTTAGTATTGTCAGAGTTTGTTGCTAATGCAGCTGATGCTTCTGCTTTACAAGCGGCCTTAATAGCAGATATCTATAGCGATTCTGGATTTAAATACACTGGAGCTACAACAATTGTTAATCAATTAATTACTCCAACTGTGACTATAGATAATGATGCTGCGGCTTATCAAGACTTACTCAGACCGGGTGGTAACGACTACACTAGAACTCAATGGGAAGATAGAAGTGCTGAAGCAGTGAATGGTACTTCAGGAGACGATACTATCACCCTTAATAGCAGTAGTGCAGACAGTTATGTAGTTAACTCTTTTGCTGGTGCAGGGAATGATGTCATAACTGTTGCAAGTAACAAGAAAGGTCTTGTTTATGGACAAGCAGGAAATGACAGGATTATTTCTGAATCACAGGGTTCTCACCGTTTTGATGGCGGACAAGGAAACGATACCCTAGGTGGTGGTGTAAGAAAGTCTACTCTGATTGGTGGTGATGGTGCCGATGTCTTTGTTATAGAGAAAGATGATAACAATAAATGGGATACAGGCAATGCGATGTCAGGTTGGGATAATAATAATGACGGACAAACTGATCTCATTACTGAGACTAATGAACGCCCTGGTATCGTAGTAGATTTTGTTGATGGAACGGACAAAATCGGTCTTAGAGGAGATTGGAGCGGAAGCACTATAGTAGTAGCTCAAGGAACAGGTAGTAATTCAGCTCACACATTCTTATATCAAGCTAAAGCTGAACATTCTGATAGCGATGCTCAAATTTGGTTAGTGCTAGCGAATACTACTGCAAGTAATATTACTGCTGATGACTTTGTTCTTGTTGATAGCAGTTATGCTACCTCTTCGTTGTCAGGTGTAACTATCAGTAGTGACTTAGCACTGGCTCAAAGCATACCTTCCATAGCACCCATCTTGCCCGTAGGAAGTGGTGCTTTAGGAGAAACTGATAGTTCTAGTTCTAGTTCACCTTTAGAGGGTGGTACTGATTTCTTAGTGGAACTTGAAGAAACTGGTATTGATATAGACAGTCTGATTAGTACATCAGCTCTTGATGTTAGATCAAATGAATCAGAGCTTACAGAGATAATACTCGAAACAGAAGCTCAGAACTCTCAAGACTACAATGAGGTTAGATCAGATTCTAGTCTATATTTCCACAGTATGGATTTACTGGAAGAAGAAGATATCCTGATTTCTTTTGACAGTATCTAAGTAATAGGCCCTTGAAGTTATTCTTAATAGCTTTTTATAAGGGCCTTTTGCTCTTACTTCTTAGTTCGTACTTGAGTGCATCGAGCAATGCAGAATTTATTCAAGATATATTACCTCCCTCATTCGAAAAACCTTTCACTATTTCCTTTTCTTATGGAGAGTTTGATAAATCTTTAGACGTCCTTAACTACGCTGATAAGCTGACTGGCTCTAAACCTAATTCAGCAGATATATCTTCGTTATTTTTATCCTACAAATTTAATAATAGCCTTAAATTAACTGCCCAAATGACAGAGTCTTCTGCGCAAGTAGAAAGGCAAACTCTTCCTAAGAGTTTAACCACAGACACTGATTCTTCTTACTTTTCTCTCAGTTATCAATTCTTCTCTAATTCTAAAAACATTTATGAAATGGAGTTTTATGTTGAAGAAGAGAATCAAGATCCTTTAACAATAGATTGTTACGAATTTGGATCTCTTATAGTCGGAGGATCCTGTTCTGAAGCAAAGATTAGTTTTTTAGATGCAGGCATTTATCAATCAACGGGTGAACTCGTGCATCTACCGGTCTTAATTTTTGAAGGTGATACAAAAGCTTATGGGTTAACTTTTAGAATTAAAGGTTTAAGTTCTAATAATTTTAATATAAACCATTCTATAAGCTATAAAAGAGCCGAAATAACTTCTAAATACACTTCAGCTATTTTAAATACAACAGATCCCACATTAAGAGGAGTAAAAATAGGAGACCAGACAACAGGTGAGATGCTTGATCAATTTAAAAATGAATTACCACAAACTACACCATGGACAGAGAATATCTTCAAATACTCACTAAACAGCACTTTAGGCTTAACCAAAAGAACAGCCTTAGTATCTAGAATTGGATTTATAAAAGTTGCAAGGAGTGATTATCAAGAAAACCCTTCAAAAGAAGATTATGAAACAAATTATTTATTGGATGTAGGACTCTTTTATTCTATAACTGATAGATTCACTTTATATAGTAGGGTATCCCTTTCAAGTAACTATTTAGTAGGTGTAAACAGCCTTTCATACAACAGAAGAAGTAATCATCTATTTGACCATCCGTACGGACAGCTTTATATTGGCACGCTGATTCAATTCTAAAGCTAATTTTTAAGTGAAAACCTGGAAATATTTATTATTTGCTATTATTTTAGCTAGCAATTTTTCTTTTACCGAAGAGTTAGAAGAAGATTACCTTGCTAGTGCTTATATGGCTCCTCAAGAATATAAACTTTTTAAGGAAAGGGTTGGTACAGCTATTGCTAACCACCCTGAATTTAAGTCAGCCCAACAATTATTGATTGCTGCTTACGCTGATACCAAAATTAGTAAATCAAGCTTATTGCCACAAATCCGATTCTTAATAGATAGCTCTAATGCTTTAGACAGAAGGTATTTAGACGCTAATAATAATTTAGTAGAAAGATCACAGTCTGATCATAAAACCAACCTTAGATTAACAGTTAATCAACTTTTATTTGATTTCGGAGCTACACGTTATGATATATCTAGAAGTGAATCTCTAGCTAAAGCATCTAGAGCTGACCTATCTACAACTATCTTGGATCTTTCGTTGAAAGCTATACAGACTTATATAGATGTGGCAGCTTATTATAGATTTGAAAAAATAGTAGAAAGCTCATACCAGAGACATATCTCCATAAAAGAAAGAATACAGCAAAGGGTTGATAGCGGGTTGGCAGCTGCTAGAGAACTGAGTAGGGCAGAGGCAAGAGAGGCAGAGGCCTTTGCTAAATTAACTTCTGTACAACAGAATTTAAGTGCAGCAACTTCTAGATTTCGAGTTTATTTTCCAAACGGTCCTTTACCCAAAAAATTACCTTTTTATCCTTATGATTTATCTGATAGAAGTTTAGATGAAGCAAGAAAGATTATGCTCTCAAAAAATACACAATTACTTATGTCAAATGAAAAGCTGAATGCCTCTAAATTTAAATCAAAACAAACTAACGCTTCTTCGAGACCTCGTATTGATTTTGAAATTAGAGGACAACAATTTGATATAACAGAACAAGATAGAAAACTACATTCTGATAATTATGATATTTATTCAGGAGTAAATTTTAGTTATAACCTTTACTCGGGCGGAAGAGAAGCCGCTATGAAAGAACAAGCAGTTGCACAGATGGAAGCGACTAAAAGTGATAGAGATTCCCTTTTACAAGAACTCGTAGCTAGCCTAAATGAATCAATAAAAAACTTAAAGCTTATACCTTCTAAACTAGCTGCATATACAAGCTCCTATCAAGCAAATAAGAGATCTCAATATTTTGCAAATGAACAATTTAAAACTTCCAACGTTTTACTTTTAGATCTGTTGCAAACAGAAAGAGATTATCTAGATGCTTCAGAAGCTATGTTAGAGACTATGCGAAGTTCTGAACTTCAAAAATTTGCACATCTACAAATTACAGGAGAACTTGGGGAAGCTTTTGAGATAATATTGAATTGACTATGAAATTAATTGATCACTGGTTTTGGTCTGCTTTTTCTGAGCATAGAAGGATTTATTATCGTGTTTTTCTAGCCGCTGCATTAGTGAACTTTTTTGCCGTAGCCAGCACGATATTTATTATGGTTGTATATGATCGTGTAATTCCTAATTCAGCCTATGAATCACTTTATGCCCTGACAATTGGAATGGCTATAGTGTTGATATTTGATTTTGTACTAAAGATGTTAAGAGCTTATTTCATCGATTATGCTGGAGAATATGTAGATAAACGTATAGGTGATTCTATTTTTGATAGATTATTAGAAGCTCCTACAGCAGTAGTTACAGGACCAGTAGGTGCAACTGCAAATACTTTTAGAGAATTTGATCAGGTTAGGGAATTCTTTACTTCTGCTACATTATCTTTAGTTGTTGACCTTCCTTTTATCTTCTTTTTTATCTTCGTCATTTATCTTATTGCTGGCCCCTTGGCTATAGTTCCCTTAGTTGCAGTACCAGTAGTTATTGGTGTAGGTTTAGCCATACAACCTTTTTTATCAAAAGTAAGTGAAGAAGCAGGAACTCATAATCAAGAAAAACAATCCATACTAGTTGAGACAATTAGTGGAATAGAATCAATCAAAGTCTTAGGGGGAGGGGATTTAGTTAAGAACAGATGGAGAGATTCAGCTACTAAACAATCTAGTGTTAGTAGAATTTCAAGATCTTTAGCTCAAATAGCTGTAAATACAGCGCAATCATCACAACAAATTTGTTTAGTAGGGATAGTTTTTTACGGAGTATTTTTAGTTTCAGATGGGACAGTAAGTATGGGGGCTATGGTGGCTGCAGTTCTACTTTCTTCAAGAACCTTAGCTCCATTAGGGCAAATTGCAGGTTTAGCTGGAAGGGCTAACAATGCAAGAACAGCTTACCAAAGACTTTCTGCTTTTATGGAAGAAACTAAAGAATCTAGTAAAACGAAAAGAGATGAGGGAGCAATAAGAAGATCTAAATTAGGTACTCTTGAATTTGTAGACGTTAAATACAGATATCCTGATAAGGAAGTAGATACGCTAAGAGACATGAAGCTAAAAATTAATGAAGGTGAAAAAGTTGCTATTCTAGGAAGAAATGGTTCTGGAAAAAGTACACTTGTTAAGTTAGCGTGTGGCTTATTTACTTCATCTGATGGAATAGTTTCTTATGATGGAATGGATATAAATCAAATCCATAGTGAAGATATCTCAAAATTTATCGGAATCGTTCTGCAGGATGTACAACTCTTTTCAGGTTCAGTAAAAGAAAATATTACTATGGGTAGAACTAATATTTCAGAAGAAGATATAGTAAGGGCAGGAAAAATTTCAGGGGTGGAAGAATTTATAGGAAAAATGCCAGGGGGCTACGACCTGGTTTTATCTGATAGAGGTATGGGTCTTTCAGGCGGACAAAGACAGGCTATTGCAATTGCTAGAGCTATAGTATGCAAGCCAACTCACTACATTCTCGATGAGCCAACCTCAGCGATGGACATGAATTCGGAACAAGCTTTTATTACTCAATTTAATCAAACCCTTTCAGAATCTACATTAGTAGTAGTTTCTCATAGAATGCCACTTTTAAATCTAGTAAGCAGGATCATAGTTATGAATGAAGGCAAAGTGGTAGATGACGGGCCCAGAGAAGAAATATTAAATAAACTTAGAACCCAATAAGACTATAAGAATTATATAAGCTACTGAATATGTTAGAGAAATTTAAACAAACATTAGATAAGATTTTTAAAGCGTTATTCATAACCCCAAAACCTGACCTAATTCTGTACATCATTACTTCTTTTGTAATAATTTTCTTTATATGGGCAACAAACTCTGAATTAGAAGAAGTAACTAGAGGTAACGGTAAAGTAATAGCATCAAGTAAAGTTCAAGTGATTTCAAATCTGGAAGGGGGGATAGTAAGAGACATTGCTGTAAGAACTGGTCAAAAAGTTTTAGAAGGTGAATTGCTAATGAAAATTGATGATACAGAATTTCTTGGGCAACTTAGATCAGCTAAACAACAAAGGGATTCTCTAGATCGTAATCTAAATTTATTAAATCAAGAAAAAAATATTTTAGAGCCTCTTGTAAATAGTGGAGTAGAACCTAGAATCCAACTGATCAGACTTATGTCACGAATTGCTACTGCAGAAGCTGAATTTCAATCTATTAGAGATCAATTACCTAATTTAGAAGACAAAGTACTAAGAACATCAGTTTCGGCTCCCATGGATGGTATTGTTAACCAAATTTTAATAAATACTACTGGAGGAGTAGCTCAACCAGGTAGCCCATTATTAGAGATGATACCTTTAGATGACGAACTTATTTTAGAGGTAGAAATTGCACCAACAGATATAGCTTATGTGATAAAAGATCAAAGAGCGATAGTCCAACTCAGTGCTTTTGATTTTGCTGTATATGGAAGCTTAGAAGGGAAGGTATTTAATGTTAGCGCAGATACAGTAACTAAAGAAGATGGTTCAACCTGGTATATGTGCTTAGTCAGCATACCTGCAAACGGGGTTACTACTATGGGTAGAGAAATTGAAATTCTTCCAGGAATGCAAGCGACAGTAAATATAGTGAGTGGGAGTAAAACTATTCTTCAGTACTTACTACAACCCTTTACTAACATGAAAAATAAGGCCTTTAGAGAAAGATAGTCTCGTTACATTAAATGTAGTATTAAAAAAAGGCCCCAGAAGGGGCCTTTTCTATTCTTAATTAGTAAACTCTCTTAAGAATTGCTCTATTATCTGTAGGTTCACCATCTAACATCACTGTATTTTCAAAAGTCATTGAATCTTTAGAATGCATTGTCCATTTCATGTCAGTGACAAAACTTTCATGATCAGCATGGAGATTAGATTTAGATTTATCTAACTTTATAGCAAAAGCCTTTTTAGAAAGTGTATCCACCTTAAATATTGGTTCTGTACCTAACGCACAATAATGTTTGATGACCAGTTCACCGTCGTTATCGCTGTAGGTAGTTAACATTTGAATACCATCTTCAATTATAGTTTCCGTTACAGTGTTCCCACCTGAAGTTAATTCAAATACATAAGAAACGTCATAAACGGCACCCGTTAGACCTTGAGTCATTTCACCTTCCCATTTTCCAAGCTTTTTCTTAACTTGATTAAATGCCTTACTATTTTGGATTTCAGGCATTTCTACACCTCCAATGACAGTTGTGTCCTTTTCAGCAGAGAAAGCAGAGAAGGAGACCAACATTGAAGTTGTTAAAATAATTATTACTTTAAATATATTCATACTACTTATCCTTAATTTGTTCATGTTTACATAAATATTACATCAATAACCCATAATTCATAGTAACAAGACTGTTTAACTTAAAAAGGAGTGTAGGTTAATAATGTTAAACCATACTATATATTCACTAAATTTGACGGTAGCTATACTACATCTAGTATATAGATATTCGTATAATATATATTATGTTAAATTAATAATATAAGTCCATATAAAGCCTTTTTATCTCCACTACCCCTATTACGTAATGTTTATATACACGTAGTACAATGCGCTCTCTATGAAGCCCCTAGAAGGTATTAAGGTAATAGATCTTACGCATATGTTAGCTGGACCCTATGCTGGAATGGTAATAGCAGATTTAGGTGCAGAAGTTGTAAAAGTAGAACCATTAGATACAGGAGAAATGACTAGAGGCCTCTTAGCTGAAGATCCTAGTAACTCCTTTAAGGGATTTGGTGCTTATTTTCTTACCCTAAATAGAAATAAAAAAAGTGTATCACTTGACCTTAAAAATCAAGATGGTCTAAATGTTTTTTATGATTTAGTTAAGACAGCTGATGTAGTACTAAATAATTTCAGTGCTGGAGTTGTTAAAAAGCTAAAAATTGATTTTGAGCACTTAAGGCAAATTAATCCCAAAATTATTACTTGCTCGATTACTGGATTTGGAGAAACAGGTAATCACTCCTCTAGACCTGCTTATGACCAAATAGTGCAAGCATACAGCGGAGGAATGTCTATTACTGGAACAGATGCTTCGACCCCAACAAGGGCTGGAATTCCTATAGGAGATCTTGGATCAGG
>ENA-UPTF01001221-UPTF01001221.1-marine-metagenome-genome-assembly--contig:-NODE-1221-length-16524-cov-2.549644_pt1 | contig 16524 bp, 13 predicted proteins | sample MGYA00238166_ERZ767019 | MGnify/ENA primary metagenome ERZ767019 (study PRJEB28930, sample SAMN06266391) | marine metagenome | isolation source: Sea water from 250 m depth | place: Atlantic Ocean...
GACCGGCTGCGATGGCATTTACCTGTCCGATGCCGCCGGACGGCGCACCATGGATTTTCACGGCAACAGCGTCCACCAAGTCGGCCACGCTCACCCGTGGGTCATTGAGGCGGTTAAGCGGCAGCTCGACGAATTGGCCTTCTGCCCTCGGCGCTTCACCAACCGGCCGGCCATCGAACTCGCCGAGCACCTGGCCAGACTCGCGCCGGGTAACCTGGCCAAGGTACTGTTTGCGCCGGGCGGCACGGCGGCCATTGGCATCGCGATGAAGCTTGCCCGCTACGTCACCGGCCGGCACAAGACGATCTCGATGTGCGACTCGTTTCACGGCGCGTCGCTGGACGCCATCTCGATCGGCGGTGAGGCGCTGTTTCGCGACGGACTCGGCCCGCTTCTGCCCGGCTGTTTTCACGTCGCTTGGCCAAGCGCGGCGGCGGACGCCGAGGCCATCGAAAAGATCCTCATCGAAGAGGGCGACGTCGGCGCGGTGATCGCCGAGCCGATGCGCTGCACCACAATCGACCGTCCGCCGGATGCGTATTGGCGGCGCGTGCGCGAACTGTGCGATCAACACGGCGCGTTGCTCATCTTCGATGAAATTCCGCTCGCGCTCGGTCGTACCGGTCGAATGTTTTGCTGCGAGCACAGCGGCGTGACGCCAGACATCCTTGTGCTTGGCAAGGGCCTCGGCGGTGGCGTGATGCCAATGGCCGCAACAATCGCCCGTGCTGATCTCGACATTGTGCCGCAGCGTGCGCTGGGCCATTACACACACGAGAAAAGTCCAGTTGGAGCCGCGGCAGCGCTGGCAACGCTCGACGTGATTGAATCGGAAAACCTACTCGAGCGCTCAAGTAAATTGGGGGCCGAAACACTAGAGCGATTGGGCAAATTGCAGCAACGCCACAATGCCGTCACCGACGTGCGCGGCCTCGGTCTCGCGATGGGCGTGGAAGCGAACAGCCCTGACACCGCCGAGCGCGTGCTGTACGACTGCCTCGCAAATGGCCTGAGCTTCAAAGTCTCCGGCGGCACCGTGCTCACCCTCACCCCGCCGCTGACCATCACCGACGAGCAGATGGCTAAGGCCCTCGACATCCTCGACAAGGCGCTTGGGCGGCTTTAGCGAGTGTGCGCCCGGGTGGCTTGCATCAGTCGTTGCATCCTCTTGAACACTTTTTTGGCCGAGTCTCGCTTGGCCAGATTGGTGTATTCGTCGGGGTCGGACTTGTAGTCATACAACTCCACGCCGTGTTTTCCGTCACCCCACTCTGTGTAGCGGTAGCGCTCGGTGCGAATGGTGTGGCCAAGTTGATTGTTTTTTTTGACTCCGGGAATCTTCCCGCGTATTCGCGTCACCGTGAAGGCGGCTTGGCGCACCTTGGCCTTGGGGTTGTTCAGCACTGGCATGAGGCTTGCGCCATTGAGATGAGCCGGCTTGGCCAAGCCGCAAAGGCCAGCCAGCGTGGGGTAGAGATCGATCAACTCGGCGAGCGAGTCGCTGGATTGAGCGGCGTTTTTCATGCCGGGGATCGAGAGAATGAGCGGGACGCGGGCGCTGCCCTCAAAAAGGTCACTCTTCTGCCAAAGACCATGCTGGCCAAGGTGGTAGCCGTGGTCGGAGAAGAATACGACGATTGTGTTATCAGCGAGCTTGAGCCGGTCAAGCGTGTCGAGCAGTGTGCCGACACAGGCATCCATCAGCGAAATCGACGCGTAGTAAGCCTGAATGATTTCACGGCGCTTGGCCAGAGACAACTCGCGCTGGTGCACTCGGTCGGCGAGCGCAGCGGGTGGGATGTCGTCACGGTCGCCGGGCTTTTCCATCACGGGATCAATCTTGTCGAGTGGATACAGGTTGGCGTAGTGCGCCGGGGCGACGTATGGGGTGTGCGGCCGGAAGAAGCCCATCGCCAAAAAGAACGGCTTGCCAGTTTTGTCGGGATGATTTTCCTCGATCAATCTGATTGCCTCAAGTGCGCCCTTGCCATCAGTGTGATCGTCGTCGCGGCTCTCGACGATGCGCCAACTAAGCGTGCCACCGTATTTTCCCTTCTGCAACGTGGCGACCGGCTCTAGCTCGGTGCGGTCGATGCCGATCGGGTTGATGACCGTGTTCCACGATGCGGCATCGTCCTTACCGTCGGTGCCGATTTGAAGCGGCACGCCGTAGTGATAAATCTTGCCGACGCGGGCGGCGAAGTAGCCATTGTTCATGAAATGCTGCGACAGCGTGGTAATGCCCGGATGGCGTTCGCGGAAGTCACCGGCGTTGGAGAGCACGCCAGTTTGCTCGGGATATAGGCCGGTCATGAGCGAGGCACGGCTAGGGTTGCAGACGGGGTACTGACAGTAGGCGCGATCGAAGCGCATGCCTCGCCTAGCCAAGCGATCGATATTAGGCGACTGGACGAGTGGATGGCCGTAGCAGCCAAGGTCGTTATTCAGGTCGTCCACGGCGATGAAAAGAACATTTGGTTTGGCCTTGGCCTCCGGTCCCAGGTTGGCCAAGTAGAAAACGACTAACACTGCGGCGGTGGAGAAAACTTTTTTGCTAAAAAACACGCAAAAAACATAACAAAAACCAGGTAAATCGAAAGGTAATTCACCACCAATAATTGCATGAATTCGGTTAAAAAAAGTGTTTACACACCAACAATGCAGATGCAACGTCTCCGCGTCCGAGGCGGGCTTTCTCTCCGGCCCACACCCCAATCATGAAATTGAAATATCGTTTGCAGGAATTGCGTTGGGTAAGCGCAATCTACCTCATCGGCACAATGTTGACCACGCTCATTGGCTTGCCCCTTTTCATTTATCAATTTGGAAGCCAGATTAACTGGTGGCTGCACGGCACCATGTTTGTCGGGATGTTTATCGCCTCGGGCTTGAGCATCACACTGGGGTATCACCGGCTGTTTTCTCACTTATCGTTCAAGGCCAAGTGGCCGGTGCGGCTGTTCACCCTCATCTTCGGCGCCACGGCGATGGAAAACTCCGCACTCGAGTGGTGCTCGGACCACCGCCGCCACCACAAGCACACCGACGATGATGACGACCCTTACAACATTCAGCTTGGCTTCCTCCATGCGCATATTGGCTGGGTGATATTCCGCCCGATCGGAGGTGACGTGCCGCTTACCAATGTCAAGGATCTCAAGAACGACCCGCTGATACGGTGGCAGCACAATTGGTGGGGGGTGATCGGGATCGCCGTCGGCTTTGGCCTCCCCGCGCTTATCGGCTGGCTCGCGGAGGGCGGCATCGGCGCGGCGGCCGGATTGCTAATCAGCGGCGTGGCCCGACAGGTCATGGTTCATCACATGACCTTTTTCATTAACAGCCTCTGCCACACCCTCGGCACCCAACCGTACTCGAACAATTGCTCCGCAAAGGACAGTTGGTTCATGTCGCTCTTCACCTTCGGAGAGGGATACCACAACTTTCACCATGAGTTTCAGCACGACTACCGCAACGGCGTGAAACCGTGGCAGTTCGACCCTACAAAGTGGAGCATCCGCGTGCTGGAGAAACTTGGGCTCGCCTCGAATCTCCGCCGTGTCCCTAACGAGACCATCGCCGTGGCTGAGATCCTGGAAAAACAGCGACAACTCGACGAACGGCTTTCCAGGAACAGCGAGACCATCTGTAAAAAAGCCCAGCGCCTCTTTACCGAGGCTCAGGAGGAACTCGCAGCAGCGCACGAGACCTGGGAAAAATCCAAGAAGGAATACGCCCACGCACTACGCCAACAGATCGACACCACCAAGGAACAACTGGGCGAACTGAAACAGCAGATGGAGCAGTCCGTGTTGACCTTGCGGCAGGCGATCCGCGACTGGAACAACGCCCACCGGGGGCTTGTCCTCCAACTTGCCTAAGCCAGCCGATTTGCCAGTTTCATTATGCGGGACGGCAACTCGCACGCCGTATTTGTATTTCACACCCCCACCTGACTATCGACTCAGTCAATACATCCATTGATTTTATCAATGACCCAGTTTTAGCGAACCTGCACTAGATTAACGCCTGCCAGCCATGGCTGGCTCATTGCTCAATAGCCCCGTCTACGAGAAATCGTGGGCGGGGTAACTTATTTTCGATCACACCCGGCCAAATGCAACAACGGGTTTGCCTCCTTCATGCCCTTCCGTCACCATCCGGCCACGACAATGTTTCCATTGAAAATCAAACAGTTCATCAAAACCATTTCGGCGGTGCTGGCGTTTACCTTTGCCAGTTCGGCAGTCGCCAAAGATTACAAGACACTCGATGTTTACTGGGTCGATGTCGAGGGCGGCGGCGGCACACTGATCGTCACCCCCGCCGGCGAATCGATCCTCATCGACACCGGCATGCCGGGCGGCCGCGACCCCAGACGTTTACACAACGCTGCCACCCAGATCGCCGGCGTAAAGCAGATCGACCACCTCATCGTCACGCACTTTCACATCGACCACTTCGGGGGAGCGGCGGAGTTGTCGGAGAAAATGCCGATCAAAAACGTGTGGGACAACGGCATCCCGAAACGCGATCCTGACGGAAAAGCCAACTCCAACTTTTTGCTCCGTATTAAGCCGTATCGAAATATGAAAGTCGACAAGCGCCACGTCATTCAGCCCGGCACCGAACTCCCGCTCAAACAAGTCGACGGCCAGCCCAAGATCCGCATCCGATGCGTGGCGGCAATGAAGAAGTTCGTGCCGGCGCCCGAGGGAACCTTGCGCAATCCGCTTACAGATAAGGTCAAGTGGATTGCCGAGGACACCACCGACAACGCCAACAGCATCGCGGTGATCGTCGAACTGGGCGACTTCCGTTTTTGGGATGGCGGCGACCTTACGCAAAACACCGAGACGCGCCTCGTCACACCGGTCAACCGAGTCGGCACTGTGGATGTTTACCAGGTGAACCATCATGGGCTCGACTTCAGTAACAACGCCGTGTTCATCCAGAGCCTCGCGCCGACCGTCTCGGTGATGAACAACGGCGTAACCAAGGGCTGCGGCGCGTCGTCTTTTGCAGCCGTCAAAAGCGCCAAGATCAGGGCGATGTATCAGCTCCACAAAAACCTGCGTGCCGACATCGAGAACAATACCTCGGACGAATTCATCGCCAACCTCACGCGTGACTGCGACGCACACCACATCCACATGTCCGTCGCACCCAACGGCAAAAAATACACCATCAGCATCCCCGACAAGGGACACAGCCGTACTTACAACACGCGCAGGAAATAACTGTGACCACCGGCAAAGCGTTAGCCGGGCGACATGATTTACCTCGACCACCTCACGACCACGCCGCCGCTGCCGGAAGTGGTCGATGTCATGCAGCCTTGGCTACGCGCGCAGTTCGGCGCAGCGGCCTCACTGCACAAGCTCGGCCTCGAGGCGCGCGATGCCATCGACGAATCACGGACGCGCCTGGCCAAGCTGGTGAACGCCGCCGAGCCGGAGGAAATTATTTTCACCTCCAGTGGCACTGAGGCAATCAACCATGCGGTCAAGGGTGTCGCCCTAGCCAACCACCGTTTTGGCAGCCACATTGTCACCACCGGGATCGAGCATCCGGCTGTACTTGGCTCGATCGCCTGGCTCGAAAGCCGGGGCTTCAGCAGCACACAAATCGGCGTCGATGGCCAAGGCCGTGTCGATCCAGGTGCGCTTGGCCAAGCGATGACCGACGAGACTATTCTGGTCTGTTTGCACCATGCAAACCACGACCTCGGCACGGTGCAATCGATCACCGATGTGGCCGAACTCACCAGCGCGCGCAGCATCCCGCTGTTCGTCGATGCCACCGCAAGCGGCGGGTGGCTACCAATTAATGTACAGCAACTTGGCGTCGATCTGCTGGCCCTGGCACCTCACCGCTTTTACGGCCCGAAAGGGGTTGGTGTCCTGTACAAAAACCGGCGTGCGCGCGTTGAAAAACTCCTTCATGGCGGGATGCAGGAAAATGAGTTTCGTGCCGGCACGGAAAACGTGGCCGCGATCGCCGGAAGCGGAGTTGCCGCTGAACACGCCAAAGCTGCGCTTGCCCAAGGGGCGGCACACGCGACCAAGCTGCAAGTGCGACTGCTCAAGAGCATTAGACAAGCCGTCGAGGGGGTTCACTTGAACGGCCCCGAACCGGACGACGGACGGCTGCCGCATCAGCTCAACCTCAGCACTGAGAACGTCGAGGGAGAAGGTCAGGCGCTGATGCTCGACATGCAGGGCGTCGCCATTGCCGCTGGGGCGGCGTGTACGACACGGTCGATGCGCCTGCCCCCTGCCCTTCTCGCCATCGGCCGCGACGCCGATCTGGCCAAGGGTACCACTCTTTGGGGGATCGGCCGCAACACCACGGAGGCGGAGATCGACTTGGCGATCGAGTCATTCGCGGTAGTCACGGCTAGGTTGCGCAGCATGACGACGGCTCATTAATTTGTCGGCGCAGTTGGCAAAGTTCGCTTGAAACTCGGATGCACATCGTGTAGATAGTCGGCACGGAGCGAATTTCAACGTGGCTGAAATCGAAGACAAATACGAGGATAATACTGCTGGCAAATATTTTGTGGATGAACAGTGCATCGACTGTGATCTCTGCCGCGAGACAGCACCATCCTGCTTCACTCGGAATGACGACGGGGGCTACTCCTTCGTCACAAAACAACCGGAGAACGAGGAGGAGGAGGAGCAGTGCAAGGAGGCTATGGATGGCTGTCCTGTGGAAGCCATCGGCGACAACGGCGCCGACTAGGCCGACCGAGCTCATTTTTTAGCAGGCCCATAGCCAAAGACGACTGAGGGCCTGCTGTTTTTCTAGCCGATCTTCTGCAACCGGCGTCTCAGCAGTTCCAATGCCTGGTGCACCGTAGCATGCTTAAATGTCTCGCGGTCGTACGGGTGGAATTTGCGGATCGCCAACGGCCGGCCACCTCTCGACGCCACGCCCAGCCAAACGGTGCCGACCGGCTTGTCCGGCGTGCCGCCGCCCGGCCCGGCGATGCCAGTAACGGAGAGGGCGTGATCGGCCCCACTCACCTTCAAGGTACCCTCAACCATCTCGATGGCCACCGATTTGCTCACCGCACCGTGTTCCGCGAGGGTCGATTCGCTCACGCCCAGCAGTTTTTGTTTCATTGCGTTGCTGTACGTCAGCACACCGCCGGCAAAGATCGCCGATGCGCCGGGCACGTTGGTGATGTGGTGCCCGAGAAAACCGCCGGTGCACGACTCAGCGACAGCCAAGGTTTCGCCGGCGGTGATCAACCGCTCGACCACCACCTCTGCGATCGACTGGTCGTCGATGCCGTAGATTTGTTTGTCGATTGCCACACGAATAATTGCCTCTGCATCAGCAATCAACTGCGGCATTTCCGTACCGTAACCACAAAGCCGGATGTCCACCTGACCAGTGCGTGCGCAAAAACCCAGATCGAGCCCGAGATCCATAAGTGGTTTCAGCTGGTCGAGTAGCATATCCTCCACCATCGACTCGCCAACACCCAAACTCCGTAGTGTTCGGCAATGAAATTCCTGCTCGAGTGGCAAAGATTTTTTGATGAACGGCAGCACTTGGTCATCAACCATCGGCCGCAACTCGCGCGGCGGACCGGGTAGCATCAGCAGCCAAGCCGGCCCGCCGCTTTCCCGGAATGGGTTTGACGACAGCTCAATGGCCAGGCCGGGGGCAGTACCGTTTTCGTTCGGAAACACCACCGCGCCTTCCGGCACGTGTGCCTGCACCAGCACCGTCCTCGGCATTGGGCGGTTGCGCCTGGCAAAGAATCGTTCGATATGATCGGCAATCGTGTCATCCCGGCGAAGCGGCTTGGCCAGGAGATCGGCGATCAACTCGCGCGTGATGTCGTCGGAGGTCGGGCCAAGTCCGCCTGTGGTGATAACGAGGCCGGCGCGGCCAAGCGCCGCCTTCACTGCATCGCGGATCGCCGGGCCGGTGTCCGGTACGGTGACTTGACGCGAAATGGTGTAGCCACCGTCAGCGAACCGTTGACCAAGCCATTGCTGGTGGGTGTTGAGCACGCGGCCAAGCAACAGCTCGGTGCCGGTGTTGATGAGTTCGATCTCCACTACGCGGCGCGTGAATATCGGTGCAGTGCTTAGTCAAAGCAAGCTTGGCCAAGTACTTAGCCTTTGATTGACCTTGTCCAAGTGCAGGCGCATTCTGCTGCCTATGAAACATTCTCCCGGTTTTCTGGCTGTAGTCGATGAAGCAAGAATGAGAGTGAACGAGGTCGACCTGAATCAGACCCGCCAACGCCTAGCCAACAACCCAGACGCTATCCTGATGGACGTACGTGAGGACAAGGAATGGGTGACCAGCCACGCAGCAGGCGCCGTTCACTTGGGCAAAGGAATCCTCGAGCGCGACATCGAGTTGGTGGTGCCGGACAAGGGTGCGGAAGTGATCATGTACTGCGGCGGGGGATTTCGCTCGGTGCTCACGGCGGAGGTGGCTCAGCGAATGGGCTATACGAATGTCCACTCGCTCATCGGCGGCTACAAATCGCTCGTCAACGCCGGTTGGGATATGGAGAACGGTGAATGACAAGCCGCTGCTTGGCCAAGTACCTGGCCAATGTAGCTACTTCATCTTATTGAAGTTGGCCTGAAGGATGTCATGGGCCTGCTGGCCCTTGAACTTGCTCTGGGCAGCCTCGATGACTCCGGTCTCAAGGGCGTTCTTCGTCGGGCGCTGCACCTGGTAGAAGATGCCAAAACGGCCCGGAAAATCCTCCCCGGCCACGGCATACGCCGCCGCCTCGTCAGTGGGATCGTGATCCTCCGGCATGAGCTTGAACTCGCCTCCCTTGCGGGGATTGGAGCTGTCAAATGCACCCGCGAAAAACTCGGTGCACTCACTTAAGCACTCGATGAAACTGAAGCCGTCATGATCCATCGCAGCGTCCATCATCTCGAGCAAGTGCTTGGGATTGGTGTGCGACGTTCGGGCCACAAAAGTCGCCCCAGCCGAGATGGCGAGCTTCATCGGGTTGACCGGCTGGTCGAGCGCACCCCAGTTGTCGGTCTTGCTCTTGAAACCAATCGGCGAAGTCGGCGATGTTTGCTTCTTAGTCAGGCCGTAGACGAAATTATCCATGACCACGTAAGTCATCTTGACGTTTTTTCGGGCGGTGTGGACAAAGTGGTTACCGCCGATGGAGAAGGCGTCGCCGTCGCCGCCGAAGGTGAACACGTGCAAGTCAGGTCGCGAGATGGAGAGCCCGCTGGCGAAGGATAACGCGCGACCATGAATGTAATGCACGCCATGTGCCTGCACAAAGTACGGAAAACGGCTGGAGCAGCCGATGCCGGCTACGGTGGTCACGCTCTCGTGAGGGATGTTTCGCTTCTGGATCAGTTTGTAATAGATGGAGAGCACGGAAAAATCACCGCAGCCCGGACACCAAGTCGGCTGATCGGCGGTGATCTCTTTTTTGGTCACCGGTTGGCGTTCCCCGGCGTCCTGTGAGGATTGCTCTATTGTTGCACTGTCACTCATCTTGTTTAAATTGTATCAGGCAGTGACCGGCTCTTCTGCTCTGCTCGCCTTTACCCGCTCGATGATTTCCGAAACCTTCCACCGACGGGCGGCTGTCTTGTTGATGCCTTTGATGCGCGCATCGGCAAACCGGGCGCGGAGTACGCCGGCCAACTGGCCGTAGCCGTAGACACCGCCGTCGTTCATCTCGACGACATAGACCGAATTGAACCGCGAAAAAATGGCATCCAAACCATTCGGCAATGGGTTGATGTGTTTGATGTGCAGTGCGGACAAGGCATCGCCATTGTTGCTGAGTTCTTCCACCGCCTCGAGGAGAGGCCCCTTGGTCGATCCCCAGCCCACCAGCAGCACGTCACCGGAGTCCGCCCCGTACACCTCAGGGACGGGCAATTCATCCGCAAGTGTCTTGAGCTTGTTGCGACGTTTTTTTGTCATCGCGATATGGTTCACCGCATCACCGCTGGGATGCCCCGACTCGTCATGCTCCAGGCCAGTCACCACGGGGTAACGGCCATCCTCAATCCGCGTGCCGGGAGCCCGGTGTTGGCTGAGCCCGTCTCCGGACGACAAGTCGTACGGCTTGTGCGACGGAACGGGGCTCAAGTCCAGTTCAACATCCTTACAAATCGTTTTCAGATCCGGCTCATTGAAAGCCTCGATGCGAGTGGCTATGGCCTGGTCACTGAGCACGAACACGGGGACGCTGAATTTGCGAGCAATATTCACCGCCTCGATGGCGGTATAAAAACAATCCTCAACGTCGGAGGCGGCCAACACCACACGGGGCGAGTCGCCGTGGCCACCGTACAAGGCGATATTGAGATCTGACTGCTCGACATCAGTCGGCAAACCAGTGGAGGGGCCGCCGCGTTGCACGTCGATAACCACCAGCGGCATCTCCGCCATGACAGCCCACCCGATGGCCTCTGTCTTCAGTGAAATACCCGGGCCGCTCGATCCGGTGACCGCCACATGCCCGCCGTAGCTCGCGCCTATCGCCATCGAGACGGAGGCTATCTCATCCTCGCACTGGATGAACGACCCGCCGTACTTGGGCAACTCGCGTCGGAGCAATTCCATGATGTCCGACCACGGCGTGATGGGGTAACCGGCACCAAAACGAACCCCTGCGGCGATCAGCCCGTAGCCGATCGCCTCGTTCCCGGACATCACCACCTGGTTCGAACGCTCAGCACCGCCCCTGGCTAGGCGAAACAGATTGGAGATATCGCCAGACTGATAACGACAACCAGCCTGGAAGGCGTCCATCGCCGTCTTCACGATGCTTTCGCCCTTGCCACCAAACCGCTCGTTGATTAGCCGCTCGAGCTTTGTCGTATCGAGGCTGAACATCCCGGCGATCAAGCCAAGCGCATAAATGTTCTTGCCCTTGTCACGGGCAGTGCCGCCGATCGCCTCGACTGTCAGGCTGGAGATGGCGATACCAATGTGCCGATACTTGGTCAGCCATTCTTCACACGGTTCCACGTGGTCACTGTCGTAAACCAGAATGCCCCCCTTGGTGAGGTTATTGACATGATTATCGTATGAGTGCTGGTAAAAGGCAAAAAGCACGTTGGCTTTGTCACCGGGGCTCAGCACCTCACCGGAGCCAAGGCGCACCTGAAAAATGGACGCCCCACCCGAGATGGTCGACGGGATCGTCATCATGGTCATGACCTCCCGCTCGCTCCTCCCCGCCAACCGCGCCAAGAACCCACCGATGGACTGGATCCCGTCTTGGGAGTTACCAGCGAGTCGAATCGTCGCTTCAGAAATATCGGATGCCCGGGAATCGTTCCCGTTATTGGCCTCCGAAACAGTCGTCTCGCTCATCGAGAATATGAAATAAATTTGCCCCATCCGCCCCCAAGAGGTGGGGACGACGGCGGCGAAAGTAGCAATCTTTTTGGACGTGTCAAACGATTATCCATTCTAATGGAAAATATTTCATTTACTTCTCCACCATGATCGTTCCGAGCATGAACTTGGCCAAGTTCATCCCTCCATCCCACCCCGGATCAGAGCCATCAATCCGCCGTACTCCGTGGCTGATTCGAACTGCGGAAACTCCGCCTTCATGCCGTCCGGAGGCCGGAACAGATAGCCGGTGTCAGCCTCACCGAGCATCGTCGTGTCATTGTACGAGTCGCCAGCAGCAATCACTTTGTAATTCAGCCCACGAAACGCCGCCACGGCTCTGCGTTTCTGGTCCCGCTGCCGCAGCCGATAGTTGGCCACGCGCCCTTCCCTGTCGACCTCTAGCTGGTGGCACAATAGAGCCGGCCAAGCCAGTTGCCGCATCAGCGGCGCGGCAAACTCCTCAAACGTATCCGACAGGATGACCACCTGCGTGATCGAGCGCAGCTCGTCGAGAAACGCCCGGGCGCCATCCAGCGGAGCGAGCGTTCCAATTACCTCCTGAATGTCTGCCAACTTGAGGTCGTTCTCGGCGAGGATGGCCAAGCGGCCGGCCATCAACTCGTCATAGTCCGGGATATCGCGAGTAGTCAGCTTGAGCTGCTCGATCCCGGTCTTCTGGGCAAAGGCAATCCAGATCTCCGGAACCAGTACCCCCTCGAGATCCAACGCGACGATGATTTGTTGCTTCATAGCTTTGCGTACCCTCAAGTGAAAACAGCGCGCACGGTTGTCCGCGCTGCCGCCAAATCAATCAAGCCGAAACGCATCTGGCCAAGCGCTTGGCTACTAGACACCCTGTTGCTTTTTGCACAGAAGTGAAAAGATTGGACGGCCACCCGCTGGTTCTTGCTTGTCCAGGCGCTGGGCTGATTTAAACAGGCGAACAGTCCTTTTTGTTTCGCAAACCCGATGTAAGGGCGCTCCCATACCGGCTTGACTGTGCGAACCGTCAGGCAAGCCAGAATGCATGGCATAGAAAATGCCCTTGCGGGGCCCACTTGGCAGCGAGCAGTCGAGTGAACCATTGATATCACTGACATAGCAGGGAGTCGTGCGGGCAGAAAGGCCCGGTCATTGAGTTTTAACCAAAAAAGACTTGATAACCCATGGCATAAGCACCCCTAATGGGCGAGGGCTTTAAGCAGGCCCTTGTTTTGTCGCTTGGCATGTTACCAAGCGGTTTGGCGTATTTTTACCTATAATATCTATCATGAGCAAAGCAAAACTCGAATACATCTGGCTGGACGGCTACAAGCCGACCCAAAGCCTGCGAAGCAAGACCAAGGTCGAGACCGATTTTGGTGGAACATTGGAAGACTGCCCCGTGTGGTCATTTGACGGCTCATCGACCGAGCAGGCAGAAGGCAACGACTCCGATTGCCTCCTCAAGCCGGTTGCCCTGTTCCCGGACCCCGACAAGGTCGGTACTGATAACTGGCTGGTCATGTGCGAAGTTCTCAACGCCGACGGCACCCCACATGAGTCTAACGGTCGCGCCACCATTGACGACGACGATGATGATTTCTGGTTCGGCTTCGAGCAAGAATACGTCTTGTGGGACACAGACACCAATCTACCGCTCGGCTTCCCGAAGAGCGGTTTTCCCGGGCCGCAGGGTCCATTCTATACCTCTGTCGGTGCTGCCAACGCAATCGGCCGAGACATCGTCGACGAGCATTTGCAAATCTGCCTCGATGCCGGCATCAACGTAGAGGGCATCAATGCCGAGGTGATGATGGGCCAGTGGGAGTACCAAGTGTTCGCCAAGGGCGCAGCCCGATCCGGCGACGAAATCTGGGTTGCCCGATATCTGCTCGAACGTATCGGTGAACGTTATGGGGTCTCCGTGAACCTGGAGCCAAAGCCCATTAAAGGTGACTGGAACGGCTCCGGCATGCACGCCAACTTCTCCAATGGAGCCATGCGGGAACAAGGCGGCGAGGATCTCATGAACAAAATTTGTGAAGAGTTCGGCAAAAACATTGCTGAGCACATCGAAGTATACGGTGCCGACAACAACCAACGCCTTACCGGGCTTCACGAAACTCAGTCGATCGATCAATTCTCATACGGAGTTTCCGACCGTGGCGCTTCCATTCGAATTCCGGTAGGCACCATCGACGGTGGCTGGAAAGGCCGCTTAGAAGATAGGCGTCCAGCGTCCAACGGTGATCCGTACAAAATTGCGGCCGTCATCATCAAGACCACCAAAAAGGCTCTGGCTTAAGACCGACCTCAATCCCTTTAAACATAAGACCGGCGAACAATCGCCGGTCTTTTTTTGTTGGCCAAATACCCTATCCCGCTTGGCCGAGTGCTTGTTCCCTCGTCATCAATTACCTTGTTGAGCAACAGTGTCAATCAGGCGAACCGCGATCACGACCGACAGCAAAAGCAGAAGGAGCCCCGAAACATGGGAAAACCGGACGAGTGTTTTGTCGGAGAAGCGGTTTCGCACCCTTGCACTACCGAATACGAGTATCAAGAACCAGGCAGCAATGCCCAAGCCGGCACCGGCGACGCAGGACATGCGGCTTTGCCATGCAGACTGCAATGTCCCGTTAGCCAGCAGCACCGCCGAGATCATGATCCAGAACAGGAGCACGTTGGGGTTCACCAGCACCCGGACAAAGCCGGTCCAAAACATGGTGTGGGGATGCAGCCGCTGCTCAATCATTCGGGCGCGTTTTCCCTGAACAGTCACGGTGTCCGTCAGCAGGTATCGGATTCCAAAAAAGGTCACCGCAAGAAAACTGATCAACTCCACCGTTGCACGGAGCGTGGAATTCTCAAACAGGTTGGCAAATCCGCCAAAGGCAATGACGCAATAAATCATCTCCATCAGCAGCGCGCCCAAAGCGATAATTAGCGCCCGTGTCCGCCCAGCGTGGATGCCCTCCTCCATGATGGCGACGTTGATCGGCCCCACCGGCACCGCGCACACAAAACCGGTCAGTGCCCCCGCACCGACGGCCAACACATAGTCCATAGGACTCATTTGCAGGCGGCACCGGGCTTATTCGTCGTCAAAGTCTTCCTCAATTTCCCTCCTCAGTTTTCGTGACAAGCGAGGTCGCACAAACCCGTAAACCAGATACGACGTGAAGATCAGCGGCAGCACGATTGGCACGAGGTATTTCCACAAAAAAACAAAGCAAGCTACCACCACCACCGCGCCGACAAACTTGGCGAACGGACGCCGTGAGCGGAAATCCAGTTTCTTGAACGAGGGATACTTGACCTCGCTGACCATCATCACCGACAGGAACACCAGCACCACCAACAGCACCCAGCGCCACGAACTCGTGGGTAGGTTCTCTGCATCAAGCCAGACGAGAAACATCGTCAACGAGGCTACCATCGCCGCGGAAGCCGGGATGGGGAAACCGAGAAACTCCCGGCTGTTCCCGGAGTCGGGCATCACCGACAGACAGTTGTAGCGGGCTAACCGAAGTGCGCCGCAAAGCAGGTAGACCGATGCCACCACCAGGCCAAGTGTCTCAAAGTCGTGCAGGATCACCCGCTGCATCAGGAACGCCGGCGCGGCTCCAAACGAAATAATGTCCGCCAGTGAGTCGAACTGGAGCCCAAACGGGCTTTCCTTCCCGATCAAGCGCGCGATTCGTCCATCCAGCGCGTCAAACACAAATGCCCCCAGGATCAGCCAAAGGGCGTTCTTGATTTTCTCAATGTCCGTCAGGCTGAAAACCGGCCCCTCCGACCCGGTCGGGTCGGGCACCACCTGCACAATGAACGTCAGCGCAAGGAATCCGCACAGCAGGTTGCCTGCAGTCATCAGGTTGGGGAGTAAATAAATGCGCAACCGCTCCCCGTTGGCAGGTGTGTCCGGCAACGATTCTGGTATTTCGTCACTCACGATGCTGCAGACGCCTCGCTGGAATGCACACGATCCTTCCAGACGTAACGGAACATCACCGTGCGCAGCGCAGCGGTCAACGGAATGGCCAGCACGCCGCCCATGATGCCCCCTAGAAGGGTGGTACCCACCATTACGGCGACAATGATCGTGAGTGGATGCAGCCCTACCCGGTCTCCGATGATCTTGGGCGAGATGAACAGGCCCTCCATTGTCTGCACCGCCGCGAACACAACTAAAACGAGAATCGGCTTGAGCCAACCGTCGTCTGGCACAAATTGAATCATTGATAGGACGAACGCCGGGATGATGCTCAACGCCACCCCGAGATACGGGATGATGCTCAGCAACCCGGCCATAACACCCAGCAGGATCGCGTATTCCAGGCCGATCACCAGAAAACCAGTCGTGAGCAGTACCCCCACGCACATCGCCACCAGGACCTGGCCGCGGAAAAATACAATTAGACAGTCGTTGATAGAGTGCAGCACAAACACAATCTCCTCCTTGACCCGCGACTCGTGCACTGGCAGATAATCGGTCCAATTCCGCTTGATGCCCCGTTTCTCAAGCAGAAAGTAAAACACATACACCGGCACCAGGGCCAAGCCAGCCAGGAAGCCAAACAACGACATGACTTTCTTCAACTGCTCCAGCCCCCAGGCCGATATTTTCGCCACGGCATCAACCATAAACTCCCGCACCTTCTCGTTGGTCACACCGACATTCTTCATCCACTCCCGCGGCATCTCGAACCAGACCGGCTTGGCCGGTGCATTGGTGGACGTGTTGGTCGGCTTGGCGGGATCGCCCGTTTTGACGATCGAACTCACGCTTACCTGAAACTTCTTGGCTTGTTTCGGGAACTCTGTCGTGAGTTCGTTTACCTGCGAAATCAACGATGGCACCACTGAAGCCACCACTCCCCCCACCAGCAGCACAGCGATGCAAAAAACCAGAATAATCGCATTCTGGCGCTTGAAGCCGCGTTTCTTCTGAAACCAATCAACAATCGGGTCGAGCAAATAGGCGATGACCCCGGCAATCGCCAGCGGGATGAGCACCGAGGACAGCGCATTGACCACCCATCCCACCCCAAGGGTCAACAGAGCGATTAGCGCCAGCAGAACCCCCACAGCCAGCGCCGTGACCGAGGCCCAGAGGATCTTGGCCTGCTTCTCGGTTGGTGGAGGGTATGCCATGGAAAC
>ENA-UPTF01001223-UPTF01001223.1-marine-metagenome-genome-assembly--contig:-NODE-1223-length-16522-cov-4.149468_pt1 | contig 16522 bp, 16 predicted proteins | sample MGYA00238166_ERZ767019 | MGnify/ENA primary metagenome ERZ767019 (study PRJEB28930, sample SAMN06266391) | marine metagenome | isolation source: Sea water from 250 m depth | place: Atlantic Ocean...
CGGTATGTACACTCCGACCATCTGCATTGTAAACCAGATTGTTGATTGGGTTAAACATAGTCCGCCATTCTGGTCGTTTGGTGTCAAATAATACAAGATCTGCCTTTTTGCCTATTTCTATAGATCCGATCTCATTCGACAGACCTAATGCCTCCGCTCCGTTAATAGTAGCCATCTCAAGAGCAGTCTCTGGAGGTATGAGATCGACGTCCTCCCGACTATCTTTATATAAAACCGCGGCCAAATACATAGATCTCATGGTCTCAACTAGATTAGAGTTATTGCCCGCATCAGTCCCTAAACAAACCTTCAATCCGTGGGTCAGCATTTCAGGCAAAAGACCAGATTTAGTCATTCCGAATCCAGATTTAATAGCTGCAGTAGGACATACAACTATTTTAGACCCACTTTCAGCCAAACAAACTACCTCGGATTCGTCTAAACCCAAACCATGAGACAATAAAACATTCGCACCAAGAATGCCGTTATCCCTTAACAAATGACTGGGTCTAAGCCCAGTGCTGGCTTGGCAATCGGTGACATACCGTAGATTATTATTGAAATGCAGTGTTAGGCCTGTTCCATGCTCATCAGCTATATCTTTAGCCAATCTCAAAAGAGGAATACTAGCAAATTCAGGGGAGAATGGCATAGCCCAAGCCCTAACACGGCCATCCAACTCATGATCATATGTTTCAATGGTATCCCTGATCAATATGGAAGCGTCCTTAGTAGAAGTTACAGGCAAATTCAAGGGGTTCGGCTTATCGACAACTTGGGCACCTACGATCACCCTACAGCCTGACTGTTCATAAGCACTTAGACAGGCGTCAAGGTATTTAGTGCTGCCAGGATCTAGGAAGCAAGTTGTTCCATATTTTAAAAGTTCTGTTATCGCTAATAAAGAAGTCCAATATTCCTCTAAGGGAGTCATAGCATTTTGCAAACTGAATACGGTGGGCAGATATTCGGAGCCTAATCCATCAGGAAATATACCCCTAGTAGCATGAGCATAACTGGCGTGTAAGTGTCCATTAACAAATCCAGGGGTAATCACCATCTCGGACGCATCAATAGCTTGGTCCGCATCCCAGTCTATTGAGTCGTCCGTTTTGCCTACCTTTACGATCCTATCATTTTCTATTAAAACAGCTCCATCTTTAATAATTCGACGGTCCGAATCCATGGTAACCACAAACTTCGCTTTTGTTATTTTTATGCTGCGTTTCATTTTATTTATTATAAGGGAGCCGGATTAGGATATTGTGTCTTTGCGATAGATCAAGATCACGCCATGGTATCAATTGACACAATATCCCGTCTATCCTAGAGTAATTCCATACAATTAAGCTATCCTAGCTGAACAAATTAACTCATTTCCGGGCCGGTCAAAGGTGAGATTTTAGTTGGAAAACCCCATTGTAATTCGTCAGGCAACTCATCTGGATATCTCTACTATAGTTGTGTTTAACATCGCAATGGCATCAGAAACTGAAGATAAAGCACTAGATCCTATAACCCTGCAACAAGGTGTTTCAGAAGTGCTAAGCAACCCAGTGAAAGGATTTTACCTGCTAGCAGTTTTCTCAGAAACTATAGTGGGACAATTAATGATAACCTCCGAATGGAGCGATTGGAGGAATGGGTATTTTTGGTGGATACAAAGCGTTTATGTTAAGCAGGATCATAGGAAACGCGGTGTATACAAAGCATTAAATGAAGAGGTCTTAAATTTAGCTAGACTCAACGGCGGTATTTGTGGAATACGGCTTTACGTAGATAAAGACAATACCGCCGCACAGCAGGTCTATCGCAATTTAGGCATGTCTGAATCTAACTACGATATGTACGAAATCGAACTCGGTCAATAGAACATGGCTAACTCACCCACAGAATACGAATTGGTTGCACAAGGACAATTTTTTTCCCAACAGGGCTTGTTAGATAAAGCTATAGAGTGTTTTGATAGAGCGATAGTTGAGAACAGCAATTTTGCCGCGGCTTATTATTACAGGGGCATGACATACAGGAACCTCGGCGACTTAACGCAAGCGATTAATGACTACAGCACAGCTATAACAGTAGAGCCTGATTATCCGGTAGCGTTCTACGCTAGAGGCGTAATTTACAGATATCAGGGAGAATTTGATAAAGCTATCGCAGATTACGACCACGCTATAACATTAGAACCGGAGGATGGTGATTTTTTTTACGCCCGTGGTGTAGCGCACGCATCCCTTAAACACTACGAATTAGCTATAAATGATTTTCTAGACTCCATCAGACTAAATCCGAACCTATCTAATGCTTTTTACAACTTGGGGATCGCCAACAGGGATTTAGGTAGAATAATAGAAGCGACCGGATATTACTCCCAGGCCATTAACTTAAGACCTAATGATGCGGACTACAGATACGCTAGAGGCAATGTTCTGAGTGATCAAGGAGAGCATCAAGCCGCACTAGAAGACTATAATGAAGCGATCCACTTGGTCCCAACCTTCGCAAATGCATATTACAACCGCGGCATAGCATTCCGTAACTTGGCATTACCCGAACAAGCAGTTAAAGATTTTGACCAAGTGTTGGAACTAGCACCAGCTTTCGCCAATTTGTATAGAAATCGGGGCGGTGCATTATTCGATTTAGGCAATAATGAGGAAGCAATCTCGGATTTTAGTAAAGCATTAACTCTCGACTCTTCAATAGCGGAAATCTACGTAGCGCGAGGGAGAGCTTATGCCAAGATTGGGGATTCGACGTTAGCAATGGAAGATTGCGATAAATCAATATCCCTAGATCCAAACTATAGCCAAGCCTACCGATTACGAGGAGAAATATATCTTACCATGGGTAGTATTCCATCGAGCGAAGCAGACATCACCAAAGCAGATTGGTTGGACAATCAGCAAGAAGGACAAGTTGACTAATATACCTCAACCGCTAGAGCCTACACCCCATGAATCCTATGCCTTATTTTATGAGACTGTTAATATCGGCGAACAATTGGGGCATCTAGAATATCGGGTCACAGAGGAAATGCTACACAAGTACTGCTCGACCGTTGAGTACTGGCAATCCGGTTATGTCAATTTGGCAATTAGAGAGTTTTACCAAGTATTGAGCAATAAATACGGCCATATCAATTTAACAAGTTGTAGCAGAAATGATTATTACTACCGTCCTCCAATCATTGACCGAAGAGTCCAGGTAAGTGGGTGGATCAGGGATAAATACATGTCTGACGGAATTCAATATTTAGTGGTTGGAACGCTAGCTATTGACGACATCGGGACCGAAATTTTAAAAACTCAAGAAACATTCAGCTTAGGCATAAATCCACCTCCTCATCAATCTATTGCCGATGTGGAGTCCCAACCCATTCAACAATTTCCTGCTTTAGAAAAAAGAATCGAGAAACACACGTGGAACCTATTTAAGCATTTCAACAGAGAATTTGAAATAGGCGACTTAGAACCTATGACGGAACAGGAAACCGGAAATTTGTTAGCGTTTGCATACGCCCACGAGCTGCTTACCGAGACGTACGGAATGAATTTCTTGAAAGGCGGACTTTTAAACGTAGTATTCTGTAATTCATTGTTGCCGGATCAGACTTGCACTATTAGCGCCGAAGTAAACCAAATATCGGAAGTTTCGGAACGAACAAGAACTGATTTGAAAATCTTGGTAAAAAGGCAAGACGATGTCCTAGCAGCATCAGGCAAAGCAACTATTTTAATACCCAGCCCAATTACATGAGGATTAATATTTTGGAAAACTTCAGTGACGAACTCAAAATAGCTGCAGCACCGATATGGGAAAAGATTTTTAAACACCCATTTCTTGTGGCGATTAAAAACGGTAGTTTACCTATAGAAACTTTTAGATACTATTTAACTCAGGATTACCTATACTTAGAAGGATTTGCTCGTACGGTGGCCATGGCGTTAGCTAAAGCACCAGATTCTGAAACTCTAGAAGAACTGTCTCACAGAGTATTAACTCCAGTCGAAAGACCACTGCACCACAAATTACTAGCAGAAGCCGAAGTTACGTTAACCAGCATATACGAAGCCGGCCCTTCCCCCACAAATACAGCTTATGTCAACCATATGGTTAAGACAGCTTCGCTATACGGTCTGGGGCCGACCGCTGCTGCTTTGCTCCCATGTCCCTGGACATACCACCTTCTAAAAGATGAAGTTGGAGCTTCTGACCATCCACTTTACAGTCAGTGGACCGAATTTTATGTCGCCGGATTTCTAGAAAATTCCGTTGCAGCCTGGAGGAAATTCGTAGATCAGGCTGCGTTGACTGCTGGACCCACCGAATTAAATGACATGAGACGTGCTTTCATAACTAGCAGCCAGTATGAATACATGTTCTGGGAGGCCGCATTGTCCAGAGAATCATGGCCGATTAACGTTAGATAAAATACGAAGGCTTCCTACCAATTCCTAGTATAACAAGGATAGTTATAGCCACCTTTAATGACACAGAGGATAATATGCCAACAGCACATGTGAATGGCACAGGAATATATTACGAGTCTCACGGATCTGAAACCAACCCATCTATAGTTTTCGCCCATGGTCGCGGGGGTAATACCCTAAGTTGGTGGCAGCAAGTAAGCTTTTTCTCAGCCAAATATCGTTGTATTACATTCGACCACCGTGGATGGGGAAAATCACCTACCTCAGATTTCTCTAAATACAGGGAGTATTTCGCAGACGATCTGGCAGCATTACTCGATAATTTAGGGATATACCAGACTTTTCTGGTAGCTCAATCAATGGGAGGATTCAGTTGTCTGGAATTCGCTCTGAGTCACCCAAAACGTACGTCTGGTTTAGTGTTAGCAGATACTACTGGTGGTATTTCTACTGCAGGAACACTAGCCGAACTACTGAAAACAAATCCTCCACCAGATGGACCTAACAGATCTTTATCACAAAGTTTCATCCAGAATAATCCAGACAAATCATTCCTTTACGAACAGATTAATAACCTAAATCCACCTCGTGAAGATGACGGGATAGTGTCAGGGTTCAGACGAGATGATGGCCCAAATGTTGAGTCGTTTTCTAGTTGGGATATACCTACTTTACTGATCGTTGGAGAAGAAGATGTGATATTCCCTCCGGCGGTTATATCAGAAGTTAAAAAAGCAGTACCAGGATCACGTATGGAGATAGTAAAAGGGGCTGCTCATTCGGCTCATTTCGAACAGCCGAAGATATTTAACAAATTGGTTGATGAAATGTTCTCCGACGTAATCAATAAACGAATCCTGAGTAGTTCAATATCATAAAACCTGATACCTGTAATTATAAGACCCAACCTCTCTTGTAGATTGGGTCTTATAATTACAATATTGCCTGATCACCAAATACTAAGGAGACATACGACCAGGGCCCCAATTGTTTGGTATGTTAATTAACGCTGAATCTAAATCTCCGACATCGCTCTGACCACACATATCCATCGCTCTTCCTACTTCTTCCCGAAGAAGCTCTAAGACATGATGTACTCCATCCTCTCCAGCAACAGCTAATCCCCAGAATAACGGCCTACCAATACCTACAGCCTTCACTCCCAAAGACAAAGCCTTAACTACATCACTCCCTCTTCTGATACCGGAATCAAGATATACTTCGCAATTCCCGTTAACTGCATCAACTATTTCTGGAACCGTCTCCAGTGAACTCATAGTTTGATCTAATTGTCTTCCCCCATGAGTCGAAACCAATATTCCTTCAACTCCGCATTCTGCAGCTATCCTAGCATCTTCGCCTACTCGTACACCCTTTAAAACTAGCGGCAAAGAACTTAGGCTCCTTAACCACTCAAGATCAGCCCACGTAATAGGATCTGACCTGGAAACATCCCATCCTGGAGTTTCGTCCGTACCGCTAATTTCAGACTCGGCAAGACCTAAGTTACGGAAATTACCTAGTTCAAGCCTGCGTTCAAATCTATTCTTTAGATCTCGTTCTTTTGGACTAGGTACGGGAGTATCAATAGTTAATACTATAGCTCTAAATCCTGCGGCCTCCGCTCTACGGACCAACATCTCGGTTAAGGCTTTGCCTCGGTGGTAAAGCTGAAACCAAAGTGGACCAGTCGCTGCCTCTGCAACTTCTTCCAAACTGCAATTTGATGATGTACTCAACATCATTAAAGTATTAGATCTCCCTGCAGCACGGGCTGTTGCGACCTCCGCGTCGGGATGTGCCATCCCATGGCTTCCCGCAGGGCAAACAAAAACCGGAAAACTCAAGTCTTCACCCAGCATGGTAGTAGAAACCTTCCGTTCTTCTACACTTCGCATGAATCTGGGTCTAAGCTGCAATTCGTCAAACGCCGATCGATTGCGTTTGGTAGTTAATTCATCCATAGCACCGGCTTCTATGAAATCCCAATTGTCGTGTGGGAGAGCTAATTTTGCTCTTGCTTCGTAGTCATATATATTTATGGGATCCAACCTCATAGCACCCTCCGTTAATCACAGTTTGATTTAGGAATATCAAGCAGATTTAATGTACTCTACCTTTTCAGCGGAATTATGGCAAATGTACTTACATGATGCTAATCAATCTCAAGATTTGATGTTAGTGAGAAAACAAGAAAGGCGCCCAAATGGGCGCCTTTCTTGTTTTCTCACTAATCGTGTCTACTCGTCTGAATCATCAACCCCATCAGATTCTGGGCTCATTGGCACTACACCAGGTATCCACCATTTCTCCCAACTTTCATCAATTTTATCTTGGAATAATTTGATATCTTCTGGAACCAAGTGCGCGAATCTACCCTGTCGCATGAGATATTCCTCAATCGGCTTTCTAGACCTAATACCGTTAGCAATGGATCTAGATGTTCCATTAAGAACCAATCCACCATCTATGATTTCATATTGAACCCATAATCCTGTCTCTACTGCCAACATACCTAGTTCATGTGAGTATTTGGGATCATAATCCCAACCCTTGGGACATGGGTCTATACAATGAACAAAGGTTGGACCTCCGATCGTTAGGGCCCTACGAATTTTATTAGTAAAGTCCAAACCGTAAGAAGCACACGCGGTTGCCACGTAACGCAACCCTGGGTGTCCTACTGACAGCATTGGAGCAGTATTTTTCTTCCATCTTTTATTCATTATCCTGTGCACCTTTCCTGGAGGGCTGAACGTAGAGTTAGCGCCATAAGGAGAGCTGCCAGAGACCTGGATGTCGGTATTGGCATACGACTCATTATCGTAGCAAATTATCATTAAATTATATTCGTCATGCTGTAGAGTGGCAGAGATGGCTGAGAGACCCATGTCGACTCCGCCTCCGTCTCCGCAGAATGCGATCACATTTATCGGCTCATCTTTCATTTTGCCCTTTCTCATCTGAGCCGCAATGCCTGCCGCTGTACCCATAGCTGCAGATCCTGCAGACCCCAACTGGGTATGCATCCACGGCACTACCCAAGGAGTACTGTAGTAAGTAGTATTAGCCACGTACATACAACCTGTACTTCCTACTACTATAGTCCTCGGACCAGCAGCTTTGATCATCAAACGCATTACCAGAGCTGATTCACAACCCTGACAAGTACGATGACCAGATGTATATCCCTCTTCTAATGGGATTTCTTTAACGCCTCTTATTTGGGGAAGCTCGTGTACTGTAGCCATAATCTTTACTCCCTCACATTTATCCATGTAGTATCTAGCTCTTTCTTGCCTGTATCCAAAGCGTCCTGCACCATGTTTACCATATCATTAACATCTCGTACTCTTACTTCACGCCCTCCTAAACCAGCAATGAAATTATACATATTAGGCCTGTCATCTAAAGGATAAAGGGCTGAGCGGATATCATTGAATAGTACTCCGCCATAAGACGGTGACCCTAATGAGAAGTCGCGATCTATCACTGCTACAGCCTTACATTTGCCTAGAGCCTCTCTGATTTCATCTGTAGCGAACGGACGGAAATACTTAACTCTCAAAAACCCAACTTTCTTACCTTCTTGACGCATCTGGCGAACAGCAACTTTTACAGGAAGGGCCAGTGTACCCATGCCTACTAGAATTATATCAGCATCATCCGTCATGTACTCTTCTATGAATGGGCTGGGATCGCCACGACCAAATATCGTCTTAAATTCTTGATATGCTTTTTTTATAACGGCGGGGGTTTGGTGCATAGCTTCATCAGATTGTCGTCTGATTTCCATCAACCAATCTTCGTTCGCCTGAGGAGCGATCGTGATCGGATTATCCGGATGTAAAAGCAACCTACCACGATCATAAGCAGGTAGGAAACTGTTAACCTTTTCTTGGGCTGGCACATTAACTATAGCTTGCGAATGGGTCAAGAACGAACCGTCACAGCTCAGAGCAAAGGGCAGAAAACATTGACTATCTTCAGCTATTCTCCATGCCATCAGAGCCATATCTAACGCTTCCTGAGCAGTCGCCACCCAGTAAAGCAACCAGCCTAGGTCCCTAACTGCTAAGGCGTCATTATGCTCAACTCCAAAAGCACCAGGATCATCTAACGCTCTGTTACCGACCATCGCAACTACAGGAAGGCGCAATCCCGCGGTAACCGCTATCGCTTCGAAAGCATAAAACCAACCTACTCCGCTTGATCCACAGAATGTTCGGGCCCCAACTGCGGAAGCATGTTTCACTATTTCAAATTGAGAGTGCTCGCTTTCCGCCACTATAAAATCACAATCGAAAGCGCCGTCTGCTTTTAAGCGGGACACGTACTGCATAACAGTGTCGTACGGTCTGATCGGGTAAGCTGTGATTACATCTACGTCAGCCATTGCACAGGCAATTCCGACTGCTTCACTCCCGCTTATTAACTCCTCTTTTTCAACTTGGAACAACCCACTTTCCGTAGTAGTCATTATTCTTCCTCCACATTAGCAATCTGTTCTTGGTATCCCCCTACGTGGTGGAAGCCGTGAGTTCTTTCGTTAAGTTTGGATATATCAATCAAATTGGTCATCCACGTCTTGTAACCGTCTGCATCAGCTGTCCAAGCCTCATATTGGCTACTGTTATCGTTAAATTCGGCTTCGTTGACCATGGTAATACAATCCGGTACTGGGCAAACCGCCTCACACACAGCACAACCACAACATGCTTCCATGTTGGCATCGTACAGTCCGTCTGGTGTAACATCAAAACAGGTATCCGGGCATTGTAACCAGCAGAGGGTACATTTGATACACGTCTCGAAATTAATTACGGGACGCATAGAGCGAGTACTCCACTTCTTAAAAGTTTCGTTTCTAGCTGGCTCGAATCCCCCCTCTCCGCCTCTGAAACCACCCCCTTTGCCTGCGGCCTTTATTACCACGCCTTCTTCCATTTCTTTCCAGCCTGGCAACGTGAAACTAAATGGTACTTCAGAATTACCCTCGCCAGGTTCGACTGTTCTAGTCGATGTCCGATCGTAGGTTCTTTGAGCTGAAGTCACCTTGAGTTCATTCAGACCTTGCTCTCTTAACGCTTCTGCCATAGATTCCATACTAACCAATTGTGGGCACACTTTACAGAGTGCTCCAAGCACCCGAACGTCGGTATGATCGTCTTTAAAAACCCATAATCCCGAGAAACTCGGAATCCCTGGGACGATCGCTAAATCATACGGATCGTCTTTTTCATGTACGTCCTCTATCAACTGGTCAGCTTCCTGGCGGGACGTCACGATTAGTGTCCCACCAGGTTTAGTCAGTTGGTTGATCGGCTGAAGTCCGTACCAGGCCCAGGATTCTATACCTTTGCACATGGTGTCGTCGACGTTAATAGTCACATCAACTTCTTTAGCCTCATACACCGCAAGATTCTCTTCCAGTTCTTCGGGGGTGTCTGCAACAATCGCAAACTGTTTCGCCGGAATCCCATTACGTTCCGGCGAATCGCTATATCTTCCGAAAGCAGTACCTATCTTACCTTCCTTACGGGCAGCGAATACTATGGAGCGTACTATGTTGCGGGCCAATGACTTTTGGAAAATGCCACGGTACACTACCTCCACTGCTACTGTACTCATACAGTTCCTCCTGTTTTTATTTGGGATCCTTTATATCTCATAATCACCGTCCTGATTTAGACTCGTCCCTCATTTTAGGAACAGTTGTTTCTTTAAGAACATTCGTAGTTAGGTGGGAATCACTCTCTGACCAGGTCGGATCAACATCTGGTTCTACAACTTCCAGGTGATGATCCATCGCTTGCTGAGCTTTCAAACTATCCCTTTGGATAATCATTTCTAAGATTTGTCTGTGCGACACTAGCGAACGTTCAGAGCGACCTAAGTTTTGAAAAGATTGGGCACGTGACCTATGTAATATATCTTCTACGGCAGTAAAAACATTATTTAACGCCATATTATGTGTAGCAGCTGCCATCGCGAAATGGAAAGCAGTATCAGCTTCTGATCCAGTACCCCCACTATCGATTTGTTGCTGTTGATCTTCGAGTATACCCCTCATGAGATCTATATCGACCGCAGTTGCGCGCTGAGCAGCCAATGAAGCAACCGCAGGTTCCAAGACTCTACGCATTTCAAAAATATCCTCTAGCCCTTCAGATCCCATGCCAATATTAGTCGCCATCAGAGATAAAATAGAATCACTTCCGTCTGTATTAACAAACGTACCCGAACCTCTCTTTCTTACAACCAACCCTTGCAGTTCAAGAGATCTAATAGCTTCTCTTATAGAGCTCCGGCTAACTTTATAATGATTCGACAGGTCCCTTTCCGAAGCCAAACGTTGACCATGCCTTAGAGTTCCATTTCGAATCATTAAATGAAATTGCTCAACAATGCTTTCATGTACTCGTGGTTTATTTGGATTATCCAATGCTTATCTCATCCAAGGTGGTCTGACCAATTATCCGCATCATTATACAACCCACCCCGAAGGTGTCAATATGAATGTGTGGCCTGAACAGACTATATAATCTAGTGACCCACACTTGGTCGTAAAAACATCCGCCAAATTGTGATCTCCAAAAAGGGCGTGCATGTCTACAACTTAATAAATCTACAGCATTTAGTGTAAGCAAATCAACAACGTTGCAGATATTCTAGCTTACAGTTGTGATAAACTTACTGCCCTTAGGTTTAATAGAAAAATCTAAGGCAAACTACCGTCAAGACATATCCGAGTGGGAAGCATCATATGCTGATATAGTTCAAAATCCACAAGGATATTCCCCAGTGGGAACGCCTTGCTTGGCTGTAATCTTAGAAAATATTAATAGTCGTTTGGGGGTTAGTATGGAGAATATGAAAGCGGGTCGGGCCGTAATCGAGTTGTTAAGAGCTGAAGAAGTTGACTATATATTTGGTGTTACTGGCCTGACTACTAACAGTATGGTAACAGAAACGTATGGTAGAGAAGACATCAGCTTCATAGATACCAGGCACGAAGAAGGGGCAGCCTTGATGGCGTACGGCTACTCCAAGGTTACTGGAAAGCCGTCTGTTTGCATGACCACCTCTGGGGCGGGAACCATCAACTTAGCTGGGGGGATCTCATTAGCATATAAAGGGAGGGCACCAGTAATTATTATCTCGGGTGATACTGCTCTTGAATACATTGGCAGAGATGGAGCTCAAGCCTTTGATCTGGTCAATGTATTAAAACCACTAACAAAAATTGCAGTCCAGGCAAATAAAACTACTAGAGTACCCGCATTAATTCGCGATTCTTTTAGGACTGCTTTGTCTGGCAAACAAGGCCCCGTCATGCTTGATATACCCAGAGACCTACTCGATAAAGAAATGATATCTGATGAGTTTCTGCAGCCCGCAGCATACCGATCTGTCTACCGGACGCAAGGCGATGAAGCATCAATCAAATCGGCATCTGATATTCTTTTGAAATCTAAGAGACCATTATTGTTAGCCGGTGGAGGAATACTTGATTCTGGAGCTACAAGCGAAGCCGTCGCATTATCAGAACTACTGGACATGGCTATTGTCCCATCATACGGCCACCACGATGCAGTGCCTAACAGCCATCCACATTATGTAGGACCTCCAGGATCTCGTGGTTCCGGAGAAGCTCATGAGGCTATGAGTAAAGCAGATGTAATTTTAGCGTTAGGCACAAGAATTAATCAGGCATCAACTAATTGGAATTACAGTATTATCAATCCGGATACTAAAATAATCCAAGTAGATATTGACCCGATAGAGATAGGGAGGAACTACCCAGTTGAGGTGGGAATAGTAGGTGATGCAGCTGCAGTCGGACAACAATTAATTAAGGCAATTACTGCTGCGGCACCCGAAGGTAACAAATTACCTGACTGGAAGGATACGTTTACCAAGTTAGCACAATCGCGGTTAGAAAGACTCAAAGCGGAGGAAACCATTTCCGAAAATCCTATGATGCCTCAACAAGTTTTCCCAGAGTTGAACAAGGTATTTCCCGAGGATGCTATGATAACCATTGACGCTGGAGTTGCGCCGGGGATGTCCTATGATCGTCTCAAATTTGAGCACCCTAGAACAATGTTTAACTACGTCGGCCAAGGTGCGCTTGGAATGGGATACAGTGTAGGGCTAGGAACTAAATTAGGCCGACCTAATAGAACTGCTATTTCGATGCACGGTGATGGTGGCTTCTTGTATACATGTGGGGAGATCAATACGGCGGTGAGACACAATATTCCATTAGTAAGTATTGTTTTGAACAACAATTGTATGGGAGCCGAAAAATCGCAACAAAAGAACCTTCATGAAGAACATTATGTTGGGGTGAATCTTACTAATCCACGTTTCGACAAACTTGCTGAGGTTTTCGGGGCAAAAGGATTTTACGTTGAGCAGGCTGACCAGATTGGTGATGCAGTGACCGAGGCTATTCGTTCAGGGATGCCTTCTGTTATAGAAATACCTGTTCAGGAATATTTCCCGCCCTCAGCGCCCACTGGATTATAACAACTGGATTAGCTGGCTTGCTATGTGCTTACCGAAGCTTTCAAAGTGTTAGTCCTGTCAGCGTGCACCGATATGAAATAAGGTGAGAATAGTAGATGACATCTGATGTAATAAAACCGGTAGAAGTTCAAATTGACGGTAACCAAATCATTATCTTGTGGGATGATGGTCACCGTAGCATTTACCCACACAGATTTCTCAGACTTAGATGCCACTGTGCGAATTGTGTCGAAGAAATGACAGGAAAACCCCGGCTGGACCCTGATAAAGTGCCACAAGACGTTACTGCTGTAGACCAAATGCAGGTTGGGAATTATGCTTTGCAATTCCTATGGAGTGACACCCACTACACTGGAATCTATACCTATGAACATCTTCGTTCTATTTGCACCTGCATTGCCTGTAACGAAGAGCGACCTATTCCAACTGGTGGATAACAGCGTTATTCAGTAATCTGGGTTGAAGCATTATCCGGATTATTCACATCATATGAACGCATAGCTTTAGTGGCCGGCTTCAGCTTCGGAGCCGTAAAAGTATTGGATTTGAATGAAAAAGTCGAGAGCTGACGTTCAGATGCCTCTCCGCATTGCTTACATGGGGCGGACTCTTGTGACTGTGATGCAGGTCTCAAAGCCTCGAATTCCTGATTGCAACTAGGACAGTAATACTCATAAATAGGCATGTGATCCTCCTGATATACTATCTGATATTTTACAGGTATGCAGGCGTCTTATCCACCCGAGAATCGGCAAACCGATATTTTTATATAGCTACATGACCAAAAGGAGAACAAGATGACTGATAAACCTGAAGTCATTATCATAGGAGGCGGTGCTGCAGGTTGTGCCACAGCATATAACCTTTCACTCTCGGGCATCAAGTGTGCGGTTATAGAAAGAGAAGGCATCGGAAGCCAGGCTTCTGGTTACGCAGCAGGTGGATTGAATCCTCTCGAAGGTACTAACATACCCGGTCCGCTTGGGGCCTTGGCCATGGAATCCTATACGTTGCACAAAACCTTACGGGAATCATTAAAGGAATCAACCAATATTGACTACCAATGGAGACTTATAAATCTACTTAAAGTCTGTTTTGATGACTCCGAATCACCAGATCTGCCAGAAATACATGCCAGATTTAACGAATTTCCCGATGCCAGTTTTTCTGCTGAGTGGCTTACTGCCCAGGAATTACGTAATTTGGAGCCGCGTATCTCACCCGAATCCTTAAGCGGCCTTCTAGTAAACGGAAACGCAGCAGTAAATAGTTATCAATATACTTTAGCTTTGGCCAACGCTGCTGAAAACTTGGGCGCATCCTTTATAAATGGTACAGTCACTGGAATACACCGCCAAAATGACCTTGCTACTGGTGTTACATTAGATGGGCAATACATACCATGCGAGACGTTGGTGATAGCAACAGGCCCATGGTCACAAGATGCAGCCCATTGGCTCGGGACCGAAATTCCCATATCTCCCTTGAAAGGAGAAATATTGCGGCTGGAATTAAATGGGGCTCCTTTAAAATACGATTTCTCTGGAGGTGGCGGATCCATATACAGTAAACCAGACGGTCAAATCTGGTGTGGGAGCACAGAGGAATGGAAAGGATTTGACAAAGAATTGACTGAGTCTGCCAAGACATCGATCATGGCAGGGGCAACCAAATTAGTCCCTGATTTATTGAATTCTACCCTGGCATTACATACCGCATGTCTTCGACCGGTTACACCCGATTGGCTACCGATAATCGGCCCTGCACCTCTCTGGGATAACGTATTTCTAGCCACGGGAGCAGGGAAAAAGGGAATATTACTAAGCCCAGCTATCGGTAAATCTATATCCGACTTGATCACCCAAGGAACCACAGAATTGTCTATTGAAAGTTGCCAACCTGACCGAATTGCCACTGGATACGTAACTTAATCATTTTGAACTAACTTAAAGAATCCCACCCTAATATTATGAAATTGTTGAGCCATTATGGAATATAAGATTAAAATTAGTTCCGGTGATATAGAAATTGAAGCGAGCCTTAACGACACATCTATAGCATCCAAATTAAAAGACATCCTGCCCATTTCAGCGAATGCAAATACTTGGGGTGACGAGATTTATTTCGGGATTCCTCTCGAGGAATCGCTAGAAAATCCTCAAGAAGTTGTAGAAGCGGGAGACATCGGATATTGGCCACCAGGTCACGCCTTCTGTATTTTCTTCGGAATCACTCCAGCAAGCAGGGGCACAGAGATCCGGGCCGCAAGTTCTGTAACTGTAATTGGGAAAGTATTGGGAGATGCAGCGCTATTCAAAAAAATAACCCCAGGCGAGGCAATAAAATTAGAATTATCAGACTGACCATGATCAAGACATACTGTCAACATTTTCCAAAACACTAGTATGCTCACTGTAATGCAAAGCTAGCCAACCCGTGGTAAACTTCAGTGATAGTCGGTCTCACCAATGCCCAAGAGGTACACAATTTGCTAAGCCTCTTTAATACGCTCACTAAGCGGATAGAAGAACTTCATCCCATTAACCAAGGTTCTTATCGAATGTATACCTGTGGCCCCACAGTGTATAGATATGCCCATATTGGGAACCTGAGAACCTATTTAATGGCAGATTGGATAAGAAGAGTTCTAGAGTATAACGGTAGCGAAGTTTATCACGTTAAAAACATTACTGACGTCGGCCACATGCGACAAGAACTTTTAGAAACCGGCGGAGACAAAATTATCTTAGCTGCCTTATCCGAGGGTAAAACCGTTCAAGAAATAGCTCAATTTTACGCAGATAGTTTCCACGATGACGAGTCCAGAATAAATATCCTGCCTGCCCGAGTGTACCCGTGGGCTTCCCAACATATTCCCGAAATGATTTCAATAGTTGAGAAATTATTGCAAAACGGGAACGCATATATAGCCGGAGAAAACATATATTTTGCCGTTGGTGGCTTTAATGACTACGGAAAACTTTCCAGAAATTTCGGAGGAGATCTGTTGGAGGGGGTTAGGGTTGAAACCGACCCCTTAAAAAGAGATCCGAGGGATTTCACACTATGGAAGGCAGCCGAGCCTGGTAGAGAAGTGAAATGGGACAGCCCTTGGGGTGAAGGGTTCCCCGGATGGCACATAGAGTGCTCGGCTATGGCCTCTAAATATCTCGGCGAGAAATTTGATATACATACAGGTGGTGTAGACAATATTTTCCCTCATCATGAGGATGAAATCGCTCAAAGTGAGGGAGCCTTTGGACGCCAACACGTCAATTACTGGATACATGGCCAACATCTACTAGCCGACGGGGCCAAAATGGCTAAATCATCAGGCAATGTATTTTTAATCGACGATCTTGTTACCCGTGGGTTCGATCCACTCTCATTCAGGTATCTGTGCAGTACAGTTCGTTACAGACACCGACTGAATTTTACCTTCAACTCACTCAAAGCTAGCGAGAAAGCGCTCACTAATCTTCGCGACCGAGTCTGGAGTTGGCAAAACTCCGACACACCGGACAACCTACCACCAGAAACCGAAGAATGGC
>ENA-UPTF01001224-UPTF01001224.1-marine-metagenome-genome-assembly--contig:-NODE-1224-length-16517-cov-7.320742_pt1 | contig 16517 bp, 17 predicted proteins | sample MGYA00238166_ERZ767019 | MGnify/ENA primary metagenome ERZ767019 (study PRJEB28930, sample SAMN06266391) | marine metagenome | isolation source: Sea water from 250 m depth | place: Atlantic Ocean...
AGAGATGATAAAGAGTCTTTATTTGTATATAAGATTTCGACAAAAGATCGCAGTCAAACTGGAATTGCATTTGTTGCCTCTATTGATGCATATGAAAATAATCTAATAAAAAAGCATGAGCACACTAAACCTGCTAAAAAACTAGACCGGATCAACAACATCAAAGCACTTAATGCCCAAACAGGCCCTGTCTTATTGACCTATATAGATAACACTCGATTAGACAATCTGGTAGCTGAGTATATTTCTGGTAATGAGCCAATCTATAGCGTTGTTAATAAAGAAAAGATAGAACATTCGATATGGAAAATTGATGATATGAATAGCATGAATGATGCGATTAGCGCTATAAATGACCTAGAATCTCTTTATATAGCAGACGGTCATCATCGATCTGCTGCTGCCAGTAAGGTTAGAGAGTCAAAAATGAATGCAAATTCCCAACATACTGGTAAAGAAGATTATAATTATTTTCTTGCTGTTGCTTTCCCAAAAAGCAAAATGACAATTCTCGATTATAATCGCTTAATCAAGACCAGTAATGGGCACTCAAATAATGATCTAATTGCCATGATAGAGAAAAATTTCAAATGCACTCTTTCAGACCACCCAGTTAAACCAACTCAAGAAAAATCATATGGTCTGTATACGGCTGGGCAATGGTACTATCTTGAATTAACTGGTGACTATGATGATAAGAGTCCAGTGAATTCTCTTGATGTTAGTATTCTTCACAATCTTATTTTAGATCCAATACTTGGCATTAAAGACGAAAGAGTGGATACGAATATTGATTTTGTTGGAGGCGCGAGAGGTCTAAAAGAGCTTGAAAGAAGGGTTGATTCAAATGAAATGGCAATCGCATTTTCATTATATCCGACACCTATTGATGCTTTAATCTCAGTTGCTGATGCTGATCTTATCATGCCACCTAAATCAACATGGTTTGAGCCTAAGCTATTAGATGGACTGTTGTCGCATATTATTGATTAATTTTTTTTCAATTACCTACTTCACGTTTTATTAAAAATTTGACACAATCAAACCTAATAAATTTTATTTAAAGGAAAAATAATGGACGCAGATGCAATTAAAGAAAAAGCAAACAGTGCAGCAGAAGGAATTACTTTCAATGACTGTGCTTGTGAAACATTAAGTCAAGTTCCAGATTTTGCTATGGATATGGCTATCAGCCATATGGTTAGCGCCGCTCAGGAACAAGGTGTAGACACAATCTGTTGCGATTTCTTAGAAGCCAATAACCCTATGGGTTAAAACTTGGTGGTGATGGGTGGAATTGAACCACCGACCTTCGCGTTATGAGTGCGACGCTCTAACCATCTGAGCTACATCACCAATAATCTTTGAATCATGGATTTTCAATCCGAAAAGCCTTTCTGTCAAGCAGAAGAGTTATTTTAAAGTAAAAGTTTAGGAATCAATATGCCAAATAGAAATTTATATATGTTAGCTCTGCTTCTTGCTGTTGGGCTTATGATTCCTCATTCATCCGAGTCTAGAGTCTTTCCAGGTGATGAATGGATAACTAAATCTGCCCCAGATCTTAATATTGATCAAGGCAAAGTAGACCGATTATTTGATCTCTCCTTTGAAGATGATGCAACTCAAGGGGTGGTCTTAATTAAAGATGGGTATTTGATCGGCGAGCGTTATGCAGACGGTTTTGACTCGAGCTCATTTGGAACCTCTTGGTCTATGGCAAAAAGCTTTTACGCAAGCCTAATAGGAATATCAATTGATCGTGGAGAAATTAAAAGTCTTGATGATAAGGTCAGTGATTACTTAAGTTACTTCAATGATGAAAGATCGGAGATCACTATAAGAGATATCCTCAATATGGCATCTGGATTGCAATTCCCAGAGCATGAACATGAACTTATGTTTTTTAAGAAAGATCATTTGGCTTATGCAAAGAATATAGGGGTAGAAAAAAAACCTAATACGCTCTTTGAGTACAATAATGTTAATTCAATGTTACTGGGCGATATTTTACTTGTAGCAACAGGAAAAAAAGCGGATGAGCTGCTTAACGAAAGAATTTTAAAGCCTATTGGAACTGAGAATTCAACACTATGGAGGGATAGCTCAGATAATGTTCTAACCTATTGCTGCATTGATATGTCAGCAAGGGATTATTCAAGATTTGGCCTACTCTTTTCCAGAAATGGTAAATGGGAAGAGGATCAAATAATCTCATCCGATTATGTAAATGAAACTTTCACACCTTATTGGGAATTCACACCAGAAAGATTTACTGATCTGAACCGTGGTTATTCACTTCATTGGTGGTTTTCAAAAAATGATGATGAAGGACAAATTTTTAATGCCAGTGGAAAATTTGGTCAATACATCTTTGTTGATCGAAAAAATGATGTGATCTTTACAAGAATAACGAAATATTTTCCAACCCCTGGCTCCAAACAAGACTGGGGGATCCTAGAAAGATTCAATGTTAAAGATATTGAAAGATTTCTAAAAATCTCTCGTTTCCTCGAAACAATAGGACTTTTGGATATGGAAGATGATATCAAGACACCAAACACAAGGTCTGAGGGTGAGTCTGAGGAATTTTATGGCAACTATCCTGAAATCATAGATGCGATGGCTGATCTGAGCAGAAATTAAAATTTTATCAGTGAAAACTTTTTTGATTAAACATTAAATTTAAAGTGCACAACGTCGCCCTCTTGCACTAAATATTCTTTGCCTTCCAGCCGTAACTTACCTGCAGATTTTGCGGCCTGCTCACCGCCCTGCTCAATATAATCCTCAAAGCTTATAACCTCTGCTTTAATAAATCCCCTTTCAAAATCTGTGTGTATTACTCCAGCTGCTTTTGGAGCCTTTGAATTTCTTTTGACAGACCAGGACCTTACTTCCTTAGGGCCTGCTGTGAAAAAGGTTTGGAGATCAAGTAATGTGTAAGATGATCTGATTAATTTATTGATGGCTGGCTCATTTAGCTGAAGTTCTTTCAAAAAATCTTCCTTCTCAGTAGCATCTAATATAGATATCTCAGCTTCTAGTGAAACGCAAAGAGAAACCATCACTGTGTCTTGAGTTTCATCCACATACTCCTGTAATTGCTGAATATGTTTATTAACATTAACTATCGAAGACTCATCAATATTTGCTACGTACAACATAGGCTTTGCCGTAAGCAGGCATAATTCTTTCATCAACTGTTTTTCATCCTTAGCCACTGAAAATGACCTGGCTGGATGATTTGAGCTTAAATGATCCATTAGTTTAGTTAAAAAAGCTTTTTTTGATAATTGCTCCTTATCACCCGTCTTAGATTGCTTTTCTGCTCTTAAAAGACGTTTTTCCAGTGTTTGGATGTCAGCTAAAAGTAATTCAGTGTTGATAATCTCAAGATCTTCTAATGGGTTAATCTCATCAGAGACATGCGTGATATTTCTATCCTCAAAACAACGAACGACATGAATAATGGCATCTGTTTCTCGAATGTTTGCTAAAAATTTATTACCCAATCCTTCGCCCTCTGAGGCGCCTTTAACCAGTCCTGCTATATCAACAAACTCAATAACACTAGGTATAACCTCTTCTGGATTAGCTATTGCTGCTAATTGATCCAACCTTTGATCGGGAACAATGACAATACCAACATTTGGCTCAATGGTACAAAAAGGGTAGTTCTCAGCTTCTGCTGATCCTTCTGATAAGAGGTTAAATAGTGTCGATTTCCCCACATTTGGAAGTCCGACTATGCCGCATCGAATACCCATTGTTATAAATTATTTTTGATCTGCTTATAAGCCAACTCGGCACCTAAACCTAGAGCTCTTATCTTGCTTCTGGCAACATTTACAGAAATCGGAGCCATGCCACAATTACTGCAGGCAATTAATCTTTCAGAATCCATATGTTTAAGCGCTTCTATGATATTGTCTTTGACCTCATCTGCTGTTTCTATATGATCATTCACCACTCCGATCACTCCAACCATGATTTCTTTATCCGGAAGTAGTCGCATGAGTTCTGGTGGAACATTTGAACCAGCAAATTCTAATGAGATCTGGTCAATGCTACTTTTATTGATTTCTGGGAAGAGTGATTCGTATTCTTTCCATTGCTCTCCCAATGTTTTTTTCCAACTAAGATTTTCCTCTATTCCATAACCATAACAAATATGAACAGCAGTCTTGCAATCAAGATTAGCTGCAGCTATTTCCAATGCCTCCATACCCCAGTCAATGGATTCAGTGGTAAACGAGTTAAATGCTGGTTCATCAAATTGAATGATATCAATCCCAGCTTTCGCTAGTTCCTTGGCTTCATCATTTAGAAGCTGTGCAAAATGCATGGCCATATCTTGTGATGAGTTGTAATAATCGTTGGCAATTGTATCGGAGATCGTAAGTGGCCCGGGGAGAGTAAATTTAGTCGTACTTTCTGTATTTTCTCTTAAAAAACTAGCTTCTTTAAGATGCACAGAGCTCTGTCTTTCAACTTCATGTGTGACGGTTGGGACTTCTACTGTGTATCGATCATTTCTAATACCCATTTGGGTTTTTTTATCCCAATCTATACCGATGATCTTTTCCAGGAAGCCATGAACAAAATGTATACGAAATTGCTCGCCTTCAGAAACAATCTCCAAGCCTGCATCTTCCTGCTCCTCAATCCAAAGCTTGGCTGATTTTTTTTGCTTATCCCAAAGCTCATCACCTGAGGCCTTCCATTGAGGCCATAATGTTTCTGTCTCGGCAAGCCAATCATATTTTGGCAAACTTCCAGCAGTGGTCGCCTTAAATTTTTTTTCCATTTTACTGATTAAAATGATTCATGGCCTCATCAAGACCGCGATCTAATATTATTTCAATGCTTTCTATTGCATCAAGTTTTGAAGCCTCTATCTTGTCTTTATCGTTTTGTGCTGGGTCCTTAAGTACATAGTTAATCACCTCTCCTTTTGATGGATGACCTATACCAATTCTGATTCTTGTAAAATCTGAACTTCCACAGCATTTGATGATATCTCTTAAGCCGTTGTGTCCAGCATGCCCTCCTCCAAACTTGAGTTGCAGGTTGCCTGGCTCTATATCCAAATCATCATGAATCACACAAATATCTTCGGGTTTTAGTTTATAGAATTGTATTAACTGGTTAACTGAATGGCCACTCTCATTCATAAATTTAGACGGCTTAAAGAGAATAATTTCTTTATCTCTTAGATTTGTCTTAATGAACACACCAGAAACTTTCGCATGTTTCTTGAAATCAATTAACTCATATTTATCTGAGAGCTTATCTAAAACTTGATAGCCAAGATTATGTCTGTTTCTAGTGTAACGTTTACCCGGATTTCCCAACCCAATAAAGACTCTGGGCATAAGTTTTTGAGGTCGCATAAGAATACTATACTATTGCTATTCTTTATTTTCCTCGCTATCTCCTTCGGTAGTCTCCTCTCCTCCTCCCTCAGCTCCTTCTTCAGCAGCTCCTTCAACTCCTTCAGCTCCTTCTTCAAGCCCTTCTTCATCAACTTCTGGCTCTATCTCTTCTTCTGCAATTCTAAGAAGTCTAACAGCAACAATTGGCTCATTAGCAGGTTCATCTTGAGTCAGCAGAGGTATTTCAACACCTTCAGGTAGAACGATATCTTCCAAATAAAGCATATCATCTAATTTTAGATCTATTACATCCACTTCAAGTTTTTCTGGAAGGTCCTTAGGCAGACAACTAACCTCTACCTCATTCATTAAAGGTGTTACTGTTCCGCCCTCAAGTTTTACACCTTCAGCCATATCTTCATTTAAGAACTGGAGTGGTATAGAAACTCGGATTACCTGATCAGATTTAACACGTTGGAGATCGAGATGAATTATTTGTCGTTTAGAAGGATGCACTTGAACATTTTTTATAAGAACAGATTCTTCCTTATCATCAATCTTTATATTCAAAATACTATTAAGAAAACTTTCATTAGCTAACTTTCTGAGAAGTTGATTATGGTCAATCGCTAAGTTCAGCGTCTCTTTTTGAGCGCCATAAATCACTGCGGGCACCATACCATCATGCCTCATTCGCCTTGAGTGAGAGGTTCCAGATTTGTCTCTTGATTCAGCAATTAAATCTATATCATTAGCCATAATTTTCTCTTTGTAGAAACTATATTATCTTTAAAATGGTGGGAAATAATAACCGATGTTGTAGAGTGTGGCTAGTGAAAAATGCTTCTGTATATTGGTCTAATCAGCATAGAGTGAACTTACAGACTCGTCATCAACCATTCTCTGGATCGTTTCACCCAATAACTCTGCTATGGATAACTGTCTAATTTTACCAATTGCCTGAGCTTCCTCTGATAGAGGTATGGTGTCTGTAACGACAACCTCATCTAGATCTGACTCTTTAATTCTTTCAATCGCAGGGCCAGATAAGACCGGGTGAGCTGCATAGGCTACAGTTTTTTTAGCGCCGTTCTCCTTGAGAGCTGAAGATGCATTACATAATGTTCCTGCTGTGTCGACCATATCATCAAATAAGATCGCCGTTTTACCCTCCACATCTCCAATAATATTCATCACTTCGGATTTATTAGCTGCCTCTCTTCTCTTATCAATAATAGCTAGGCCTGCGTTATCAAGGCGTCTTGCTATAGCCCTAGCACGCAAAACTCCGCCAACATCTGGTGATACCATGACTGGCTCATCATACCTCTGTCTCCATATATCGCTTAGGAGCACTTGAGATGAATAGATATTATCCACAGGAATTGAGAAAAAGCCTTCTATCTGATCCGCATGAAGATCAACAGTAATTAATCTTTGTATGCCTGAAGTTTCTATTAAGTCAGCTACAAGTTTTGCCGATACAGGCCCTCGTGTATTTCTTGGTCTCCTATCTTGTCTTGAATAACCAAAATAAGGCACCACTGCTGAAATAGATTTTGCTGATGCTCTTTTACAGGCATCAGCCATCAATAAAAGTTGCATCAGATGCTCATTGGCCGGCTCATAAGTGGATTGCATGAGAAAAATATCCATCCCTCTGATGTTTTCTGAAATTTCTATGCTGGTCTCTGAATCACTGAACTGCCCTACTTGAATCCAGCCAAGAGGTTGATTGAGATAACGGCCTATTAAATTACCCAGTGCGCTAGAAGCAGGGCCTGCAAATAAAATTATTTTATCCCTATTCATTTTCAGTATTTACTTATTTTAGCTTTATTAATCATATATATCCTGGCTGGGGTGGCAGGATTTGAACCTGCGCATCACGGGATCAAAACCCGTTGCCTTACCGCTTGGCTACACCCCATTATAAAAACTTTAATTACAATCAAGTCATTCTGAGGTTGCTTGATTATGCTGTCAAGCATCGGCTTTGTATTATTCATATTTTTTCAAACAATTTTAAGGAAAAAGTTATTTCGTAGAACTCGTTTGAAATTATAACTTTCTTTGGTATGGCTAAACTCTCAAAATTCATGTAAGCCTCATAATCAATCCTGTGGTTGGGAATTAGAATTGATTCAAGCCTACCGTATTGATTAAAAATCAGGTCCTTTGTTGGCAAAAATGAAGATTTAGCTAATAACAATGAGGGTAAATCGAAGTTTAGTGATTCTATTATTTTTAGCTCTTTGCTTGATAGGCTTAAATTTGAAGCTTCAAACAAATCTGGCAAATAATTAGACTTTGATGAAATGATAGTTCTGCCAAAAAAATCTGTTAACAAAATATAGTTTGCACTATCTTCACTAACTATCTTGTAATTACCTAGAAAATTCTCCTCTTTACTTTTTAAAGAAACAGCTCCACTCATAGAGTAGGTTTGAATATTTTGAACTTCTCTTTGATTATTTTCCCAGTTAAATCCTTGATTTTTAAGCTGAACATTAGTGCAGCTCATTAGAAATAATGTCATTAAAAAAACGATCAACATCCACAAATAACGACTCTTTATATGTCTTTTGAGTATAAAATACTCATAGGAATATTTTTTTACGCTTATGAAAGATTCAATCATAAATAAACTAAAGATTATTGAAGAACAATACCATTCTATTGGAAAACAACTGTCAGATGAAGCTACACAAAAGAATAATAAGCTCATGGTTGAACTTTCCAAGGAGCTCTCACGAATAGAACCTGTAGTAAAGCTATTCGAAGAATATTCAACCTTAATTAATGAGAAAGAGAATGCTACAGATCTCATTGATGAAAAAGATGATGAACTTCAAGCGCTTGCTAAAGAAGAAATAGAGTTTATAGATAATCAACTGCTTGAGATAGAGGAGCATATTATGCCCCTGTTGCTCACTGATGACCCTAGAGACAACAGTGATATTTACCTGGAAATAAGAGCAGGCACAGGAGGCCAGGAAGCAGCTATATTTGCAGGTGATATCTTCAGAATGTATGCCAGGTTTTGTGAAGAACAGAAGTGGTCTGTTGAGATATTGAATCAGAATGAAAGTGGGCAAGGAGGGTACAAAGAAATTATTGCTCGTGTTTTAGGTAAAGGAGTATTTTCAAAGCTTAAATTTGAATCTGGCACTCATCGAGTTCAAAGGATACCTAAAACCGAGTCACAAGGAAGAATTCATACCTCTGCTTGTACTGTAGCAATCATTCCTGAAGTAGATGAAGTGGATGAAATTGAAATTAACACAAATGATCTAAGAGTTGATACCTATAGAGCGTCAGGTGCTGGAGGACAGCATGTAAATAAAACAGATTCTGCAGTCCGTCTAACACATATCCCCACTGGAACTGTGGCAGAGTGCCAAGACAATAGATCCCAACACAAGAATAAAGCTAAGGCAATGAGCCTCCTTAAAGCCAGAATCTATGATATGGAACAAAAAAAGATTGCTGATCAACAAGCCGAAGAGAGAAAAATGATGGTTGGAAGCGGTGATAGATCTGAAAGAATAAGAACATATAATTTTCCTCAAGGTAGAGTTACTGATCACCGAATAGGGCTAACTCTATATAATCTTGCAGAAGTTATGGAAGGAGATCTTATGAATCTTATAGAGTCTTTAGCTCAAGAAAATGCAGCTAAACAAATGTCTCAACTAGATGAATAATCAATCAGTAAGAAAAGAATATTACAGTAATGACATCATAGATGAAGCCGCTCATTATTTATCAACTATTACTGATAGCCCAAAACTAGAATCAGAAATTTTATTAGCAGATATTCTAAAAAAAGATAGGCTAGATTTTTACAAAAGAAATCTCACTATTGATCATCTTTTGTATAAAAAATACCAAAGTTTGTTATCAGAAAGACAGAAAGGTAAACCATTGGCGTATCTTACGGGTAAGAAAGAGTTTTGGTCATTAGTTCTACAAGTCAATGAAGCTGTATTAATCCCAAGACCAGAAACAGAATTACTAGTGGAAAAATGCCTTTCATTTATAAAGAAATGTAATAACCCTAATGTTCTGGAGTTGGGTACGGGCTCAGGTGCAATTTCAATTGCATTAGCCAAAGAAAATCCTTTAATTAGATTTACAGCTATTGATATCTCTACTAAAGCTATAGAGATAGCGAAAAAGAATGCAGTCAATAATCATGTAAATAATATTCTTTTCAAAACATCCAATTGGTTTAGTGAAGTTAATGACGAGTTTAATATCATCGTTAGTAATCCGCCTTATGTTGATAAAGATGAATTAACAGAAGATGAGATAATGAATCTATATTTTGAGCCTGATATTGCCTTATATTCGAAGGATTCTGGGCAATCCGCAATTAATCATATTATTAGAAACAGCCAGGAATATTTAAGAGAGGATGGATTACTTCTCTTAGAGCATGCCTATAATCAAAAAGATTTCTGTCAGAACAAATTAGAACTTAATGGTTACGTTGACATCAAAACATATGATGACTTAAATCAGCTTCCCAGAGTAACAATAGGAAAAAAGATCTAGAGATGTCTGAGAGTATAAGATACATAAGTCACCATAATCTTGAAGGCTTTGGCAAGGATGGACAGAAAAAGCTATCCAATAGCTCTATCCTAATAATTGGAGTTGGCGGTCTTGGCTCAGCTACAAGTCTTTATCTGGCGGTATCAGGAATAAGGAAATTAGCTTTAGTTGACTTTGATTCTGTCGATGAGTCTAACCTTTCAAGACAAATACTATTTCAAGAAAAAGATATAGGAATGAATAAAGCCATAGTAGCCAAAGAAAAACTTAAAGCTTTCAATGAGGATATCCTGATTGATGCAATTCAAAAAAGACTCGATGAAGATGAGCTAAGAGAACTTATTAAAGATTCTGATCTAATTATTGATGCTACAGACAACCTAGAATCAAGGTTAATGATAAATCAAATTACTTATGAACAAAGAAAACCTCTTTGCATTGGGGCTGCAATCCGTTATGAAGGCCACCTAATTACTATATTAAATAAAGATAAAGATGAAAGTTGTCTAAATTGCCTCTATACCGTAGGCGATGAAAGTCTTTTGGACTGTGATGGAATAGGAGTACTTTCTCCTGTTGTTGGAATTATGGGTTCAATGATGGCTGTGGAGTGTATAAAAACAATATCAGGACTAAATAAAGGTCAAAAAAATATCGTTTCGGTCTTTGACTTTAAAAATAATATCTATAACAAAATTAATCTTGAAAAACGTGTCAATTGTGATGTATGTTCTTAGATCTCCTTAGATAATACATCTATATTCGTCGATCTCCTTAATATGAATTAACTTATTTTGATAATTCTTGTTTCATTAAATCATTAACCAACTTAGGATTTGCTTTGCCTTTAGTCTTTTGCATAACTTTACCAATTAAGAAACCAAGTACCTGCTCTTTACCTGATAAATATTGATTCTTTTGCTCCTGATGTTCATTTATTACTTCTAAAACTACAGACTTAATCTGATCTTCATCAGTAATTTGTTGCAACCCTTGATCTTCTATAAGATCGTCAACGCTGAAATTGCCATCTTTGAGTTGATTGAGTATATCTTTAGCGATTTTTGAGGATATTGTTCCATCATCAAGTCTCTCTATTAATTGTGCAAGAGACTGGGGTGTAATATCTAGATCATTTATCTGAATATTCGCTTTATTGGTAATTGCCATAATCTCTGTGAGTAAAAAATTTGCCAATAGTTGTGGATTCCTATTGTAGGTTTCAAGTGATTCTTCAAAGTAGTCAATGAGATCTATATTTCTCGTTATCTCATAAGCATCCTCTTCCTTTATAGAAAGTTGGTTAGTATATCGCTCTAATTTCTCCTCAAGTTTCTCAGGAAGTGAGGAGGTAATTGTTTCTATCAAACTTGAGTCTATGCTTATTGGAAGCAAATCTGGATCGGGGAAATACCTATAATCGTTTGCCTCTTCTTTACTTCTCATGGATCTGGTTTCATCACGATCTGCATCATAAAGGCGTGTTTCTTGAATCACTTCCTTACCCTCTTCTAGAAGCTCTTTCTGTCTCTCAATCTCATAATTAATGGCATTCTCAATAAACCTAAATGAGTTTATATTTTTTATTTCTGCCCTAGTGCCTAGTTTTTTTTCACCATCAGGTCTTAATGAAACATTAGCATCACATCTAAATGATCCTTCCTGCATATTGCCATCTGATATCTTGAGATAACGAACCAACTGATGCATTTTTTGCATATAAAGAGACGCTTCTTTAGCTGAACTAAGCTCTGGTTCTGAAACTATTTCAAGAAGCGGTGTCCCTGCTCGATTAAGATCAATTGCCGTTTCGTTATCAAACATATCATGTATAGATTTGCCTGCATCTTCTTCTAAATGTGCTCGAGTGACACCAATTCTTTTATCTGTCCCATCATCTAGCCTGATCGTCAATGATCCCTCTGAAACTATTGGTAGCTCATATTGACTAATTTGATATCCCTTAGGTAAATCAGGATAGAAATAGTTTTTTCTGGCAAAAATAGATCTTTCAGCAATGCTAGCTTCTATAGCCAAACCGAACTTTATTGCCATCATAACAGCTTCTTTGTTCAAGACAGGTAATACGCCTGGATAGCCCAAATCCACTAGTGATGTATTTGTATTTTGCTCACTGCCATAAACTGCTGATGCACCGGAAAATATTTTACTCTTAGTAGATAACTGAACATGGATCTCAAGACCAATTACTGTCTCCCAATTCATTTCTTAACCTCATTAATCATTTCGGGTTGCTGAAGATGCCAATCAGTTTCTAATTGATACTTATGAGTAAAATTTAAGAGTTGATGTTCCTGAAAATGTGGTGAGATTATCTGCATTCCAAATGGAAGATTATCAGCAAATCCAATAGGGTGTGATATTGCCGGTAGTCCAGACAAATTTGAGGAAATGGTATAGATATCATTCATATACATACTTACAGGATCGTCTATTTTTTCACCAAGTTTGAATGCTGAAGTTTGTGTAGTAGGACCCATAATGGCATCGACGTCATTAAAAGCTTCCAAGAAGTCCTGATTGATTAATTGCCTGACTTTTTGTGCCTTAAGATAATAAGCATCATAATAGCCAGCTGAAAGAACGTATGTTCCAGTAATAATTCTTCTCTTAACTTCTTGGCCGAACCCTTCCTGTCTATTTGATTTATAGAATTCATCTAAATTATCAGTTCTATCAGAACGATGGCCAAATCTAATACCATCATATCTTGCTAGATTTGATGAGCATTCAGCTGGAGCTACCACATAATATGTTGGTACCGAATACTTAATATTTGGCAAGCTAATCTCTTTGAAGCTTACACCCATATTCTCATAGACTTTTATACACTCGGAAATCAGATCTTGATACTTAGCCTCTAGACTTCCATCAAAGAATTCTTTTGGCAATCCCACAGTTTTACCAGAGAGATTGTCATTGATAAATTTAGAATATTTCGGAACTTCCTCCGGTGATGAGGTTGAGTCATTTGGATCAAAGCCTGCCATTAATTCTAGGAAAATTGCTGCATCCTCAGCAGTGATCGATAAGAGACCTGCTTGATCAAGACTTGAGGCAAAAGCAATCATGCCATATCTAGAGCATCTTCCATAGGTCGGCTTTAACCCGGTTATTCCTGTAAATGCAGCAGGCTGTCTAATAGACCCTCCAGTGTCTGTGCCTAAAGCAATAGGAGCTATCCCTGCAGAAACTGCAGCAGCTGATCCGCCTGATGAGCCCCCAGGAGTTCTTAAAATATCCCATGGGTTTTTAACCTCACCAAAGAAACTAGTCTCATTAGATGAACCCATTGCAAACTCATCCATGTTTGTCTTGCCTAAAAGATTAACGCCACTGTCTTTCAATTTCTTAACGACGGTAGCATCGTATGGAGGTATAAAGTCCTCCAACATTTTTGAGCCACAGGTGGTTTGAATTCCGTCAGTACAGAAAATATCTTTAACAGCATAAGGTATGCCTGCTAAAGGCCTATTATCATTTGACTGGTTAGTTTTAGAATCTAAGGCGCTACTTGTGTTAGAGATATAAGCATTGATGGTAGGATTAATTTCATCAATCCTGCTTTGATAAATTTGATTAATCTCCTCAAAGCTAGCTTCTCCTGAGCTAATCATTTCTTGTAATTGCTTTACGGTGTAACGGTGCACTTTACTCAATCACTTTGGGCACTTTATAAAAACCGCTTTCTGTGTGCTCTGTATTTTTTTGGTATTCGTCTCTTCGATCAGTTTCTAAAACTTCATCCGCTCTTAATCGTTGTGTCATGTCTAGTGGGTGAGCCATGGGGATTATATCTTCAGCCTCCACTTCCTGAAGTTCTTCAATCATTCTTAGAATAGATTGCATTTGCTCCAGAAAAACAGCTTTTTCATCTTCTTCCAATTTAAGCTTTGAAAGATTACACAGATGCTCTATGTCAGACTTATTGATACTCATAACTAAGGACTAAAAAATATATAGCTTATGATAACTTCCTGTTGCTCAAAATCCTACTCGTTGTTAGAGTATGCTGTCTACCAAACTTTTTTTTAAGCAATTAAACTTAATGATAAAAAACATTTTAGGATACTTTTCCAATGATCTTTCAATAGATCTAGGGACAGCGAATACACTTGTCTATGCTAGAGGCAAGGGTGTTGTTCTGAACGAGCCGTCTGTTGTAGCGCTAAGAAGTGAAAATGGAAAACCAACAAAAACTGTTGTAGCTGTTGGAACTGATGCTAAAGCCATGCTCGGAAGGACACCGGGAAGCATAGAGGCCATTCGACCATTAAAAGACGGAGTAATTGCAGACTTCATAGTTACTGAAGCTATGTTACAAGCCTTTATTAAGAAAGCTCATGGAACAAGATTTTTCAGGCCAAACCCTAGAGTTTTGGTCTGTGTACCATTTGGTTCAACTCAAGTTGAGCGTCGAGCAATTAGAGAATCTGCAGAAGGTGCTGGAGCTAGAAAAGTCTTCTTAATTGAAGAACCTATGGCTGCCGCAATTGGTGCCGGTCTTCCGGTTCATGAAGCTAGAGGATCTATGGTGGTTGATATTGGTGGAGGAACTTCAGAGATAGCTGTTCTTTCTTTGAATGGGATTGTCTATGGAAATTCCGTAAAAATAGGTGGCGATACTTTTGATGAATCAATAATTAACTTCATCAGAAGAAACTATGGAATATTAATAGGTGAAGCCACAGCTGAAAAAATTAAACATGAAATAGGTAGCGCATACCCTGGGGATGCGGTAAGTGAAATCTCTGTTAAAGGAAGAAATCTATCAGAAGGTGTGCCAAGAACATTCACTCTAAACAGTAATGAGATCCTCGATGCACTTCAAGAGCCACTCCAATCTATAGCTAATGCTCTTAAGTCTGCATTAGAGCAAACACCACCCGAATTAGGTTCAGATATAGCTGAGCGTGGAATTGTCCTGACTGGTGGAGGTGCCTTATTGAATAACATAGAAAAACTATTGGCTGAAGAAACGGGTCTTCCTGTTCTTCTTGCTGATAACCCATTGACCTGTGTCGCAAGAGGTGGGGGCAAGATTATTGAAATATTTGATCAAAGAGGCACTGATATTTTTGATTTGAATTGATTGCCTGCAAAATCAATAATAACGGACGAGAATAAACATGCCGTTAAACCCTAAACAAAGAATAAACAGGTTTGAAAAAAACTATTCAGCTTACAGACTGATATTTATGATTGTTCTGTCATCCGTTCTGATGTACCAAGATTACCAAGGAACTTACACCATAAAATTAAGAAGTTATCTCTCAGCATCACTTTACCCTATTCAATATCTGATAAATTTGCCCAATAATCTTCAGAAAAGCTTCTATGCAAATTTTTTAAACAGAGAGGAAATTATTAGTCAGAATCAACGATTAAAAGAAGAAAATCTAAATCTCAAATCCCAAATGCAACAAATCTATAGATTGGAGTCTGAAAATAAAAGGCTTTATGAATTAATCGATTCAAAACCAAAAACGGAAAATACCTATTTATTTGCCGATATTGTCTCGACGAGTAAAATTTTAAATAAACATCAAATCCTTATTAATCGTGGAAGCAGAAACGGCATTAAATTAGGGTCATCTATTGTAAATGCAGACGGAATTGTTGGTCATGTGATACGAGATCAGATCTTTGCCTCAGAAGTCTTATTAATCAGTGATCTTGAGCATGCTATACCAGTTGAAATAGTAAGAACTGGGTTAAGAAGCATAGCTATTGGAACAGGGGAATTCAATAAGCTCAGAATTAATACCTTACCTATAAACTCTGATATAAAAAAAGAAGATATTATAATAACTTCGGGGTTGGGGGATCGCTATCCTGAAGGCTTCCCAGTTGGGACAATAACAGAAATCTCAAGAGAAGTTGGCAACCCCTTTCTAGAAATTGAGATTTTACCTTTTGCTAACTTGAAAACCATAAATGAAGTGTGGGTTATACAAACAAATGAATAAAAGTATTAGAAATCTTATTTTTACATGGAGTATTATCCTCCTATCTATTGTATTAACAATTATCCCTCTTCCAGATCTTATAAATTCTTTCAGACTTCCTTGGCTAGCTATGACTGTCATTTATTTCTCTATATTTAATGTTGCACTAATAGGGGTTCTTTCTGCTTGGCTCTCAGGGCTTATTCTCGATCTGATGGCTGGAGGATTAATGGGTGAAAATGCAATGATCTTATCTATTATCTCTTATTTATCATATCGATTTAGATTCCAAATAAGGGTTTATCCTATCTGGCAAATTATGGTAGTTGTTTTACTCTTCTTGGCGCTTGGAGAACTATTATCACTATGGATTCAGGGTGTAAGCGGGACCATGAACCTTAGTATCATAGAATGGATTAATATCTCAATTGCAGTAATTATCTGGCCAATTTTCATGGGTTTTATCCAAAAAATGGAGTCCGTCTTTCTAGAGTAATAAAATATTATGGAATTTAAATCTACAAACACACAAGAAACAGAAAAAGAAGTTTTCTTTTCTAGAGTCTTATTCTGTTCATTAGTGATATTAATTCTTGCTTCAATAATATTT
>ENA-UPTF01001226-UPTF01001226.1-marine-metagenome-genome-assembly--contig:-NODE-1226-length-16509-cov-8.316517_pt1 | contig 16509 bp, 20 predicted proteins | sample MGYA00238166_ERZ767019 | MGnify/ENA primary metagenome ERZ767019 (study PRJEB28930, sample SAMN06266391) | marine metagenome | isolation source: Sea water from 250 m depth | place: Atlantic Ocean...
AGTAGATTTGTTGTTGTTGCAGCTGCGTCAATAATTGCAAAAGTTAGTCGTGATAAATCAATTCATAGATTGAAGAAGAATTATGATTTAGGAAGTGGATATCCCTCTGATAAAAAAACTGTAAAATGTGTTAAAAAATTGTTATTACATACTAAACAATCTTACTCATTTATTAGAATGAGTTGGAAACCTGTTCAAAAAATTATTAAAAAAAAGTTATGTTAATGATGTTGCAATTACCATTGCATGATCTTTATCATATGGGCTAAGATTAATTACTTGATTAATTTGGAAATTGACTTCTAATTTTTTTATCTCATTATTAATAATGTATCTTGGATCCTTTGTAACATCAATACTTCTTGCTTTAATTACTAAGAATAGAAATCCATTTGATTTAAGATACATACGACAATTTTCTATTGCTATATTTGTTTGATCAGGCTGTGCAATATCTACATATACAATATCTACTTTATTGTAAACTGAAAAATATTCCTTTGGCTGTCTTGCATCCTGAATTATGGGAACAATATTTTTTCTGTAACATGCAACTCTATCTAAAAAATCTCGTGCTACTCGGCTTGAATGTTCCACGCCAAAGACAATTCCTTTCGGCCCGATTATATCTGATATGTGGCTAATAGTAGTTCCAGTTGAAACACCAAGGTAAAGAACATTAGAATTTTCTTTGAAAGGAAAATCTGTTAATCCATTCATCAAACATGCAGCTAATTTACTCCTAAATGGATCCCAGAGTCTATACTCTATACCCTTTTTCACGACTAGTTTTTCTTTGTAGACTTGCTTTTTTGGGACAAGATTTTCTGTAGCAAGTTTCTTCTCACCATCAACTGTAAACCAGAATATGCTATCTGTTGTGTCTTCCAAAATTCTTTCGTTTTCTGCTCTTGAATCTATCAGATTTCTTTTTTTGTTTAAAGTCTCTATTTCTATTAAAATTTGAATTAGATTTAGGCGTGTTTTCCTGTTGAGGTTTCTTTACTGGCTTTTCGTATTTCTCTTCTATTTCCTTTACTCTGATGTTTAACTTGTCAAGAAGTGTGTTGTTTAAACCTCCTCCATGTACATCTACTCTTGCTGCAATAGCAGCTTTTGCAGCTATTGCTCTAGCAATTTTACCTCTTTGCCATCTTGGTGCTGCATGTACTACTGAATGCTGAAAAAGTAATCCATGTTTTGGTGGGTTTGAGCCAGTCTTTAATGCTCTGAAAAGTGCTTTTTCAGCTCCTAAGACCTGAATTGTGCTTGCAGGCATTGATGATAATTTTCTTAAACTACCAGCTTTTGCTAAAATTCTTGCACCAACTGTAGTTCCTAACACAGCAGTTATGTTAGGTGCAATTTCTTCCATTTGAATATCTATTTGTGCTTCCAAGTTTTTCCTCATATCAAATAGTTCTAAGATATTTTTAGCTAATGACTGAACCATCAAAAGATTTTCTTCTGTAATATCACCACCACGACTTTTCTCTCTTACCAAAGAAAGCATTTGAACCTTGGAGTCTGGAAATCCTGCATCAACAAAAACATCATCAGACATGTTTTCTCTTTTTCCTGCTAAGACAATCTGTGCATATCCATTTATGCTATCAATTATGTTATCAAGTTCAGGGAAATGAAGACCATACCACTCTCTTAATCTTGAACTAATACCATTGATAATTTTGTCTGTATCATCAAGTGTATTGATTGACTGTATAACATGAAGATCAGGACTTTCAGACACTTCCGTTATTTTACTAGATGATAATTGAATTGCAAAACCTCTTAATTTTTGCATTGCATCATTTTCATCAGTAGCAAGATTTGCATCAACTAAAATTTTTGGTTTTGTTAATTGGATATTTTCAATATCATGCTCTGACATCATTTGAACTTCGATATCTTTTTTCTTTAGCAAATCATATAATGCTAAATCGTTAACAGTAGCCTCATTTTGATCACTCGATAAAAATTTTGACAGCTCACTTATTCTTGATTTGCCTTTTTTAATGAATATGTAATCATTGGCTGGCTCTGAAAATGTTACTGTTTTGACGCATGTGTCACCATCAAAAACTCCAATACCGAGTTCTGTAAGAATCACTGATAGCATATCAATAATCCAGTTTAACCCTCATTAAAAAAGTTGGCAAGGCGATTGAACTAACTGTTATAAGACATTTCTATTATTACTAATCAGATTGAAACCCAGTCTTTCAACTTCAATTGGCAACCTAACTTTAGAGAGACCAACCATTTTAGCCTCTGGCATATTGGGAATTTCTTTGGATGTTTTTCAAAGATTACATAAGGCAGGTGCTGGTGGAGTGGTCACCAAATCCCTGAGTAAAGAGCCTTGGGAGGGATATCCCAATCCAACAATTTTCAGTGTTAAGGGAGGAGGCTGGATAAACGCTGTAGGACTTTCCAATCCTGGTGCCGAGAATTTTGCTGAAATGATAAGACCAAATGAAAATGTACCAATTATTGTAAGTCTAGTAGGCTCTGTAGAAGAAGATTTTGAATATATGATTAAAAAATTCCAAGATTGTAAAGTTGCAGCATATGAATTGAATTTGTCTTGTCCTCATGTGGCAAAGGTTGGTTTGGAAGTGGGAGATGACACAGAGCTTGTATCAAAAATTGTTAAAAAAGTAAAGTCAATGTCTGATGCTCCCGTTATTGCCAAAGTTGGTCTTGGAAGTACTGATTATCTTAAAACTGTAGATGCTGCAGTTTCTGCAGGCGCTGATGCAATAACTGCAATTAATACGATACGAGCTATGGCAATTGACGTAGAAGTAGAGCAACCAATTCTTAGTAACAAAATTGGTGGATTATCTGGAACACCAATCAAACCCGTTGCATTAAGATGTGTCTATGAAATCTCATCAAAATTTGATGTTCCAATTCTCGGGTGTGGTGGAATTTCAACATGGGAAGATGCAGTTGAATTTATTTTGGCGGGTGCATCTGCAGTACAGTTTGGTAGTGTAATGGGTGATCATTGGGATGAAGTTTTTTCAGAAATTAATAATGGTATTGAAAAATTTATGGAGCGTAAAGGATATTCAACAATAGGTGAAATGATTGGAAGAGCAAAGAGATCCTAATCATCCACACATTTGTACAATTGAAAGTGTTATTGATGAAACCCCTACAGTACGAACATTATATTTTAATGATGATTTAATTTCCAAAGTTCTACCAGGTCAATTTGCTATGGTTTGGATTCCAGGAGTTAATGAATTACCAATGAGTGTTATGGTATCAGAAAAAGATGGTCAGGCAGGTTTCACAGTAAGAAAACGTGGTATCTCTTCCACTGGATTGTATAATCTTGAAGTTGGAAAGCAGATTGGAATTAGAGGACCATATGGAAACTCGTTTGACATAAAGGATGGAAAAATTCTTTTGATTGGTGGAGGAACAGGTTTGGTTCCTTTAATGAGATTAATTACTTTTGCAATATCATCAAATGAAATAACATTACTCATGGGCTCTAAAACAAAAGATGAAGTATTTTTTGAAGAAACAGCAAAAAAACTAAAACAAGATTTAACAATTATTCCTGTTACTGAAGACGGAAGTTATGGTGAAAAGGGCTTTGTCACTGATATCTTGGAGAAACTTTTGGAAAAAAACACCTATGATGCAATCTATACTTGCGGTCCTGAATTGATGATGTATAAAATAGTCAAACTTGCAAACGAAAAAGGAATTTTTGTTCAAGCAAGCTTGGAACGTATGATGAAGTGTGGAGTTGGTATATGTGGAAGTTGCTGTGTTAATGAGGATCTAGTATGCCGTGATGGAACAGTCTTTGATGGGCAACATTTAGCCAAAAACAGTGAATTTGGGCATTTTGAGAGAGCAAAATCTGGTATATTAGAGAAAATCTAGTTTTGTAATACCAGCAAGGTTTAAAATTAATGGTTTATGCATGCGTTTAGATAGAAAAATGGGAACACCAAAAATTGTCTTAACTGCCGATAGAACTCTAATGTCACCATATAGAGGATTGTCTCTAGCAACATTTTTTGGATGTGCCCCAGCAATTGACCCTCATCGTGATAAAAACAGTATCTGGTATAAACTTCTGAAAAATCAAGTAACCCCAAGAGTTCTTTTTGACTTTATTTGTAATTGGTCTCCAGATATTAATGGTGTAGCTAAATTTGCCCCATACGGATTAAGAAAAGTTGAGGCCGGATTATTGCGTGATGGATTTGCACGCAGTGATGTTGTAATAGCACATCCAAATCATATTGAAAAATTCATTGGTCCTGAAACTGAAGTTGTGGGAACTTATGAAATGGATCCATTGGGAATGGGACCTGTTACAATGACATTCACTTATGGTAGAAAACAAACTTCTTATGATGAATTCTATAATGCAGATCTACATCGTAGAATCAATGCAGCGAAGAAGAAAAATGGAAGTCATGCTAAAGTTATTGCAGGTGCATCTGGAACTTGGCAATATAATTATGCACCAGAAAAAATTGAAGAGTATGGTCTTTATGCAATTTTAGAAGGTGAGTTAGGAGGTATTGCACCAGAGATTGATGGACATGCTGGTAGGTTCTTTAATTATTTGATTGATGGTCAATTTGAAAATATGGATCCATTCCGAAAAAGAAAAGACTTCAAAGTTGACATAAAAGAATTCAAACGTGAAAATAAAACATTACATGGTAGATTTGTAAATTTCTGGGATAGACCAGATTTGGATGAGATTCCAAATATTATTGAACCAAGTATGCATGGAATGGTTGAAGTAATGCGTGGCTGTGGTCGTGGTTGCAAGTTTTGTGATGTAACATTAAGATCATTAAGATATTATTCCCCAGAAAAAGTTAAAAAAGAAATTGAAGTTAATATCAAAAAAGGTGGAATGGATAGAGCATGGATACACAGCGATGATATTTTTGTTTATGGGATGGATGTTCATACTGCAAAAAATATGGAACCAAATCGTGATGCATTAGAAGATTTGTTTAAAGCAATAATGTCTACTGGTGTAGTACATACTAATCCTACACATGGAACACTCTCAGGTGCAATAGCAGATGAAAGACTCTTACCAAGTCTTTCAAAAATAACAAATGCGGGTCCTGATAATCTTACTGGAATTCAGTGTGGACTTGAGACAGGTAGTATCAGATTGATTGAAAAATATGCAGATAGAAAATTGGCACCTTATACTCCTGATGAGTGGCATTGGGTGGTTAAAGAGGGTGTTAAGACATTAAATGAAAATTATTGGATTCCAGCATTTACATTGATTATGGGTCTAGATAATGATGAACAGCCTGAAGATGGTTGGGAAACTATAAGATTAATCAGTGAACTTGAACGAGAACAGCCTGACTCAATGTTTACTGCAACTCCATTGACATTTGTTCCAATCGGTCTATTAGAGAAATCACAGTTTTATGATATGGGTCAGGATCAGGATCCAACTCAATTAGGTGTGATGTACAAAACTTGGCAGCATAATTTCAAGTATGGAATCAAAAAATTCATGACCAAAACAGGTAAGCATGGTGCTGGTGGTAGTATCAAAAAACTTGCATTTAATGGTCTTGCTAGATCATTAGGTGGGGTTCCATTAGGTGCAATGGAGAAATATGCAAGACGAAAGGGTAGAGAACATGAGAGAGTTCTTGAAAAGATTAAGGCTCAATATTGGTAGGCTTCCAAATACATAAATTCACTATATTTTAGATTAAATCATGGCAACACACGGCTCACTTACTAAAGCAGGAAAAGTTAGAGGTCAGACACCTAAAGTTGAGGGTAGAAAGATCGTTGGGACTAACTCTAAACTTAGGAACAAGAGTAACTTCAAAAAAAGATTTGTCCTAACTAAACTTCCAGGACAAAACAAAGCAAGTGCTAAAAGACGAAGAAGACACTAATTTTCTAATATTTTGATTTGTTGTAAAAAGTAATCAAACAATACACTTATAGACTGAGGTACCGTACGATACGGTATGACAGATGAATTAGAATTAAGATTAGATAGTCTAGCAGGTGTCGGACCAGTAACTACAAGAAAACTAAATGATGCAGGTGTACACAGTATAATGGATCTAATTGTTAGAGGTCCAGTAGAAGTCGCTGAATTAACAGGAATGGATATTGATACAGCAGGAAAATTAGTAGAAAAGGCAAGAGAGGGTCTTGTAGAAGGTGGATTAATTGCTAAAGATTTTGTTAGTGCATCTGAATTATACAAAAAACGACTAAGTATAGGCAAAATTACTACTGGAACAGAATGTCTTGACACACTCTTTGAAGGTGGAGTAGAGACACAGGCATTAACAGAAGTTTATGGGGAATTTGGTTGTGGTAAGACACAATTTTGTCATACAATGGCAGTTCAAGTTCAAAAGTCAAAAGAAGAGGGTGGACTTGGAGGTGGTGTGTTATACATGGATAGTGAGAATACATTTAGGCCTGAAAGAATTGTATCAATTGCAAAAGCTAATGGAATGGATCCAGAAAAAGCACTTGATAATATTATAGTTGCAAGAGCATATAATAGCTCACATCAAATGTTGATACTTGAAGAAGCCAGCAGTATGATTAATGAAAATAATATTAAACTCCTAGTATCCGACTCTGCAGTTGGGTTGTTCAGATCTGAATATCTTGGAAGAGGAACACTTGCTACACGTCAACAAAAACTCAACAGATTTGTTCACTTGTTAGTTAGATTGGCTGAAACATATAATATTGCTAGTATCATGACGAATCAAGTAATGTCTTCACCTGACCAATTTTTTGGTGATCCAACTAAACCAATTGGTGGAAATGTAGTTGCACATACAAGTACATATAGAATTTACTTCAAAAAATCTGGAAAGAAAAGAATTGCAAGAATGGTTGACAGTCCACATCATCCCGAACAAGAGGTGATATTTGGACTTGGAGAAGAAGGTGTAATTGATCCGGATACAGATACAAAGAAAAAGAAATCAACAAAGTTAACCCCAAAAGCAAGTGAAGTTGCATCATCTGAGATAACACCAGCAAAAGTAGAAAGCGATGTTTTAGATTCGGAACCAGGAAATTCTGAGTAAGTCTTAAAATATGGGCAAATTTGCCTTAATTTGTTATGGCTACAAAAAAAACATCTGGTAGGTCTCATGGATTTAAACATAAATCAAGATCTGTAATGACAAAATCTGCACCCAGAGGTGTCAGTTTCTTGTTAAGGGAATATAGTGTTGGGGATAGGGCACTAATTATCATAGACCCAACTCAGCATAAGGCATTACCTCATAGACGCTATCATGGTAAAGTAGGAACTATAACTGAAGTAGGCAGAAGAGCCGTGACTCTAGATGTAAAATTAGGTGATAAAACAAAAACCTTAATCACTAGATTGGATCATATAAAACCATTCGGTGTATAAAAATGGAAGAAATAAAAAAGAAACAATCAGTATCAATCTCTGAAGTTAGGGCATTACTAAAAGAACAAGACCCAGAAACTATGGATCAAATTCAAAGATGGACATTTGATTATGTATCAAAATTTGCAAAGGTTGATCATGAAGTTGCAAAAAAAATGAAACAGAGTATGATAAAAGAATGTAATTTAACTGAAGACGAGGCAGTAGAAATTATTAACATTTGTCCAAAATCAATGTCAGAACTTCGTTCTTTTACTTTCGGATGGAAAAAACTAATTCTATCTGAGACACTAGAAAAAATTCTTAAAATTATCAAGGAGAATACTTAATTTTTTAGGTGATTCTTTTGGATAGGGGATATACCCAACCACGAAAGTACGAAGAGTATGCATATGTTTTAGATTTTAATTCAAAAGGTAGGGCATTAACAGTAAGAGGAAGAGATGGTATCATTGTTACTGCAATAGGAGAAGACAGATTAACATTATTAGAAATTCTAGGTTCTGAAGACTCGGTTTTTGATGTCGGAGAAAAAATTTACATAGGAAAAGAGGGAAGAACTAAAGTTCAATCGGTTTTGGGAAAATTAGATTATGAACAGATTTCAAGCTCTGCTCAAAGTGAACTTAGTACTGTTGTTCAATCAATTGTGGAAAATAACGAGGATCGTTTTGTTGATTATGTAAATAATGCACAGCCATTAACGCCAAGAAAACATTCTCTAGAATTATTACCAGGGATTGGTAAAACATACTTGAAAGTTATAATTGAACAAATTAACAAACAAAAATTTACAGATTATAAAGATCTTGAAGAACGTGCTGGTCTAAAAGATCCAGTACATCACATTTCAAAAAGAATTATGGAAGAAATTACTGGGGTAACTCAATTTAGATTATTTGTAAAAAAATGAATAAAAGAAAAAAACTTGGACAACACTTTCTAAAATCAAACAATATAGCAAAATTTATTGTTGATTCGGCCAATATTACAAAAAATGATGTCATTTATGAAGTTGGAATTGGCAGAGGAATTTTAACATCTTTTCTTTGTAAAAACTCCAAGCATGTGATATCAGTTGAAAAAGATAAATCACTTTACAATGAAATAATTAATGTATTTTCAGATATTAAGAATCTAACAATTATCCATGGTGATGGTTTTAAACAAAATGAGAAATTTGATATTTTTATTTCAAATTTACCGTACTCCAAAAGCAGAACTGCTATCAATTGGATGTTAATGCAGAAATTTTCACTAGCTATAATTATGGTTCAATATGATTTTGCACAAAAATTACTTTCTACAAAAAAAGATAGAAAGGCAATATCTGTTTTAGCTCAATCAGGTTTTAATATGAAAATCTTAAGAAAAATAGGAAAAGAAAATTTTTTCCCAGTACCTAAAATCGATTCTGCCATAATGGAATTTAAACGAAAATCAACATTTTCTATTGAATTAATTCAATCTGTAAATCTACTGTTTTCATTTAGGAGAAAAAAAATACAAAATATTGGCAAACAATTAGGGTTAAACATAAAATCTGATGTTAGATTAGAAGAGATGAATAATGATGAAATTATCAAACTTGCAAACAAAATTAAAAAGATCTGAACAATATCTACCTGCAGAAGATACTTTTTTTCTTGCAGATATCATTGAAAAGGAAAGTGGAAATAGGGCATTAGATATTGGATGTGGCTCTGGTTATCTGACTAATATTCTCAAAAATTCATTTAATTTGGTTATTGGAACTGATATTAGTTACAATACACTTAGAGTTCAAAATTATAAAGTTGAAAATGTAGTTTGTTGTAATTCAGCTGATGCTTTACAGCTTAAATTTGATCTTATAATTTGTAATCTACCATATCTTGCCACAGATGAAATTATTGATGTTGCTACAGATGGTGGTAAGGATGGTCTAGAATTACCCATTGAAATTATATCCTCCGCATTAAGCCATATTTCAAATAATGGTAAATTTCTTTTTGTAACTTCGTCATTATCTAATTATACTGAACTGATTAATTTTGTTGAATCTAAAAACTATAGTGCAAAAATAATTTCAAAGAAAAAACTATTTTATGAAGAATTGATTATTGTTAAGGTTGAGAATTTACTTTCGTAAATTAGATTTTGCAAGATTAGAAATCTGTTCAGCCATCTGAGTTGTGCTCGCATCACCGCCTATATCAAACGTCGCATATTTTCCATCATTGATAACTTGGTGTGTTGCTGAGAATATTGCGTTCTTTACCTCAGTCTCACCAAGATATTCTGCCATCCAAGCACCTGCAAGAACAGTTGCTGTAGGATTAACCTTGTTTTGCCCCTTGAATGATGGTGCACTTCCATGTGCTGCCTCAAACATAGCATATGATTCTCCCATATTAGATGAATAGACTAAACCAATTGATCCAACAATTCCTGATGCAAGTTCTGATATTATATCCATAAATAAATTCGTACTAACTAAAACAGATTTGTTGAATTGTTGTGGATTTACTACCATTTGCTGTGCCATATTATCTATGTAAATTTCTTCGAGTTGCATTTCCGAATAGTTTTTTATTGCATTTTGAACTTCCTCAAAAAATAAACCATCTGTTTTTTTGAGTATGTTTCTCTTAGTAATTGCAACAATTTTATTCATATCATATTGTTTTGCCCAATTCATTGCTGATGACATAAATCTTTTGCATCCTTTTCTTGTTATTTGGCGAATTGCTATAGCAGCATCATCATTTAACTTTACTTCAACACCACTGTAGAGTCCTTCAGTTGCTTCTCTAAAGCAAACAAAATCAAGATCTAGATTTGGAGTTAATCGTTTGAAAGTTTTGATTGGTCTTATGTTTGCAAATAATTCAAATTTTTGTCTGAGACTAACTGCTACACTCCTTGGTGCACCTGGTTTTGGTATGGTAGTAGTTGGTCCTTTAAAGCAAGCATCTGCTTCCTCTAGATTTTTCATAGTTGATTCCGGAATGTATGTTGGATCCTTGCAACCGTTCTGTTCCCATTGCTCTGAGCCTGCATCACAATAGATTAACTCTGACTGAATATTGCATTCCTTTAGTATATTTATCATAGAATCAACAACTTCAGGTCCAATTCCATCACCTTTCATAATAACTGCCTTTTTTACCATAACGAAAATGCAATTTTCAATTATTTATTCCTTGATAAAGTAATACTAGATACTAGACACTAGACAATTAGAAAAATCTTAAATTATTAAAATTTATTAAAAACTTAGGATGGAAATTGTTCAGTTATCAGATATTCATGTTGGGGCACAGTTTAGAGCAGATATTTTTGAAAAAGTCATTGAAGAAGTTAATTCATTGAATCCTGATGCAGTAGTTATTACTGGTGATTTAACAAATGAAGGATTAAAAGAACAGTATGAAAAATGTAAAACCTTAATTTCAAAGATTAATGTGAAAAAAATCATTGCAGTTAGTGGAAACCATGATTACAGGAATACTGGTTATTTACATTTCAAAAAATATTTTCCATTTCAAACAATTAATGAATTAAGCGATGATGTTGTCCTAGTCACATTAGGAACAGCAAGACCTGATAGGGATGAAGGTGAAGTTGGCTATAGGCAAATTTCATGGCTTGAACGAACTATGAAAAAATACCAAAATAAAACAACAATTCTTGCAATGCATCATCATTTAATTGGAATTCCTGATACAGGCTCTGATAGACTAACAATAATAGATGCTGGTGATGTTCTAAGAGCCACATTAGATTCTAATGTAAATCTTGTATTATGTGGTCATAAACACAGACCGTGGTTATGGGATTTTAATAATTTACTTATTGCAAATGCTGGTAGTGTTTCTTCAGAACGTGTCAGAGGATTTTTTGAAAATTGTTATAATATAGTAAAAATTGAGAATGGGAATATCTCAGTAGATCTTAAAGTGGTTGGAGGAGAGAGGAAATCACTACAAAGTGTGGTCAAAAATTATAGTCTTTTCGAGGAAGAATGAGTTTATTTACAGAATTAAGTTAGCACGTATGTGCGGGGTTCGCCTAGCCTGGTAGGGCGTGGGATTGCTAATCCCATGTTCGCAAGAACTCGGGGGTTCAAATCCCTCACCCCGCGTCAGTTAAGATTAACTTAAAAGGTGGATTTTCAAATAAATTTTATGGGAAGAAGAAAATCACAAAAAATTATTAAAACTGGCCCAAAAAATGTTACAACTGGCATGTGTCCTTTATGTAAGACAATTGGTAGAATATTCATAATTGGTGTTGTTGGAAAAGAACGTGGAAAATGTCCATCTTGTAACCAAGAGTTTGATTTATAGAATTAGCCTCGTTTTACACCCATACCTTTTTAAGGAATTTTTTATTTTTACAAGTCTATGAGTAGTAAGAAAGAAACCAGTAAAGAAGAGACAATTTATGACCGTGTTTCAAAACTTGAAGATGAGATTGCAACATTACGTAATGAAGTTGATGTAATTAAAAATGCTTTTAGGAATGAATTAGCACGTCATGAAGTAAAAATGATAAAGAAGGGTCATGATGTTTCCTCAATCATTGATGAGTAATTTTCTCACGTGCTTCTTTAATTAATTTTAGAATAAAATCTGCATCATTTGCATTAGGTTCTAATTCTAAATAATGATTCAATAGTTTTACTGCTTTATCATAATGCAGCAACTTGTTCTCAATTATTCCTAGATCTCTAACTTCATCTGGAGAATCAGGACTTAACGACAAAATCATTTTGTTACATTTTATTGCTATTTCATATGCATACGATTCCATGTAAGAATTTTTTAAATTTCGTAACATACGAATTAAAATTTTTTCAGTTGTTATTTCGTTAAGATATTCAGGCAAAACTTGAACATCATCACCATAATTACTGTGTAAAATTTCTTGAAGATTATCTAATGATAGAAGATTACCATGATTAAATGGATCCAATATAGTTTCTTCATCATATTTTACAATTACATGACTAGGAAATCCAACAATTTTTAGATCTAGGTTTAGGAATTTACCTATTTCTGAATAAATTATTGATAGTGTAATTGGAATTCCTACTTTCTGCTCAATAACATTATTTAAAAAATTATTTTTTGGATTATAATAGTCATCCATATCACCTTGAAATCCATATTTGGAAAATAAATACTCGTTAAGAATTGAAATTCGGTAAGTTGGATTTTTTTTTTCTACAAGTAGATTTTGTAATGAAATTCCTATAGAGTTAATTTTTTCAACATATTCAGAAATATTAAGTTCAGGGTATTCTAGCATTTGTGCCAATTTTAGACATTTTTCAATTAAATTATGGCTAGGATTTTTGGCATATAATTCCCATTCCTCTATAAATGATTCAGATTTGTTACTCATTTAACATAATCAGAACCAGTGGATAAATCCCTTTTCAAATATAATTCAGGATCTTTAAGTTCTTTTGTTGATGGTGGTTTTTCAATCAAAAATTTAAATGACTTTGGACCAAATTTTTCATAAATTTTAGCGGTGAAATCTTTTCCCATACTTTTACGAACCTGATATGATGAAAAATCAGTACCCATGAACGTAGTGAGATAGTTCTGAAAATCTATATCAGATGATAGTATGTTTTGCACAGAAAATTCAGCAATTCCCTCCATAGTTGTAAATGCAGCGTGGTGTTTCTGTATTGGAAGCAACCATCTCTGATAAATATCTAAGAGACCAGGAATAAATTCAGAGATTTTTGGATCAACTTCAACTTTCGTAAATGTCATTACGTCTGGTCCTAGAACATTCACAATAAAGTTGTCAGGATTTAACATGAAAAATAAATTTGCCTTTTTTGCAATTGGAAAATCCTCTGGAACTGTTTGTAATTGTAAATATTCATAAAGTTTAGAAGTTGTTGAATCATCTAAATTAATAATCATATTAGCAAGTTCCTCATTGATTGAGTTCACATTTATCACTGCTGTTTTATTTTCATCATGCAAATTATCTTGTGTGGAATGAATTAATTCTTCAAGTAAAGTCATCTTCAGCGCACCACGATATCCCGAATTAACTTGTTCCACTCTTGATTCAAATGGTGGTCCTTGTTTGTAAAGAATAATTTGAGGATAACTAGATAGAATGAATTTGTTAAGATATATTGTTGAATCTAAAATATCTCCATACGTAGTAGAAATTTTTGAAATATATGATTTAGCATATGTAGAGTAAACAAAAAATTTTGCAAGATCACTATCAATTAATTGAGAGATTTGACTAATATCCAAATCTGCAACCGCTGAAAATAACTTATCTACATATTGTCTTGATTCATTAGTTGTATGTACTTTTTTAGCTTTCATCATTTTAAATTCTTTCAAGTCTGGAAACTCAATTTTAATATTTGATGATACTTGTAAATTAGTGAAATCAGACACTTTTTGTATTAATTCTTGACTTTCTTTTTCTACAAAACTCTCTAATTGCTCAAAATTTTTTGGAATACTCGAGTCTTCATTTATTTTTGAAACAAGTCCAGAAATTTCTTTTTCCTCATTAATTTCCACAGAAATTTGATCTAATAATGCTTCAGCAAATTCTTCAAGTTCAGTCATATTTGAAATCAAATTAAAACTAATTTAATACTATCTAGATGAAAAACAGATATTATCTAATATTCAGTATTATGTGTTGAACAAAACAAGTGTCAAATTTTTAAGATGTGTAAAATGTTCAGGTAAAATAAATATAGAAATTCTTAATGAATCATCTGAAATTATAGAGGGATTTTTAGTTTGTATCGATTGTAAGGAAAAATTTCCAATTATTAATGGAATTCCTATAATTATGAAATCCTTTACAAATTATCTGAAATTAAGGCCATCTCTTGGAGGAAATTTATTATTATTATCAAATTCTCAAAAAATGAAAAATTTTGTTAAAATGACACTATCAAAACTTAGAAAATCATCTAACGATTTGGCAATTATTGAAAAACGCTGGGAGGTAATATACCGTGAAAATAAAAATTCTCAGTTCTATTCAAAAATGACCCAAAAATTTTCCATGCTACCAAGATCCAAGTTTGTATTAGAGCATGGCGCATCAATTGGAATCATATCAAAATCGTTTGCCAAAAAACATGATAATGTTTTTGGAATTGATTCATCTTTCTACGCAATAACTACAGCAAAGCAAAATTCTCAAGAAAATATAGATTTCTTTGTATGTGATTCACTTTTTCATCCTTTTGGAAAAAAGAAATTTGATATTGTACTTGCACTTAATCTATTAGAACTGGTTGAACCAGTTGAATTATTGAACATTATGTTCAAGCAAGTAAACCATGGTTATATCATAATTTCTGATCCATATGATTATGATCGTGGAAAAAATTCTGTTAGGACACCACTTTATGAAAATGATATTAGGAAAAAATTTCATAATCTTGGAATGTCAATCATGTATAATACAAAAAATCCAAATTCATTTTCTTGGAATCTAAAAATTAACAAGAGAACTACTCTTAATTATAAAGTTGATTTAGTTATTGGCAAAAAGTCATAATTCATCTTATAGTTGTAAATGCCGGGGGTGGGTTTCGAACCCACGACCTCCAGATTATGAGTATTGCCTTCTATGGAAGACCCGTCAGAGTTAACCACGAAACTGGCACTCTAACCAGGCTGAGCTACCCCGGCATGTTTGTTATTAAAAAATATGCCTTATTTAGATTAGTTTTTTAGAGCAAAAATTAATTCAGGATTATGGCTATGCCAATGGATTATGATGGAATGCGAACTGATGACGCTTCAGAAAGAACCGATAATGTAACTGATTACAAGAGAACATGTATTGACTTCATTGAAGATATTTCTGGAAGTTATCTTGAATGGGTTGATCTGTATACCAAGAGAAATGAAATTCCCATAGATGAAGACAAAAAACGAAGAAAAGAAATTGCATCTATTATTGAAAAAACCAACAATTGGCTTGCAAAAGTTCCACAATCAATCAAAGCAGTTGATGTTGTGATGAATGATGGAATCCAAAAAATGGCAGAGGCAACTGCTGGAAAACCATTCCAAATTGGAGTTTACATCAATCAAAAGTCTGAATACACAATGGCAAAACCAGGTATAATTGATGTGAATGTCAAAGCAGCAGGACGTGACGGTAGAAAAACAAAATTAGGTTTTCATCAAAAAGATCAACGATTTAGAATCGAAGCAACTGGAAAAGCATTTTTTGATGAAACAAACATTTCTGAGACAGAATTTGATTTAATGGATATTCATCTAATGTTAAATACCAAGGAATGTAAACAACGAGACGTTATCTCATTTACTATTATTGTAAGTGAAATAAAAGATGGTGTTGAAGTAGATCGTAGAGGTCTTTCTACAGTTTTACATATTGTTTAGACTAAACACTAGAAATTTGTATTTCTAAAACAATCCTAGGTTCATCTTGACGATTTTTATCCGTGTATTTTAGTGTTGAAATCTTCTTTGAGAGTTCTTCCTCTTGTACTAATCTAGCATTTCCAGAAAATTCTTTTCCATCAAACTTTACTTTAACTTTAGGATTCGCAATTGCATTTTTTATCCAGTCACTATTCGGATTTCTTCTAGAAAAATAAATCATGTTGTTATAAGTTACTGCCTTAGCCCATACGGAATGTTCATTTCCAGTTTTTCTACCAATTGTAGTTAGAATTGCTTTGAATGTAAGATTATTTATGATAGACAAAATTTCACCCGAATGCCATAATTGCACCGAACATAGCAATAAGTGTGGAGCCACCAACTCCAATAATATACATAATTGTATTTCCCTGCATGAAGTTTCTTAGATTCTTACAATATTTATAATATAATTCGCAATGGTGTTATAATCTAAATTATACCATCAATTATGCATGCAATTAAAGTAGACTTGCTTTCAAAACGATTTCAGAAATTCAAGGCATTAGACAATATTTCATTTCAAATTGAAGAAGGTGAAATATTTGGATTTTTAGGCCCAAATGGAGCAGGTAAAAGCACAACAATGATGATCCTTACAACATTGTTAAAACCTACTTC
>ENA-UPTF01001227-UPTF01001227.1-marine-metagenome-genome-assembly--contig:-NODE-1227-length-16492-cov-6.911666_pt1 | contig 16492 bp, 16 predicted proteins | sample MGYA00238166_ERZ767019 | MGnify/ENA primary metagenome ERZ767019 (study PRJEB28930, sample SAMN06266391) | marine metagenome | isolation source: Sea water from 250 m depth | place: Atlantic Ocean...
CTTAGTAAAGAAGAAATAGAAAAAATTATTAGTATAATTCCTAAAGATAGTGCTCTTGATTTTCGAGATTACGCAATAGTTGAAATTTTATATTCATGCGGTCTAAGAGTAACTGAACTTTGTGAATTAAGGGTCGCTCAATCATATTTAAAGCCTACTATACCTGATGATGAAATCATACATTATAAGGATAATAATGGAAGCATAGTTAAGATTACAGCTGTAAAAGCGAATAAGTTAGATAAAAAACATCCTGCTTATAAAAAGTATAAAGAAGACCTAGAAAAAAGACCTGGATTAATTCTTATTAAAGGTAAAGGCTCTAAAGAAAGACTCGTCCCTATTAGCGCTAGTTCAAGAAAGATTTGGTATATATTTGAAGATAAATATAGGAAGAAATTATTAAAAGGTAATATTGTTCAAGAACTATTCGTTAGCAGAAACGGCAGAGCATTGACTAGGGCAATGGTAAATAAAATCATTAATAAATGGTCCAAAGCTGCAAATATATCAAAAAAAGTCACTCCTCATACTTTTCGCCATTCCTTTGCTACTCATTTGGTAAATAAAGGTGCCGATATTGTATTTGTACAGCATATGCTTGGGCATGCTGATATATCAACTACGCAGATTTATACTCATTTGAATACCAATAGAATTAGAAAATCCTATAATAAATTTCATCCAAGAGCTTAATCGTTTATAATAAAATATATCCAATATGATATTTAGTAATATAGATTCCCAGATAATAGTTTTATTGATACCAGCGCTAGTGTTTTCATTATCTTTTCATGAGTTTGCCCATGCTTGGATGGCCTATAGGCTTGGTGACAGCACAGCTGCTCGTATGGGTAGATTAACTCTGAACCCAATGTCTCACTTGGACCCAATAGGTTCTCTAGCTTTACTTCTTATGGGTTTTGGCTGGGCGAAGCCTGTGCCGGTTGATCCTAGATACTTAAAGAATCCGAGGCAGGATATGGTGAAGGTCGCGGCAGCGGGACCAATCTCAAATATAATTTTAGCGATAATTGCTGCTTTTGTGCTTCGATTACTATTTGATACGGATCTTTTATCAAATAGCGTTAAAACATTTTTTATTATTTTTATGCAGATTAATATAACGCTTGCTGTGTTTAATCTGCTTCCAGTGTCACCACTGGATGGTTCTCAGATATTGTCACCTTTTCTAGAAAAACAATTTGGTCCTGATATAGTATGGAAAATGCAGGTTTACGGTCCGCGGGTTTTATTTATTATTATTATTATTAGTATGGTAACGGATATTCATATTTTTTCTTTCATTATTACCCCAATTTTTAATCTATTTATTTTAATATTTTTTAATTTTTAGTGCGTTAAATCTTGGCTTATTTCAAACGATTTCTATATCATAGAAAAAAATCTTCTGGCTCTTTATTACGTTTAATATTATTGTTTGCGGGTGTATTATATTTAATATACTATTTTAATAATATTGCTTCGACAGGAATATAATAATGCAACAATTAATTGAGTGTGTCCCAAACTTTAGTGAGGGAAGCGATCAGAATAAGATTAATAATATAGTAAATAAGATCAACTCTGTTGATGGGATTACTATTCTTGATATCGATTCTGGTAAGGATACCAACAGGACAGTAGTAACATTTGTTGGTAAGCCAGATTCAGTGATAGATGCTGCATTTGAAGGAATTAAAGAGGCTTCTCAGTTAATAGATATGTCTTCCCATACAGGTACTCATCCAAGAATTGGCGCTACAGATGTTTGCCCCTTAATCCCGATAAAAGGTATAACGATGGATGAGTGTGTAAAATATTCGCATAAATTGGCAGAAAGAGTTGGGACGCAATTAAAAATACCAGTCTATTTATATGAAAATTCTGCAAAAAATACAGACAGAAAAAACCTTGCCGTTATTAGGGATGGAGAATATGAAGGCCTTAAAAAAAAGTTAAACGATAAACAATGGAAACCAGATTTTGGCCCCGCAGTGTTTAATGCTTTTTCAGGTGCTACAGTGATTGGATGCCGAGAGTTTTTAATTGCATATAATATTAATCTAAATACAAAAGATAAACGTCTTGCTACTGATATTGCTTTTGAGATAAGAGAACTAGGAAGAAGTAAAAGAATTAAAAACCCGGAATCAGCAAATCTTTTAGATGGAGAAATAGTACGTAATAACGATGGATCACCGGTAAAGGTCCCGGGTATGTTTAAGGATGTTAAAGCAATTGGCTGGTATGTTAGTGAATACAATAGGGCTCAAATATCAATTAATTTTATTAACTATAAAGTTTCATCTATCCATGATGTTTTTGATACAGTATGTAAACTAGCAGAAGAGCGAGGAGTCAGAGTAACGGGTAGTGAATTGGTAGGTCTTATACCAATGGATGCAATATTATTAGCAGGAAAACATTATTTGACTAAACAAAATCGTACAATAGGCATACCCGATAAAGATATTATAGAATGTGCTGTCCAATCTCTTGGGCTTGATGATGTTAGCGAGTTTGATCCAAATGAAAAGATCATCGAGAATTCAATAGATAACAGTGACAATAATTTAATGGATCTTAGTGGGAAAGATTTAATAGACTTAATATCTGACAGCAGTCCTGCTCCTGGCGGAGGCAGCGTATCAGCTATTGCCGGATCTCTTGGTGCTGCTCTTGTGTCAATGGTAGCTTCATTAACTCATGAAAAGAAAGATTATATTGGATCAAGAAAAAAGATGAATGAAATTGGTCTAGCTGCTCAAGATTTAAAGGCAAGATTAATTCATCTTGTTGACGAGGACGCTCAAGCGTTTGATGCTATTTTAGCAGCTAATCGACTCCCTGATAAAACCTCTGAACAAAAAGAGTATAAAGAAAAAAAAATATTTCAAGCGAATAAGTATGCAATAGAAACACCTCTAGAGACCGCTACGCTTTCTTTAGAGGTTATAAAATTATCGGTTGACCTTATTGAGTATGGAAATCCTAATTCTGTTACTGATGCTGAAGTAGCTTCAGAAGTTGGTTTAGCGGGTGTTCGAGGTGGATGTATGAATGTAATGATTAATATATCAGGATTAGATAATATTGATGATTATTATCCAGATATTCAGCATAAAATAGATTCGCTTAATGATGAAGCGAATGATCTCTATAAAAAAGCATTTAATAATACAAAAAAAATAATTAGCTAAACTTATCAATATGGATATTCATCTTCTATCTGAAGATCTACAGAATAAGATCTCCGCAGGCGAAGTAGTCGAAAGACCTGCCTCAGTCGTAAAAGAATTACTTGAGAACAGTTTGGACGCTGGTTCTACTCAGATTGAGATAGTTATTGAGCAGGGTGGGCATCAATTAATGCAGGTTAGAGATGATGGGATAGGCATTCCTGAAAACCAATTACCTCTATCAGTAAAACGTTTTCACACAAGTAAGATATCAAAATTGGAGGACTTGTTTACAATTAGCACTCTAGGTTTTAGAGGTGAAGCGTTAGCAAGTATCGCTTCAGTTGCTCATCTTTCAATTGTTTCAAGCAATGGATCAGATGATGGTGCCGAACTTTCTATATTTAATGGTGAATTAGGAGAATTAGCTCCTGCTGCTAATATTGATGGTACACAGGTCACGATCAGAGACTTATTTTATAATACTCCTGCAAGAAGGAAGTTTCTTAAGACTCCTAGAACAGAAGCCAGGAAAATAATAGATATGGTAAGAAGATTTGGACTATCAAGGCCAAATATAGGGTTTAGCCTAACAGTGGATGGGAAAAAAGTTATTGAACTATTTCCTGAGGAGCTTGCTGAAAGAATAGGCTCTCTGTTTGACAACACTTATAAAGAAAATCTAATACCAATAAATATATCTAAGGCTGATTATACTTTTTCTGGTTACGTAGGAAATTTAAATCTTATTCGAAAACGTTTTGGAGAACAATTTATTTTTATGAATGGTAGGTATATTAAAGATAGACTACTTAATTCTGCGGTTTATTCTGCTTACCAGTCATTAGTTAAAAGAGGAGAATATCCTTTTTTTGTAATAAATATTCAAATCCCTTTCGATCAGGTGGATGTGAATGTACACCCAATGAAGACTGAGGTAAGATTTCATGATGAATGGAGGGTATACCATGTTTTAAAATCGGGTGTTAACGACTCTCTATCAGAAATATTAAACACTATTCCTAATTTTCAGAAAATAAGCTCAGAGTCCAGTTCATTTTTTCAAAATATTCCTAAACAATCAGTATTGAATTTTAATTCTGGAGCTCAAACTGGTTCTGCTATTTCTAACATAGAAAAAATTGATAGGGCAAAGACATATGCTTCTAATCTAGTCTCTCCTGATAGTGGAAATGAAGATTTTAACATAGAAAAAATCTGGCAGGTTCATAGAAAATATATAATATCAGAGATTAATAGTGGTCTTGTGGTTATTGATCAGCATGTCGCACATGAGAGAGTGCTTTATGAGGAGTGCTTGTTAGCTTTTGAATCAAAAACTATGTCCTCACAGACTTTATTGTTTCCAGAAGAAATTGAGTTTGCAAAAGATGAGTATGATATCCTTTTAGAAATATTTCCATATTTAAAACAAATTGGTTTTAAGATAAGAGAGGGTGATAACTCTAGGATAATCGTAGAGGCAACTCCTGCGGATATCAGTTGGGGTGATGAAAAGAGGATTATTAAAGAGATTATAGATGAGTTTATTAGTACAAGAAAAACATACAGCTCTTACAAGGAAGCACTGGCTGCTTCATTTGCATGTAAAGCAGCAGTGAAGGCTGGAGACCTAATGGCAAATGATGAGATGGTAATACTGATCAATCGCCTTTTTTCTACAGAACACCCTTATTACTGCCCTCATGGGAGACCAATAATCATTCAGTTATCATTAGATGAACTAGACAAAAGGTTTGAGAGAATTTAAATTATTTCTTTTGGTGATTTGATCCACTCAAGGTTGCCTTTTCCAAATTCTATTTTATTCCATTTATCAGTCCTAAAATTTATTTTTGCCATCGATGCCGTGGTGAATCTTTGGCTATGAAAAGTACACAATGAAATAAAACTTGAGCAGGTTGGCTCATGCCCAACTAGACAAACGGATTTAGTTTTTTTGTCAAGGTGGTGTATTATATCTAAAAGTGTTTCAGATGACCCGCCATATATCTTTGATTCAATAGATAGCTTTGAGGACCATTTACCGTGTCTGATTGCAAGCTCAGCAGTATCTTTAGCTCTGGTCGCAGAAGATGATATAACTTTATCAGGAATCTGATCTATCTTTTTTAAATATCGACCCATTATTTTTGCTGCTTTATATCCTCTTTTTGATAGTGGTCTATTGTGATCCATGTCATAAATGGCATCCCAATCTGACTTCCCGTGACGAAAAATAATTATACTAAGCATATTTAATCTCGAAGTTTAATCTGAATAGGCACAATCTTATCTAAAATTTGATTTTTACTATCCAAGTTTTGGATTTTTTCTAAAATATCTAAGCCTTCTAAAACTTGTCCAAATGCAGCGAAACCTTGCCCATCGGGATTCCGGCTTCCGCCGTAGTCCAATTCTGGCTGATCGTTTATACAGATAAAAAATTCAGAACTAGCAGTTCCAGGTTCTAGCCTGGCCATAGAAATAGTCCCATTTTTATGAGTAATTCCTGACTTATCTGTTGTTTCGTGTTCTATGGGTTTGAGCTCCAATGGGTGTTTATCAAAACCAAGGCCTCCTTGGATTACTTCGATACGTATTTTATTTTTAGGCTGATTTTCTAGATGTACAACTCGATAGAAATGGCAATCATCATATCTGTTTTGCTTTATGTACGATAAAAAATTAGCTACTGTTGTTGGTGCTTTTTCGGGATAAAGTTCTGCAGTAATCTCACCAAAAGGAGTGTCTAGCATAATCAATGGATTTTGAGTTTTCTGGCAAGCATCAATAGTAATAATATATAAAAGAACTAAAAAAAGAGATGAAATTTTTATTAAGTATGACAAAACTGAGCCTTATGTAATTTTGAGTATAACTTGATAGAGAATATAAATAATGATCCTCATAATGTTATGAATATTATCTTAATTATGAGACTAATTATTTGTTAATTAATGCCTAATTCATAAAGAATATTATTATAAATGAAAAAAATATTAACAATCATTGGACCGACTGCTGTAGGGAAAACAGATTTAACAGTAAAAATTGCTGAAAATATAAATGGGGAAATTATTGGGCTAGACTCAAGACAAATATATAAATATATGAATATCGGAACGGCTCAGCCTACTAATGATGATATGAAAAGTATTAATCATCATTTGATTGGTTGCAAAGAACCATGGGAGCCAATATCTGCAGGTAAGTACGCTAAAATGATAATTAACAAAATTAGTGATATAGACGAAAGAGGGAAAGTGCCGATAATTTGTGGTGGCGCTGGTTTATATTTTAGAGCAATTACAAAAGGGATTTTTTCTGAGAGTTATACAGATGCTGGATTAAGAAAAGAATTAGAGAATAAATATAAAGAAGATTCAATGTCTTTAATGTTAAGACTACAATCAATCGACCCTGAGTATGCTAAAATAGTTCATATTAATAATAAAAAACGATTGATTAGAGCATTGGAAATATTTGAACTAACAGGGTTTCCACCTACAAAACATTTTAAAAATCAAAAGATGAATCAATCTCGATTATTAGATCTTTATACAGTGTATTTATCATTAGACAAAAACGTTCACATAAATAAAATCAATGAACGTACAAATCACATGTTTAAGTTGGGCTGGGTAAATGAAGTGGATTACTTATTGTCACTTCAAAAAGAGAAAGGATTGAAAATGCCTGCTTTAGATTCAATTGGATATAAGCAGGTTATAGAATATATAAATAATGGCATAGATAAAGAGACTCTAATAGAAACAGTAGTTAATAAGACAAGACAATATGCTAGAAGCCAAGACAAGTGGTTTAAAAAAGAAAAGATTGACCTTTTCGTTGATCTAACAAATCTAGAGGGATTTGACGTGCATAAATATATTTGCGATATTTATAGTATTATTTAGTCACTTTCTTTTCATTTTTATATCTTCATTAATTCATCATCTATTAGTAACCTGCATGCAGTAAATAACCTTTAAACTGGTACAGAGAGACTGGTAAGGATATAACAAACACCTCCTTATGAGTAATGCATCTCTGACAGGAGGTTTTTTTATAATATTATGAATAACAATGTACAAATAATGAACTCGAAGGATATCAGCCAGAAACTGATTCGAATTAGCCATGAGATCATTGAAAATCATACCGATATTGGTAATGTTGTAATTCTTGGGATACATAATAGAGGCGTGCCTATAGCAGATAGGATAAAGGAACTTATATTTGATATAACAAATATCAACCTTCCGATTGGCTCATTGGACATAACATTTCACAGAGATGATTTTAGAGGAAGACTGTCAATGCCGGAAATTCGAGGTACAGACATACATTTTTCTCTTGATGATAAGGTGGTTATTTTGGTCGATGACGTCCTGTATTCTGGTAGAACAATCAGGGCGGCACTTGATGAGATAAACAGTTTTGGGAGGCCTTCAATAGTCAGGCTAGCTGTTTTAGTTGACAGAGGTCACAGAGAATTGCCAATAAGGGCAGACTTTGTAGGGAAAAATATACCAACGCATAGTGGCGAGCATGTTGAAGTTCATTTAGAAGAAACTGATGGCAAAGAAGGTGTATTCCTTGTGAAAGAAAATAATTAGGAAATGTTGAGTCATAAACACTTGTTAGGACTAGAAAATTTTCCTAGAGAAGATATACAGAATATTATTGATACTGCATTTAATTTTCGTGAAGTCCTTGACAGGCCTATCAAAAAGGTTCCTTCATTACAAGGTGTTACAGTTGTTAACTTATTTTTTGAAAACTCGACAAGAACCCGTATTAGTTTTGAGTTAGCCCAAAAAAGACTGAGCGCAGACACAGTTAATTTTTCAGCATCTACAAGTAGTCTTAAAAAAGGGGAGGGTTTTAAAGATACTGCGCAAAATATTGAGGCTATGAAAATTGATGCCGTAGTAATGAGGCATCCTGCTCCAGGAGCCCCAAAACATTTAACAGAATTTATTGATGCTAAAGTTATCAATGCTGGTGATGGTACCCATGAACATCCGACTCAAGCGATTCTAGATATGATGAGTCTGCAGGAAAAGTTCGGGGAAATAAAAGATCTTAATGTTGCCATTGTTGGAGATATTGATCATAGTCGGGTAGCCAGGAGTAATATTTTTGGTTTAGTAACAATGGGAGCAAATGTAACTCTATGCGGGCCTCCTAATTTAATTCCCGATACGATTACTGATCTAGGGGTAACAGTTAATTATAACATTGATGAGGTTGTAGAATGGGCAGACGCGATTAATGTTTTAAGAATACAAAGAGAGAGAATGGGCATCGGCCTAATTCCATCTGAAAGAGAGTATAGAAAATTATTTGGAATTACAGGAGAAAGAATTGGTAGAAATAAAAAAGAAATTGTTATTATGCATCCTGGTCCAATAAATCGTGGAGTAGAGATAGATAGTGGAGTGGCTGATAGCGATCAGGCGATAATATTAGACCAGGTTCTTAATGGTGTTGCATCCAGGATGTCTATTCTTTATTTGTTATTAGGCGCAAAAGATGGAGGCATGAAATGAAGATTAAAAAATTGCCAAAAAAATTATTGTTCCAGAATACGGAAATATTAGACCCAGTAAAAAGAACAAATAAAAAAGGAAATATTTTATTGGTCAATGGGAAAATTGCTGAGCTAGGAATATTTGAATCTCCGAGTGATATAAAATCTATTGACTGTAACGGATTAACACTTACTCATGGCTTTTGTGATCTGCATGTTCATTTTAGAGAGCCAGGAAATGAGGATAAGGAAACGTTAGAGTCTGGATCTCGAGCAGCTTTAGCTGGAGGGTTTACCCGTGTTTGTACTATGCCTAATACTAATCCCCCAATCGACTCGCCTGAGTCCGTTAGCTATATTATTGAAAAATCAAAAGATTGTCCAATCTATGTTCATCCAATAGGTGCTGTAACAAAAGGTCAGCAAGGTATTGAAATTAGTGAAATGGGCCTAATGAATGAAATGGGAGCAGTAGCATTTAGTGATGATGGGCTACCAATCCAAAATGGACTTGTTATGCGCAAAGCTTTAGAATATTCTACAATGCTGGGAGTTCCGATTATTAATCACGCAGAAGATGACTGTTTACGGTGCGATGGTGTAATGAATGAAGGAATAATTTCTACCAGACTTGGGTTGCCTGGTAACCCTAATATGGCTGAGTCAACCATGGTATATAGGGATCTTAAGCTTGCTGAAATGACTGGTGCTAGATTACATGTTCCACATGTTAGTACAGCTACTTCGGTTGAACATATAAAGCTTATGAAAAATAATAATAATAATATTACGGCTGAGGTAACCCCCCATCATCTATTTTTTAATGATGAAAGTTTAGTTAACTATGACACAAACTTGAAAGTTGCTCCTCCTATTAGAAATGATATATCAAGAAAAGCAATGGTCAAGGGCATCTTGGAAGGAGTAATAGACTGCATAGCCACAGATCATGCGCCACATACCTTGCATGATAAAGAGACTACATTTGATCTAGCGGCTTTTGGTATGATTGGCCTTGAATCATGCTTTGGAATTGTAAAAAGAGTATTAGTAGACAACGAAGGATTGAGTTTGATTAATTTTGTTGAGCTATTAACTACTGCTCCAAGAAAAATAATGGGATTTAATTGTGATTTATTAAAAGTTGGCACTGAAGCGGAGTTAGTATTGTTTGACCCTAATGAAAAGTGGATATTTAATAATAAAAATGTTTTTTCCAAATCAATCAATTCTCCTTTCTATGGCCAAAAACTAGTCGGAAAAATAAAATACACTATATCCAAAGGCTATATTTCAGAGATATCATAACCTTTAGTTTTCCTTTGAATAAAGATTGAAATCTTTTTACAAATAGTATAAGTTCACCGGCTTGAATGTTTTACAAATGAAGACAAAAACGTTAAAAATATCAGAAATAGATAAAGAATGGTGGATTGCAGATGCAGAATCCCAGATTCTTGGAAGATTAGCCAGCAAGGTTGCTCAGATTATAAGGGGTAAGCATAAGGTTAACTTTGTTCCTCATATGGACAACGGTGACTGTGTTGTTGTAATAAATGCAGAGAAAATTATGGTCACAGGAAATAAAGAAGACAAAAAATCTTACTTTAGGCATACTGGATACGTTGGTGGTGTAAAGATGACTAATCTTGCACACATGAGAAGGACATATCCAGAACGTATAATCGAAAATGCTGTTAAAGGTATGCTACCACATAATAAGCTTGGTAGGAGGATGTTGAAACATTTAAAAGTATATGCTGGTTCTGACCATCCTCATAGTGCCCAGACTCCAAAAACCCTCGAGATTTAATTTGGCAGAAAAAGTAAAATATATTGGTACTGGAAGAAGAAAAAGTTCTGTCGCTCGTGTTGTACTCATGGCACCTGGAAAGGGTAATATTAACATTAACGGTATAAATGTTAACGATTACATGCCTCGCGAAAGTTTAGTCACTGTCATAAAACAGCCTCTAGTTGCGGTTGAGCAGGACAAAGGATATGATATAAATGTTAACGTTAATGGTGGAGGATTATCTGGACAGTCCGGCGCTATACGTCTTGGAATATCTAGAGCACTCATTAATGCAAATCCAGATTATAGGCCTTTATTGAAATCTAATGGACTTCTTACTCGTGATTCACGCAAAGTAGAACGAAAAAAACCAGGTCAACCTGGTGCGCGGAAAAAGTTTCAATTTTCTAAACGTTAATTATAAAATATGGCACTTATTAAATTTGAAGATTTATTAGATACTGGAGCACACTTTGGTCATGTGACCAGGAAATGGCATCCAAACTATAAGCCATACATTTTGATGGAAAAAAATGGCGTTCACATCATTAATCTTGAAGAAACATTAATATCTTTTAATAAAGCCATAAATTTTATTCAGAGTGTTGTTAAGAAAAACGGAGAAGTTTTATTTGTAGGTACAAAAAAACAGGCTAAAGATATTGTGCAGCAGGAAGCTGATCGTTGTGGAATGTTTTATATTGTAGAACGATGGCTTGGAGGATCTCTCACAAACTTTACAACTATTAAGAAAAGCATAAAAAGATTAAAGTTACTTGAAAAAGAAGGCTCTAGTCTCTATGAAAATTTAACAAAAAAAGAAACTCAGATGCTTAATAGGGAGAGAGTTAAACTGTCTGATCAGCACCGTGGAATTAAAGATATGAGAAAACCCCCTGATGCTATTGTTGTGGTAGATGGGCAGTATGAAGAAACAGCAATAAAAGAAGCAACAAGCATGGGTATACCGGTAGTCGCGATAGTTGACTCGAATACTGACCCGGATAAAATAAATTACCCCATTCCTGCTAATGATGATTCTCTAAGAACTATTCAGTTGTTAATAGGATCTATAGCCAATGCAATATTAGAAATAAGAGGTTCTTCTAAAGATAAAAAAAATGAAGCAGAGGCAGATTCTAGGTCTGAACTAAGTCAGTCAGTCATTACTGCTAAAGATGAAGAAGAATAATATATATGATTATTGATGCAAAAACGGTAAAAGAATTAAGGGATAAGACGGGTGCTGGAATGATGGACTGTAAGAATGCATTAAAAGATTCAGATGGTAATATTGAAAAAGCGGTAGATTATTTAAGAAAGACAGGCATTGCAAAGGCAGAGAAAAAAGGTTCACGAGATACCAAAGAAGGAATAATCTATTCTTATATACATGCTGGTGGTAGGCTCGGGGTTTTGATCGAATTAAATTGCGAGACGGATTTTGTAGCAAAAACGAATGGTTTTATTGAACTTAGTCATAATCTAGCAATGCAAATTGCAGCAACTAATCCTATAGCATTAGACAGAGAGTCAATATCTGAATCAGTTATCTCTAGAGAAAAAGAAATATACGCTGATCAGGCAAAATCATCAGGTAAGCCTGAAAATATTATTGAAAAAATGGTTGATGGAAGAGTGAATAAATTTTTCCAAGAAAATTGTCTAATGGAACAAGCTTATATAAAAGACTCAGAAAAAAAAGTACTGGACCTACTGACGGAGGCTATTGCAACCCTTGGAGAAAATATTACAATCAGCAGGTATACCCGTTTCGCTGTTGGCGAATCAGACTCTTCCAACGGTCAGATTTAATTTTATATATGTCAGAACCCGTATTTAGTCGAGTTCTTCTAAAACTTAGTGGAGAAGTTCTTGCAAATAAATATGGTTTTGGAATCGATCCTGAAAAAGTAGCATACCTTGCTGAACAAATAGAGCCAATATATAAATCCAATATTGATATAGGGCTTATCATTGGTGCAGGGAATATCTTTCGAGGTATGGAGGCAGCTGCTGGAGGTATGGACAGAGTTACTGGTGATTATTTAGGGATGCTTGCTACTATTATGAATGCTATTGCCCTTCAAGATTCACTTGAAAAAATTGGTTGCCAAACAAGAACTCTCTCAGCAATAAATGTTACTCAAATAGCTGAGCCTTATATAAGAAGGAGGGCTATCAGACATATGGAAAAAGGTAGAATCGTAATAATTGCAGGGGGAACAGGCAATCCTTTTTTTACGACCGATTCAGCAGCAGCTCTCAGAGCAACAGAGTTGGGATCAGATATTCTGCTTAAAGGTACCAAGGTAGATGGTGTGTATAATAAAGATCCAGAAAAATATACAGATGCAAAAAAATATAAAAAACTTTCATATAAAAAAGTTATGCAAGATAATCTACAGGTGATGGATATGACAGCAATTACGCTTTGTAAAGAGAATAATATTCCGATTAAAGTGTTTAATATAAAAAACTCAGGAGACTTGCTAGATATAGTTATGGGAAGTAAAATAGGTACAACGATTGGTAAATAAATGTTAGACGATATTCATAATGATGCTAATTCCAGAATGGATCAGGCAATCAAGCATACACAGATTGAATTGAATAAAATCAGAACAGGAAGGGCTAACCCTGAAGCATTTAATGCAATAATGGTTGACTATTATGGCACACCAACACCGTTAAACCAGGTATCTACTGTTTCTGTTCCAGAACCGAGATTGATTACTTTACAACCATATGAAAAATCATTAATACCCGTAATAGAAAAAGCTATATTGAATGCAAACTTGGGCTATACTCCGGGGAATAATGGTACGGCCGTTCTTATACCTATACCATCTTTATCCGAGGAGCGTAGAGTTGAACTAACCAAATTTATGCATAAAATCATAGAAGATGGACGAATTGCTGTTCGTAATGTTCGAAGAGATGCTCTGCATCGAGTTCATGATTATGGTAAACAGGAAAATATTAGCGAGGATGAGATTAAAGGCAGAGAAACTGAGCTACAAAAAATTACGGATGATCATATTAAAGAATTAAATAGTCATCAGGATAAAAAAGAACAAGAACTAATGGAAGTCTAATATAAAGATATAAAATTAGTCACATTTTGACCAGCCACAACTTTGGCAGGTCAAACATCCACCTTCATTAACAACGCTTCTATTATCACAGTTTTTACACATTATCATTTTTGTTACAATATCTGTTGCTGCTTCTATTTTATTACTTTTATCGGGTTCCATTGTGATTAATAGTTTTCCATCCTGGTCTTTATCAGAATTTTGGTTTTTTTCATGAAGATAGTCGTCTAAAGCTTTTCCAATTGCATCAGGAGTAGATAGAATAAGTCTTCCATCTTCCCAAGTTGGATTAGGGCCAGAAATTCCTTTGAGTTGCCTTACAATTGACTGTGGGTTAATCCCCGATCTTAGTGCAAGGGATATCAGTCTGCTAATTGCCTCAGACTGTGCTGCTGCATTTCCACCCGCCTTACCAATTGTTGTAAAAACTTCACAAAGTCCCTGTTCATCTTCATTAATAGTTATATAAAGTGTCCCTTCTCCTGTTTTTATACGTCTGGTTAGTCCTTGTGTTTGTGTTGGTCTAATTCTTGGTTTTTTGTTTGTATGTTTATCTTTGCTAGTGTCTTCTAGCTTTTTTTCTGTATTATTCTTTTTCTCATCATTAGTGATCAGGATGCCCTCTCTACTACCTTCTCTATAGACAGTTATTCCCTTTAATCCATTCTCATATGCCGTCATATAAATATCTGCTACTGTATCAACGGGTATGTCTTCGCGAAGGTTTACTGTAGATGAGATTGAAGAGTCAATATATTTTTGGATTGTTCCTTGCATCTTCACCCTAAAAAACGGGTCTATACTATGAGAAGTAGTAACATATTTAGGCAAATTTTCATCTGTCTCGAAAATTTCTTTAATTATTGGATGGTAGACTGTGTATTGTTCAAACTCTTTGCCATATCCTCCATCATTTTTCTTTACCATTCTTTTATATGAGGTCGCAAATATTGGTTCTATTCCAGAGGTAACTCTTGCTACGATAGCTCCACTTCCGGTAGGCGCTACGGTAGTGAGCGTACAGTTACGTATACCATTGTTTTTTATTTTATCTTTAATTGATTTTGGTAGTGTTTTTACAAACTTACTTTTATTGTATCCTTTCCAATCAAAGTTTGGAAATTGGCCTTTTTCTTTGGCTAGTTGTATACTTGTATCATATGCAGTATCTCTAAATACTGTCATGATCTGATCTATTGTTTGAAGAGCGTCTTCGCTATCATATTTTACACCCATCCTAACAAGCATATCTCCAAGACCTAGGATGCCTAATCCGACTCTTCGATCATTCGTTGCATTCATCTTTTGATCATCTAGGGCATGCCTGTCCATATTGTAGTCAACGACATTATCTAAAAACCTGGTACCGATTTCTACTGTGTTTTTAAACTCTTCAACCATAAAATTTTTATTATTATCTACGAAACGTTCTAGGTTGACTGCTCCTAGGTTACAACAGCCGCCATCTGGAAGAGGTTGCTCCGCACACGGATTAGTTGATACCAATGGAGAACAGTATTCTGCATTATGATAATCGGTCATTGTATCCCAAAATAAGAGCCCAGGCTCTGCACTAGCGTGTGCATTGTTTATTATTTTATTCCACAGTTCTTTTGCTTTAACAGTATCATAAACTTCGCCATCAAATGCTAAATCGAAGTCCGCATCATTTTTCACGGCCTCCATAAACTTATGGGTAAGTAGTACTGAGATATTTGAATATTTTACCATATTAATATCACCCGTTTTAATGGTAATGAATTTTACTATATCAGGGTGATCTACTCTTAATGTTTGCATGTTCGCTCCCCTGCGACCATGTTGCGCTATGGTGTTAGTATTTTCACTGAACAGATTCATAAATCCTGTGGGCCCGCAAGAATCACCACCGGTACCATTGATAGCATCTCCTGATGGTCTTAGTAAAGAAAGATCATGCCCACAGCCACCACCATATTTATATGTTAGAGCTTCTTCAATAATTGTATTGTAGATTGATTTTATGGAGTCATCCTTTACCGCAACCACATAACAGTTATTGAGGGTTGTGGTGATATCTTCTCTTCCGGCACCGTGCATAATCCTACCACCTGGAACAAACTTAAAATCTTCTAATATTGAGTAAAATTTTTCTTCCCACTCTTTTCTGGTATTTTTTGTTTTTTCAACACTTGCAAGAGCCCTAGCCTGTCGCTTCCATAGCTCATGAGGATGCTTTTCACCAGGAGCAAGATACTTTTGTTTTAAAACATTAGATCCCAGATTGTCATCAGCATAGTAGTTTTCTATATCGTAAGAATTAGATTTTTCGGCTTTCTTTTTTTCTGTTTCTATATCGAGTAGGGGCTTAATAATATTTTCTACCGATTCAGCTCCGCCTTCTCCGAGTGGTAGATTTAATTCGATTGCTTCTGCCATATATTACATCCTGCTTGGTATGTGGTGGTTATGCTCTATGAGCTTTTAATAGAAGTCAGAGACTGACAAATGAAAGCAATATTATTTGCTTGGTTGGCTACATTTAATATAGAATGTGTAACACTTCTTAGTCAAACTTTAATCTTATAATAATGTAAATTTTTTATTTAAATCCCAAAAATTGAAGTTAAAATTCTAATGCAAAACTCATAATGATATGCGGGTGTAGCTCAGTTGGTAGAGCATCAGCTTCCCAAGCTGGAGGTCGCGAGTTCGATTCTCGTCGCCCGCTCTGTTAAAAACATAGTATTTTTTAACTAGAAAAAATCTTTAATTATTAAGTATTCAGACTAATATAATTTAAATATTATTAAATTTGAATAAATAAATTAACTTTTTAAGTTATTATCATGTAGAATAATTTATGTAGACTAATGGGAATAAATAAAATGAAAAATAA
>ENA-UPTF01001229-UPTF01001229.1-marine-metagenome-genome-assembly--contig:-NODE-1229-length-16486-cov-3.900603_pt1 | contig 16486 bp, 14 predicted proteins | sample MGYA00238166_ERZ767019 | MGnify/ENA primary metagenome ERZ767019 (study PRJEB28930, sample SAMN06266391) | marine metagenome | isolation source: Sea water from 250 m depth | place: Atlantic Ocean...
TGATACCGGGCTAGATACTTCTATCATTGTCGGGGCTGACGGACTAGGGATAATAGCTTACACCGATGTCACAGGGGAAGACTTAAAAGTAGCGCATTGCTCAAACGTAAACTGCACCGCTGCCACCATTACAGCGCTCGATACAGGAGGGAATGTTGGCGAAAGCACATCAATCACAATAGGAGCGGACGGACTTGGGCTTATATCTTATTTCGACGGAACAAACGAAAACCTGAAAGTTGCTCACTGCTCCAATACCAACTGCACCTCTGCCACGATTACAGCCCTCGATACAGGAGGGAATGTTGGGGACGGGGTATCAATCACAATAGGAGCGGACGGGCTTGGGCTTATATCTTATAGCGACGATACAAACCTTAACCTGAAAGTTGCCCACTGTTCAAACATCAACTGCACCGCAGTAACGATAACAGCTATCGATACAGTGGGAGATGTCGGCCTAAACACATCTATTACGATCGGCTCTGATGGATTGGGCCTTATATCTTATTATGACGAGACAAACGGTGATGTGAAAGTCGCTCACTGCTCCAATACCAACTGCACCGCTGCCACAACAATGGCTATAGATACAGGAGGGAATGTTGGGGACTTTTCATCAGTTACGATAGGACCCGATGGTTTGGGTCTTATATCTTATTTAGACATGACAAATTTTGATCTGAAGGTCGCTCACTGTTCAAACATTTTTTGTTCATCTTATTTCAGGAGAGATTAAAGATGAACAACCCATTTCTAAATATAAAACCAAGCTATTGCAAAGCCAAAGTTTTCGGACCTACAGGCTATTTGGTGATAGCCATCATGCTCATAACAGCAGCCTATGCTTGCAGTGATCTCACGCCCAATGTTCTTGAAGGAAATCAGGGACCAACAGGTCCGCAGGGCCCCTCTGGATCAATCGGATTACAGGGTCCGCAGGGTGACGCTGGCGGCGTTGGACCCGACGGGCTCAAAGGCAGAATTGGGCTAAGAGGAGAAGCTGGAAAAGATGGAGCGGATGGAAAACCAGGCCTTCTAGGACCCCCGGGTCCTGATGGAGCGAACGGGTTGAATGAAAAATTTGGGCCGACCGGTACAGCGGGTACTGACGGCGTGCCGGGACCAGAAGGACCCATTGGAAATCAAGGACCTATAGGACCTGCAGGGCCGGGCGGCCCACAGGGACCGATTGGTGAGAAAGGCCCTCCTGGAAACTCGGGATCTCGGGGAGCAGCTGGACCAACAGGTGCAACAGGTGCAACCGGCGCAACAGGTGCCCAAGGACCTACCGGCGGGGACAAAATAATGGTAGGACGAGGAATCCCTGCAAACAACGTGATTACAACTCTGGATTCAACCGGGAATGTTGGTAGAAATCAGTCTATCGCGACAGGGGCTGACGGACTAGGGATAATAGCTTACACCGATGTCACAAACAGTGATCTAAAAGTTGCCCATTGCTCAAACATCAACTGCACCTCAGCCACGATTACATCACTAGATACAACGGGAAGCGTAGGAGAGCCGCCAGCTATAACTATTGGCGCGGACAATTTAGCAATAATTGCTTACAACTATGACACCGGTGGTGATCTAAAAGTCGCTCACTGTTCCAATATAAACTGCACCTCAGCTACTATAACAGCGCTGGATACAACTCCAAACATAGGCAAAGATATAAGCATCACTATAGGTGCCGATGGGCTCGGGCTGATCAGCTACTTCGACAGAGGCAACGAAAACCTAAAGGTCGCTCACTGCTCAAACACTAACTGTACCTCCGCCACTCTCACAACCCTAGATAATACAGCGGACGTCGGTGACGACTCATCGATTACCATGGGAGCGGACGGACTGGGTTTAATATCGTATTACGATGATGATGGCGAAAATCTAAAGGTTGCCCACTGCTCTAATACCAACTGCACATCTGCGACGATAACAGCACTCGATACCGGAGGAGACGTAGGGCGCTATTCATCAATTACGATAGGGCCTGATGGTCTCGGGTTGATCAGCTATAACGACTATACCAACAAAGACTTAAAAGTTGCCCACTGTTCGAACGTAAACTGCACCTCAGCCACAATTACAGCACTTGATACAGCCGATCAGGTAGGTACATATACCTCTATCACAATCGGCCACGACGGCCTCGGTCTAATCAGTTACAAAATGGTCACAGGGGAAGACTTGAAAGTAGCGCATTGCTCAAACGTAAACTGCTCTAGTGCGGTGATAACGGTGATTGATACGACAGCAGGTTCTGGCGACGCTACAAATATAACTATTGGAGCTGACGGGTTAGGTCTGATCAGTCATTATCGTAATAATGGCGATGATTTAGCTGTAGTTCACTGCGCCAATATTTTCTGCTCTCCATATTTCAGGCAACGGTGATTATGAAAGCGAATATTTTCACATATCCCCGACGATATAGTTTTTTGATAGGTATCAAATCGTTCAAATTGATATCCCTTATGCTTTTGGCGATTATTTTCGCTGTAACTATCGGGTGCGAAAACCCTGCACCGGTAACCGTTAAGGCCGGTCCCGCAGGTCTGCAGGGGCCACCGGGCGTAAGTGGAGGACAAGGTCCAGAAGGCCTCGCAGGACCGAAAGGTATAACAGGGTCACATGGCCCAGAAGGTGAAATAGGACCACAAGGCAAAAGTGGGAAGGATGGCACTCCCGGGATGGAAGGTCCTCAGGGGTCTCCAGGTAAAGATGGCACTGACGGTGTGATGCCAGAAAAAGGACCTCCAGGTAAGGATGGTGCCGACAGTAAAACACCAGGACCACAGGGACCTGAGGGAACCGTTGGGCCGCAGGGACCAGAAGGACCCCTGGGATCAGACGGCCCCCTTGGACCTCAGGGAGAAGCTGGAGGAAGTGGGCCATCAGGCCCAGCAGGTCCAACTGGAGCGACTGGTGCAACTGGCGCAACAGGGCCAAGCGGTCCAACCGGAAAATCTTTCCTACGGAATATTCCATCAACAAATGTGATCACGGCACTAGATGCAACCTCGGGAACCGCTTATGCTGGTGGAATGCCATCAGTAACAATAGGAAGTGATGGTTTAGGGCTAATTGCCTACTATTACTGTGGTGATATTAATTTACAAAATGGAACATGCGCCCCTACAAGTAATCTTAGGGTCGCTCACTGCTCTGATACCAACTGCACCGCTGCCACGATTACAGACCTCGATACGGAAGGAAACGTCGGCGACATGTCTGGCATTGCGGTGGGAGCAGATGGTTTGGGACTCATAGCCTATTACGACTCGACTAACGGCAACCTAAAAGTTGCTCACTGCTCCAATACCAACTGCACCAGTGCAACGATAACAGCACTCGATACTGGAGGAGACGTCGGAGAAGAAAGTACTGTTACGATGGGGCCAGATGGTTTGGGACTCATAGCCTATTTGGACTCCACTAACACAAACCTGAAGGTTGCTCACTGTTCCAACGTCAACTGCACCAGCGCAACAATAACAACCCTAGATACAGCTGGTGGTGCTATGCCATCAGTCACAATAGGCTCTGATGGTTTGGGTCTTATATCCTATAACGCGGGCAACAACGACCTGAAAGTTGCTCACTGCTCAAACACCAACTGCACAGCTGCCACGATTACAGCGCTTGAGACTGCAGGCGTCGTTGGGCTGAGGTCATCCGTTACGATAGGCCCTGACGGGTTGGGCCTTATATCTCATTACGATGAGACAAACGAAGACCTGAAAGTAGCTCACTGCTCAAACATCAACTGCACCGCCGCCACGCTTCTAGCAGTTGATACAGGGGGAAGCGTCGGCGACGGCACTTCTATCACAACAGGGGCTGATGGTTTGGGACTTATAGCCTATGTCGACCTGACAAACCTTGATCTGAAGGTCGCTCACTGTTCAAACCAGTTCTGCTCTCCATATTTAAGAAGACGGTGATAGAAAAATTCAATATACTGATTCATCGAATTAGTCCCTGTGCTATCTCTTTATCAAATTTGATTTAAACCTACATAAGGAAGTTCCAGTGGCAATAGAAATCACCTCTGAAATGAAGGAACTCATCGACAACGCTTTGTCGGACAAATACCCCTGCATAGTTGGCACTGCTTCCTCAGATGCTCTCCCCAACGTATCCTACAAGGGGAGTGTAATGGTATTTTCAGATACCGAACTTGCCTTTTGGGAACGAGCTCGAAAGGGTGGGTTTTCTCAATTAAGTGATAACCCACATATAGTCGTTATGTACCGAAATACTGAACTAAGAAAATCCTGGCGATTTTACGGAAATGTGACTATATATGACTCCGGAGAAATAAGAGACCAGGTTCTGGAGAAAACCGTTCAACCCGAACTTGATCGAGACCCAGATAGATTGGGAGTAGCGGTCATAATAAAGGTGACCAAAATCACCACTCTCGGAGGAGAAACAGTTCAGGAAGCATCTGGATAGTGTCGCAAAGTTTCTTAGTCTCCGATATCTATAACCATATTTCCCAACCAATTTCTCTCCTATTTGATACAATTCTGTTCCTATAAACATACCGTGCGCCTGTAGCTCAGCGGATAGAGCACTGGTCTTCGGAACCAGGTGTCGGGGGTTCGAATCCCTCCAGGCGTGCCACGGAAAAGGAAGTCAGCATGGGCACATTTGGTAGTGGCGAATACAAATACGAAGTTGTTGAAAATTTCTTCAAGAGACCAAGGGGATGGCCGTTCGTCGAAGTCGCTGACGTAGCCGTGGATAAAGATGACAACGTATATGTTTTCAACCGAGGCCCATACGCTGCGATTATGATTTTCAACAAATCGGGTGAATACCTTAGCGGTTGGGGAAAGATAGGATTCGACTTCATAGTTCCGCACGGAGTTAGCATAGGACCTGATGGTTCCGTATACACAAGTGATACAGGTGACCACACAGTTAGAAAATGGACGAAAGACGGCAAGCCTTTAATGACCCTGGGGCGACCTTTAATAAATGCTCCAGAACAAAGTGGTATCCCATTCAATAGACCAACTCACTTCACAGTAGCCTCGAGTGGCGATCTTTATGCATCGGACGGCTATGGAAATTCGCATATTCATTGCTTTGATTCTGAAGGAAACCTAAAATTTTCATGGGGCGGACACGGTAGTGGACCAGGTGAGTTTGACACTATCCATAGCGTGTATGTCGATACTGATGACGACGACAAAATCTATGCTACTGACAGATACAACAACAGAATCCAATATTTCTCTAAATCAGGTGAATTCCTGGGGGAATGGACCAACGTAAATTTACCAAACGACGTACGAAAAGGACCTGATGGCAATTTCTACGTAGCAGAACTAGATCACCGCGTAAGCATCTTGGATAGTTCTGGCACTTTACTCTCCAGGTGGGGAGACGTTGGAGCAAATGTCGACGATTCTGAAACAGGATCGGGTTTGCCTGACTCTCCAAGTAGAAACCCGATGATAGTCGGAAAAGTAAAGCACGAACCAGGTGCTGGTTTATTTGGTGCTCCTCACGGAATTGCCGTGGACTCCGAAGGAAGTTTTTATGTCTCAGAAGTAAGTGAGACCTTCCTTGGCATTGATAGGGGCGATCGCTGCGTTCAAAAATTTATAAGGGTATAGGACTGTTTTTATATCTACTGGCAGGTCTTAGATCAAAAATGCAAAATACTCTAACCTTTTTATTTGCATTAATTGATACTGATTCGCATCCAATTAGGTTGTAAAATCAACTTATGAATAAGGTCCGGGCGTTTGAATCCACATATTTGTTTTGCTTGAAAATACTATCGGGAATAATTCCTGTATTAGGAACCAAAAGACCCTTTATATGGTTTATGGTAACCAGTGAAAAAGCTCTCAAAAAACCTTTATTTGGATGCCAAATGTGCGGACAATGCATTCTTCATTCGACCGGAATGGTATGCCCTATGGGATGCCCAAAAACCCTTAGAAATGGGCCTTGTGGTGGTGTGAGAAGCGATGGGAACTGTGAGATAAAGCCAGACATGAAATGTGTATGGATAAGAGCTTGGGATAATTCGACCCAAATGGCTGTTTTCACTGAGTCCATTCAAGAGATACAACCTCAACTTGATCACAGTTTGTCCGGAACCTCTGCTTGGATTAATGATTTAGGCAAAAAAAATGACTCCTAAACCTGTTTCCGATTTAGCTCAAAGGTTGGAGAATGGACTTTTTGCTGTAACGGCAGAAGTCACACTTCCAGACTCAATTGAGAAGAATGCGCTAGTCGAAAGGGCCCAGATGCTTGAGCCGTATTGCGATGCAATTAACATCACTGATTCCACCGGAGCCGTTCCACATTTTTCAAACATTGCAGCAGCATCAATACTTATCGAAAACGATATAGAACCCATAATTCAGTTTTCATGCAGGGACAGAAACAGGATCGCTGTACAAGCAGATGTCATAGGAGCCCATGCAATGGGGGTTAGAAACATTTTTTGCGTGACAGGGGACGGCGTTCAAACTGGCGATCACCCTGAGGCAAAACCAGTATTTGACCTGGATTCTGTAACGCTACTGACCACCATTAACCACCTAAAGACAACAGGTGAATTTTTAAGTGGCAGAGAGCTAGACGCAAAACCCAACTTATATCTGGGCGCCGCAGTGAATCCATTCGTGCCTCCGTTTGAAGAAAGAGCCTTAAGGCTACTCAAAAAACACAAAGCTGGTGCCTCTTTTTTCCAGACACAGTATTGTTTTGACATAGAAAGATTTAAATCTTTCCTTGACCGCCTGTTGGGATTAACCAAAGGAGCGCCTCCTCCACTGTTAGTTGGAGTAGGACCACTTAGGTCAGCACGTTTTGCCCGCTGGTTAAGAGAAAATGTACCTGGAGTTGCTGTGCCAGACCACGTAATAGAAAAAGTAGAAAAGTATCCTCGGAATGAGCAACAAAAAGCTGGGGTGGAAGCCTGCATCGAAATAGTAGATGCAGTTAAAACCTTGACTGGTGTCGCTGGGATCCATGTAATGGCGTATAACTGGGAAGCATCAGTTTCTGAAATTGTTGAGGCAACAGGTCTTTCAAAACCAGAGCGTGATAAATAAAAGTATTTAAGTAGCTTTATCTAGGATGACACAGTGTCATAGTTTGTCTTCCACGAGCCTATATCTGCTCTATCCAGACCTAAATGATCCCGCAGTGTGTTCCCACTGTAATCCTTCCTGAAAACACCCCTTTTTTGCAGCTCTGGAACAACAAATTTAACAAAATCTTCGAATGCTCCAGGCTGATGGGTAGGTCCTACGACAAATCCGTCACAAGCTGGAGAATGAAACCACTCTTCCATTTCGTCTGCTATATCTTTAGGTCCACCAACCATTGTGTGCCCGTCACTTAGTAACCCTCTTCGGGTTATCCTCATAAAATCCCTAGGCGTTGGGTTTTTAATCCCTGTAGATACTACTCGGTCCCTCATAGCCTGCATGCCTTGAAGACCATCCAATTCGTCCTCAGTAAAGCCTTCATCCATTTCTTTGGTGGAAAAATCAAAATTGAGTGCCTCAGACAGTAGCAACAGTTGGTCCATGTCGTTGGACAGAAGCTCATAAGCAGCCTTCTTATCTTCAGCCTCCGATTTAGTTGCAGCCGCAATCGGATACATTAAAGATGCTATTTTCATATGGTCGGGATTTCGACCCGCTTCCTCAGCGCCTTTTTTTAATGCTGCGTATTCGATCTTGCCGACATCCACATTCCGATAACCTGCAAATATCAATTCTCCCCATCTAGCTGCGAATTGTTTCCCCCGAGTGCTACCTCCTGCCTGTATAACGACAGGCCTCCCCTGAGGAGTCCTCGGCACCGTAAAAGGACCACGGGAACTCAGATATTTTCCCTTGAAATCTATTTTGCGGACTTTATCAGGGTGGGCATAAAGGTTGTTTTCTTTATCGACAACTATCGCATCGTCATCCCAAGAATCCCAATGGCCCAAAACTGCCTCACAAAACTCGTCAGCTCTGTCATACCTCGTATCGTGTTCAGTGTGGGCATCACGGCCCATGTTGCGGGCCTCATTGTCATTCACTGAAGTAACAACATTCCAAGCTGCGCGACCTTTTGTCATTAGATCAAGTGTTTGAAACAATCTGGCCACATGGAAAGGTTCGTAATAGGTTGTGGAATAAGTGGCTCCCAATCCCAGATGTTTGGTAACAGCAGCCATGCTCATCAAACAGGTAACTGCATCAAGCTTTGTGCACCGAATACCATTTTTCACGGTTTCCGAATGATCACCTGCATACATGTCCGGCATAGCCAGTCTATCGTCGAAGAAACCTATATCAAATTTACCTTCTTCAAGGACACGAGCTATGTGCTGGTAGTATTCAGGAGAATAAGTATCTATCCTGGCCTCAGGATGACGCCACGAGGAGGGGAGTGTAGTGCAATTTTGAGCTTGCAAGAAGGCAACTAACTTCATTTGACGCATAACACTATTACTCCTAAGTTAGATTCAGCTGGCTGGGCCAGTCCCAACCTCGCTCCATTATATTCAAATCTAAAATTTCAAAACATTGCCAAAACATTGAATGTTCTTAATTTATACAGGACTTTTGGTTCAGTCATCACTGACAACCTGATTCACAAGCGATCCAATGCCTTCAATTCTTACCTCCACAACATCTCCCACATTTATTTCAGCAGTCTCAGGACAACCCGTGGGTATCACGTCACCTGGATATAGGGTCATAACTTCGGAAACCCAGCTAATCAAATAGGGAATTGGAAATATCATCTCAGAAGTATTTCCTGAACCTGATAACTCTCCATTAACAAAACATTCGATCCGCAAATTTGACGGGTCCTCTATCTCAGTTTGTATGTAAGGTCCCATTGGGCAAAATGTATCAAAATGCTTCCACCTCATAGAAAGACCTTTCCCCGTATCACTCTTTACAGTCTCTTTTGCACTGACATCGTTGACACAGGTATACCCAAGTACATAATCCATGGCCTCTGACTCGCTTACGTGGCGCGCAGTTTTGGATATCACTACACCTACTTCAGCTTCATGTATAACGCTTTTGCAACTTCTTGGATATACGATAGATCCTTGGTGTCCTAGATAAGTACCAGGTTGTTTCATGAAAATACCAGGACCATCTCGATCATCCTTCTCTCCGTAATTCGCAGCTATAGCAGGTACCTTATTGGTTAAAGAAAGAGGCGGTAACAAGGTGGCATCCGACAGCGAGCACACTATCTCCCCCACGCTTTGTATCTCATAGGGAGTGCCCTCGATTTTTCGTATTCCGTCTCCCGATTTAACTCCCCAGTATTCCTGAGAATTAAAGCTGAATCGAACAATCTCCATAAACTGTAACCTCTTGCTAATTTGGGCGATTATAAACTAATTCACAGGTATATTCTGAGACCTTTTAAGTCCCAACCATGCAACTGCAGAGGCCACAATAGCTAGTAAAACAAGAGCAGCACCAGCTATATATGAAATTTGAAAGGCATTCATAAAGGAAGCTATAGAATCCGCATTTGAAGAAGCCTCAAGAATATCCACAGACGGGGACTTAGCCTCGTATATTGAGGTAAACATCCATCCAAGAAGAGTAACTGCCGTCACGCTTCCTAACCCTCTTGATATTGAGGACACCGCTCCTCCAGATCCTAAATCAGAAGAGGGCATTGTTCCCATTATGAGACTTAGATTCGCACTCTGAAATAAACCCATTCCTATACCTACAAACAACATTCGGACTGCAATTTCGAGTAAGGAAGAGTCGGAACCCAGTGTGGTATACGAAATAAGCGCTAAAAATACTATAACTAGCCCTGATACAGTGATAATCCCAGAACCGACTCTGTCAGATAAATATCCCCCTATTGGCGAAAATACAGAGACCGAAACAGCGTTCAAAAGAAGAAAAACACCTAGAACAAAAGATGAAGCTCCCATTATTTCTCCGACAAAATATGGAAGGATAAATAAATTAACAAAAGATCCCATATATAGGAATAAATTAGAGCAGAAACCGCCCCCAACGGTCAGGTTATTTACTAGTCTAAAATTAAAAAGAGGGTCTGTGATAGTCGACTGACGTCTAACAAAAAATATTCCAGCAACGATAGAAAAGCCCAATGATGCAAATGTTTCGACTCGGAACCACCCTATTGCTGTAGCCGAGTTGATGGTGGCAACGAAACCGGATAGACAAAAGAAAACAAGTCCTGCTCCGATCCAATCAAAATTTGCTAATGTACCGGGCTTTATATTGGGCCGATTACCAACTCCGCGGATTATAGTTAAAGAACCGATTATCGCCAAAATGCAGATAGGCATTCTTCCGAAAAATATCCAACGCCAAGATACGTACTCCAACGCAATTCCCGCGTATAAAGTTCCCACTATCATCCCTATACTGCCCACCCCCGTCATTACACCAAGTGCCCGACCACGAACTTCAGAAGGAAACAATGATGTTGCTAGAGCCGGGGCAATTACCAAAAGAGCAGAATTACCGACTGCCTGTAGCACTCTAAACCCAACTACGGATTGAATGGTAGGGGAGAATCCTATTGCCATCATGGCCAATGAATAGGCAACCAATCCTAAAATAAAAATTTTTCGAAGTCCGAAAACATCCCCGGCTCTTCCCATCGTTAATTGCAAACCTACTGTTGTACCTAAATAGAAAATAATCATTAGGTAAGTGGTACTTGGAGAAGAATAAAAATATTCAGATATCCTTGGTAGGGCAACATTTACACTGACATCCAAGGCACTTAGAAAAACACCAGACGACACGACCAATAACTGGACCCATTGAATCCAGGTTAAAGAACCACTTGAAGATTTGTCTGATTCTTTCTCAGTACCCGGCACTATTCGATGTACGCAGGATCTATTTCAATGCCTAAGCCCGGTGAATCAGGTAATGCAATCCAACCATCTTTCACGACAGGGGGATCTTCGAAGATTGCAAATTTATGCACATAACTGCCTATTGGAGGATCATTTAGCAATTCCAGGTAAGGAGCATTTGGCCACGAGGCCACCAAATGAAGGTGAGCAATAACTCCTATGTCACCCCCTCCATGATGAGGAACGATTTTCTTTCCATAAAACTCAGACAAAACGCCTATTTTTCTTAATTCTGTAATTCCATCAAGCACCATACTTTCTGGCTGTAAAACATCGTAGATGTTGTTCTCAACCATTGTCCTAAATTCATGTATCCCTCTGTTATTTTCCCCTCCGGCTATAGGCAATCCAACAGAATTGTTTAAGCGTTCTAGATCGGCAAACGCATATCTTTGCAATGGTTCTTCCAACCAGTAGACACCTAATTCCTCCAGAAGTTTTGCAGTTTCCAAGGCTCGCCTGAAATCCCAAATTACACCTGGTTGCCATTTGCCATGGGATTGTGCCTGGTTAGCATCTACCATAATTTCCATAGAATCCTTAACAGCTTCCCTGACGAGCTGTACTGTGCGAATATCCTCCTGGATAGAATCGTGGTGCAGTCTAAGTTTTATTGCCTTCCAACCATCCTCCATTAAAGATCCTGCCAATTCTGCCCGCTCTTCGGGGGTAGAGAGCAAAATCATACTCGCATAGGGCATCATCCTATTTTTAGATCCGCCCCAAAGCTTGTACAGCGGTTGCCCACTTGCCTTGCCTATAATGTCCCAAATGGCTATATCTACACCTGCCGCCCCTCTGTAGGGCAGTGTATGGACGTGATATTTCAGTTTTTGAGCAATTTGTTCTATTTCGAAGGGATCCTCTCCCACAACTACATTCTTTACAGAATCGAGTATGGAAGGGTCCATCCCAGGGCCAATGCCAACAATTCCTTCATCTGTATGTACTTCTGTAAAAGATCCGCCTCCCTTACTGAAATGCATCAACCCACCTTCATTCCAAGCCGGCTCAATACTCCCCACAGATTCAAGTTCTTTAAGGTGGATCAATTTAACGTCAGTAATTTTCATAAATATCAAGTCTCCAGTAATAGCAAAATAGCTGCAGAATTTGGTGATTATAGAATAGATTTATGCCTGTTGGTACCAACTCCTATATACTCAACAAAAATTTGTTACTTATGTAGAGATTAACGATAGAATCGCCACCTTAAAAAATACGAAAAGGACATAGAGTTATGGCCGACGAAAAAATTAGAGTAGGTATTATAGGAGCCAATGTTGGGTACGGATGGACTCCTAGATCGCATGCTCCAGCGATAGCGGAGATGCCAAATGTAGAATTCGCAGCTGTCTGTACCTCTAGAGAAGAAACAGCCAAAGAATCGGCGGATACCTATGGGGTACCCCTCGCATTCAGCAACCACAAAGAAATGTTAGAAAAAGCTGATTTGGACGTGGTCGCTGTAGTTGTCAGAGTTCCAAAACATTACGACCTTGCGATGGACGTTTTGAAATCCGGGCAAAATATTTATACAGAATGGCCCTTAGGCGCAAATTTAAAAGAAGCTGAAGAGCTAACTTCTTTTGCTAAAGAAAAAAACCTTTTAACTATGGTTGGACTTCAATCCCGCGCGGCACCGATTTTTATGTACCTAAGAGATTTAATACAGGAAAACCATATAGGCGAGGTTCTGTCTGCCAGTCTGCGGCAATTTAGTTCAGGGGTATTATCTAGGCCTCCAGGCCGCACATGGCAAAAGGATGTGGAATTGGGAGCGACTACTCTGACAATTCCGTTTGGTCACTCAATTGATGCCTTATGCATGTGCCTTGGTGAATTCGCCAGTGTTTCGGGAAAGGTATCAACAAAAGTTCCACAGTGGCATGAGCAAGAAACTAACCGCATGGTTGAAGTAAGTTCTCCAGACACGATAATGATAAATGGCACTCTGAAAAGCGGTGCTGCTATATCAGCTCACGTAAGCGCTATCCCGCACCATGGTTCCGGGTATAAATTTGAAATTTACGGAAGAGAAGGAACACTGGTTGTAACTGGCAATGATTCCCCCTCCACAGGGTCATCTAAATTGTGGCATGGAAAATCAGGTGAATCTGACCTAGTAGAACTTCAGGTACCTGAAAATTACACTAAAGTTCCTAGTTCCGTGCCTCTTGGTCCTCCTTTCAACATAGCCCAACTCTGGGACCGTTTCGCGGACGGTATCAAATCTAATACCGAATTTGAGCCCAGCTTTTCAACGGCACTTACTAGACACAAACTTATAGATGCAATCCAGAGGTCTTCCGATACAGGAACAACTCAAGAACTTTAAGGGAGCTAATCAGAATGGCAACATTGATTGAACAGCAATATATAGCGAGTCACCCGGGGTCCGCAGAGAGGCACGAAAGAGCAAAGCACATGTTTCCAAATGGGGTGACACATGATGCTCGCAGACAAAATCCGTTTCAGCTTTACTATACCCACGCAACAGGTGCTCACAAGTATGATGTTGATGGAAATGATGTCATCGACTTTTGGAGCGGTCATGGCTCCCTAATACTTGGGCACTCTAATCCTGAAATCGTTAAAGTCGTTCAAGACCAAATGGCAAAAGGCACTCATTTAAGTGGCTCCACTGATCTCGAAATACGTTGGGGTGAATTAGTCCAAGAAATGATTCCCAGCGCTGAAAAAGTTAGATTCCACAGTTCCGGTACCGAAGCCGACATGATGGCAATCAGAATGGCCCGAGCTTATACCGGAAAATCCAAAATAATCAAATTTGAAGACCACTTCCACGGCTGGAGCGACTATGTCTCAGCTGATGCCGATGGAATTGGAGGGATTCCTAAGGAAGCTCTCCAAACGGTCATAGTACTACCCCCAAATGATATTTCCATCATAGAACAAACACTTCAAAGCAATGATGACGTTGCGGCCATTATTTTAGAGCCTACCGGGGCCCATATGGGACTGGAGCCAATACTGCCTAGTTTTCTAACAGAACTTCGCGAAATCACAACAAAATATGGTGTCGTACTAATTTTTGACGAAGTAGTGACTGGTTTCAGAATATCAGATGGAGGTGCCCAAGCTTACTACGGAGTGACCCCGGATTTGACTACGTTGGCAAAAATATTGGGTGGGGGGCTCCCTGGTGGGGCAGTATGTGGAAAAGCAGAAATAATAAACATGATTGAACCGAGAGATGACCCTGACTTCAACAAAAATAGAAGAATCGCCCACAACGGCACCTTCAATGCAAATCCCCTCTCAGCTTCATCCGGTATCAAAGCTCTTGAAATCCTCAAAAGAGATCCGATTAATCAGAGGGCAATTGAAATGGGGAGCTTATTGAAGAGAAGCCTGAACGATGTATTGTCCAGACAGGAAGTCCCGGGATGTGTAAGCGGTGTAAACTCTCTTATCCACGTAAGATTGGGTACCGATCACGATTGTGATCATGAAATTTGCATTTTATCTAAGGATGAAATGAGTAAAACTACAAATTCAGCCAGAAATGCTCAACTTAATCTCGCCCTTTTAAACAATGGGGTTCATTCTGGAACTAGGTTCATAATGAGCGCCTTTCATACCGAAGAGGACATATCAAAAACGGCGGACGCTTTTGCAAACGCATTAAATGATATTAGGGCTGAAGGTTTAATCTAGTTATTCCAGCTTATAAGGCAAGAAATCCTGCCGTCAGAATTTGCCAGTTCCATGCCTTGTTCTGTCGGTTTTAAGTCACTCTTCAGGACACGCGTTAAAATCTCATCTTTCCTTGTCCCCTGGTTTACGTAAAGCCGCCTTCGCAGATCACTAATGGCATCTTTCTCAGATCCGTATATATGTGGTCCCAAATGCTCAATAATGTTCAATTCAGGCGCAATTCCCAACTGCCACAAGACATCCATAAGCTCGGGAACTCCAGGCAAATGTACTCTTTCTTCTTCATGCACCTCTCGCCATAAACTTTCAAGGTGGGCCTGTGGAGATTTCATAAAAGCAATAATTACAACTCGCTTACTTGCGTATTGATTAACATTTTCTAAAAATTTACCTATGTTTTCTATCCCATAGGTAACATGGGAACACAAAGCTCCTTCATGAATGTCTATGACAGCGTCTTCCCAAAGCCCAAAGACAGAGGATACATTCTCAATTTTTGCTTCCTCGCAACTATCCTTCAGCTCTAGCAGCATACTTTTTGACGAATCTACAACAGTAACGGCTCCTCTAGATAAGGAAAGCGGTAGAGCCAGTCGTCCCGCGCCCCCACCAATATCTACCAATGTCCGGCATTCTGCGAATTCCTGTTCTAGCCTATCGATGACGGGATCACCTTTACGAAATGGATCATCCTTGAAGTTCTGAGCCATTCCTTCCCAAAAATCTTGATTGGGATCAAAGTTTTGCTGGGCCGCAATAGACTGAGAATGATGGCGTCGGACCTGGCTGTGCCACCTATCAACTGCATCCTGAAATTCCGTAATCATGAATTTTAGGATCTTGTCAGTTTATTAATTCTGCCGCCTATCAACCATTCCGCTACGAATATGTTACCGTCCCCATCCGAAGCGATACCATGAGGACTGTTGAATTTCCCGGGAACCAATGTGCTGTGAGGGACATTTGGCCACCCTTCATTGAATTTGAACGCGCCTGTATTTTCTCCAAGGTAAGCTACAGGTTCGTCATCTAAATCCAATAAAGTTATACGAGAGCCTCTCAATTCAGCCACAATGAGCAGCTCACCCCAGGCTGCAAAACCGCTAGGGCTATGAAGCCAGTCAGCTCCTGCGCCAGTACCAAAAGCTCTCAAAAAACTCCCGTCAAGTGAGTAAACTTGGATTTGACCGTTACTCCTATCAGCTATATAGAGTTCATGGTTGTCTTTTCTAGTATCAACCCAAATACCGTGAGGAGTAGCAAACCTCCCACCTTCACCTTCGGTACCATCGATGGTCTTAATATAGTCGCCAGATTTAGTATAAAAATGAATGAGGCTAGAACCATATCCGTCGGCGACTATAATATCCCCATTGCCCCCGTTCTTTTCTTCGTATACAGCTACATCGGTCGGCGAATATTTTTCACCCGAATTGTAAATATCAATGTCAGGTCTAGAGATTGACATCGATTGATCTCCATCCACCGAGACTTTCACTACCTGACCTGACAAATTGTCAGCCAACCAGAGAAATTCATCATTATTTTCTTGGACAAGAGTCATACCATGGGCATTTTCAACTCCGACCTCCCAAGAATTAACCAGTTCACCTTGCTGGCTAAACACTAGGATTTTCGGTTCGCTCTGATGGAATGTTATGACATTACCAGTTTTCGAGCTCACGACTATTCCATGATGAGCCCAACCGTCTTTCACACTATCAGCACCTGGCGCTTCTACCCATTTTTCGTGCCACGCGTAATTATGATTTGAGTTTCCTATCTGCATTTTACCTACCTCCGCAACAGTTTTTGAGATAAGTGTGGATCATCAAATCCCAAGCGTGATGCATTTAATTCAAAACTAATTTA
>ENA-UPTF01001230-UPTF01001230.1-marine-metagenome-genome-assembly--contig:-NODE-1230-length-16471-cov-7.216726_pt1 | contig 16471 bp, 19 predicted proteins | sample MGYA00238166_ERZ767019 | MGnify/ENA primary metagenome ERZ767019 (study PRJEB28930, sample SAMN06266391) | marine metagenome | isolation source: Sea water from 250 m depth | place: Atlantic Ocean...
TTCTGTGATTCTAGTAACGAACCTATTTTGTTTGAATCTAGTGTGACAGGAACAATTTCGAAAAATATTCAAGATGGGGGTTGGGGTTATGATCCAATCTTTATTCCAGAAAAACAAAACAAGACTTATGCAGAATTAGCTGATAAAAACAAGCTTTCTCATAGATACGAATCTTTGAAAAAATTTGCTAATTGGTTTAACAATAAGCAGGGATGAAACGATCTACAAATCGTTTCTTGTTTTGTAATATCACTATTCTTGATATTTCACTTTCATCCATAACTGTAAAGGTGCTATTTTCTTGAACTAATTTATCTGCAAAACTTCTAACCTCATCCATTTCCAGCATATCTGAATATTCGAGTCTGTTGGTAGATCTTCCTATGTGCATGTATGATTTTATCTCCACAAAATGTGCATTTGATTGTCGTAGCAGTGATGCAAAAGCTGGAACCATTTCTTCATTATCATTATAACCTCTGATCAAAGTAAGTCGAAGAACAGTTCTAGTATGAAGTTTTGATAACATCTTTAGAGTTCTATTCCATCTTTCCCAAGAATCATCATATCTAGGTCTGTTGATTTTCAAAAAAGACTGATAATCCGCTGCATTAGTTGAAAGATAAAGCTGAGTTGGAAGGGCATTCTCATCTTCAAGTTTCTGTATCATATCTGGCTCCTGACCATTTGTGACCAAAAAAATTGATTTTGTTGCTTCAAGGGATTTCAAATATTTGATCAGTTCTGGCAATTTTGGATACATGGTTGGTTCCCCAGAAAGCGAAATAGCGTAATGGCTTGGAAGCAATGATTCATCCAACTTCTTTTTGTCTTGATTAGGATCACCGTAATGTCCCATAATCAATTTTTTTCTCTCTGCCATCAGTTTAGTAATAATTTCTTCTGGTTCAGCAACATTTTGCGGTTCCATTTCCATCGTGTCATAAAATTCCATTGGTCGCCAACAGTACACACATCTATTCTCACAATACATTCCAGCAGGAGAAAATTCCATACACCTATGCGTGCTAATTCCATAAAACTTGTGCTTGTAGCATGTTCCTTCACCTCTAAATGATTTTTTTGTCCAATGACATAATTCTACAGTAGAATGATCAGATACACCATATTTTGCCTTCTTAAGCTGCTTTACAATAGAAGGTCTGATTTGAATTAATTCTGGTTCTTTTTCTACAACTTCTCCAGAACAACTCATACTGAAAATTATGCGCAGGCTTACTTAAATTCTATTTTCGTATGCTGAAACGTGTATATTGGATCACTCAATTTTTTTCATATGCTTAAAACAGTCAGTATAGCAGGTATTGAGGAAGACGGAGTTCCATTTAAGAAAGAAAGCATCACGCTTGAGGATGCTGCAAAAAGAGTTTCCGATGGAACTTTCACATGGATTGAGTGTGTTGTAGATGATATTACTAACGAAACCGGAAAGATTCTTCAAAAACTTGAAATCAACATGGACCCTAGCTTGCTGCTTTCGGGATATGTAACAGCATATGAGGATATGGAGGACACATTAGGTATTATGTTACCTTTTATTGTAACTGGTGATAGCAGAACACAAACATCTCCAGTTTTGATTTTTGTTAAAAAAGATCTGATAGTTACTATTCATGATGATTATGGAGGTAAGATTACCAAACTGTACAATTATTCTACTTCGTTAATGAGAAAACTCCCTAAGGAACCGGAACAGTGGGCAGACAGACAAACTATTTTGTTGTTTAGGCTATTAGATGAAGTCAGTGAAACAAACTTTTCTATTTTGAGGACAATTATTGAACAAGCTGAACAATTAGAAATTGATCTTGCAGGTTCAAGACAAGCTGATCGTGATGTTGGTTTTGAGCTATCTAACATGAAAAGATCATTGTTAACATTTCTAAACGCTGTTTGGGCTACACATGATACTGTTCGGAATCTAAAATATGGTGACCCTGACATGTTGACTGATGATGATGATATATTAGAAAAATTTGAAGTAATTTTAGGTCGACTTGATAGGCAAATTCAGATGGCTGAAAATGTTATGGAGGTAATTGCCACTGGAATTACTGTTATACAAACTGAAACTTCGAACAAATTAACAAAATTAATTGTATGGCTAACTGTTGCAGCTACCGCTGTTTTAGTACCTAACACTATAGCTACAATCTTTGGAATTCCAGGTCTTGAGATCTCATGGACCTGGGTTATTCCAATATTGTTAGTTTCAACATTAATTTCGGCTGTGGTAACCTATCGCTGGACAAAACAATTTCGGGTAAATCCTTTTAGAATAAAAAAATTCCAAAACCTTCGTAAGAAATTTTCCTCAAAATCACAGTAAGTTTCTAGTACCAGGGAACTAAATATACAAAGCCAGTGTAAACTAGCGTTACAGTTATTGCCATAGCAATAAACCAGCCTTTGCCCTTCATGGTAATTTTTTTTTTCATTTGGGAATAATAAATCTAAGGATGTTTTATCACAAACAAACTCGTGAAAAGTTAAGATTATTAGCCGAAAAAAGGACAATACGCTTGTGGCCCTCGTAGTACAGTGGTTAGTATAGGGGATTGTGGATCCCCGGACAGGAGTTCGATTCCCCTCGAGGGCCTTTTGGTCTTAAAAAATCCCGAATTTGCTGGATTCCATTTCTTCTTTGATAGCAATTTTTGCCTTGACGTTTTTTTGTTTTATTTTTTGTGAAATCCATGTCAGAAATTTTTTGTCCAAGCCTCTACCCTTCAATTTTTCAAAGTCTTGCCCCATCTGAGAAGATAATTTTTGGACCAGTACTCTATTAACTGAAACAACAAAAAAATGCCAGCCAAATGCAAATTCTGAATCTGATATAACAAAACACTCTTCTTCATGCACCATTTCTTCAAGCATTGTTAGTATGGTGCTAATTTCCCCGCTTGTTTGTTCGTAATTTGTGGCAGAAACGTTAAGGTTTATCCTTTCTTCCATAATCAAATTAAATTGTTTACAAAATTAAAGGTTGATGTCATTTAATCAAATGTTCAATCTCAATACCAAAAAACTTCTTTAAAATTTCCATATAGTTTTTGATTGGAACTGGAATTTCATCTCCACACGCAATGCCAAGATTTTTTGCGTTAATCCAAATTATCAGTGATTGTAAAATGGTTAAGAATCTATCATTTTCTGGGTTTTGTGAAGCAATAGCTTTGGTATATCTTTCTGCATGTTCCCAAGCAGAAACAAAATCTATACATTTTGTACCAAAAATTGCTAGAAGCTGTTCTTTTAGTTCCGCTGATTTGAAAGGAACCTTACTAACGATATATGGAAAATCAACTTTATCGGGCAGGCATCCAGGCAACGGACCCCAAATTGTAGCTATCATAGAACCATCTCGTAAATTTTTAAATCTTTTTTTCATACCCTCAATTATTTCTTTATCAGTAAACCAAAATAGAATAGCAGTAGCATCATCTATTTTTGCATCTAGAACATCTTCGCATAAAAACTCCGCATTTTTTATCTTTCTTTCTTTTACAAGCTTTTTTGCGCGTCGTATTTTTTCTTTATTGTTATCTATTCCAACTGCTTTCTTTACGTTAAATTTTTCTAACGCTATTACAATTCCCTCACCAGCGCCGCATCCTAAGTGATAAAAAACATCTTTTCCATTTAGGTTTAAAAATTCAAAGATCTTACTGTAAGAGTGTTCAGGTAATTGAACATCTTCCCCAGAAATAATATTATCTGGCAGAGATTTCAGATATTCTTCAATTTTCACAACTAATTGTAAATATTTTAATAATTTATTCTCTTATGCTCTCTAATATTGATACAACTTGCCACAAAGATGTACGAACATAAGATGGTAGGTTAGGATCCTGTGTTACATCATCTAGTAGACTAATTGTATTTGCAGCACGTACAGACATAGAATATTCTCCAGATTTCAATCCGTCAATCAAATCTGTAATGTTTTTTCTAATGTTTCTAGGAGTAGAAGGATTAGTAGATATTTGGGTCAGCTTTGATAAAGAATCGTTAAGAAATCCAAGATTTTCTTCTTTATTTGCCATTTTCTTACCTCATGCCTTCATATCTTAATTTTAAGCTACTTCTCTACAAAAATACTATCTGATTCAACTATTACTTCGTATGAGCCTAAATCATTGATTTCTCCTGGAAATTTTATTAATTTACCATTTTTACAGTCAAACTTGGCTCCATGCCAATCACAAGTTATTGTTGAATCCTCAAGTTTACCCTCTGAAAGAGTAGCACCAGCATGGGTACATGTATCATCAATCGCAAAATAACTTCCATCAATATTTGTTACAAGAATTTCATTTTCATCTATTGAAACTTTTTTCATCTGACCTGGCATAAGTTCGGTTGTTTTACACACAAAAAATTTTTCCATGATAATATTAAATTTAATAATTTTAAATTAGTTATGATCGAAAAACTTGACTGTATTTTGAATCCTACCTAGTTTTTCTATTTCCATCTCTATCTTATCTCCATTTTTAAGAAATGGAGTGTTTGGATTGTTTAATGCTACCCCATCTGGAGTCCCAGTTACAATAATGTCTCCCTTTTCTAAAGTCATTACATTACTAAGTTCTGATATTATAGAGGGTATTTTTATGAACATATTTTTTGTAGATGAATCCTGTCTGTTTTGTCCATTTATTTTTGTGACCAACTGTAAATCTTGCGGATCCGTAACCTCGTCTGCACTTGTTATCCAAGGACCACACGGAGCAAAGGTGTCAAATGATTTTCCTCGTGTGAATTGTTTGTCCCGCATTTGAATATCTCTTGCAGAAACATCGTTGAAAACCATGTACCCAAAAATATAGTCCATTGATCTAGATTCATCTACATTTTTGCAAGTCTTACCAATTATAACAGCAAGTTCAATCTCATAATCTAACTGTTTTATAAAATTGGGGCACATTATATCAGAATCTGTTCCACACAATGTAGTTCGTGGTTTGATAAATATTACTGGTTCATTGGGAGAAACAAGATCCTGTTCTTTTGCATGAGCTGGATAATTGAAAGTAAGACAGATTATTTTTGGTGGATCCGGTATTGGTGCAAGTAATCTAAATTTTTTAAGTTCTTCCTTGAAAGAGGCATCAGATATTTTATCTTTAACTTCATCATACCATCCTTCAAAAAGAAAATCCTTAATGTTAAGAGGGATGGGGATTCCTGTTTGGTATGTTATATCATCTTTTGTTGCAACACGATCATCTTTAATCAGTCCATACGTTTCCTTTCCATCTTGTACTAATCTTGCAATTTTCATATTAGATCACTTGTGCGTGAAAATTGCCTGATTCACCGAATCTTTACGGCAGTATCCAAACCTAACAAACTGTATCTCTGTCCCTTCCTTTAATTCCAAATAGTGAGGTTCTGTATAGACATGAATTTCTTCGAGGCTTCCTTCATTAAATTCATCATCTATAAACAGCTGGTGTGGTATGAGAATTTTTAATTTGTGAGCACTTTTTCGAGAAACCCATTGAACTTTCCTAAAATTTACGTTATGATCATCATCAGTAAATTCTCCAGTAATTTCTGACTTGATAGATTTGATTTTTACGTTGCCTAGTCCCATTAAACGTAGTTGGCTTCCAACCTCGAGTTCCTTGACATCTTCAGATGATAATAAAATACCATTTTCTATCTTAACTTGTCTAGTCCCTAAATCATTAGATGGGTGATTAGGTAATTCTATAACGGAATTTGGCAAATTATTGATTGTCAATATTTTAGGCTCCTTCACCATGAATAACCTGATGCTATTTTTGTCAATAATTGTTCTATTAAATGCCTCAAGTGAATCAAAAGGCGCCAAAGTATCAGCCTTTGTAAATCCTAGAGATTCTGTGAATTTTCTAATTGCTTCAGGTGTTATTCCACGTCGTAACAGTGCTGCTAGTGTTGGTAATCTCGGATCATCAAGTGATGAAACTTTACCCTTCTCCATCAATGGTCTGATAATTCTTTTTGAAACTGGCATGCCTTTGAATTCTAATCTTGAAAATTCCAGCATCCTGGGTTTTCTCATGTTTAGTGCATCTAGTATTGCATAGTATAATTCGTTTCTCAATTCATATTCTTTACTTCTAAATGCATGAGTTATTCCGTCTATACTATCTTCAATTGCAACTGCAAAGTCATAACTTGGCCAAACTCTGTATTTGTCAAGTAAAAGTGGGTGTCTTGCATCAATTATTCTAAAGAGTATTGGATCTCGCATTACAGTATTCTTAGATTCCATATCTCCTCGGAACCTGACAATTGCTTCTCCAGGTTTGTATTTGTTGAACATTTTTTCCCATCGCTCTTCGTTTTGTTTGAGATCTCCCATACTGCATTTGCAGGAAACCATTTCTTTCCTGTTTTTGCTTATGTTATCACGTTTACATGTACAAACATAAGCATGATTTTTTCCAATCATCTCGGTGCATTTATCATAATGCAATTCCATATTGTCTGATGTATTTTTTTCTTCATCATACTTTATTCCAAGCCATTCCAGCCCTACTTTGAAGGCCGCAATATACTCTAATCTTGTATCCTCTGGATTTGTATCGTCATGTCTTAGAAGACATTTTCCATCATACATTTTGGCATACTCTTCGCTGATAATGGCTGCCTTTGCATGACCAATGTGGGGATATCCATTTGGCGCAGGCGTAAATCTAGTTTTTACCTTGCCCTGTTCGGCATCTTCTAGCGGTGGAAATCCAACTCTATCTTCTTTTATTTTTTCTTTCACGCTGAGAATTTCAGGAAAATCATTTTGAATTTCGGTTTTTTGTTGTTCTAACGACATATCGTTAATCTCAGAAACAATTAAGGTAATTTCAGGAATAATCTCTTTTATCCTGCTTTTAAATTCAGGATCTGTTCCTAAAACTTTTGATAGAATAATTTTGTCTTTTGTCTTACCATCATGCTCAACAGCATTTTGCAGAGCCGCTTTCCGGATCTCTTTTTTTAAATCATTATTCAAATTACATACGCCTACTAATAACAGAAGCCAACAATGAAATCATCTCGTCTTTGGCTGTGCCAGTATATGTTCTGAGTGATTTTTCAGCCTGCTGTGCGTATTTTAGTGTCATGTTTCTCACTTCTTCCTCTACACCCAATGACTGAATTACATTTACTGCCAAACGAATTTGGTGTTTTTTCGCTTTGGAATTTCCAAAAACACGCAGTATTGTTCTTTTGTTCTTCCCTTTTGCTTTCTTAATTGCTAAAATAATTGGAAGTGTCTTCTTACCCTCGCGTATGTCATTTCCTACTGGTTTTTTTGTAATTTTACTGTCTCCAATAATTCCAATAAGATCGTCCGTGATTTGAAACACTATTCCTAAGTTCTTTCCAAACGATGACATGTTTTTCACGTCCTTTTGTTTTCTTTTTGCACAAATTGCCCCCATAGCACATGAAACCTCAAAAAGCACAGCTGTTTTCTTTTCAATCATTTTGATGTATTCTTTTCCAGTTGGAATTCTCTTGTTTTCAGCAAATTTAATGTCGCCAACTTGTCCCTCACAAATCTCAACACATGTTTTCGATAATTTTGACACTAGTTGTGTTATATAATTAGAAGGCAGCTTTGATTTAGACGAAATAGTATGATATGCTTTTGAATACAAAACATCGCCTGCAAGAATTGCTAGAGGCATATCGAACTTTTTATGTGTAGTAGGTACTCCATGCCTCATCTCATCATTATCCATAATATCATCATGTACCAGTGTGAAATTGTGAATCATCTCCACCGCACTGGCTGCAGCCATTGCATCAGATTGTCTTCCACCAAGCATTTGGCAGCTTTTCAAAACCAAAAATGGTCTTAGACGCTTGCCACCATGAAGGATTAGATGTGAGGCTGCATCATATAGCTGTTTTGGGTTGCCATGAAGTTCTTTTTTTAGAAATTTATTTACAACACCTGCGTTTTTCTTAATGGAATTACTTTTCTTCATATCACTAATCTCCAATTATTGTCAGGTATGTAATGCTTAATTGCATTTTGATATACGCGTTTCAGATCATCTGAAGCCCATTTTGTAATTACAGAATTGAATTTTTCCAGTGTAGTAGAATCTGAATCCGCAAGAAAATAAAGTGCAATTACCATCCATGGGCAGTATACGTCCTTATTCTGCTCAAGTTCATTTTTCAATTCATCTGGATTAATCCATTTAATCTCAGAAATTTCGTCTTTTATCATACATGAATTATCAAAGCTATCTACTGTACCAATCAGTGTACCACAAATTTCATTTTCAGAACCAATGTCCTTGTATGGAACATGATATTCAAATTTATTAACATAATTCATCTTACAGTCTATTCCAATCTCTTCAGGCATTCTACGTTCAGCAGATGATACGTAAGTTTCAGACTCCCTTGGATGACTTGCAACAGTTCCATCCCAATCATTTGGCCAAAGCATTTTACCTTCACTTCTTTTGGTTAACAGTAATTTTCCATCACTATTGAAAATCAATGCAGTAAATGCCCTGTGAAGCTTTCCATTAGGCAAATGACATTTTACTTTGTCTTCTTTTCCAATCGGGTTATCATCTTGATCTACAAGAATAACATATTCTGCCATATTGTCACCTGAATAGCGTACCCTCAAATTTTTTGCCAGAAACAGCATAAGTAATTCTCTGTGGCTTGTTACCGTTTACGAAAAACACTTTCAGACCAGCCTTTGACATCTTAGTTGCTTCAGCTATCTTCCGTGTCATTCCACCTGTTACATCCATTGAGTTTTTACTTATCTTTGGTTTTTCTTTTTTGAAATCATAAATCAGTTTTTTTGATTTAGTGTCAGAATATACTCCATCTACATTTAGAACAAAAACTGATAGTCTTGGTTTCAAAACTTTTGCAATGGCAGTCATTATGACATCTCCGGATAAAATGTAAGATTTTTTCTGACCATACCATAACGCATCACCATATGTAACCGGAATGAGCCCAGACTTTGCAATCTCACCAATCTTTTCAATCTTGCTTCTAATCGGCTTATTTCCATTCATAAAATCAGTCGGTGGCAGAGAGTATGTATTTAGCCTGTTTTTTGTGGCATTGTCTAGGATAATTTTGTCTAGTTCTATCATGGAATTTTTGACAACTGAGAGTCCTTTCAAGCTGTATCTTGCGGGTTTTGTGTGCATGTCATATTTTACAGACCAGTAATGACCGTATGAGCCACCGCCATGAACCAAAATCTTTGGCTCGTCAATCTTCTTGATCTGTTTTAGAATATTGTCTATAGTTTTTCTTCTCACCGACTGTGGTCTTTCCTTATTTGTGACTATTGAGCCTCCCAATTTTATTAGAATCATTTCTCTCTCTTCCACTCTACTCCCTTTGTATCAATTTTTGCTGAAAAACATTCTTTATCCTTTGGTAAAAGTGCAGACACTTTGCTCACATTTTCATCTTTGATTAGTGCAATGACGCATCCACCATCTCCGGCTCCGGTAATCTTTGTTCCTAGCGAAATTTCCTTTAACGAACTTATCATATCACGTAATGTATCGTTTGAAACTTGGATTTCCTCAAGATATTTCTGATTCTCTGACATTTTTAATCCAAATGTAGTAGTATCATTATTTTTCATGGCTACAACCACTTCGTCGATTAATCCGTTTTCAAGATCACATAATTGTGAAAATCTCTCTTCATCATTTTCCTTGAATTTGTTTACCTTCTCAACACTATTTTTCGTGTTGTGTGGAATCATAGAATTTGCTATTAGAAGATTAAGTTCAAAAGTATTATCAATTTTTTCAATGCTAGGATATCCAATCATCCCACCATAAGTACAAACAGTACAATCTGCACCAGATGTATCAGGAAAGATTGTTTTTTCAGCCTCTATTGACATTTTTAAGATCTCTTCAGACGGTAGTTCGTTAAATAATTCTGAGATTGAAGCGGCTGCGGCAACACAGCATGCTGATGATGATCCAAGTCCTACTCCAATTGGAATATCAGAATCTATTGTAATTTCTAATCCATTAGTATTTTGATTAGAATTAATTATTTTACTTGCTAAGTAAACAAACGGCTTAAACTCACTCTTCACTCCTTCATGCGAAGATGAAATGGATACTTCAATTGTTCCCAATTGTGAATTTACCTTTATGGTTTTATTCTCTGTAAAAGTTGACGTGACCGTTACTCTTTTGTCTATTGCAGCAAGAATTGCTTTGGTTCCATGAACTACAAAATGTTCGCCAAACAGAATTATTTTTGCTGGTGCTGATGCTATTGATTTCAATATTTTGGGTTAAGGGGTTGCTCTATAATTCTTCTTCCACTTCGGCAGTCTTGGTTTCAAAGTCGTCAATTTCATATTTCATTGCTTTCGAATCTTGAAGAATTTCACGAGCCAAGAGCCAGTATACTGTCGCAAGGGATTTTCTTCCTCTGTTATTGGCAGGTATAACCAAGTCAAGTTCTGATGTAACATTATCAGTATTTGCAATTCCTATTACTGGAATTCCTGCGTTTGAAGCTTCAGTGACTGCCTGAGCATCAACCTGAGGATCAGAGACTATGATTAGTTGTGGTTCTGAATAGTATGGAAGTAATGGATTTGTAAGAGTTCCAGGCATAAATCTACCTAGCATTTTTCTTGCGCCAGTTAGTTCACAGAATTTTTCGATTGGTGTACTAGCATATGTTCTTCCAGAATATACAATTACTTTGTTAATATCAAATTTTTTAATAAATCTGCCAGCAGTTTCAATTCTACTTAGAGTTATATCCAAATCAAAGAGATAAAGACCTTCAGGACTGGCTTGTGTGATGTACGGGATCATGAATTTTGTTTTCACTTCTGTCCCTACACGTATACCAGTGGAAAGAATTTTCTTTTTAATGTCTTCATGTTCCGTCTGTTGGCTCATTTTATTTTTAAACCTCAGCCATTCCTCGTATTAAATCATGCTCTGAAAGGCGGATCAGCTCGTTTAATTTTGCAACTCTTTCCCCACCAACAACACCTACTTTGAGCATTTTTGAGCTAGTTCCTATTCCTATGTGAGAAATCTGTGAATCTATTGATTCTCCAGAGCGATGTGACGTGATCAATTTAATGTCATTACTTTGTGCAGTTTTGGCAAATTCTAACGCATCGTATAAGCTTCCTGCTTGATTTACTTTTAAGATTGCTGCATTACATGATTTGTTTTCAATTGCTTTCTTTAGTATATCCTTGTTTGTTACTGTCAGATCATCACCCGTTACCATAGTTTTAGGAAATTTTGATACAAGCTCAGACATATCGCCAAATGCCTCTTCATGCACAGCATCTTCCGCATAGATCAGTTTGTACTTTTCAATAATGCTGGCAGCAAACTCAATTTGCTCTTCCGGTGTATTTTCAAAGCCTGCTCTTTCATATCTGTAAAGACTTTTTTCTTCATCCCATTGTGTTGATGATGCAAAATCAACTCCTAAGGATACCTCACTGCCCAAAGTGTATCCCAAATTTTCACAAGCTTTTGCACAAAATTCTAAAGCTTTTTCATTATCACATTTTGGGGCCCATCCACCTTCATCACCCCTTCCGTTTGTAAAACTAGGATCTGCTTTTTCTATCACGTTACGTAATTCTTTATGAACTTTGAAGTTTGTTTCAATGGCATTTCTAATCGTCTTAGCACCTATTGCAGCAATTAGAATTTCTTGTATGTCTGGAGTTCCAGGTCCTGCATGAGCTCCACCACCCAAAATATTTCCTATCGGGATAGGAAATTTGTATTCATTTTGTTCTGAAATTAATTCAAACAGAGGTTTACCAGCCGCTTTTGACGCTGATTCCATTGAAGCTATTGTGACAGCGTAAGCTAATGCTCCACCAATCTTAGAGTAGTTCGATGTTTTATCTATAGATTTGATTACACCATCAATTGATTTCAAGTCGTTTGATTCAAGTTCAAGAAATTTGGTTGAATTTTCATTCAAAATACGAAGACTTTCCTCCGGATTACCCTCTGGAAAACTAACAGCTTCATATTTTCCAACACTTGCACCTGATGGAGCAGCTGTTCTACCCAGATGTTGGTTGTCAGAAATAACGTCTACTTCGATCGTCTTGGTACCTCTACTATTGTGAATTATCCTGCCTTTAATTGACGAGATTTTAGCCATCTATTCTAACTCTGACTGAATTTCTATATTCCTTTTGTACATGGATTCGTAGAATGGAATTACTTGTTGTATCGTTTCTACCGTGGTTAACAGCATTCTTCTACAGCAATATCTTTCAATTCCTAACGAATCTAATATTTTCGCAGGATCCTCACCTGATTTTGCTCTATTCTGATATTCCTCAAATTTATCAGCTACAAGATTACCGCATGTAAAACATCTTACCGGTACTAACACACCTGCAAAAACAGTTAAGGATTATAAAAACCATACATGGAAATTATTTGCGGGTGTCGCCCAGCCTGGCCAAAGGCGCTAGCTTGAGGGGCTAGTCTCTTAGGAGTTCGTGGGTTCAAATCCCATCGCCCGCATTTCTAAAAATTATATTATTATTTTTTTGTCAAAGCTTTGACGAAATGGTTTCTTCTAATTTCTTCAGTGATCACAGCTCTTGTTTCTTCTACAAGAGCACGATTAACATCTAATTTTCTTCTTGCTTCTCTTACAATTTTGTCATACATAGCAAATGGGTATAGAGTTTGATAGAGATTTTCCATGACGTTAAAAATGTTATTGGCTTTCTTTAACTGTCCATTTCTAATATTATCTAATACAAGTCTTTTAAGCTCGCCAATGCAATCAAGCAATCCCAAAATGTATGATTCCTCTGAAACCTTTAGAGATTTTAGTGAAGGAATTTCCTTATTTTCTACAATCGCTAAAAATGATTGTGCCTCAACAAATTCTTGTTCGGGTGTAACAAGATATTTTTTAAAATTATTCTTTGCTTTTTTTTGATTATTTTTCAAAATTACTTCTGCTTTTTTGATTTTCTGTCTTGCCGTTCTAAGATCACCATTATGAGTTGCTATGATGGAATGACTGCATAATATTACAACGTCTCTAGTATTTTTTATCAAAAACTCCCTTGATGCATTTGAGGCTTGTAGATATTTTGAAATTCCTTTTAACGATGATTTTACGTTCTTTAATGCCATGATTTGTTTTAAAAAAACCGAGATAAAGTCGTTTGCCAAAGGGCTTAATTGTCATATTAATTTGGTTTAGACATGTGCATAACTGTCAAACAAATGATGCGGATTGAAGAAAATGGTCATCAGATGGGATTTTTGAAAAAATTTATGATGGAAAATGCTGGTGCAGGAGCAGTAAAAAGACTAGTAGAAAAATTTGATGATATTAAATCAAAAAATATTCTAGTTTTTGCTGGGCTAGGAAATAATGGTGGTGACGGTTTAGTAATTGCACGACATTTATCAGGATATGCTTCAAACGTAACTGTTTTTCTTTTAGGTAAACCGGATAATATTAGATCAGAAGAATGTTCATGGAACTGGAATTTGTTAGAAAAAATGAAATTAGTAAAATTACTTACTGGTGGAAATCTTGACGATCTTAATAATTTAGAATTTGATGTGATAATAGATGGGATTTTGGGAACTGGTATTTCTGGTGAAATCAGAGAACCTCAATCATCTGCTATTACATTTATCAACAAATCAAATGCATTCAAACTAGCTGTAGATGTTCCTTCTGGTATGGATCCAGATACTGGAAACAAAAATTCACCACATGTTGTAGCAGACATAACGGTAACATTTCATAGAATGAAGGTTGGTATGCCAAAATCAAAAGACGTATGTGGTGAAATTTTTGTTGAAAAAATTGGAATTCCTCCAGAGGCAGAGACTGGTGTTCTATGAAGGTTTATCAAGTTTCAGTTGGCCCAATGCAGAATTTTTCATACATTGTTGAAGATGAATCTACACATGAAACAATTGTTATTGATCCATCATGGGATTTGGAAAAATTAATTGAAATAATTAACGAACAAAACCTCAATCCTAAGTATATTGTTAATACTCATTGGCATGATGATCACACCAGAGGAAATGAGGAACTAGCAAAAGAACTTAGTGTAAATATTGTACAACATCATGCATCACAACTAAAAAATGACTTAACAGTTTCGGATGGTGATTCTATAAAATTTGGTTGTTCTGAACTTGTTGTATATCATACACCTGGACACTCAAAGGATAGTATTTGTCTAGTAGGTGACGGGAAAATTTTTTCAGGTGATACCTTGTTTGTAGGAAATTGTGGCAGAATTGATTTACCGGGAGGAAGTGCAAAGGAACTTTATCATGGTTTGTTTGATGTCATTGCAAATCTTAACGATAACCTGGTTTTATACCCAGGTCATGATTATGGTTCATCTCCAACATCCACTATTGGAAAGGAAAAACAAACAAACCCTGTAATGCAAAAGATATCTGAGACAGAATTTATTGAACGGATGGGTGGTTAATTATGTCTGATATCAAAATTCACTGTAATGAAGAAAGAGGACAAAAATTCATAAAAGATATCGAGCAGAAGCAATTTCTTTTTTCATTTGAAATTTCCTATACAGAAACATGTGAAATTCCTGGAATTACAGTTGCTGGTGCTGATTCCGATTTCATTAAATTCACCCCACCAGCAGATGCAGAATTTCTTCACTATGGGTTCTGTAAAAGTATAGATATGATTCCAATGACACCTGATGGAAAACCTACACCAGCACTTCTGACTAAAGCAGCTTTGGAATCAGCAAGCATACCACAAGTAATTATTAATGCTGGAAGCAAAATTTCTCCAAAACTCCCATATTTTCAAACAGATATTGTTCATGGAAAAAATATAGCCATAGAACCTGGGCTCGAACAATCTAATGTTGTACACGCAATTGATTGTGGTAGAATCCTTGGTAGAACTTTGGCTTCATGTACTGACTGTCTTGTAATAGGTGAAAGTATTCCTGCAGGAACAACAACCGCACTTGCTGTTTTGAAAAGTTTGGGAATAGATGCGCATGTGAGTTCAAGCATGTCAAAAAATCCTCAATCATTAAAAAATGGAGTAGTTGCAAAAGCACTAGAACGTTCTGATTCTAAAGAACCATACGATGTAATTGCAAATGTAGGTGATCCAATGATACCATTTGTTGCGGGCATGTTGAGTACTGCCTCAGAGATTACAAACGTAATTCTTGCCGGAGGGACTCAGATGGCTGCTGTCCTTGCTCTAGCAAAATCAACAGGATATGATGAGGACAGAGTTGCAATAGGTACCACGTCATACATAATTGATGATAAAACTGCAAACTTACTCGACATGGTGAAATCAATTTCTGACATTCCTGTATTATCTATTAACCCAAAACTAAATAATTCAAAGTTTGATGGTTTACGTGCTTATTCCAAGGGATTTGTAAAGGAAGGAGTTGGAGCTGGTGGAAGTATGATTGCTTCAATTCTCAAAACTGGTATAGATTCAAAAAAAATGTTAGAGTTGATTGATAAAGAGTATTCACGTATTACTACTTCACAGTAACAGACTTTGCTAGATTTCTTGGATAGTCAGGATTAGTTTTCTTTTCTAATGCAGAGTAATAAGCCAAAAGTTGAATTGGAATAATTTCAATTATAGGGTATAATGATTCATCAATCTCTGGAATTTCAACCCAATAATCATAGACATCGCTTTTTTTATTTGATATTCCAATAATTTTTGCACCTCTGGCTTTAATTTCATTAGCACTGTTTAACGTGTCATTATATGTTGAATCACTTGGATTAATTATTATTACATATACATTTGAATCCATTAAAGCCAATGGTCCATGCTTTAACTCTCCACCTGCTATGCCTTCTGCATGAATGTATGAAAGTTCTTTTAGTTTTAGAGCGGCTTCCTTTGCAATTGGAAGATGAATACCCCTACCAAGTACATAGATATCTGATATATCCTTAAGATCTTTTGCTATTTCTTTTATCTTTGAATGATTTGACAGAATTTTGGAAACTGTGGATGAAACTTTTTCCCAGTCTGGGTTAATGCAACCATTACATAGTTTATCAGTTATTTTGTATAGTACCGTTAGTTGGGATGTAAAGCTCTTTGTCGCAGCAACTCCGATTTCTGGCCCACAGTTTAATCCCATCACTAACGATGATTCTTGTGAAAGTGATGAATTTAGATGATTTACTACTGATAGAATATTTGTACTAGTTTCCTTAGCAATTTTAACAGCTTCTAACACATCAGCACTTTCACCACTTTGTGAAATAGCAACAAGTGTTGAATCACGTTCAATATCATCCGGTGAAAATGGCAGCTCGCTTGCAATTATAGTATTTATTTTAATTTTTGCAAATTTTGACATTAGATATTTTGCTATTTCAGCAGCATTGTAACT
>ENA-UPTF01001231-UPTF01001231.1-marine-metagenome-genome-assembly--contig:-NODE-1231-length-16467-cov-2.166626_pt1 | contig 16467 bp, 12 predicted proteins | sample MGYA00238166_ERZ767019 | MGnify/ENA primary metagenome ERZ767019 (study PRJEB28930, sample SAMN06266391) | marine metagenome | isolation source: Sea water from 250 m depth | place: Atlantic Ocean...
CGGTCGGTTATCAGGATAACCCGGCGTCACTAGCCAGTTGGGCACAGCGTTTAAAAGCTGCTCATTATAATGCGGTGGAAAACTTGGTGGTGTTTGCGCCTTTAGTAATCATTGTAGAGATTCTGCAAATTAGTTCTTCGGCTACTGCTATTTCCTGCACGGTATATTTCTATGCGCGATTAGTGCACGCGCTCAGTTACACCTTTGCCATCCCATGGGTGCGCACGATTAGCTTTGCAATTAGTTTTTTTGCAACAACCGGCATCGCTTATCAGGTTCTGACAGCTTTCTAAAATTGAGCGTATACGCAAACGATAGTAGTCACTAGCTAAAATTTATGGCCACTGCAGGAAAGGAGATTTTCGAGGATTGCTGTTATGCGTTTTGAGCAGGTAACACGAGACCCTTGGTAATCCCAGCAACACGTGATTTGGGGTGTGTGCTGGAGGCTTCGTTCTAAAGGCCTCACAAACAATCTCTTTCTTGTTCTTAAGCTATCTTGACAGAACGATTCATGGCGGTGCCGGGAAGACGCCATGATAGCGGGATCGCTTGTGAACCAGAACCGTCATATAAGTTTAGATTCCTAAACGTACTTATCGGTTACAGCTCCTTCGGATGCTGAAGTAACGGTGGCCGCGTACTTTGCTAAGACGCCACGGGTATATCGCGCTTCCGGCTTTTGCCAGTTATCGAATCGGCTTTTAATCTCTTCTTCGCTAAGATCAAGAGTAATGGTGTTGGCTTCGGCATCAATAGAAATACGATCACCATCTTGAACAATGGCGATAGGCCCACCTTCAATTGCTTCAGGGGTCACGTGTCCCACAACGAAACCATGTGATCCGCCCGAGAATCTGCCGTCAGTAATTAGAGCTACTTCTTCTCCAAGGCCTTTGCCCATGATTGCCGAAGTAGGGGATAGCATTTCCCGCATGCCTGGCGCACCTTTCGGACCCTCGTAACGAATTACCAAAACATCGCCTTTAACAACTGTGCCATTAAGAATCCCTCTCAAGCATTCTTCTTCGGATTCGAATACACGAGCATTGCCGGCAAATGACAGCCCTTCCTTTCCGGTAATCTTGGCAACGGCACCGGTAGGAGCAAGATTTCCGCGCAGAATGACGAGGTGTGAATCTTTCTTAATAGGATTATCGAAGTTGCGAATGATGTCCTGCCCTTCGGGATAGGGTTCAACTGTTGCCAGGTTTTCTGCCAGTGTTTTCCCGGTAACAGTCAAGCAATTACCGTCTAGGATTCCAATCTCCAGCATACTTTTCATTAATGGCTGAATGCCACCAATCTTGATGAGTTCTGACATTAAATATTTACCGCTGGGTTTTAGGTCTGCCACCATAGGAATCTGTTTTCCGATGCGATTGAAATCATCCAGTTCTAACTCTACACCCATGGTATGGGCCATCGCTAATAGATGGAGAACAGCATTGGTCGAGCCACCAAGAGCGATAGTTACTTTTATTGCATTTTCGAATGCGGCGCGAGTCATGATGTCAGAAGGTTTAATATCATGTTCCACTAGATAGATGATTGCTTCGCCGGCACTTAAACAATCACCGACTTTTTCTTCAGAAATTGCATCCTGAGCTGAACTATTGGGCAGGCTCATGCCTAAAGCTTCGATTGCAGAAGCCATAGTGTTAGCTGTATACATACCACCGCAAGAGCCAGGGCCAGGAATTGCAGTGTCTTCAATTTGTTTTAGCTCGATGTCGGAGACAGACCCCGCTGCATGCTCACCGACCGCTTCAAAAACGGAAATGATGTTCGTATGATTAGGGCCGGGTTGAATCGTACCGCCATATACAAATAAAGAAGGACGATTTAATCGGGAAATACCCATCATCAATCCAGGCATGTTCTTGTCGCAGCCACCAATAGCAATAATGGCATCGTGGCCCATACAGCCAGAAACAGTCTCCACACTGTCGGCAATAACTTCGCGAGAAACCAGGGAGTACTTCATCCCTTCGGTTCCCATCGAGATACCATCGGAGATCGTAATAGCGTTATAAATTATACCTTTACCACCTGCATTGTCGGCCCCTTTGTTCACATGCTTGGCGAGTTTATCGATGTGCATATTGCAGGGCGTCACCATGGACCAGGTTGAGCAGATACCGATTTGTGGTTTCGCAAAATCTTCGTCGTTGAAACCTACGGCACGCAGCATGGCACGGCTAGGTGCCTGTTCAATACCGTCCACTACAATCTTAGAATGTTTTCTTAAATCCTTGTCAGTCATTGCTATTCCAGTAGGAATTGAGAAATTACTACAAGCTCAATAGCATGAGATTGAGTAAGCATTAAAAAGAGGGCGCTAATATACACTATTGCAGGAAAGTATTTTAATGATCAGATTCGAAAACGGCCAGTTTTTGACTAAAAACAGAATATGATGTCTTCCATCGAGATATATTTATGGTTGCAAGAATTCTGGTCATATTGATTTCAATGAAACAACCACGTCAAAGTTATATCACATTAAGTTACCAGCCGCCTTATGACTGGAAATCCCATCTTGCTTTTCTTGCATATCGTTCGATACCAGGTGTCGAGGTAGTAAAAGAGAATAGTTATGCGCGCACCATTAGCATGGACGGAATTGCAGGCCATTTTCGAGTTGAGTTCGGGAGTAATTCAAACCAGATACAAGCAAAAATTCAGTTCCCAGAATTGAAGCAGCGCCACCATATTATCGAACGTATCAAGTCTATTTTTGATTTGCATGCTGACAGTGAGCAAATCGACAAATTCTTGGCGAAAGATAAATTACTTAAACCGATGGTCAAAAAGTTCCCTGGACTCAGAGTACCAGGGTGTTGGAGTGGTTTTGAAGTAGCTGTGCGCGCGATATTAGGTCAACAGGTTACGGTAAAAGCAGCTTCAACTTTGGTATCGCGGATTTCTGAGCGATACGGCCAGAAGTATGACTGCAATATAGAAGGACTAACCCATATGTTTCCTGATGCGAAGGAGTTGCAGGGAGCGAAGATGGAGAATATTGGGATCATAGGGCAGCGTATATCTGCGATCCAATTGATTGCTCATTTAGTTGCCAGCGGGGAATTAGTAATTGATAGTACAATTGATACGGAAGAATTCGTAGATCAAATATGTGCAATAAAAGGAATAGGGGAATGGACTGCATTTTATATTGCAATGCGAGCATTGAATGAACCCAATGCATTTCCTTTTTCGGATTTGATACTACGCCGCGCATTAACGAAAGAAGAATTAACACCCAAACAATTATTAGCCCTTTCTGAGCCCTGGCAACCCTGGCGAGCTTATGCGGCGATTCTGCTATGGAAGAATTACGGGCAACTATTCTAAAAATGAATGCCAAGAAAAAGAAAGTATGACTACCTATTATCATTATCACACAACTCCAATTGGTAAATTGCTTCTTGCTGGTAATGAAGAATACTTAAGCCAGCTTGGATTTCCATCGGGTTCAATGGCGCGTAAGCATAAAAAGGGTTGGGTAAAGGATAGTAGCCCTTTTAAAGAAGTCATGTTTCAGTTGGATAGCTATTTTGATGGCGAGTTAAAAGATTTCGAATTGCCTTTAGCACCGGTTGGTACTGAGTTTCAGCAAACGGTATGGGATGCTTTAAGGGAAATTCCGTACGGTGAAACTTGGAGTTATGGCGCGCTGGCCAAACATATCGGCAAACCCAAAGCATCACGAGCAGTAGGCGCGGCAAATGGCATGAATCCGATTCCAGTGATTATTCCTTGCCATCGAGTGATTGGCATCAATGGCAAGCTAACCGGTTTTGGAGGTGGTATTAAAACCAAACACTTTCTCCTTAGCCTTGAAACTAGAGGCATCGTACCCGATATCAACTTAAGTTGATTCAATCTCCCAGCGTGGCAATATGCTACTTAAGGCAGACAAGGGAAATATACTTCTATCATGATGTTAGTTATGAAAAGCCAGAAAATAAAATCTAAGGGAAGTCTGAGAAACAATGCAGAGTAGCCAGCAACAAATTATCTCATTTGTTAACCAACGGTTGAAGAGTCAGAAAGCTGTCTGGCTATGCACAATTTTGAAAACTTGGGGGTCTTCGCCCCGCCCAATTGGTGCGATGATGGCTTGCACCTTGGATGGTGAATTAATCGGGTCAATCTCGGGTGGTTGTATCGAAGAGGATTTTCTCGAACAATTGCGGGATGGTAGTTTAAAAGCTCAATTCGATGCTGAGGGTAGACCGTTCATGGTGCAATACGGTGAAACCGAAGCTGAACAAGCGCGATTAAAACTTCCTTGTGGCGGACAGTTACATGTTCTGCTGGAATTCATTGAAACTTCTGATCCCAATATCGAAGTGTTCAATCATCTAACTAACGCATTGGAAAATCACACCAAGATCAGTCGTATTCTTAATCTTGATACTGGTGAGATCTCTGCGGACGACCACAGTGGAGAAGATGCGGTTATCATGGAAAACAAAAAGATGACCCATTCTCTCAGTCCTATGTATCGTTTATTGTTACTAGGCGCGGGTGACGTTGCTAAATATGTTGCAGAAATGGCATTAGCGTTGGAATATGATGTGACACTTTGTGACCCTCGTCCTAAATATCTGGAAAACTGGCATGTAGAAGGAGTTGAAACAACCTCACGTTTACCAGATGATGTTGTTAGAGAACGATTCAATAATCCTTACAGTGGAATTATTGCATTGGCTCATGATCCGCGTGTTGATGACATGGCATTAATGGAAGCGCTAAAGACAAACGCGTTTTATGTTGGCGCGATGGGATCGGAACGAACTTCCGCTGCCAGAAGGGAGCGCTTGCCAGAGTTAGGCTTGTCAAAAGATGAGATTGATGTTTTGCATGCGCCGATTGGTTTTCAAATAGAATCAAAAACTCCTGCCGAAATTGCGATTTCAATAATGGCAGAGGTAACCGCAAAGCGACACGGTATTGAGCTTAGTTAGCTCGCAGTGAAGCTGGCCTCTTCGCTGGATTCTCCTTTGAGCTTGACCTACCTAATTCGCATGCCCGTTCTTGCGTTCTAGGATGTTTATAATCGATCATTCCTTCGAGTTAATAGTGCTCTGATTCATCGATAATGGATTCTTAGCAAGTATTATTTCTAAGATTTTTAATACAACAAAGTCAAAAAAACCCAACCGTTGTGCTAACGATCAGGTTTTTTGCAGTAGATTTGGCTTGTCGCTATGGAAATAGTTCCGCCAATCTATTCTTGGCTTCATCACTCGCAACATGATTTAAGCTAGCAATAATTCCAGCAAGTTCTTTTGCCCTATCTGGGGCACTCTCATTGGCTTGAATTGCAGCCATTGCTTCTTTGCCATCAGCACTGGCCGCATGACTAATGTTAGCAACAGTGTCCGCTATATTCCTTAGTCCTTGCGGCAAGCTGTCGTTGCCTGAGATTTCCGCCAACGCAGCTTTATCTGCATCAGATGGATAGTGGTTAATTGATGCAACGATGTCAGCGATAGTTTTCAATGCCGAGGCGCCATCTTGTGCCATCGCTGCCTGAGAAAATAACCCTCCAAGCATAAGGACGATAAGGCTTTTTGTTAGAGTTTTTATCATTCTGTACTCCTGAATTAGCAGCATAAATTTTGTACAACAATTTGAGTCTATCCTATTAGTCTGCCATTAAGTAGTTATTGCGATACTTTTTTATGCAGCTAGATATTCGGTCGGTAATAGTTACAATTTCGAGTACAAAGGCCAGGGTTGAGCCTCTTCAAGCTGTTGAGCCAAGCGCAGCAATGTTAAGTCAGAGCCCCATGCTCCCGTAAACATAATACCAACAGGTAGTCCTGAGTCAGTGCGATGAAGTGGCACGGACATACTTGGTTGCCCGGTGCCATTATACAAAGCAGTAAAACCGCTGTACTGACGAAAACGCTCGGTATATTCCTTCATGTTATCGCTGTTCATGTTTAACCAACCGATTTCCGCGGTTGTTTTGGTGAGTACGGGAGACAGAATTATGTCATAGGCTTTATGAAATTCTCGCATAGCTATTTCGGTGTCGAACATGAGGTCTCTTGCAGCAAGAAATTCATCGGCTTGTATTTCGCTGCCCAAGCGGGCAACGATTTGTGTTGATTCTTCCAGGTCAGCTTCTTCTATGGTGATACCAAGCTGGTCGATCTTTGCTATCACTCTTTGAAATATATGAGCGTTGATCATTTTTGCCATGGCAGATACCACTGGGCGGTAATCTACCGGGTGGGTGATTTCTTCAATTTGATGTCCGAGTGATTCGCAAAGTGCTGCTGCATTGTTGATTCCATCAACACACTCCTGGTCGATCGGTTGATCGAGTGGATGTGAGAGTTGTAAACCAATTTTTAAATTTCCTGGTTCGCTATTGAGCGAATCTAGAAACGAATTGGGTGCGGGGGGTCGAGGAAACAAATATAGTTTGTTTAACTTAATGACATCGAGAAAAGCTGCGCTGTCTTTAACGCTTTGGCTAACCACATGGCCAACACTCATCCCACTCCAGCTGTCGCCCAATTTACTTTCAATAGCAGTTAATCCACGACTCGGTTTCAAGCCGAATAATCCACAACATGCTGCAGGAATACGAATTGAACCGCCGCCATCGGTTGCGTGAGCCACCGGAGAAATGCCAGCTGCAACTGCTGCGCCTGCTCCACCACTAGAACCGCCAGTCGAATGATTAATGTTCCATGGGTTTTTAGTTATGCCATTGGCAACTGGCTCAGTGGTAATAGTTAAACCGAACTCAGGAGTATTCGTTAGTCCAAATATATTGAGCCCCGCGCTAATATACTTTTCTACAATTTTAGAAGTTTTATCTGCGACGTTTCCTTTGAATAACTGACTTCCAAAGGTGGCAGGTAATCCTTTAACTGTGCTGAGGTCTTTTACTAAAAATGGAAATCCTGCAAGGTTGCTTTTCTGGAGAAGCTTAGGATTGGCATCGAAGTTCTTTGCGGCATCCATAGCAGCATTGAAATTGCGAGTAACGATAGAATTGATTATTGGCTCAACAGCTTCGGCGCGATTAATTGCGCACTCAGTGAGTTCGGAGACTGTAAAGTCACCTGCGCGGATATTGGCTGAAAGTGTTACAGCATCGACACCGAGATAGTCGGATTGATTCAGCATAAATGGTTACGATTTAAATTATGAGAACATGTGTTAATTATCGTCTACCTTACCTAACAGTAAAAGACCACCTGGCTACTCTTAATCATCCAGATCTTTGCCTTCAGACAGTTGGTTAAGACGTAAGTTATTTTTCGAGTATAAAAATCAGTTTACCAAGAGTCTTCATACTGGGTGGTGCGTCTGTAGTTAAGAGTAGGTCGGAATCATACTTTTCGATAATCGTTTCAGTAAAATTCTAGATGCTAAGCGCTTTATATTCTATTCAAATCTACTCTCGGTATACCATGTAATATCGGATCCAGTGTCCTCAATTTTGTGGGCTATGTCGAGTATAAGTGCGAACAATGCCATTCGCACTAGAACACCGTTATCGGTCTGACGAAATATTGCTAAATTTGGGTGCTGATTTAAATCATTATCTAGTTCATTGGCTTCCTCGCGGGAATCCCGGGGTAGTGGATGCATGATTACCGTATTTGGCTGACAGTTTTGGGTATAAATTGCCTGGTTCAGACGAAATCTGCCGCGATAGATATCAGCTTCTAATTTTGAAGTGAATCGTTCTTCTTGAATACGGGTTAGATAAACTGTGTCGTTGTCACTTAATCCTGCTTCCATGTCTTCAGTTTCAAAGACGGCATGACCAGCATCCTTTAATTTTCCAACAATATCTATTGGCATCTTCAGCTCTGCTGGCGAAATTAGAGTGAATTGAATGTCCTCATATAGTAGCAAGAGTTGAGAGAGGGAATGGACGGTACGCCCGTGTTTTAGATCTCCCACCATGGCGATATGCATGCCGTCTATCTCTTTGCTCTTGGAAGTCAGTTCTTTCTTGATTGTATAGAGATCCAATAAGGCTTGGGATGGATGTTCATTTGGGCCATCGCCGCCATTGATTACAGGTACACGGCTGGCCTTGGCAAATTCCGCCACAGAACCAATTTGGGGATGACGCATGACGATGACATCACTGTAGCCAGATATTACTCGAGCGGTGTCATAGAGAGATTCTCCTTTCGAGATGGAAGATTCTTTTACACCAGCAGTCTCTCGAACATGGCCGCCGAGTAGATTAAACGCGCAACCGAAACTAAACCGAGTGCGAGTGCTGGGTTCAAAAAACATATTGCCGAGGATAGCGCCGTCCAGCGCTTTGGTGATGCGTTTGCGGTTAGCGTAGGGTTCCATACTGTCAGCAACAGCAAAGACTTTTCCGATATCGTCTCTTTCAAACTGGTTTACGCTGATTATATGGGCGCCGCGAAAATCCATAATCGATAGCTTGTCTTCTTAACATCCACGAGATTGTGGATTGAATATTCACTTCTTTAAAACCGGTACGATACTACTACAAATAGCACTTAGATTGCAGTTAACATTCTAATAACTCGCACAAAAGTATTAGTACTAATATATTCTATTTATATGTGAGGTTTGTAATTTTGATCGCCAGAAGGGTTTTTTTTCAGTGAGTTCGCCAACTATTTACTGGTACGATTTTGAAACATTTGGTGCTGACCCGCGCAGAGATCGAGCCTGTCAGTTCGCCGGTATTCGCACAGACGAGGACTTAAACATTATTGGCGAGCCATTAGTGATTTACTGCAACGTGGCCGATGATTTTTTACCGAACCCTTTTGCCTGTTTAGTTACGGGGATTACACCGCAAGTAGCCAATAAAAACGGTGTTACTGAAGTTGAATTTATAAAAAGAATAAATGCTGAATTTTCTGTTCCGAATACCTGTGTGTCTGGTTACAACAGTATTCGTTTCGATGACGAAATAACCAGACGATTACTATATAGAAATTTCTTCGACCCTTACGAAAGAGAATGGAAGAACGGAAATTCTCGTTGGGATATTATCGATATGCTGCGGCTTTGTTCGGCGATTCGGCCGGAAGGAATTGAATGGCCAAAGAAAGAAAATGGATACGTGAGTTTTAAACTGGATCAGTTAACTGTAGCTAATGGCATTGAGCATGAGAGCGCCCATGATGCGCTAGGCGATGTAATTGCGACCATTGAGATGGCAAAGCTGGTAAAAGCAAGGCAACCAAAACTTTACGATTATGTCTTTCAGTTGAAAGACAAAAGCAAAGTGCAGGCTGAAATTGATCTGGTAACACAGAAACCAATGCTACATGTTTCAATGCGTTATCCAGCGAGTCGAGGATGTTTAGCTTTGGTAATGCCTATTTGTATTCATCCTGGTAATAAAAATAGTGTGGTTATCTATGACTTACGTGAAGATCCCCATGCCTGGCAAGACTTATCTATCGACGAAATGAAAGAACGAATTCAAACACCTAAAGAGAAACTCCCACAAGGGGTGAATCGAATTCCGTTAAAGACTTTGCGCGTCAATAGCTGTCCAATCGTGACATCGCCAGCAGTGTTAAAAAAGGAACAGGCAGAAAAATTTCAAGTCGATGTCGAAGCATGTCGTGCCCATTGGGAGCAATTACAGGGAGATAATGAAATCAAGAAGAAAGTTAGTGCTGTGTTCAGTGATGAGTCCTTTCCTGAAGAAACGGACCCGGATCTAATGATTTACAGTGGCGCTTTTTTTAGTGATGTAGACCGCGATTTGATGGAAATTATACGAGCTACACGTCCCAATGATTTGGGAAGGCTAGATTTACCTTTCCGAGATGGTCGATTGCAAGAAATGTTTTTCCGCTATCGTGCTCGAAATTATCCGGATACTTTAAATCAGGCTGATAAGGAAAGATGGCAAAATTTTCGTAAGAGAAAATTTTTGGCTGGGGAAGCTATTGCTTGTTTTGAAAAAGAAATGGAAAAAGCTTGGCAAAAAGTAAGTGAAGAGTGTGATGAGAAATCTAGGGAAAAAGGCCGCGCGGTGTTAAACGAATTGCAGGATTATGCAGACGAATTGATTCAGTCTTTAATGGAATAAAACCTTACTGCCGTGTCATAGTACATCGCATGCTTTTCATCTTCGCTAAATTCTGCAGTTACCCGCTTAAAGGAATTCCATAACACATTGTAGGAACAGGAAACTTTATCAACTGGGAAATTAGATTCGAACATGCAGCGTTGCGGGCCAAATTCCTCGATACAGTGAAGTAGGTATGGTCGCGTTGCCTCCGCCAATTTCTTCGAAGTAGGGGGAAATTCTTGTTTGTGCCATTGATGGCCATTAATTGCCATGGCTAGACCCCCAAGCTTAACGACGAGATTGTCGCATTGAGCCAAATCGGAGATGTCCTTCTTCCAGGTCTCGAGGATTGCATTCCTTCTTCCTTCATATGGACCAATTCCCAAAGGGCCGCCGACATGATCCAGCACTATAGGCTGATCAGGAAATGTTTGGGCCAGGGATAGCAGTTCTGGTAGCTGAGTGTGATATAGCCAGGCGTCAAAAGTAAGATCGAACTCGCCCAGACGGGCAAAGCCTTTGCGAAACTCTTCGGTTAAGTAAAGCTGTTGCGGGGGATTAGTATGGGAATTGCGTATTACTTCACTGGCATCCCAGCCACAGGCATGTCGAATGCCACGAAAGCGATTTGGGCTGGCTTCAATGTGCCGCACCAATACTTCATCAACCGCATTACCAAGCAGTAAGTCAGCATGGCTGACGATAGCTGCTGCTACCTTGGTCTCACCGTAGTCTCTGGTAGCACTAACATTGGCCACAGACTGTACAAATTCAGTTTCACCTACTGGAGCCATGGCTTCTGATGCATCATCCCAGTATTTCGACATGCATTCGATAAACACTGTAGAAACAACATTGTGCCCACTCTTAGTGTCTTCTAGAAAGTCTTCTAGTAGATAGCGGCTATCTGGGTGATCCCAAAGATGATGGTGCGGATCGCAGATTCGTAATTCAGGCTCCAGAGATTCCTCTTTAACCTGCTTCAACCATTCTGGATTCACTGGCATGTGCAATTTTCTCCCTATCCGTATCACAACATATCAGTTTTTAAACTTCACTTTCTTTTGGGGCCTGGATCCGGTGTTCGCGTATTACTTCATTCAGTGTGGCAGTCGACCTATAATCGACATTTAAATACAGTTGCAAGAGCGATATAGGTTTTGTGCATCGCTCGCCTTTATTCTTCTATGAAAAATGTATTAGTGCTTTCTATATTTCTCAGTTTTTCACCCTCGGCGGTGTTTGCTGCAGATAATGCTGTTCTCATTACCCTTGACGGCTTGCGCTGGCAAGAGGTGTTTTCCGGACTCGATCGTGAATTAGCGGTCCATGAAGAGTTTAGTGAACAAACCAAACTTCTCTTAGAGAGATTTTGGCGTGATACTCCGCAAGAAAGAGCAGAGACATTATTGCCCTTTTTGCACAATACGGTATTTAGGGAAGGCAGTTTTGTTGGTGATCGAGATGCAGGGTCCTGTGCGGAGGTAACCAATGACTGGTACTTCTCTTATCCCGGTTACTCAGAGATTTTGACAGGTGTAGTAAACGACTCAATCGATTCGAATGGCAAAAACCCAAATCCTGAACAAACTATTTTAGAACTTCTGGATTCCAAGGCGGAATTTGCAGGAAAGACTGCTGCCTTTGCTTCCTGGGATGTATTTCCTTTCATATTTAATGTAGAGCGCAGCGGTTTGCATGTAAATGCTTTTCATCCAGAAGTAAATCCTGCCGATGAGTTTGAAGAAATACTCACACAGTTACATAAGGACATTCCAACTCCGTGGGCAACTGTGCGTAATGACGCTTTTACTCATCATTATGCCTTGTCCTATTTACTCAGGGAAAAACCGAGATTGACCTTTATTGGCTATGGTGAAACTGACGATTTTGCTCACAATGGGAAATACGATGATTACATCTTGTCAGCTCATCGCACTGACAGGTTTATTCAGGAAGTATGGGAAACTATTCAGGCTACGGATGGCTATCGCGATAATACTGTATTGTTCGTTTCGGTGGACCACGGACGAGGAGAAGATCCGATAGAAACCTGGCAGCATCATGCGAGTAAACGATCTTTGAGTGGTTATATGCGATCGCTTGCACAATATGAAGACGGAATCGTCGGTTCAGAAGCAGTTTGGATGGCTGCAATTGGTCCAGGCATTTCTGAAAAAGGGCTAATTATGACAGGATCACAATGTATAGGATCCAATCGTATCGCGGCAACTTTGCTGGAGCTGCTGGGTGAAGACTATCGGCAGATAAATCCAAACATGGGTTCGCCTATCACAGAGTTCCTGCAATGATTCGAACACTTTTATCAATTCTATTTTTACTCTTTCCTATAACTGCTTCGGCACAGCTAATAGATCGCATTGCATTCGGTTCCTGTGTGCATCAGGACAAACCGCAACCTATTTGGTCTGAGGTATTGGTGGCGGACCCGGACCTGTTTATTTTTCTTGGCGACAACATCTACGGTGATTCCGATGATCCAGCAGTACTTGCAGCGAAGTATGAACAGCTTGCGGCAAAGCCAGGCTTTCAACAATTAATAGCTAGTACGGAAGTTATCGCCACCTGGGATGACCATGATTATGGTCAGAACGATATCGGAGTTAACTACATAGCTAAAGAAGCGTCGCGGAAAATAATGCTGGATTTTTTCGATGAGCCTGGCGATTCTGAGAGGCGCACCCAGCCAGGCGGCATCTATGCCTCTTATCTTTACACGGCAAACGACAAAACTCTTCAGATTATTCTGTTAGACCTTCGTTGGAATAGAACAGCTTTAACTGAAATTGCCGACCCAGTAGTACTAGAAGAAAGAGAAGCCCAGCAAAGAGGTCCTTATGAGGTTTCATTGGCTGCTGATGCGAGATTATTGGGAGAATATCAATGGCAGTGGTTGGAAGAACAAATGCAGGTGCCAGCGGATGTCAGAATCATAGGATCAAGTATCCAATTGTTAGCAGAATTTACCGGCTGGGAAACCTGGGCTAATTATCCAAAAGATCGGCAGCGCTTCTTCGAACTGTTAGCGGAATACCAGCATGAGCCTATTTTGATTATCTCTGGTGATGTACATTGGGCTGAACTGAGTGAAATTCATACAACAAATAATGATTGGCCTCTGATCGAACTTACTTCTTCAGGCCTAACAGAAGAATGGTCAGAAATAAGCCCAAACCGTCATCGCATAGGCCCAGCTTTTGCGGAGGCGAATTTTGGATTAATAGAAATTGATTGGACTCAAATGCCGCCAGCGCTTGATTTGGAAATCAGAAGTGAAGCGGGAGATACCTTGATCAGTCGAGAGCTAAGTTTTTAACAAAGAGTTAATAGAAATTTAATCTACTGGTAATTTACTTTCGTTAAGCTCGATTCCGAATCAAAAAACTTATTGGATTTTTTTAACAGCATACGGATATATGCGGCAGAATAAGGGTTTTACTCAATTCTCTTGACTTAGCCAGCAGCGACCCTCCCAATCGATGCTCTTTCTGTTTATCTAAAGAGACGATTTTGTAACTATGGCTGGTGTTGCTTTTATAGTGTTTACTGCTACATTGCGCCCATGGAAAGCCAATCCAGTAGTAAGCTCCTCTTTCATTCTTCGAGATTTCTAAAACCCTATAAAAAACAAATAGTTTGGGCCGCTATTGCACTTATTTTCACAGCGGGGCTAAACCTTGCCTTGGTGCAGTATGTGCGCATCATTGTGGATGAGGGATTCGTGGCCAGTTCAATGGCTTCATTAGGGCAGGCTATTACAGGTTTCGCGATAATCGCCATCTTGCAGGCCTTGGGTACCTTCGCTCGATTCTATTGGGTTTCCTGGTTGGGAGAGCGGGTAACGGCTGATTTACGCCAGGCAGTGTATTCCCACATCATTACTCTGCATCCAGGATATTACGAGGCAAACCTGAGTGGGGAGATTCAATCCCGTATTACGACGGACACTACCTTGATCCAAAGTGTAATTGGATCTTCCGTCTCGGTGGCCCTGCGCAATCTGTTGTTGTTGATTGGTGGTGTGGTTTTTATGTTCATTACCAATCCGCGCTTGACCACGGTGGTATTGATCTGCATTCCACTGGTAGTTGGACCTATCATGTTTTTCGGTCGTCGAGTTCGGCGGCTATCCCGCAGCACCCAAGATAAGGTTGCCAATGTGGGAGCTTATGTAGGCGAGAGCATCCAACAGATTAAGACGGTGCAGGCCTATAACCACCAGGAATACGATCGCAAAGAATTTGCTGATCATGTAGAAAATGCCTTCGATATAGCTCTTAAGCGTATAAAAACAAATGCAATTTTGATTACTACAGTAATGACATTAGTGTTTGCTGCGATTGCCGTAATGATCTGGGTGGGTGGTCAGGACGTGATAAACGGCACCATGAGTGCCGGGGAATTGACTGCGTTTATCATCTACGCGGTCATGGTGGCCATGGCGGTAGCAGCGATATCGGGTGTTTTAGCGGAACTGCAGCGTGCCGCGGGGGCTCTAGAGCGGCTCATGGATTTACTCTACGCCGAAAGTGAGATTACAGCGCCAGCAAATCCACGCCAGTTTGCTTGCAAGCCGAATGGGGCGCTCACGATCGACAAACTCACTTTTGCCTACCCTACACGCCAAGGAAATGCTGCTCTGCAGAATATTTCTCTGGAAATTGAGCCCGGTGAAAACATCGCATTAGTGGGGCCTTCGGGAGCCGGTAAATCGACGCTTTTCGATTTGATTCTACGTTTTTACGATCCAAGAGTTGGGACGATTCAGCTAGAAGGTATCGATATTCGCGAATTGGATCCCAAAGAGCTACGCAGTCATATCGCTGTAGTGGCGCAACAACCTGCCATGTTTACTGGGAATGTGTCGGACAATATCCGCTATGGAGATCCAGAAGCAGAAGAATCATCGGTAAAAGCCGCAGCAAAAGCCGCTTACGCGGATAATTTCATTGAAGAATTGCCAGATAAGTACGAAAGCTTTCTGGGGGAATCTGGCATCAGGTTATCTGGCGGACAAAAACAGCGTATTGCTATAGCTCGAGCTATTTTGAAGGATCCAGAAATTCTGTTGCTGGATGAGGCCACTAGTGCTTTGGATGCTGAGAGTGAGCGCCAGGTTCAAATGGCGCTCGAAAAGCTAATGCAGAAGAGAACTTCTTTGATCATAGCGCACCGCCTGGCCACGGTAAAAAACGTAGATCGTATTATCGTAAAGAATGCTGGAACAGTTATCGCTCAGGGCACCCATCGGGAATTGATGCAAAACTCTGAGCTCTATGCCAATTTGGCGGAACTTCAGTTCAGCGAATCAGGTAATGGATTAGATGAACTGAAGGCGCCTGCGGCGTCGGTTGTTGGATAATAAAATCAGAGATCGCGTTAGTTAGTAAACCTAAGGCGCTGACACAAAGGAATTAATCTTGGATAAATTTAGGGATATCAGGCCTTATCAGGACGACGAAATCAGGCCAGTTCTAGACCGTATTCTCCTCGATGGGGAAATGTTGGATAGCGTTGCTAGGTTCTATTACCCCCGACTTACTCGATTTTTCCCTCAAACCATGAAAAACGCAGCCAGTAAAAAGCTGCGAGAACAGGTGAAGACTGTTCATGATGTCAGATCCATACAAGACGTTATCGCGGGTTATATGGATAAGATGATTCAAGACACTACTACCCGATTAACCAATTCCGGACTCGAGTACCTCAAAGGCGATCGTAATTATCTTTTCATCAGCAACCATCGCGATATCACCATGGATCCGGCCTTTGTGAATTACATGCTTTATCACGCCGGGCATGAGACCTTGCAGATAGCGATAGGTGACAATTTACTGAAGAAACCGTTTGTCACCGATCTAATGCGACTGAATAAGAGTTTTATCGTGCATCGTTCCCTGAAGGGACGTGAGTTGCTGCAGTCATTAAAACTTTTATCGGAATACATGCACCACTGCGTTACCAATCGGAAAAATGTATGGATAGCCCAGCGGGAAGGTCGAGCTAAGGATGGTATCGATAAAACAGATCCAGCTTTATTAAAAATGTTAGCTATGGGGCGAAGAGATTTATTACTAGGAGAAAGTCTCAACTCTCTGAATATAGTGCCAGTGACGATCTCTTACGAATACGATGCCTGTGATATGTTAAAGGCGGAAGAGCTATATCAAATAGAAACTCAAGGTAGTTTTACGAAGACTGACCAGAGTGATATTCAGAGCATTGTTACCGGCATGATTGGCTTTAAAGGCCATGTTCATGTTGCTTTTGGAGAACAACTAAAATTCGATAGTGATGATCCTGATGAATTAGCAGAAATCATCGATGCGCAAATTCTTGAGAACTATGTGTTAAGTGATTCGAATTTCTTTGCTCTG
>ENA-UPTF01001232-UPTF01001232.1-marine-metagenome-genome-assembly--contig:-NODE-1232-length-16465-cov-3.175067_pt1 | contig 16465 bp, 13 predicted proteins | sample MGYA00238166_ERZ767019 | MGnify/ENA primary metagenome ERZ767019 (study PRJEB28930, sample SAMN06266391) | marine metagenome | isolation source: Sea water from 250 m depth | place: Atlantic Ocean...
TGTTCCCTCGTGGAAATACGTTTGCATGCCATCGGCGTGTTCTTTGGCACTGGGTTCAGCAATCTGCGACATCGAATATCCAGAAGTTGTCGTCGGCCCGAGCTTAAACCCGATAGACCTGTGGGTGAAAGAGCCCGAAGTGATTGTGTTCGTTGAAACGCCTAGACGAACTAACTAACGATCTAAATCCCTGCTATTCGAAGGTCCGAGGGACGGTCCTTGGCGAGGTGGCGGGGCGACCATCGCAGTCGTTTCACTTCAGCCACTGATATGAGGCCCATTGATCGAAAACAACGGTTGTTCGGGCTGTCGTGGGCGTCGGCCTTTAACCATCAGCCCAGGTCGACCCGCGCTCTGGCCTCCGGTTTGGCGGTTATCAGGATCTCGATATCCGATACGAACGACACGGCGATTCTGTTGGGTCTGATTAATGTAGGAGCCGTGTATCGTATGGATACTAAAGCACACCACGTCCCCGGCTTTCGCAGGGACTGCGACGGTATCCGCTAGGTGATATTGGTCCGTGGGCAAATGCGGTGTGCAGGGACCACTAGCGTTGGAAGTGATGTGGGGCCGTGCGCCCTCTTTGTGGGATCCATCCAGGAATCGTATTTCACCGTTGTCCGCGTCGGTATCATCGAGGTGGACCAGAACGTCGATATAGCGACCGTTCTCGTGTTGATAGAAGGCCCAATCTTGATGCATCGGAAAGGGATGCCCCGTTTCCGGTGGTTTGACGTGCATCGTTGAATGATGCACTTCAACGTTAGGTCCGATCAGTTGGCACATGGCAGTGGTCAGATGGGGTTGAGTCACTGCCCGCATCCACGCATCGGAGTAAAAGTAGAGGTCGTGCATTGCGACCAACTTCGACTGTTTTTCGGTGTCGGGGTCCATGTAGACCGTACGCCAATCGCCCGACCAGCCAGGAGAACGCCCCGCCCATGCATCGATGAGCCAGTCGAGTTCTGTCGCTAGTTCAACGACTTCGTCGGGTGTAAAGACGCTCGGAATATGCAGGTAACCGTGGCGATCAAAGAACTGAGTGTTGTCGTCTGTCAGCAAATCTAGCCTGTCGAACTCTAGAAGAAACAAGCAGCATAGCATCGTGAGGGTAGCGAATTTTCTTCTGTTTGCTGGACTGGACAACCCGCGTTATACCATTCAGTCTCGTTCGCGCGAGGAGGGGTACCATGAATCACGAAGTCCCAGATAATGGGTCGTTTAAGCGCGTTTTTATTGCGAATCGGGGTGAAATTGCGATTCGGATTGCAAAGGCGGCGACAACGCTGGGGATGGAGTCAGTCGGTGTGCATGTGCCGATGGACGCGGGTTCGCTCCACACTCGCTATACCACCGAAAATAGAGAAATTGGGAGCTCCGCTGGGGATCAAGCCGACCCCGTTAACGCGTACTTGGACATTGATGCCCTGGTTAATGCGGCTAAAGCAACTGGGTGTGACTGCGTCCATCCGGGATACGGGTTTCTTTCTGAGAACGTAGAGTTTGCGAGTCGATGCGAAGTAGAAGGCATCACCTTTGTTGGCCCGACGACCGATGCTTTAAATCTGTTTGGCGACAAAGTACAGGCACGTGCTTTGGCGAAGTCGATAGGCGTTTCCGTGGTGGATGGAAGCGATGAGTCCGTTGATAGTTCGGCCGAAGCTAAGGAATTGGCGCAGAAGATCGGTTACCCCGTCATGCTCAAAGCGGCGGCCGGCGGCGGTGGACGAGGCATGCGTTTGGTCGAAACTGAAGCCGAGATGTCGGATGCGTTTGAGCGTTGCCAAAGTGAGGCGCAAGCGGCGTTTGGTGACCCAACGTTATTTCTTGAGAAACGCGTCGTTAATCCGCGTCACGTCGAGGTGCAAGTCCTGGGTGATAACGAAGGAAATCTCGTCCACCTGCACGAACGCGATTGTTCGGTGCAGCTGCGCAATCAAAAGGTGATCGAAATTGCGCCTGCACCGGGTCTCGGTTCGTCATTGCGCGAACGTATTCTCACCGACGCCATCAAGCTTGCTGGCGCGGGTGCATACACCAACGCAGGAACAGTTGAGTTTCTGGTTCTACCGGAATCGGAAGAGTATTTCTTTATCGAATGTAATCCGCGCATTCAGGTTGAGCACACGGTCACTGAACAGGTGACGGGTGTGGATTTAGTGGAAGCACAATTCCGGCTTGCAGCGGGGGAATCGTTGGAAGCTTTAGGTCTTGGAAATCAAGAGTCGGTTGGCGCTCCCAACGGTTTTTCAGTTCAGGCACGGGTCGTTGCGACTAGCCCCGGAACCATCACGGGCTATAAAGAACCGTCGGGTGTGGGGGTCCGTGTTGACGCGAGTGGATACCAGGGGTGCGTCGTTAATGCCCAATTTGATCCGCTACTGGCCAAGGTGGTTGGTTCGTCAAATGGTCCTGGTTCGTACACGAAGGCATTGGCCCGTACGCTCCATGCGTTGCGAGATTTTCATATCGACGGCGTGGGAAACAATCTACGACAGCTGGTTGCGATTCTTTCCCACGAGAGAGTTGAAGCAGGAGACGCGAGGACGACGTTGTTGGCCGATGAACCCACCCTCGGAGCGACCACTGGTGAGTCGATGAGTCCCGCACTTGCCCTTTATGAATCCAAGGCAACGGCCACCGGTATGGCGCTTTCGACGGACACGTCTGTTGTCGCAACTCCGATGCCAGATCTCGACATCCCCGAAGGCGGGCAGGTCGTCAACAGCACCATCGCGGGTAGCGTCATCGACGTCTTGGTCGGCATAGGTGATCAAGTGGCGGTGGGGGATGCCCTCTTTGTCTTAACTGCAATGAAGATGGAAACGATGATCACGGCACCGTGTGACGGAATCCTGGAGGGTCTGCAGCCGCTGAGCCCTGGCGATGTTGTCCTTGCCGATCAAACAATTGCCGTGATTACACCAGCTGCTGGAGAGGAAAATACGCGGACGCAATCCGCGGAGCGTGATGAAGAAACCTGGGCTCCTGTGCTTGAGGCGATCGATACTCTGCAAGGGCTAGCGGCCGAACGACTGGCCCCCGGATCAGAAGACCCTGGCGTCGTACGCCAGCGTAGCCGCGGCAAATTGACGTGCCGAGAACGTATCTCGCTGCTTCTCGATGGTGATTCGTTCCGTGAAGTCGGCAGTGTCGCTGGGTTTGCATCGTACGATGATGAAGGTGAGATCGTCGATTTTACGCCGGCGAATCACGTGGGCGGGTGGGGGAAAATCCATGGGCGTACCGCCATCGTCTGCGCCGACGATTTCACTTCGCGGGGTGGTCATGCCGACGGTGCCATCGGCGCGAAGAGTGGTTACCTCGACCGTCTTTCGCTGGAAATGCGCGCGCCATCCGTACGCTTGCTTGATGGTTCGTCGGGCGGTGGAAGTGTTGCCGCGATGGTGCCTGCTCAAAAGAAGGAGGGTGAGAGCACCGCGAAGGAAAGTCGGGGAGCAATTAAGGCTGGTCGACCGCGTGTATCGGGAGGTGGTGGTTCCTACCTCCCCGGACATCTCGGTAGCACCATGTACGCTGAGCAGTTAAGCACGGTACCCGTCGTCAACATGTTGCTGGGTAGTGTGGTTGGGATCGGTGCTGCAAAGGCCGTTCTCGGGCACTTCTCGGTCATGGTCCGCGATATCGCTCAGTTGTTTGTTGCGGGACCTCCGGTGGTGAGTCACGCGATGGGATACGACATTACCAAGGAAGAGCTGGGTGGTTGGCATATCCATTGCACCAACGGATCGGTCGACAACCTGGCGGAAACGGAGGAAGAGGCGGCTCACATGACGAGGACGTTTCTTTCCTACCTGCCGACGAGTGTTTATGAGCCTCCGCCCACCGTGCCACCCAATCCAGCCGACCCACCCGATCGACGCGATGAGGAACTCTATAGACTCGTTCCACGTAAACGGACCATGACGTTCGACATCCGAAAAGCCATCACGTTGATGGCAGACGTCGATTCATTTTTCGAGATCGGGCCGTTATGGGCGACGGATCAGGTCACCGGGTTCGTTCGATTTAACGGTTATCCCTTGGGCATCATCGCGTCGGACAGCCAACATGCCAATGGCGGTTCGCTCACCGCCGATGGTTGCATCAAACTCAAGCGACATCTCGACCTGTGTGATCTGTTTCATCTGCCGGTGGTGAATCTCATCGACAATCCTGGGTTCGCGGTTGGGCTCGAACACGAGCTCGCTGGCACCATTCGGCGTGGCGGTGAGTGGATGGTGGCGTTTGCGCAGGTGGGGATACCGATTTTTTCGGTGTTGATGCGGCGCAGTTTCGGTGTCGCGGGTAACAACTATGCGACGCCGCGATCGCAACCTTCGATGCGAGTCGCTTGGCCTGCGGCTGACGTGGGTGGAATACCCCCAGAAGGCGGCATTGAGGCAGCGTATAAACGGCAACTCGCGGAAGCGGACGATCCGGTGGCGCTACGAGCTGAGTTGAACGCGCGAATCGAAAGCGCGCGCGGACCGCTGGGTCCTTTGTCACGCTTTCAGATCGAAGAGATCATCGACCCGCGCGACACAAGGCGACACATCTGCGACTGGGCGGAATCCGCGCATCGATTGGTGTCGCAGCCCGATCGATTGGGAACGAGAGCTCTGCAGTTCAGGCCCTGATAGGGCGAACTAAGACGTTTCGGGTACGGGTTCTTTCCATCGGTTGTAGTAGGTGATTTCCTTGGCGGGTTTGCGCCGAGCTGGATGGAAACTGTCTCCGGTGAAGTAGGCGGTGGGTAAGAGTGCGATCTGTGTCACCGACGCGGGGAGACCTAATAGTTCGGCTGCATCCTGCTCATGCTGTAGGTGTAAGGTGGTCCAAGCGGAACCGATCCCCCGTGAGCGCAACGCCAATTGCAGACTCCAGACGCCGGGGGTGACCGAACCCCAATAGGTTGCGTGGTCAAAGATGGACGTGCCGGGACGGTCGAGTCGGATGGGAATGATCATCAATGGCACTTCATGTAAGTGCTCAAGCAGGTGAAGGGAAGACTCGACGACCCGAGTTGCCGTGGGATCGTTGCCCAGCGATTCGACCTGTTCGCGACCCGCTTCGAGATAACCGCGGCCGAATCTTGCGTAGATATTGGCGAGCGCTGTTCGTGTGTCGGCGTCTTCGACGAGTAACCACCGGTTTCGTTCGAGATTGCCACCAATCGGTGCACGTGACGCGAGATCGATGCATTCGAGTACCACGTTGGTGGGCACCTGGCGGGTCAAATCCAAGCGGCGTCGGACCTGCTTAGTCGTGGTAAGAAAATAGTCCAACGATTCAATCGACGAGTCGGCCATGTCGGTTCCCTATGTTGACTGCGTGGATAGGGCTCATTAACCCATGAAATCGATACGGCATGAAAGCCGCACCGACTGGTGATCCGGAGTGGACCTACCTATGATGGTGTCTTGGCGAGTTATTCGACGTAGTCGGCAAACGAGAAGGAACTACCACCATGTCCGAAGCAGAAACTTTTTTCGATAAAGCGACCGAGGCAAGAACCGACTTTCAGATGTTGCATGAGACCCTTGCACCGGACGCAATATCGGATGAACTAAGACCTATTATCGAAGAGTTCGGGCTCGAAGATAACTGTCGGCAATTGGCACAGGAAGGTTGGACAGTTGTTGAGGACGTTGCATCCCCCGAGTTCAACGAACGTTTGCGGGACAAGATTCAAGAGATCGGCGGAGGCAACATGCTTCTTTCGAAAGACCCGGTCTTTTCTGAGGCTGTTTTGAGTCCGAAGTTGTTGGCAATGGCAGAGTTCTCGGTTGGAAGGGGTTTCCTCATCAGCCAAGTGGCAGCGAGTGTCCGACCCAAAGGATCGCCATCCATTGGATTACATGCCGATGCCAATTGGTTACCGGCGCCGTTTCCCGCGCACAACATGTTGTTGACTGGGTGCTGGGCTTGTGACGAGTACACGAAGGAAGGTGGTTCAACGTTGGTGATTCCAGGTAGTAATGTCCTCCACCGTCATCCAGATCCCGACGAAGTTGCGGCGAAAGAGGGCGCTATAGCCATCGAGTGCCCACCGTGTTCCGTGGCGATGTGGGACGGCAATTTGTGGCACGCAAATTGGCCTCGCGAAACCGAGGGTGAGCGGGTCGTTGCCCATATCACGTATACGCGACTGATGATGCGTCAGATCGAGGACTACGGCTCGAACGCCGATGACCTGATTGAACAGCACGGCGAACGTATGGCGCAGCTACTCGGACGCGAGGACTCACTGGATAGCCCGACGGGCTTTCGGTTCGACAAGATTGCGAAGACGTTTAATAACGCCAAGCTTTAATCGCCTAGGCGTTAACAAGCGGCCTATGGTATTCGGCGAGCGCCTAATTCGCTTTGGCGGTCAGCATGGCTTCGATAGCTTTTTTGCCTTCGACCGCGGCATCCTGCTGAAGCTGGATTTGCAGTAACTGCGCGATGTACTGAGTTGTTGGCCAATCGACGCGGGCGTTGTCGAGTGGAGTCACTCCCTGAAAATTCATAATCTTGGCGTTGGCACCGCGATCGAGTAAGACTTTGGCGACCGCGGTACGACCGAAGAGGGCGGCCGCGTGCAATGCCGTTGATCCGTCGTCGCCTCGTGCGTCGAGCTTTGCGCCTTGATCGATTAAGACCTGGGCCGTGTCAGCGCTTCCCGCCACGACCGCAAGAACCAGCGGAGTCGCGTTGAGGTCGGGATGTGGCGTGTTGGCATTGAACCCTACGGCAAGATGGTTTTTGACGGCACCCGCATCGCCAATCAAAACCGCTGTCCAAACGTCGTCCTTCGCGATTTCCTGCAAAGCACCATAAAGAAGAGGACCGACTCGTTCGCGCCCGCGCTCGATTCTTTTTCGATTGGCCGGAATCTGCATAAGGTCCTCGATGATATAACGGGTGGTGTCCCAATCGGTGCCCAATACTTGAAGGCTCGATTGTCCACCGTCATTGGTGGCGTTGACGTCCGCGCCATGCTTTAGCAGGATCTTGACGGTCGCGGAATGCCCCATAAACGCGGCGGTTATCAAGGGGGTTCCACCGTTAGCATCGGGGATATCGACGAATGCGCCATTCTTAAGCAACCACTCGGCGGCTTTGGCTGAATCAAAAAAGGCTGCGGCGTTGAGTGCGCTGCTACCGTTGGCGTCGGCCGCATTAAGATTGGTTCCCGCTGCTCGATGTTTTTTTAATGCACTTATGTTGCCTGTCGCTGCGGCTGTCCAGAGATCGACGGATGGTGGTGCGGCACCGACTGATGCAGACGCGAGAAATAAGCTAAGGGCAAATAAGCTGAACAGTGATTGTCTTAAGATTTGCACGTTGATATCTCCGTTATCTTGAGAAGTGCGTTGTCGAAGCGTTGCGCACTAGCATAAGACCTGATTTAGAGGAGGTGCTGCTCAAGAAACTTTGCCACCTCGAAATAGCTTCTTTGCCGATCGCTGTCTTTCAGCCAGTTGTCGCTGCGGCTCGACTCGACGAGGTAAAGCTTGTGATCCACCTGACCCTGCCGAAGTTCGTCGGCAAATGCACGTGCGTTACCGTATTGAGCGTAAGCAAAATTGGCGAACCCTTGCAGCGGTTCCACGACCAGAATCGGGTTGCGGATAGATCGGGCTCGCCAACGAGGCGAAGCGTCTTTTAAGGTGTTGGCATCGGGATCCACGCCAACTTTGGTAAGTGCGTCGCGTTCTTGTGACCCGCGACGGGGCAATCGGTTCCAGTTGGCGAACAGATCCGTGTGGAAATTGTCGATGGACACGGCACACTTAAATAGGCCGGGTCGCTCGACAATCGACATGAGAGCCGCGTAACCCCCGAAGCCTTTTCCGACAAGGCAGACCTCGCCGGAGGTGACGCCGGCGTTTTTCTTGACCCAGCGAACCCCCGTGGCGATGTCGTCGAGAATCATATTTCCCCACTGACCAAATCCAGCCTTGGTGAATCCGTTGCCGAAACCTGATGAGCCGCGATGATTCACTTCGAGCACCACAAACCCGAGGCTCGCGTAAAGTTGCGACTCCCAATCGTAGCCCCAGGTCTCGGCGCCACCAGGCCCGTTCCTGAGTACAACGATTAACGGACGCTTGGACGTTAACTTGTGTGGGATGGTTAGGTAGCCCGGAATTCTCATGTTGTCACGAGCGGGAAATTCGATCGGGTTGCGTTGCGCGAGGGGATAACCAGCGAGTTGCGGGAATCGATCAAACAGTTTTTGCATCCGGCTTGATTTGACATCAAACCAATAATATTGGCCGGGTATGGAGTCGCTTTCGACGTGAATGATCGCGCCAGAATTGTTCCTCGCAAAACTGGTAATCGTGACGTTCGCGTTCTTGAAACGTTTCCGAGCTAATTGGTGGATTTGCGCGCCCAAATGTTTGGGATTTGGGTAATGGTATTGGGGAAAGTGGTCGTCGTACTTGACGGCATAAAGGGAGTGTTCACCGTCGACGTAGTAAGCCGAAACATCCGTTCTTGCGGGACGAAACAGGGCCGTGATTTCACCGGTTTTGAGATCAAGATAACTGAGTGCGGCGTGCTTCCCCGTGATGGTTTCAAGCAGGTACACGGTATTTTTTTTCGGACCATCACCGATGAGCGCTAATTCGCTGTCGTCAATGTTGCCTTCGTGGGCAATTTGCCACTCGTCTTTCTGACTCGCGCGATAATAGAGATGAACCTGCTCGTTAAAGGTGTTGGCGCGGGGTCGTTTGGGTTGTCCCCAGGCCGCTAGGACTTCGCTCTTGGTGTTGGTGTATACGTCAATGACGGTCATGTCCTTGATATCCGCCAGCTCTTCGTATTTTTCATTCGCCATGTCATAGCGCATGACTTTTGACGATCCGATAACGGTACGCTGATTGCCGGAACCCACCTTCCCCGTGGTACCCGAGAAGTCGTGCTGCACGATCGCTCGGGCATCGTTTGATTTCGGGAACACGCCGAAAACGATGCGGGCTTGTTCTGTCCCGAAACGACTCCGGAGCGCGTAGTCCTGCATTTTTTCCGTGTACTCATACCCGGAAAAGAGTTTTTCGACCTTCCTTTGTTTAAAGTTAAATCGCTCAGGACGACCCCGGGATGGGACGCCCCAGTGAGGATCACCGCGCCACGATCGCAGCATCAAATTTTCCGAATCGATCCATCGATGCAAGCCGACGTCTATTTGTTGCTTGAATTGAAAAGAATCCAAAACGTCTCCACCGTCGAGCTTGATGATGTCTACGGTTTCGTTGCCTGATCGATTGCGTTGCACCGCGATCAGTTCGCCGTTGGCGGAAAGCTGTGGGTCCTCGTAGGCCGCTGTCGCGACGTAAGGGGCGACTTGCTCAAACGTTATTTCTGCCGTCGCGCTCGTCACGGTGAAGATTGCCGCTACGAATAAAGATGCTAGCTGTCTATGTTGCATGTCTATCTTTCCCGTCCGGCCGAGCCGGAGATCGCATACCTTCGCCACGATGACGTCGTCATTTGACGAGGCGTGGTCTGCCAACCATCAACAGATCGGCGTATCAATCGCCGAGACGACGTCTCGTGTCCTATTGAGTAAAAAAGCGAACCCAGATTGCAAAGAGTCCTATACCCCCCACCAAGAAATTACTCTAAACGACAGTGGAAAAATAGACGGAATCGAAGCCGTCAAATAACGGTCTCAAACTCTTCAGGCGGCGTTTTCTTTCGGTGAGACGTGAAAGCAAAAAACGGCGGTTGGATCGATAGACTATCTATAAAGTTAATAACATAACTCAAGACATTGATATTTAACGACTATAATCGTTAAGTTCAGGATTTTCCGCGAGAAATTTGACAAAGATATTTCCCAACCTTTGTCCTGTTTCGCGCATGACGTCGATGGGATTACGGTCGGCTAACTCGGCTAGTTCTTGGTCCGTGCGGATGTAGCGAATTTCACTCTGTGACAACAAGCGATTCAAGTGCTCACCCCGACTTTGGGGGTGTACCGCATCGTTTCCCGGAACGATGCATGCCGGCAGGTCAATAGATTCGAGGTCCTTCTCGGACGCGCCAATCACGGGCAGCTGAGCTCCTTGAATGAAAAAGTCTTGCCACGACGCCATGGTGTTAATGAATTCGTTGGTATCGAGATCCATGAGGTAAGCTCGATTACGCGGATTCGATTCGATCCGCGCCTCGAAATAATCTGTCTTACAAACGGCGTCCATTCCACCGTTTTCTGCCGCTTCGATGAATTGCCCGTAGTAGGCGTGGGCGAGTTGTGTCGAGGCCACATCGCCGCCTGTCACCCACCACAACAAGAGTCCGCGTACCGCGTCTGGATGCCGCAACGCTAACAACAGTGACAATCGGCAACCGGCGGAACCACCGCCGGCAATGACGGGGGTTGCTTCTAATTGTTCCAGCAGGGCATAGACGTCGTCGGCCCAGATTTCCTGCTCGGATATTTTGCCTTCGATTAGGACGTCCGACGCACCGCAATTCCGACGGTCGTGCAGGAGGATACGGTAGCCTTCTTTAGCCAGTCGGTTACCCAGATAACGGACGCCTTCGAGATCGCCACGGCCGCCTGGCGTGAGAACGATCCAAGGACCTTCTTCTCCGACGACTTCGTAGTTTAGCGTGACGCCATTGATCGCTGCCTGTGGAATGTCAATTCTCCCCGAGTGAGTGTTTCCGCCGCGTGGTGTTGAACCACCGTGCCAGTTCGCATTATGCCAGTGGACCGAAAGGCGTTGGCCTCGCCTCCTGATTCCGTCGGCAGGGATGCATTGGTCAACAGAGAGTGGTTCGTTATGATCAGTGGTTCTGTACGACAACTTAAATGAGAGAAGGGGAGCGGTATGGAGTTCGGAGTTCAAGTGAATGTCTATCGCACGAACTGGGATGCCGTTAAGGCTTCTGTGGAGGCGATGGAGGCAGGCGATTGGGACAGCGTCTGGTTTGCGGATCACTTCATTCCGCCGGGAGCCAACCACGATCAAGAAGCTCTCACGGCGTTCGAGGGATTATCGGCCATCGCATTTGCTGGCGGCTTGACCAAAAAACTTCGGTTAGGGAATCTCGTTCTAGGGAACACCTATAGGAATCCCGGTTTGACGGCCAAGATCGCGGGAACCATCGATACCATGAGCGAAGGGCGGTTCACGCTCGCGATCGGAGCAGGTTGGTATAAGCGCGAACACGAAGCTTACGGCTGGACGTTTCCGTCGATGAAAGAGCGGCAGGATCGCTTTGAAGAGGCATGTGAAATCATTCGGCTGTTGGTTCACGCCCAGGATCCGGTCGATTTCAATGGCACTTATTACCAGATTGATAAGGCTCGACTGTCGCCGGGGTCATACGACAAACCCATTCCGATTATGGTCGGGGGAACCGGACCCAAACGCACCCTAAGAACATTGGCGAAATTTGGGGACGTCATGAATCTTGATGGATGGGCCGGTGGGGGTATGGCGCTTGAGTACTATCAACACAAAGCCCAGATACTCGAGCAACATTGTGAGGATGTTGGCAGAGACCCGGGCGAGATTCGCCGCACGTTGTTGATGCCATGTTATCTAACCGAAGATCAGGAAATGATTGATCGCGTGGTGAAAGGGTTAGGGCCCGGTACGGTCGCGGGCTCGCGCCAATACATCGTGGACCGGATTGGTGGATTCCAGGACGCGGGCATCGCCGAAATCATGTTTGGTGGTGTTCCGTCGGGGGACGTCGAGTTGCTCCAACGGCTCGAAACGGAAATTGTGTCGGCATTTCGATAACGAGATCTAGGTCCAGCGAATTTCGGCACGGAAAATAGGAGGTAGGGCATGGATTTGAAGCCAACTGTAGAAAAGGTCACGGGCACGCTTGGTGCCGAGATATTGAATATCGATATTGGGTCACCTCTCGGCGAATCCACTGTCGATTGGTTGGCACACGAATTTGTTGAAAACAAGGTGCTCTTCTTCCGCGACCAGCATATGACCAGCGAACAACACGTCGCCTTTTCCAGTTATTTTGGTGATGTATTGGACGTGCATCCGTGGTCCGCGGCCAAAGCCGACTTCGAGAACATCATGCTTATATACAACAGCGCGGCAGCCGGTTGGCATTCGGATGAGACCTGGCGTGAAGCGACGCCCTTGGGGTCGGTCCTATATGGTCGGTCCGTGCCTGACTATGGTGGTGACACGGTCTTTGCTGACATGGAACGGGTGTACGAGGATTTGTCGGACGACGTGCAGCAAAAACTCGATGGACTCTATGCCGTGCATGATCACATCAGCCACCGCCGCCGTATGCGGGCGATCGGCAAGAGTGAAGAACAGATCGACGCGTGGCGTCGAGAGTACCCGGAGGTTCGACATCCGATTGTTCGTACCCATCCGGTTTCTGGGCGGAAATCGTTGTTCGTGAACGGCGGTTTTACCGACCGGATCGATGGGATGGATGCTGACGAGTCGAAAGAACTCCTGTCGTCGCTCTATGCGTTAGTCGCAAAACCGCAATACCAATGCCGATTCCGCTGGCAAACTCGATCGGTCGCGTTTTGGGATAACCGCTCGGTTCAGCACTACGGCGTTCCAGACTTTGGTGACCAAGAGCGCTTGATGGAACGGGTGACCATTGCCGGCGACAGGCCCGCATAATCTTCGCGTTGTGGCTTGCAATACAGCCAAGGCCTGCCCGCGCCACTTCCGATAAGAGGCAAGCGGGCAAAGTCTTCGGTTAGCGCGTCACTACTACCTAGGTCCGACAGGCACCATGATGTGCTGGTAGGGCGAGCCTTTCCACATCACGTAGGGACCACCTTGTGATGGATCCGTTGGAATCCCTTCCAGAAGCGATGCATCAGGGACAACGATCATGAGATGCGGTCCCTCGTCGATCCACTCGTTGTCGTCGGTGGGGCCGGTCGCGTAAGGATCGACATTGCTCGCGCCTTCATCGCCGACGAGCATGTACGAAATTCCGAGACGTGTGATGTTGAGAGGCTTCTTGTTGCTCCAGGCGTCGGCCCACGTTTTCCATGGACCATCAAGGCACATCGGTTGAGTTCCGGCGACATTGGGGGGCGTCGGCATGCAGGTATAGTCACTCGTGCCTTGACGCAGGACGTTGCCGTCCCAATCAACAACGGATACCGAATCAACCAACGTCGGCGGTGCGGCTGAGAGCGCGTCTTTAATTAAGGCCTCGTGGTGCGCGCCAAAGGACGCGTGTGCGTACGCAAGGGCTAGGAGAATCGATACGAAAGTTTTGTGTGCCATGACTGCTTCGTTCCAATAGGTTGGACGCTAGAGTATTCGTCCTCGAGTCGCGGTCGCAAGGGGTCAACGGATAGAGTCCGATAGGCCTTGTGATGGATAACCGTGTACATTTGATGCGTCAACGAGGGATGAATTAACACGTGGTCGCAATCTACAGAACGCCCGAAGAACGCTTTGCCTGCTGGGATCAATATCCATATGAACCGCACTACGTGAACTGGCAGGGGATTCGTATGCATTACGTCGATGAGGGTCCGGTCGATGGTCACGTGATGTTGTTGCTTCACGGGATGCCCACCTCCTCTTATCTTTATCGACGGATGATTCCAGATCTCGTGGATGCGGGTTATCGGTGCATCGCACCGGACCATGTCGGATTTGGTAAGAGCGATAAGGTGCTGGACGATGCTTGGTATTCGATTGAACGGCACAGCCAAGCGTTGAACCATCTCATTGAATCGTTGTCGTTGGAGAACATCACGCTTTTCTGCCAAGACTGGGGTGGACCAATAGGGTTACGACAAGCCGCCGATATGCCGGATCGTTTCGAGCGTTTGACGATCATGAACACATGGTTGCATGGCCCGTGGCACGTTTATACGGACGCGTTGAAACGCTGGAACCGCTCTTGGCATCCGGGTGGCCCGATGGATGCCGTCCAAGGTTGTGGTTTCGTTTTACAGAACTTTCTCGGCAACTACCCCAACGGCTCGACACCAATAAGTCCCGAAGAAGCCTTTGATGCCTATGAAGCTCCCTTTCCAGATAAAGCCTCCAAAGCGGGACCTCGGCGTTTCCCGCTGTCGTTACCCTTCGACAATCCAGAAGGGGGGAATGCTGAGGTTCAGACAAGAAATTTTGAGGCACTGCGATCGTGGGAGCGTCCGATCCACTTCATTTGGGGCCTCCGCGACGAAGTGTTTAACGCAGATTGGGGTCGCAAGTGGGCGAGTCATTACCCTCAAGCAACCTTTGACGGGTTGGATGCTGGCCATTTTCTGCAGGAAACGCATGGACCCGAGATCGTTGGCCTTTTCCTAGGTCGGATACGGGAGGAATAAAAAACCGTTGCCGACCGCGGCGGTGGCTTCAGACAGAGACGCCCATCAGCGCTTCCATGTTGCCATGATAAAACGCGTTCATGGTGTCCTGAACGCAATCAAGCATGCTGGCTTCGAATTTTCCGATCGGGTCCGACGTGCCCTCCGGGTGGGTGTAATCGGACGCGAATACGAGCAGCTCGGGGCCGACGTTATCGATGATCCACCCGACCGGTTCGCCGGCAAACGGCGAAAATCGCAAGTGTTGCTTAACGGTCTCGGACGGCGATCGTGCAAACTTCCGCTGGTGCTTGTAGTTGGCAGCGGCAAAGTCGAGGGCATGCAGCCACGATGGTATCCAAAAAGCGGCATGTTCCATCGATATCCCCCGCAAGTCGGGGTGGCGTTCGAATACTTCGTCAAAGATCATGGCCGAGAGAAATATCTCCACGCTGTTTTTGATGGTAACCATCCCAATTTCACCAACGGGTGCGTCACCACCGAGCTCTAGCGTTCCGCGACCGTTACGGCGAAAACTACGTGGTATCCGATCGTAGTGACCGTTAACAGCGACGTGAGTTACGAAGGGGGCACGGTGGCTAGCAAATTTGGCCCAGACGGGATCAAAATCGACGTGCGTAAAGGATCTTTTCTTGGGGTCTGGTTCGTTGGTATCGACCATGAAGGTGTAACAGCCGTCCTTAAATCCTTGGCGCATTAAGTCCAAGGCAATCTCGGGTCCGAGTGTCAGAGGGATGTAGCCGATCGCATGCAACCGATCGTCATGCATGCAAAATGTTCCCATCGCGCGATTTAGGGTTCGTGCGCCGGCTTCCAATTGATCAAGGTTGTCGACGTGCGCAATCTGATGAAACGAAAAGGTTGGTAACACCCATTGCAACTTAAACCCAAGAAGGTCGAGCGCGTGGGAGCGTTCGTGCGGGTCGAAGGCCCCAAGTCGGGTGAATCCACCTTTACGCGCGTCCGTTAGCGAGGCTTCGAACTTAGCCATGGTCTCGGGATGGTTCTGCCGTTTTTCGAGTAGCGAGCGACCGCGATCGGCCCAAGCTTTCACGTAGGGAAGTTCGGTTTGCTCGGTGATGTCGGGGATGAGCGGCGCGTCATTGGGGTGAGCCACGTTCGAGAGAAAATCGTCCAACTCAATGACGTGGCTGTCGACGTCGATAATGGTTCTATGTTCGGCGTAACTCACGGTACGTTGGCTCCCGTCGCGTTCGTTGGCTGGTGCCGAACACTGTCCCAATCCGAAGCATGACAGTCAATGATCATTTTTATGGTCGGGGAGCGTCCAGGTTATGTTCAGACCGGCAACGTATACCGGTTGTAATTGGGTAGCGAAGGTGATCGTATTCGGGCTAAAGGCCTGGTCGAAATGGACGGAGGTGATGAATGGGCATTCTTGTGGAGAAGTCGTTTTTCACCTCGAAAGACGACGTGCTGATCGACATTCGAAATAATGGGACATGGCCGACCACGTTCGTTTCACCGACTTATCCCGGGGTTGAAGTCCATTGGCATAGCGAGGACGTTTGTGCGTATGTGATGGAAGGCGAAACGTCTTTCTTTGACGGTGAGTCAGGTGATACCAAGCAGGTGGGGCCTGGCGACAAAGTTACTATTCCGAAACGAACCTTGCATGCAGAAGGCGAGGTTAAGGATCGGGTGGTCTACATCATCGGTATGCCGGAACCGCTTTTGTCTCAAGATTTCCTGAAAATCCACCGGCCCGACGAACTCTAGGCAACCGTCATGTGACCTATGCGGTTTGTTGGGAGACGATTGCGATCACGCCTCGCCTCTGACACGACAACGAAATAAGCGATAGAGGATAAATTGACAATGAACGTTTTGAACACGGTTACGCCGACGCGAGAGCAACTGCAAAACTTACTTAGCAGCGATTTCGACGGCCCAGTATCCATGCTTAATTTGCTCAAGTTTAAGGAACATGCCGAGTATGCCGATGGTCGAACCTCGGAGTTGAGTGGGGCCGAAGCATACAGCTTGTATGGAGAGAAGATGGCCCCATTCGTTATCTCCAAAGGCGGTCGTTTGGTCTTTAGCGGTCGTGCCGAGCACCTCATGCTTGGCGAGGTCGATGAACTATGGGACATGGTTGCCATTATGGAATATCCCTCGAAGGAGGCATTCGTC
>ENA-UPTF01001233-UPTF01001233.1-marine-metagenome-genome-assembly--contig:-NODE-1233-length-16458-cov-3.714669_pt1 | contig 16458 bp, 17 predicted proteins | sample MGYA00238166_ERZ767019 | MGnify/ENA primary metagenome ERZ767019 (study PRJEB28930, sample SAMN06266391) | marine metagenome | isolation source: Sea water from 250 m depth | place: Atlantic Ocean...
GGCAGGTACAATTCTGATCATTGGTGGTGTGGGCGGCATTTTGACGAGTTGGAACGCTTTCATTATCGGCGGCAGCCGTGTGATGTTTGCCCTCTCGGAATCTGGGTTCTTACCCCCTGCCTTCTCGCGCCTTCATCCACGATACAAAACCCCCTACGTGGGTGTGTTGGTCTTGGGCCTGATGGCGTCAATTTCACCTTTCTTCGGCCGCACCATACTCGTTTGGCTCGTGGATACGGGCAGTTTTGCTGTGGTCATTGCCTACATTTTTGTACCGATCGCGTTTCTTGTTTTACGTCGTAAAGAACCGGATCTCGATCGCCCTTTTCGCGTTCGCTATCCGTCATTAGTGGGAATCACTGCCACCGCGCTGGGATTGGTGTTGCTCTCGTTTTACTTTCCCTGGAGTCCGTCGTCTCTCATCTGGCCTTACGAATGGGGCATTGCGTTGGGCTGGGCCTTGTTGGGACTCGTTTGCTGGCTCTTCAGGGACTCCCGAACAGACTGAGCTGGTCGGTGGGGGGCCGAAATAGGTCGGTGCGCAATGGCGCCAACGTCTCTGTCTCAAGACCCACTTTTTTGGTCGCCAACTCGAAGCGCCTGGCTAATAAATCTGCGTAGGTTCCTTGGCCGCGCATCCTCGTACCCCACTCGGCCCGATAAGCAACACCACCCCGCATGGCGCGAATGTGACTCATCACCCGCTCAGCGCGGTTCGGATAATGCCGTTGCAGCCACTCGACAAACAGGTCCTCAACCTCCAGCGGAAGCCGCAGCAAGATGTAGCCGACCCTTGAGACGCCGGTCTCGGAGACCGCCACAACGATGTCTTCTAGCTCGTGATCGTTGATGCAAGGGATTACGGGAGCGATCATGGCGCCAACGGGCACGCCTGCTCGGTGTAGGGAGTCAAGGACTCGAAGCCTTGCCTGCGGACCTGCGGTGCGCGGTTCCAGGGCGGTTTTCAACCCGTTACTTAGGGTCGTAACGCTGACCGAAACCTGGACAAGTCCGAGCTTTGCTAACTTCGTCAAAAGATCAAGATCCCGCAATATCAGCGTGCTCTTGGTAACGAGCGTGACCGGATGACGGTATTCTAGAAGCGTCTTTAGGATCTCCCGTGTGACGCCCAGTTGCCGCTCACCCGGCTGATAGGGATCGGTATTAGTTCCCATGGCAATCGGCCGCACTTTGTATCCACGCCGTTCGAGTGCTTCACCCAGCCGCACTGAGGGCTCGGTTTTGTAGAAAATATGAGTTTCAAAATCCAGCCCGGGCGAGAGCCCTAAAAAAGCGTGCGTTGGCCGCGCATAGCAATACACGCAACCATGCTCGCAGCCTTTGTACGGATTGATGGATCGATCGAAGGAAATGTCAGGGGATTTATTGGTCGCGATAATCTGTCGCGTCTGGTCAGGGAAAAATTTCGTTTTAGGGGAACTCGAGCCAATTTCTGCTGTTTCGGCCTCATTCCAACCGTCGTCAACGGGTTCGCTCACGGTCGGGTCAAACCGTGACGCCGGATTGGAGATCGCTCCGCGACCTTTATGGAATTTTTGTTCGTTCACAACCATCGCCACGCGAGTATGTTTAGTATGACTGTATATTTATCCAGTTAAAAGCCTTGGTATGATCGGCCCGTTCCGACGTTTCTCGTCGAGATAACGAGCCCGAGGTAGGTAGCAAGGGAGTAACCCATGATCATCGTGAACGGTCGCCTGGAATTAACCGCGAACCACATTGAAGCACTCAAACCCGCATTCGGTGCGATGGAAAAAGCGAGCCGAGACGAGAACGGTTGCTTTGACTACACGTTTTCGGTCGAAGTGAACGAACCGGGCGTCATTCGTATCACCGAGCGCTGGGAAAGCATGGACGCACTTCGCGTTCACTTTGCCACACCGCACATGAGCACATTCCAAGCAGCGATGTCGGAACACCCACCCACGAGCGCCGAGGTTCATTTCTACGAAGTTGAACGTGAGTTACCGAGACCTTGAGATGACGATTACCGTATGGGGCGCCGCGACCGGTAGGACGATTCGAGTACATTGGGCTCTGCACGAGCTCGGACTCGACTATGAACCAAGGTTAATCGGATCGCGAACAGGTGAAACACAAGAGGAAACGTTTCAGAGCTTGAACTCCAAAGAGAAAATACCCGTGTTGGTCGACGACGATTTTGTGCTGACCGAGAGCGCGGCCATCGTCACCTATTTGGGCGACAAGCACGGCATGCTCACGCCGGGACCGGGCAGCCGCGAACGGGCTCGCTACGACGAGTGGACCTCGTACATTTTAATGGAGCTCGATGCCCATACGCTGTACATCATCCGTCGTCACGGTGACCTTGCCCATCTCTACGGGGAAGCACCCGAGGCCTTGCAAGCAGCACGCGACGGGTTCACTAAACAAATAACATGGGCTGAGAAGAGGCTCGAAGACAAAGAATACGCCGTGGGTGATAGCTTTTCCGGCGTCGACATCTTATTAACGTCTTGCTTGGACTGGGCCCACGCTTACGAGTTTGAACTCGCTGACAATTTGAACGAATACCGAGCTAAACTGCACGAACGACCAGCGTATAAAACCGCCGCCGCGCTGAATTTTTCGATCAGTGCCGGCGCTTAATTCAGTCAGACAAAGAGGAAGGACTAATGCCTAGGTACGTGATCGAAAGGGACATTCCCGAAATTGGCTCAGCCGAGCGAGATGCACTTCGGGATGCGGCCTCGAAATCAAATGAGGTCCTCGCGGCGATGAAAAGTGAACATAAGAACATCCAATGGGAACACTCCTACGTCGCCGGCGATAAAACATTCTGTATCTATATTGCAGACGACCCGGCACTGATCGAGGAACATTCGGAGCGTAGCGGCTTCCCCGCATCGATAGTCACACCCGTACGTAAGATGATCGATCCGGTGACCGCGGAAGCCGAAGCTTAAGAACCGCTCTCGTCAACAAACCCGAGTCAGTTCGGAGAAGCGTCCGTTAGAAACCAATCCATGATGCGAGGGTTCTCGTCTCGGGGATAGGTATGGGATAGGTCATCGATTTCCCGATAAGTGACTCGGGCACCAGCCGCACGCAAGGCCGTGTCGGCGGCACGCGCAACGTCGATCGGGAACATCCAATCGAGTACGCCATGCATGATGTATATCGGTAGTTCGCTCATGCGGGCGCTGGTATAGCCCTCAAGCAGCATCGGATGAAAACTCGCCGAACTCGGAGCGAGATGGGTAAATGGAGATTCATCGCGTAACCCTGACACGTAGGTAAACGTACCCCCATCGCTCATCCCCGTTAGCAATCGCCTCGACGAATCAATGTTCCACTGCTCACCTACGTGCTGAACCATGCCTTCGATATTTACGCTATCGATGTCCGGACCCATTAACGACCATGTGTCGCCTCTTGTCGTCGGACTAATCAAAATGGCCCCTCGGCTCCTCGCTTCCCGGACCCAGGTCCAAAGGAAGTCTCGCCCGTGTCCCGATCCTCCGTGCAACGCCACAATCAAAGGACACGGTTCGGACTCCAGGTAATACTCGGGGACATACATTGAGAAGCCACCGCGGGTCCCTTTTTCGTTTCCCGCATGAATGACGCCCACGTTTTCTCGGGTTGGGTCAGCTTCCGCCAACTTTGCTGCTAACGCTTCATTTTCACGCAAACCTTCTTCAATGAAAAAACGACCGACGGGGGGAAGCATCAGCGCGATCGGATACAACGCTTCGATAGCCCGGGGTTGGTGGCCTAGGGCTCGATATGCCCCCATGAGCCCGTTCGGATCGTCCACACTCTGCTCCAGACCTTCGCAAGCCCGACAGACATGGTCGACCACTTTTTCGAGGTGCAACGCAAACTCGGTGAGATGAGGTGGCAGAGCCACACGCTTGAATTCGTCCATACCCTCACGTACCGGCATTGCCGCTTGGCTCGCGGCATCGGCAAGCGCGGCGACGTTGGGCGGGTGCAAGTGACGGCTCACGTACGCCAGCGTTTCTAACGCTTTAAGGACCGGGGGTACCACGGCCGTGATCGCGTCAAGGAGCTTGTCCGTATCAATTTCTTCCATGTGCTCAACTATGGCGTTTTGGAGTACTCTGATGCAACGTTCGTCGCGATAGGCAGCACGTCATGCAACTAAGGTGGTCACACGCTTTTGTCCACGTCACCGATATGGACGCAATGGTCGACTTTTACACCAACGTTCTGGGTTTTGAAGTAACAGATCGAGGGGACGTCGGCGGAAACGAATTTGTCTTTCTGAGCCAGGTCGAAACCGACCATCATCAGCTCGGGTTCTCTGCGACCCGAGAACAGAGTGGCCGCAGCAACAACGTCGCGCATTTCGCCTTTCGAGTCGACGATCTCGACGCGGTCAAGACCATGCACGAGGTCCTGACTCAGGACGAGCGTGTCACCAACATCATGCCGATCACACACGGTAATGCCTGGTCTGTGTATTTCAATGATCCAGAAAGCAATGGCATCGAAATTTTTTGTGACACGCCGTGGCACGTGGCTCAACCACAGGGTGGACCGTGGGATCCGACCATGGCGACCGATGACATCATCACCGCCACTCGATCAGCGTTCGAGGGTGCATCCGAGTTTGGGCCGATCAATGATTATTATGAGGAACGCTCGTCGCATCTGGAACAACGTGAGGGGGGTCAACCGTGAGCGAGGCAACAGAATTTAACCGCGTTGAAGAAAATGTCGGGAACATCCTTAACATGGAACACGTCAATCTGACCGTTCCCGATCAGCAATTGGCGGCTCTTTTTTACGTGTCAGGCCTCGGCTTCACCCGCGACCCTTATATTGATTTCGGTACGTTCAATATGTGGATCAATGCTGGGGGACAGCAATTTCATCTACCCAAAAGTGATGCTCAAAAGTTTCGTGGTTACATCGCCGTCGTTGTTCCAGATCTGGAGGATTTGAAACGCCGCTTTAAATTCATCGACAAACCGATGCAAGGTTCCGAGTTCAATTGGGAAGAGCGACAAGATTACATTGCGGTCACGTGTCCGTGGGGAAACCAAATCCGCGTCTACGGACCCGGCCAATTCGGTGACATGGGCCTCGGAATTCCATTGGCCGTGATGGATGTCCCTCCGGGAACCGCCGGCGGGATCGCTCGCTTTTATCGCGAAGTGTTAGATACCCCCGCCGAACGAGTTGAAGACAATGAAGGAGCCCGCGCAGTTGTTTCCATGGGAACGGATCAGCAGTTTGTCTTTGAAGAGACCGATGAGGAAATCGCTGAATACGACGGGCACCACATCGCCATTTACGTATCGAATTTCTCCAAACCGCACACCTACTTGGCTGACAATGGACTGATTACCGAGGAATCCGATCAGCATCAGTACCGGTTCCAACGAATTGTCGATCCTGACAGTGGAGAATTTCTCACGGAAATCGAACACGAGGTGCGCAGCCTTCACCACCCCATGTTCAAGCGCAATCTGGTGAACCGAAATCCAGCGCAATCTTTTTTCAATTACCGGGGTGGGCGCGACGCTTTCGTCCCAGAGTAGTTCGTGGCGTTGCAAGAAGAACCCTATTACCTGCCGCTGGGCGATGAAGTCGCGGCATTCGAGGCTGCGTACCAGAGTCGCCTTCCGGTATTGCTGAAGGGCCCGACCGGGTGCGGCAAAACCCGGTTTGTCGAACACATGACATGGCGACTCTATAGCCAAACCGAATCGGATCGTCACGGGCTAAAAGAACCTTTGATCACGGTGTCTTGTCACGAAGACCTCACCGCCACGGACCTAGTGGGTCGCTATCTCCTGAAGGGTGACGAAACCGTCTGGCAAGACGGACCTCTCACACAAGCGGTACGAACCGGAGCGCTCTGTTACCTCGATGAGATCGTTGAAGCACGGAAAGATACGACCGTGTTGATTCACTCATTAACAGACCATCGCCGCGTACTTCCCATCGATAAGACTTCAGAAATTGTCTCCGCGCATGCGGATTTTCTCCTAATCATTTCATACAACCCTGGTTATCAAAGCGTCCTAAAAGACCTCAAACCAAGCACACGGCAACGATTCGTCAGTCTGACGTTTGACTACCCAACGGAAGACAGAGAAGCAGAAATCATCGCGCACGAGAGTGGCATCGACGCCGAAATTGCCAAACGCTTGGCTACCATCGGCGTCAAGGTACGTAATCTTCGCGAACATGGTTTCGAGGAAGGCGTTAGTACTCGACTATTGATTTACGCTGGGGAACTTATCAAACGAGGTATCGAACCACGACGCGCGTCCGAAATCGCCATTGTCCATGCAGTGTCGGACGATGTTGCTGTGCAACAAGCCGTCTCGGACATCGTTGACGTCATTTGGCCGTGACGACGCTCGTCGAGGTTGAGCGTCCACTGTCGCTTTTTGCCGAAGGTATTGCCGGGCGTTACTTCCATATCCGCGATCTTTCTGAGCGCAACGATAAGGAAGCCCATGTTTCGGACGCAAGCCACGATGCGTATAGCGTCTATCTGCCCACCACCATCGACTACTTTTCAATCCATGCAGATAACGCCGCAACCTATCGTTGGCTGATACTGCAACAGCTCGGTTTCCGCGAATTTGGTACCTACCACTTCGACATCCAACAAGCTCGGCGCGAATGTGACGAATTACGCGAACACGAGTCTCCGGAGCAACATCGAGAATCGGACCTGGAGATGCTGTTTCGGCATTTCGAATATTCCGTCCTCGCTCGCAAGTTATTCGGCATGATCGAGGCCGCGCGCATCGAACAAGCCGTGCTACGGCATTATCCCGGAGCGATACGCCACCGAAAACGTCTACAGAAAAAATTCGACGACGACTACAACGATAAGTCCCTTGAAGACGGTATTAACGGAGCCATGGAAGGGCTCCGGGGATTTTTGAATGGTGTCGCTTACGCCCAAACAATTCTCGCCGACTTCGTTGCCCCAATTCGAGAACCGCTGGCAACGGTATATACCAGCGTTCAGGCAACCATCCACTGCTACCGGGCGTTGGCTCACCTCGTCGAAACCGCCACGGATCATGTCGACGATTTAACCGGTACGGACGATGGTCCGCCGATGGAATGGCTTCAGCGACAGGTTCGACTCGAAGATTGGCAAGACGACCTCGACTCGATGAATGCTCAATTAGCCGCATTCGAGCTAGCGGAAGAGTCGGCAGACAAGGAAGTCGTCATGGGAGAAACGGACGGCGACGGGGCCATCCGCGAAGCCAGCACCGACATGGTCCGAGAACGTGACCAGGTGCAACGTCGAATCGATATGGAACGTTCCGCCATTCGCCATGCGCTTGGGGACGAACACGACAATGTCCGTAGTTACCTTTACGACGAGTGGGATTACCTCAACTCGCAATATCTTCGCGGTTGGTGTCGCGTCTACGAAGAAAAACTAATAGATGATCAAACCGGTGACGGCGTCACGTTGCTGCATAAACTCCGACCTCTGGCCCAAGGCGTCCGCAAGCGCTTCGAACAAATCCGCCCGTCCGGATACCAACGCGTCAACAAAGTCACCGACGGTGACGAACTTTACCTTAGTGCTGTCGTTGATGTTCGAGCCGATCTTCGCGTCGGCAGTTCGCCCGACGAACGGGTCTACAGTCGACGCGAACGCCAGAAACGCGATGTGGCTGCAGCGTTTCTGGTCGACTTATCTGCATCCACTGACGATCCCATCGATCAAGCTCCAATCGCTACATCGACAACGGATCACTCCGATGCACCGTCCGAGGTCAATCTCCGCGACCCCTACCCAGAAGACGACGACGAATTTGACTTCGATCTAGAGAGTCGACGTGAAGCGGAAGAGGCAAAACGCCGAATTATCGATATTCAGCGCGAGGCCGTAATTCTGATGGCGGGTGCTATGGAGGGACTCGGCGACCAGTACGGGGTATACGGGTTCTCCGGTTACGGTCACGACTGCGTCGAATTTTACATAGCGAAAGAATTAAGGCAGGCGTTAGATACAAGGGCACTCGACGCTATCGCGGCCATGACACCGAAACGCTCCACACGCATGGGTCCCGCCATACGGCACGCTGCGACGAAGTTGGAAGCCAGCGGCGCGACCTTGAAGGTCTTGATGATCATCAGCGATGGGTTCCCCCAGGATTGTGACTATGGGCCCGATCGAGGGAACCACGAGTACGGTGTCCAGGACACCGCCAAGGCCCTTCGAGAAACCGAACAACGCGGGATCAAATCGTTCTGTATCACCGTAGATCGGTCCGGACATGACTACTTAAGACGTATGTGCCCAGAAGAGCACTACATGGTGATCGAAGAGACAGAAGAACTCCCCACCGCCCTTCAGAAGGCCTATCGGCGTCTGACACACTTATAAAAACGGGAGCCAAAGCTCCCGTTCTTTCACTCGAGTTCGCGACCGAGCTTAGTCATCGCCCATGATCCCGAAAATGGACAGCAGATTCATGAACAAAATATAGATCGAAACGAACAGATTGTTCGCCGCAATAATGTAGTTTGTCTCGCCACCCAGAACAATCCTGCTCGTCTGATAGAGGATCAGGGCACACGCAACAAAAACCATCAGTCCCGAAATAAGCAAAGAAAACGCCGATAGATCAAAAAAGATCGACGCCACGATAATGCCCAAGATGACAAAGAATGCGACCGTCAAGAATTGCCCAAGCCAGCTAAAATTCGTCCGCGTAAACACCGTGTAAATTGACAGCCCCACGAAAGCTACCGCCGTTATCCCCAAGGACTGCAACACGACGCCAGGATTCACTTGCAGGTAGACGTTGAGAATCGGTGCAATGGCAAAACCGATAAACCCGGTAAAAACGAACGTCAGTACAATGCCCCAGCTACTGTTCGCGGTTTTGTTAACCGCCCAGGACAACCCAAAAAAACCGATTAAGTAGGGCCAGAATCCCATGAAAGGCAACCCCATCGCGATGCCGACAAATGCCGTGGTTGCGGCAAATCCAATCGCCATCGCCAGCAACAAGTAGGTGCTACGAAGCACTTTATTAACTTCAATCGCCCGTCCAGCATCAACAATAGGGCTCAGCGGCTCTGCCATTTCGTCACCTCAACAAACGTAATCCATTCCGATGCGTATATTGTGCTCTAACAGCGTCATTTCAAGCAATCTTCGCTCATCTTGCTTCGAGCGAATTTCTCGGCAACCATCTCCCCTGGATTGACTTCAACAGGGCTTCTCGCCAGAATTCCCGCCCGCCGTGGGTCCAGGGGCTACGTAGCTCAGTCGGTTAGAGCACAGCATTCATAATGCTGGGGTCGGTGGTTCAAGTCCACCCGTAGCTACCAATCCCAGTATGGCGTTGAGACCGGTTCCGTCTCCTTATTTCCAACGCGAAAAAGCAGGCGTCCGGCGGTTCTCCCGTCTGAGACGTTGAATTTACCCAACCGGTAACCATCGTGTGGTCGCTTCAAAAACTACAGTTTGAGAGGAGACTTTCGATGCCCTGAAGTGAAATCACCATGCCTTGATGGACTCCGTCAGCAAATGTTTCCGGATCAATTTCTGTCTTCCATTCTAGTTGACAGTGGTCTTCATCAACCTCTCGAACATGCATGGTTGCGAGGTGATGATCGACTGGGGCAGGAGTTTCTATTGCGGAATATTGCAGCGTCATCGTTTCGTTATCCAACAAAAGTATCCTTTCAACAATCCTTCCCATGCCCGCCATTTCGAAGAATCGACAATCCCTATCTAGAGTAATTTTCTCGACACTTGGTACCCAGTCACATCTGGCAACGTCAGATAAAATGCTCCAAAGCACATCGGCTGAGCAATTAAATATTCTTTCTTCTTCTAGTCTTTTCATTAAGGGCAACCCGGTGACTGGCGATGGATTAGCATTTCTTTGATGTAGCCCGGCTAGGCTTTCCCATTACGACGCTACGAGTTCGGCACTTGCTCGCAGTTCCATCAAGTAGCAGTGTCGACCGTTGGAAAAGCGAGTGTGAATAGGCCCGTTACTGGAACCGGACGTTGGTACGGACACATTGCCAATTACTTGATTACACCGTCTGTTCAAAGCGTTTTTCGGAGAGGGTGGTACCAGATAGGCGAGGTCCACGCGCGTTCCTGAATCGTGCGCGGCAAATTCTTGTCGTCACAAGCGGCAGGCCGTTCATTTCGCGCCATTTCCAAGCATTGTCGAGCGTGCCAGCGGCAGCTCGGTTGCTCCAACACCCGCGCGTAGTAGACAGCAGGGGTCTCTGGATCAAATTCGGGATCACGCCAAACGGCACAAAGCATACTGGCACCCTGACGCGTCGCTTGGCATTGATCGTCAACCGCGGCCGGTTCATCCTCTGCAACGTTCACAATGGTCTGCCTGAACGCGCCTGACGGATCCACCTCTCCTTTAATAATCTGTATGCGTTGCAATCCGGTACCCGCGAACGTCTCGGTACCTCCATCTCGAAGAGCGGTCGCAAAGAAAGTTGGCCCACCCTTATCTGCGGAAGAGCTCGACAACTCACCTCCCATGGGCACGCCCGTTAGATAGGCAGTCGAAACCGCTGCGTGATCGTCGCAAAGATCACTAGCCAGGTCCCAGCCTGCAAACAAACGCGGTTTGATGCGCACACCACTCGTTGCAAACGTCTCGCGTCGTTTCATGGCGTCGAACAGGGCATCACGTGCGTTTTCCTCCGCCCAAACGCCGATCAACCCCCCAGGATTACGCATCCAGTGGGGCGCGTATGCATCGAGCGTCATTCGTTCTTCTAGCGTATCGTCCTGATCGGCGTTGTGACCCAAATAATCGTATTCCTCGGTAGCGCCCGGAGTACCGTTATGGGTGTCGGTGCTGCCGATCAGCCCAAGCCGAAGCGGATTTACCCCTAGCCTGGCATATTCACGTAATCCTTCGATCAGCCCATAACGCGCGAAGTCGAGACGCGACTGACAGCCGACCCCCCCCAGAGCGCCACTACCAATGCCGTCCTTGCAATCTTCCGGGCGCGCTCCTTCCGCGGTGTAACGCACTTTCTCGAAGTTGCAGTATTCGTCTTCAGTGCCGATCACGTTGAACATACGAGCCCGGCACTCAGATTCCCCCTTCGCCTGCATCATCTCGACCAAAGGCTCCATTCGTGCTTGCAACGCGGCGCGTTCGCGCTGTTCTTCTATCGACCGATCGGCGTAGGTCACCGTGAACAAACGCCCTGACGATAAATTCGGATTGTGGGGAATGGTGATGGCTTCACAGCCTGTATCGGTATCGTTGCACCTCCTTTCCAGTTTGCGCCACAACCCCTCGGCGTCTGCTTCTTCCGCCCACGAAATCGGCAGTTCGGGTACCACTTCGTTGCGCAAGATCACGTTGCGATGCACCTTGGAAGCACCCGGCATCGCGCTGAACTCCCAGGCATTAAACGTGGTGAAACTGCAAGGCGCATTGTGGGCCGCGGCCGCCTCCTGGGTGCGCCGCCAAACGGAACCCGCATAATGACGACACAGCGCGCTGTCCGCCCCGCAGATGCCGTCCGTCTGCCTTTGCCCGCCCATTACGAACTTGCTCAGCAGAACGCCGCCCTCATCTTCCGGCATAAGCACCTCGCCACGAAACTTGCGACAATCCATCGCGTCATACGCCGCAGACTCGGTATTCCGGCAGGCCTCGACCTCACCAATCCACTCGGCGTGATCGGTCACGGCAGCGAAGTCCAACATGCGATCGATTGTCCCAAAGCGAGTTGGTTTACCCGACGCGTCAAGCGGAGTCAGACCGATAGGCTCCCCTTTAGCAAATCGATAGGCATCGTCGGGCGTCTGGAATCCGCCCCGGTTGTACGCGTCCAGCGAAAAGCTTGTGTGTACATGCAAATCACCGAAGAACGCCGCACGCTCTTCAGTAAAACCGACGCAGCGTTCGCTCCGTCGCTCAGCGCTGCCGGATGCCGGGCCACCCGGTGGCTGCCATTCCTTGTGTTCCCTCGAAAAAGCCTCCGCCTGAGCCTCTAGATCCTTCGCTAACTGAGCGGGATCTTGGGAATCCGAACAACTTGCAGCAGCAAAAGAGATTACGAAAATCAGAAAGAGGTCAATGAACCATGTAGTCCGGCCACGATTATTCATCGCTATCGCCCTCCTTCGTAGCGCATTCGTCCACCTTAAATTTCGTGCGTCTTTCAGCGCACGAAGTCTTCATCTTGAGTACCTTTCCCTAATTACGACCAGCGGACGGCGAGCAATGACGCCCCCACAGTTCATCCCTCGAGTTCGCCAGGCGAAACGACTATGCATTTTTCGACTTTCCCGCGTCTAAAGTACGTACCCGCGTTCATTGTGCTCGGAAAGGTCTAGCCCAAGAACCTCGTTGTCACTCGTGACTCGATTGGTCCCGACGAGCCGTCCGACCAGAAGAAGAATCGCCCAGGTAGCCACAGCCGTGTACGCAATGACGGCAATCGCTCCCGTGAACTGAGTCAACAGCTGGCCGCCTATCGAAACAGTCTCTTGACCGGAAAAAATGCCAAGCGTGTTACTAGCGAATATCGCCGTCAGCATGATGCCGAGAAATCCACCCACTCCGTGGACCGGAAAAACGTCGAGAGAGTCATCGATCTTTAACTTTTGTTTCATGATGTTGGTGGCATAAAAACAGACCACGCCAGCGGCAATACCAATCACCAACGCGCCAGCAGGTCCCACAAAGCCGGACGCCGGGGTGATCGTCCCTAGACCAGCGACCATGCCGGTCACTGCGCCGAGAGCACTCGGTTTCCCGTACTTGATCCACTCGACAGACATCCAAGTGAACGCTCCGGCCGCTGCCGAAATATGGGTCACGGCGATCGCCATGGCAGCGTTACCGCCGGCGGTCAACGCGCTCCCACCGTTGAATCCGAACCAACCGACCCACAGCATACCTGCCCCTGCCATGGTTAATGTCATGTTGTGCGGTGGCATGGGTTGCGTCGGAAAGCCTTGCCGCGCTTTGAGCACCAACGCTGTCACAACGGCCGCCGTACCCGCCGTAATGTGCACGACGCTACCCCCGGCGAAGTCGAGAAATCCACGTTCGAACAGCCAGCCGGTTTCAGCCCAAACCCAATGTGTGATCGGCGCGTACACAATAATTGACCAAAGCGCTGTAAATAGCAGGACCGAAACAAAGCGCATCCGTTCCGCAAAACCACCCACAATCAGTGCAGGGGTAATGATCGCGAAAGTCAGTTGGAAGATCGCGAAGCTCGACTCGGGAATCGTACCCCAAACCGCTTCTTCACCGACGCCAGCGAAAAGGCCTTTGGAGAGTCCACCGATGAAAGAATTACCAACATCAAAAGCAAGACTGTAGCCAATCAAGAGCCAAAGAATCGTCACGACACAGGTAATGGAGAAACATTGCATTAGTACGCTAAGGACGTTGCGCGAGCGAACCAAACCGCCATAAAAGAGTGAAAGTCCAGGAATGGTCATGAACAGTACGAGGGCGGTTGACGTCAAGATCCAGGCGGTATCACCGGCATTGAGTTCATCGGCGCTCGCACAAGTCACGCCAACAAGCGCTGCTATCGTCGAAATGCGTTTCGCCCATCGAATCCATTCACTCGCCTCAACATTCATCCGCAACCTCCATTCTCGGTTCTGATAAAGCCCTTCGTCCGTTTCCGTACCCGACCGGTTCAAACGGCATCAACGCCGGTTTCGCCCGTGCGTATGCGAACGACTTCTTCTAGGTCGAATACAAACATTTTCCCATCCCCAACTTTTCCCGTATTAGCCGTTCGACTGATCGCCTCAAGACACTGCTCCTTCAAATCATCGCCAACGGCAACTTCTATTTTCATTTTGGGCAGGAAATCCACGACATATTCCGCCCCGCGATACAGTTCTGTGTGCCCTTTCTGACGACCAAAGCCCTTGACTTCGGTGACCGTCATTCCAGTCACGCCGATTTCCGACAGTGCCTCGCGCACTTCATCGAGTTTGAATGGTTTGATGATCGCGGAAATAAATTTCATCGATTCAATTCTCCTTTGTGGTGCATAGAGTCGAAGGCCAAAACAATCTCCCCTCGCCACGTTCTGCCCGAAGCATCTTGAACATATTAGCCATCGGCATCAACGGCTCCCTCGATTAGACCCTGTTGTGAATACCCAAATCGCCGACCTGCGAGTTCACTCTGCATTATCTGTGAGCACTCCCTCGTCGACGACGAACCCTACGACTTCGTCAAGTCCCTGCCCCGTTAAAAGATTGGTGAAAACGAAAGGGGCGGCGCCACGCATCTTTCGCGCATCGTGCTCCATCACATCAAGCGACGCGCCCACATGTGGCGCTAGATCGGTCTTATTAATGATCAGCAAGTCTGAACGCGTAATCGCTGGCCCACCCTTTCTCGGTACCTTTTCGCCCGCCGCCACGTCAATGACATAAATCGTCATGTCAACAAGCTCGGGGCTGAATGTCGCACTTAGGTTGTCCCCACCACTTTCCAGAATCACAATGTCGAGCTCGGGAAACTGTGTCGTAAGATTTTCGATAGCGACCATGTTCATCGACGCATCTTCACGAATGGCGGTGTGTGGACAGCCTCCCGTTTCCACACCAACGATCCGATCTTCTGAAAGCGCTTGAGACCGGACTAATATCTGAGCATCTTCCTGAGTGTAGATGTCGTTGGTGACGACGGCTATTTCATAGTCTCCACGCATCCGTTTACACAACGCTTCCACTAGCGTGGTTTTCCCCGCACCCACGGGGCCACCAATCCCAACTCTCAACGCCGGTTTCATGGCCATTTCTTCACGATCGAAACACCCGCGAATACTGTGTTTCATGCCACATGCTGGCAAGCGTTAAACCCGGTGCGCTGTTGCCAATGTCGTCGTCTGAGCACGCAAGAGCGCGCTCCACAGCGATTGGGATCTGTTCAATAAGATCCCGCAACACGCGCTGACCCTCCGTGTGCCCAAGAGGAATCAATTTTGTGGCACTTAGCACCTGATTCTCACACCATGCCCATGCGTATCCACTCAATGCGTCCATTCCAGAAACGCCGGCATTGGCAGCGAATATCGAAAACGCGACCACGTACCCAGGCCGCCAACTGGGAATGGGTTGATCGAACTCTTTAGCCAATCGCATCAATGCCCGCCCCATGGCTTCTTCCTCGTCGCGCATCTCGCTCGTCTCTCGGTAGGACCGACAAACATCATCCCAAGATCGAAGGCCCGCCGAATCCCTGGAGTTCCAACACCCATGCGCTCGATAGATGATCGGCAAATCGATGTAAGCGATGGAGTGGTGAAGCAGCTCCGATATCCATTTCGCTGCGTCAGTCCGATCACGAATCCACTTGCGTTGAACCGCCTGCTCGAGACCCTGGGAATAGTGGTAGGCCCCAATTGGGAGCGCCGGGCTAATCAGCTGCCAGAGCTTGGCCTGGTTATGCGGAGGCATGAGAGTGTGAGTGAGAATTGTACGCGCCCGTTTCTGGCTCGAAGGGTGCCCGCTCCTCTTTCGGCTCTAATCCTAGTTCTCGCAACATGCTGTCCAACACATGATCTTGCAGATAGCGGACCCATCCCAAACCTATCTGTACCGAAACGTGGCGATTACCCAAGTGATAGGCGGCTCTCGCCAAGGCTTGAGCGTCGTGACTCGCGACCGTCGACACCCTCTCACACGCGGCGACAACGTGGACAATACTCCCCGCTTCAGAAACTAAACGGTCACCTCCACGCATCACCGTTCCTCTAGGTAAGTTGATCGTTATCTCGCGGCCCGACTGAGTGTCCACCCGCTGGCGCGTCTTCTGTCGGCGTTGAAATGAGAGCACGATCCTTCCAAAAGACCCCGAATCAGCGGTTCGATCTGTTCGGACACAACTCGTGTATATCTCCAAGGTCTCCACGACTCCCTTTAAAAGAGAAAGAATCTTTGCGCCAACGGTAGTTCGGTTGCCGGTTCACATGTCAGTCGTTCGCCGTCGGCTCGGACCTCGTACGTCTCGGGGTCGACTTCGATTTCCGGAGTCCAGTCATTTAACACCATGTCGGCCTTGCCGATATCACGGGTTCCTTTAACCGGCACAACTTCCTTCGCCAGCCCAAGACGTTCCGCTACCCCAGCTTCGCTTCCAGCACGCGAGACAAAAGAGACCGACGTCGCCGCTAGTGCGCCGCCAAAGGCCCCAAACATGGGTCGATAGTGGACGGGTTGTGGGGTTGGAATGGACGCGTTTGGATCTCCCATAGGAGCCGCAACGATCATGCCGCCTTTTATGATCAAAGCCGGTTTCGCACCAAAAAAACGAGGTTCCCATAACACCAGGTCGGCAAATTTTCCTGCCTCAACCGAACCGATGTGTTCAGCAATCCCGTGAGCAATGGCGGGATTGATGGTGTATTTCGCGATGTACCGCTTAACCCGAAAGTTGTCATGTCGGGCATTGTCCT
>ENA-UPTF01001234-UPTF01001234.1-marine-metagenome-genome-assembly--contig:-NODE-1234-length-16453-cov-5.913471_pt1 | contig 16453 bp, 15 predicted proteins | sample MGYA00238166_ERZ767019 | MGnify/ENA primary metagenome ERZ767019 (study PRJEB28930, sample SAMN06266391) | marine metagenome | isolation source: Sea water from 250 m depth | place: Atlantic Ocean...
AACACCAGGGCCTTTATCTGCGATGAGTCCGATGGCATGTCAGGAGTCTCCTTGAATTATTGGTTTCCAATTCTAAGTAGTATCCGAGTTAGTTCTTCGGCGTGTGTCACCATCGTGTCGTGGCCAGACGCTACTGGGTAAACGCCCCAACCGGCTTCCTTAGCACGTTTAAGCACTGAGTCGAACCCAGACTCACCACCTCCAACAAAACTCTTTGGAATTTTTTCAGAGTCTGGGTTGCCAATTCGTATCGGGCTTGCCATTGCTGCAGCAGGTTGAGGGGTAACGTTATCGACTACCCAAGCCAAGTCGACAGGATCAGTTATACCCCAACGTCTACTAACCTCCTCAGTTGACACGGGTGCAGGTAAGAACCCATTACCATTATCTATCTGGTCACGCACCCACTCAGCAAACTCCTTCCCACGCACTGGAATCAGCTGGTCGGACATAGACTCACCGTCCGACGGTATCACGCCATTGACGTAGACCATGTGAGAAATACGCTCCGGGCACTCTTCGGCAACACCAGTGATAACCATCCCGGCATAGGCATGCCCCACCAGAACCACATCGTGCAAACCTTCATAATGAATCAGTTGGACAACATCTCGAATGTGCACGTCCAGCGTTATATCCGCCGGGTTGATACGATCGTTTAAATGGGCTCGTTCGCCCAATCCGGTGAGGGTGGGTACAAACACCTCCCCCCCGGAGGCGCGAAGTAAAGGGCTGGTCTTGTTCCAACACCAGCCCCCATGCCACGCACCGTGAACCAGAACGTAGGTCGTCATTTTAGGCCTCCATGGCCTGCCCGTAACCAGATTCCTCGTGCGTTCAGTTGAGCTTGTCTACTTCTCGTTGAACCTCGTCGTAATCTGGTTCCTTCCCTGGATTTTCTCCTACCCATTTGAACCTGATCACCCCGTCTTTATCGATTACAAACACCGCCCGCTCTGAAGCGGTATATCCTTCCATACCGGAAAAGTTTGGCAACGAAACACCATAGGCCGCGCCCACCTCGCGTTTATAGTCACTGAGCAGTGGGAAAGTGAGATTGTTAGCATCGGAAAATGCCTTTTGTGAGAAGATGGCATCAACGCTAATTCCGTAAACCTGAGCGTTCATCGAATTGAACGAGTCTGACCTGTCGCGGAATGTGCACATCTCTGTGGTACATACGCCTGTGAAGGCACCTGGAAAAAACGCTAACACCACGTTCTTGCCCTTAGAGTCACTGAGTTTAGTGGGGTTTTTGTCATTATCGAATAATTCGAAATCTGGAGCTTGTTGTCCTACTTCCGCAGCCATAGTCGGTCCTCCTGAGGAATTAAATGTTTCACCATTTCCGTCTCACTACCTACACTCTCTAAGAAATCTTACAGAGATAAGTGGTTCGGACCCGGTCCTCGGGTCGTGGCTATATTAACACAGGCCAGCCGGCCAGGCTCAAACTGTGCCTATGGTACAATCCTCGGGCCTTTCGATTTCGGTTGGATAGTTGAGCATGGAGACAATGTCAGGAATGTTTTTTGATTCACGAAGGTCTAATGTTTTGGCCTCCAAAGGGATGGTCGCTACAAGCCAGCCCCTGGCAGCCACAACTGGTCTACGTATATTGATGGAAGGTGGTAATGCTGTTGATGCAGCGATCGCAACCGCAGCAGCGTTGAACGTGGTTGAGCCCATGTCTACCGGCGTTGGCGGCGACATGTTCGCTCTGGTGTGGGACAACAAAGCCAAAACCGTTCGCGCCCTAAACGGGAGTGGCCGGGCTCCAGCTGCTGCAAACGTCGACGAACTGACTGGCAAAGGGCACCGGGCTATGCCAGATATCGGCGTCTATTCAGTGGCTACCCCTGGCACTGTTCACGGTTGGGAAACGCTTTTAAATGACTGCGGGACTATGCCGCTAAGTGAAGTATTGAATCCAGCGATAGGTTACGCTGAAAACGGCTTCCCTGTCTCCGACATAATCTCAGTTCAATGGCAACAGCAATTAGGGAAACTGTCCGCCTTTCCCTCCGGTACAGAAATGCTCCCTAATGGTGGTGCGCCGTCCCAGGGAGATTTCGTAAAACTTCCCACCTTAGCCGCCACGTTAAGAGCAATCGCAGAGGGCGGCGCTAACGCATTCTATACTGGTCCCATCGCCGAAAGAACGTGTGCATTTGTGCAGGAACACGGTGGCTGGCTAGCAGTTGATGACATGGCGACCCACACCTCCGACTGGGACGAACCGATCTCCACTGATTACCGAGGAGTGACCTGTTGGGAGTGTCCGCCAAACGGACAAGGCATAGCAGCACTAGGAGCTCTGAACATAGCTGAGGGTTTCGACATAAAAGGCATGGGCGCCCAGTCCCCCGACGCGTATCACCACCTAATCGAAGCGATGCGATTGGGATTCGCCGACGCATTCCAATACGTAGCTGACCCCCGAAAAGCAAACGTTCCAATTAATGAACTGACTTCCAAGGAGTTCGCTTCCACACGACGGGCATTAATTGACTCAAAAAAAGCCATGTCAACTGCGCCTTACGGAAAAGTCTTGAAAGGATCCGACACCGTCTATATAAGCGTGGTAGACGAACATGGTAACGCCTGCTCTTTCATCAATTCTGTGTTCTCAAATTTCGGGTCTGGTATGGTTGTCCCTGGAACAGGTATTGTCTTACACAACCGGGCATCATTATTTTCACTTGACCCGAATCATGCCAATGCTCTGGCGCCACACAAGCGGCCCTACAACACCATAATCCCTGGAATGGCCACCATCGACAATGAACTTTACCTGTCATACGGCATGATGGGCGCGTTTATGCAGCCCCAAGGACATCTACAGCTGATCAGCAATATGGTTGACCACAGCATGGATCCCCAGCAGGCTATCAATGCTTTGAGGTTCATGGTAGGCAACAACACTGTCCTTCTCGAAGAAGGTCTGAACCCAGCGGTTGCGAAAGACCTCCGCTCCCGCGGCCATAACGTCGGCCAAATTACCGGATACGACCGAGTATCCATAGGCGGCGCGCAAATGATTCAACGCAACCCCGACAATGGGGTTTTAACTGGAGCCTCAGAACCCAGGAAGGACGGCTGCGCTGTCGGATATTAACCACACCACGCATCTTAAGCTCATTCAACGATCCGAATTAAGGAGAGCGGCGAGGAGTAAATAATGACCCAACCAAAGCCTGACCCGGGCTTTTATCAGAAATACTTCAGAGACATTGACGTCGTCCACGGATTACAGACCAAGCCCGATGACCAGGATTGGCTGTTGTCCACCCCGCCGGACGACATTAAGCAATCTGACGTTGTTCTGTACCTGGGCTGTAACGTGCTCCGTACCACTCACATGATTCGAACTGTAACAGACATCTTCAAGCTGATGGGCGTCAACTACGCTGCTGTTGGTGGCAAGACCTACTGCTGCGGCATTCAGCACTTCCAACGTGGAGATGAAGAATCTGGACGATCTGTAGCAGCTACCACCGCTGCCAACTTCCAGAAGTTCAACCCCGAGCAAGTGGTCATGTGGTGCCCGTCCTGTATCTACTTCTATGACGACATCATGGACATGCGTGGCAAGAGTTTCGATTTCAACCACGTTGCCGAATTCCTGGTAGACAACATTGGGAAGCTAGACTTCAAACCTCAACCTGAGACCACTGTTGCTCTGCACTACCATACTGGCAGGGAACAAGGTGACGCAGAAGCTAAGTGTGCTAAAACTCTGTTATCAAGTTTACCCGGGGTAAACTTGATCGACGTCGGCACTGACGTTAGATTCGGACGTCACTGTACTCCCGCTGTACGGGAGAAGATGGGGCCCGAAGAATGGGAAAACATGGCCACCGGATTCGTGGAAAAGGCTGTTATCCAAAAAGCTGACACTTTCGCTACGCTCTACCACGGTTGCCAACGACACATGTGCCGTTATGAGGCAGATTACCCAGTGAAGGTAGAGCACTACTTGACCCTCGTCGGCCGAGCTTTGGGAATCGAGCACGAAGACCTACATAAAAAGCACGTTCTATCAGGTGACGTAGACGCAATAATGGAAGAAACCAGCCCTTGCGCTGCTGCAAACAACATATCCCCAGAAGAAGCCCGGGCATCCATCGAAAAGAACTACGCTCGGACCTAGTAAATCTAACTAGGCCGACCCAGGCGAAACAAAGACTGAACTTTTCTGAAGAAATGTTTCCGCTTTAAGCCCTGAATCGCCTGGGTGATGGGTATTCCTTTCGGGCAGACCGCCGTGCACTCAAAGATAGTATGGCAACTCCAAATGCCACTCCTGCCATCCACAGCCTTCATTCTCTCGGTTCCTGCTTCATCCCGGCTGTCAGATACCAACGCAAATGCCCGGTTGAAAGCTGCTGGCCCCAAGAACTCTCGGTCTTCCCCTGCCATTGAACAAGCTGAGTAGCAAAGGCCGCAATAGATGCATTCGCGGTGTGGGTTTATAGTCAGGCGTTCCGAAGAATCTGGCTTTATTGCAACCGGCGCCGCATCAAGGTCTGCAGGCTGGAAACTCGGAATTACGTCCGTTAGACGGCGGTAAAAATTTCCCGGGTCTGTGACTAGGTCGCGAACCACCGGGAGATGACGTAGCGGCTCGACATTTATGACAAGACCGCTATACTTGATTTCAGTACTCACCAGAGTCCTGCACGCTAAGCCCTCTCTACCATTGATCCTGACACCACAAGTCCCACACATTCCCACCCGGCAGGCGCAGCGAAACGCTAGAGTTGAGTCAAGGTTACCTCGTGCCCACAACATGGCGTCCAACACACTCATGCTCTCTGCAACCATCGGCACGGAGTACACGGCCTGAGTGGAATCGCTATCTTGACCTCTTGTGGATCGTTTAACTTTCAGTGTGAAGTGGTCCATATCTCTCGCGCCCCCTTTTTCAGGCAAGGATGAAATGCAACAGAACCCAAGAACCATATGCGAATGTGACGATTCCTAACAAAATAAGACCGAGGGTCACACTCCTACTTTGGCTTGCTGCTGGACCCCACTCTAAAATAACCGACCTGAGCCCACCCAAAGCATGATAAAGAACCAACGCCAATAAAGCGAAGTCAACCACTATAAACGCAGTCTGGGCAAGGCGCAGCTTTACTACCTCATACAGGACCAACTCCTCGCGACGTCCATCTAGGACTTCCTGCAATCCCGAGAAATGGCCCATCCACATATGAACACCAACCAAAAAGATCAGCGCAAATCCACTTACTCGCTGCAGGAACCAAGGCCAGAATCCTCCATTACCCAAGCCCTGTGTTGAATTTAGGTTAGGCATAAACCTATCTCGTTATAAGCGGGAAACTGAAATAAGTAACAAAAGCCATCGTGGTAGCAGTTACAACCAAGCAAGCCCAGAATAGTTCCGCTTGACGTGTGACTCCCACCCCTAAATCAATCAGAATCACGCGTAATCCGTTCAACCCGTGATACAGGACAGCCGCTGCCAGAAAGAGATCTAGCACTACAAACACAGGAAGTTGAAGGACCGTTAAAACATCGTCAAAAGTCTCCGCGCCCGCCAGGGCTGTGGAAATGACCATAATATGAACAAACAGGTAGAAGACCAGTCCTAATCCGGTGATCCGTTGCAACATCCAAGCCCACCATCCGGCCCGGGATCCAGAGGCGCGGTCGCGGGAAAGGCCGCTGCAAACTAGGAACGTCCTTAATGGGGACCTCACGTTTATTCTTAAAAGAGCTCTATTTCTGGTCTTTGCTCTTCGCCGATACGACGAAATACGGGGGCTTTGAGGCCTTCGTATAATGGAGTTAACTGATTGTTTATCTCGTCATTCACTTGAGCAAAAAAGCTGTTACCTTTAGCGTCGCCTTCAACCAACAGTGGTCCCAAGTCGTCTAGATCCAGTACCCACAAGGCCTCGGACAATCCCAATTCTTCAACCCAGTGAACGCCAATTACTTCCTTGATGGCCCGCCCATAGATTGCGCCCAGGCCGTAACCTACAGTTGTTAGGCACACCGCGCCATGCTTCATGAAAGTCTCTTGGTAGACCTCTTCTGACATCCCTGCTTTGCCGACCACGCACTTAACTCCGTATTCTTCCAGAAGCTGAGGCATATATTTGGCGTAACGGAAACCGGCTGTAGCCTGCAAAGACGCCACTTCAAATTTACCAGGCGCGACTTCTACTCCAGCAGGAGACGATTGGAAACTTACGTTAGTCAACCCTGCTATATCCACAGGTGGAGGATTACCATCTACCAACATATGTTGGTAGACCCCATCTCTAGCCGTATACGCCGGTCCGGTCAAATAGACCAGATCGCCAGCGGTTAACTGGGCAATATCTTCATCGCGTAATGGTGCCTGCAGATGCCATTGTCGAGGGGCGTTCTCTTCCATACCCTATTCGATCCCTTCTCGCCGATAGTATTCGGTGAACCACTGCGGATCCTCTCGGAACTCCACTCTGCCGTCGCCATATATGCGCCCTACAGCACGTCTATAGGCCGTGCAAAACTGGGATATCGCTACCGGCACTCCGCCAGTGTGAGTATATGCAATCTCAATGTTTACGTCTAAGGCCGTTGTGTCGCCGCCGACACCCATGACCCCAAAACCTGTCTTGTTGGCTAATTCGCGTAGCTCGCTCTCCAGCGAGGCCACGTCAGGGTCAGGATGGCTGTCGCCAATCACTCGAAGGCACGCTGCCTCCTTAGATAAGGTGACGGCCTGGTCTTTCGCCCCACCGATTCCCACTCCTACGACTACAGGGGGGCAAGATAGTCCACGACGCGCAAATTCCGCCATATTATCCAATAAGAACCGCTTAATCCCATCAGTACCGTCAGCCGGAAACAACATCCGATAATCGGTACCAAACAGACCACCCTTGTGAACAGCTATGATGTCTATCCAGTCTCCATCTGGTTCGAACGAATAATCAACGCTAGGGGAGAGCACACCGACGTTATTCCCATTGTTCTTTCTCGTGAGAGGGTGAACCCGGTTCGCCCGCAACTGAACATCTTGTGTAATGTCTGATACAGCCTGTCGGAAAGACCGCTCCATCGCAACGAATCCTCCCTCTATGACGGCATTGTTACCCACTTTTACATAGTAGCGAGGCAAACCGGTATCGCCGCACATGGGCCGTGATTCAGCGATGGCCAACTTAGAATTTTCTAGAAGTTGGCCCAGTATAAAGTGGGCCAGAGGTTTGGTCTCTCTTTGGAAAGCCTCGCCGAAAGCGGTCAAACTGTCTTGCGGTAAGACTATGGCAGCTCTTTTATTAGCCTCATAAGCCACCTGATAGACCAATTCCTGAGTGATGGCACCAGTAACTGAAGTCATATTTCTAATCCCAAGCAAAGGTTCACTTGTTAGCGATTTGGGTTTACAATCCCGGCCTGGCGAGGACTTCTCAACTCCACAATGAAGATGCTCGAAATTCTATGCAGACCCTCTCGAGGTGTCAAGGCAACGGAGCTATTCCAGAATGGTTGAACACCTTGAACAAGACATACTGATACTTGGCGGTGGAGGGGCTGGGCTTATGGCTTCCCTTCGTTCCCGCCGAGCCAACTCTCACCTAAGAATCGCTGTTGCGGCCAAAGGCCTCATTGGGCAAAGCGGTTGCACACGTATGGTCCAAGGTGGCTACAATGCTGTCCTCGACCCTCTGGATTCATTCGATCTGCACTATTCTGACACAATCCGCGGCGGCTCCTTCATCAACGACCAGGATTTGGCTTGGACGCTGGTAACCACTGCTCCCAAAGTTATCGTGGAACTGGAACAGCTAGGATGTTTCTTCGACCGAACACAAGACGGCAGGATTTATCAAAAAGCCTTCGCCGGACAAAGCTTTGACCGAACTGTCCACAGGGGAGACCTGACCGGAATTGAAATTATGTCCAGATTGAAAGAGAACGTCTTGGCCAACGACCTCACTCTGCTTGATGAGTACCGGGCAATCTCTTTGCTCTTTAATAACAATGGCGGCATTGGGGGAGCGTTGCTGCTAGACACCCGATCCGGTGAATTCGTTGCAGTCAGCGCCAAGGCGACTTTGGTGGCAACCGGAGGCGGAGCTCGGATGTATTCTATAGCTGCCCCGTCATTGGAGAAATCCGGAGATGGTATGGCCCTCTGCTACCGCGCAGGGTGCATCATGCAAGACATGGAGATGTACCAATTCCATCCCACCGGTATAGTTTCAGGAAACTCCGTCCTGACTGGAGCAGTCCTGGAAGAAGGGTTAAGAGGTGTTGGTGGTTATCTGCTCAACAGCCACGGCGACCGGTTTATGCGGCACTATGACCCTGAACGAATGGAACGTTCAACAAGGGACCTGGTCTCACGGGCTGGATTTATGGAAATTCAAGGAGGTCGCGGCACAGATGACGGAGCGGTGATGTTAGACGTATCTCATCTGGGGGCTGAATTCGTTGAAAGGACATTCCCCGGCATGGTCGATCGCTGTCGGGAAGTAGGGTTCGATTTGGCGCGAAAGCCAGTGAAAGTCTCGCCCACGGCCCACTTCCATATGGGAGGTGCAAGAATTGATAACTCATGCAGGACCAATTTGCAGGGATTATTTGTTGCAGGTGAAGACGCAGGGGGAGTCCATGGGGCGAACCGCCTAGGCGGCAACGGCGTTGCCGAATCCCTTGTTTTCGGCACAGTCGCCGGAGAATCGATGGCACAATACGTCACTGACCAGCCTCAACCAAACCTAGACCCTAAACAAATCGATGCCGATATCGCCTGGGCGTTGAAGCCGGTTGGAACAAACGTTACAGCCACAGGAAACGGCGAAAACATCTTCTCGATTCGCCAGGAGATTGAGCGTTTGATGTGGGCAAAAGGTGGATTGGTTCGCGACGGAGCAGGCCTACAAGAAGCGCTTAACGAACTGGCCGACTTGAGCAAGAGGGCCGAAAAAGCCTCCGTGACTCCAGTCCGCGAGTATAACCCTGGCTGGCACGAATGGTTAAACGTACAGAGTCTTCTTACTGTCGCACAGATGACTTGTCAAAGCGCCTTATCTCGCCGCGAGTCGAGGGGGTCACATTACCGGAGTGACTATCCGGACCGAGATGAGGCAGAATGGCTATGTAACATTTTGTTACGAGAAACTCCAGACGGTGTTCCTGAAATATGGAATGAAATGGTTGAGTTCTCTCGGTTGCAACCTGAATTATCCTAGTGAGACTCTTCTTCCCAAGGCATTCTTGATTCACGTGCTCTCTCCCGGTTTGGCGAATCTTGTCCATCGCCAACCAGCACGGGCTCAGGACGTTCTACCGTGCCGATACTGCCATCACTGAAGATCACTCCATCTTCACAAAAAGCCTCAATTCGTCCGCCGCCATATTGTTCCTGGTATAAATTGGCATAAAGACCGCCCCGTTCCAATAGTTCAGAGTGGGAACCGTGGTCAACTATTCGTCCTCGATCCACTACATAAATCACATCCGCAGCAATAATCGTTGAGAGGCGATGAGCAATCACCATGGTAGTGCGATCACGCATCAACGGTTGCAAGGCAGATTGGACGTACCGTTCGCTAGCAGTGTCCAAAGCCGAAGTGGCTTCATCCAATATTAAAACTCGAGGCTGATGGAGAATTACCCGAGCAATCGACAACCGTTGACGTTCGCCACCAGAAAGTCTGAATCCCCGCTCGCCCACAACCGTATCGTAGCCCTCAGGCATCTCCATAATTCGTTCGTGTATGAAGGCTGCTTTGGCCGCCTCAATCATATCGTCCCTGCTAGCCTCCGGCCGGGCATAGAGAAGGTTCCGCTCCATAGTGTCATGGAACAGATAGCTATCTTGAGTGACAAATCCTATTACAGCTGCAAGGTCTGCTTGTTTGATCTTGCGGACGTCGCGGCCGTCGATGGACACCGAGCCTTCGGTAACGTCATACAACCGAGGCACCAGATAAGCAAGTGTGGTCTTACCCGCCCCACTCGGGCCAACAAAAGCGGCCAACTGGCCTGGCGGTATATGAAGACTGACTCCGTCCAAAGCCCAAAGCCGCGAATCTTCAAATGACTGATCTTCAAAGACCTCGTCCTCCGCGCCGCCATATGATTGAGAGTAATTAACACGCACCGAATCGAATATGATCTCACCGGACACTCGATCGATGTCCAACGGACGGGCCTCTGGCGAGTCCGTAATGTCCTGCCTTAAATCAAGGTAGCCATATATCCGCTCAAACAACGCCATGGACGATTGCAGCTCAACGGACACTTGAAGAAGCCTACCAACAGGAAAGTAGAGTCGGCTCTGCAGGGTTGTAAACGCAATAATAGTCCCTGCCGTAACCATCGAAGAACCGCCACCTGACATCAAATAACCAGCCAACAGGTAAATGAATGCAGGAGATATCGACAGAAATGTCATCACGACAGCAAAGAAAGAATGGCCGATCATCTGCTGGCGCACCGTCAAATCCGACAACTCTTGGTTATGTCGGTGAAAGTTAGCCATCTCGTGGGTCTGTCGGCCAAACAATTTAGCCAACATGATTCCAGATACTGATAGGGTCTCCTGGGTGATGGCTGTTACCTCAGCCATCGAACGCTGTGCTTCAGCCGTTACTTGGCGCCGTTTCTTTCCAACCACACTAGTCAGTCCAAAGAAAAGAGGCACTGTGGCCACAGCTACGATCGTTAGCTCCCAGGATAGAATCAGCATCGCGACGATAGTGCTGATGAATATAACCGTGTTAGATATAGTGTCCGTAAGCGTGCTGGTGACCACAGACTGGATTCCGCCAACGTCATTGGAAACGCGTGATTGTATTTCTCCTGTGCGTGTGCTGGTGAAGAACCCAAGTGACATTCCTTGGAGATGGGCATAGACGTCATCTCGAAGATCACGCATCACGCTCTGTCCAACATGATTGGTCATGTAAGTCTGTACCACGCCCATCAAACCGTTCAATATGGCGATTGACGACATGACCGCTGCCAAGATCCACAGAAGTCTTATATCTGGACCGCCTTCGGGAAACAAGGCGGAGTCAAACACTGTCTTGATCAGTAGTGGATTCACAACGCCAATGCTAGCCGTAACCAATATCAGAACGACCACAGACACAACCTGGAAACGGTAAGGCCTGAACAGCCGAACCGTACGGGGCACTATAGGACTGGATGGATTGGGCAGTCCTATAGCGTTTCCCTTGTCAACTGGCGGTTCCGGCACGACGCGATGCATCACGTGATCACCTAAATTACGGAAAAGCTCTAGAACGCCGCGTTAAATCTAGAATCCAAAGAAACAGAAATATGTCCTAGTTAATAGAAACAGTTTATCATTCAGACACTGTTGAGGCTGGGTTGCTTTCTGCGTCTATCTCAATCCTTAGAGACGATATTCTGGCCTATCAACCAATATTGATCCCTGTTGGGATACTTACCAGTCCCTGATAATCGGAAGCACCTCTTTACCAAACAATCCTATGTTGGACATAGTGGCCTCGTGGTCCATTTTGGACTCTTGTCCGTACATGATCAGGTGTTCCATTCCCAAACGCCCGTGAAGATATTCCAATTTTTCCAACACCGTATCGGGAGTCCCACAGACGATGTGGTAATTATCTTTCAGTTCCTCAAAGCTCTGGTTGCTGAGGGGTACCGAGTTCCGACGCGCTGCCACTGCTGATGCCGCGGTTGACCTATAACCAACGGGGTTCATGTACTCCCTCGGACCTCTAGTAGTCGGGCCCATACGCCATAGAAAATGTTTGGCCTGCTCATCGGCTTTCTCCTGCGTGTCAGCTACATAGCAGCAAAGGAGATAACCGAAATTCTCTTTTGTTGGCGTATGACCGTTAGACACAGACGCTTCACGATACATGTCGAACAACTCAAGAGTCACATCTAAAGCCGTCAAAAACGCCACGTATGTATAGCCATGGGCACCAGCCCATTCGGCGGTCTCAGGGCTAGAAGTACCTGGCACCCAGATTGGGGGATGCGGTTTCTGGACCGGAACCATCCATGGGTTTACCACCCGGTAGTTATAGTGCTTGCCCTCCCATCGGAAAGGACCAGGGGTAGACCAAGTCTTGATCAACAGATCGTGGCATTCCTCGAACCGTTCACGGTTTTCGGTCGGGTTGATATTGGTAGAAACAGTTTCAACGCCCGTCCCTCTGACCATTCCAGATATAACCCTTCCGCCTGACATAACATCGATCATCGCGATCTCTTCAGCTAGCCGCACCGGGTTCTCGTGGATCGGCAGAATATTACCCAGAAGTAGTATCTTAGCCTGTTGAGTTATTCTCGCCAGCACCGAAGCCGTTAGGTTGCAAGACGCATTCATACAAGACGGTGTATTGTGATGCTCGTTGACCATAATTCCGTGGTAGCCCAACTCATCGACATATTGGCACTCATCAAAGTACCGTTTGAAGAGGTCACTGGCCTTGTTGGGATCAAATAGATCATTCGGAAAAGTAAGACGAAGCGAAGGATATTTATCTCCCTCTTCGTCAGGATACTCGTGGTATGGGAATTCGCTGAAGTAATAGATCTTCATATGGGTTGCATTATTCTCCCATTATTTATTAATAGACTATGCTGATATTACCGAGATCGCTTTCAACACGATCTCCTGGGAATTCGATCAAATAACGAACTCCCAGCGCCGAGGTATATAACATCAAGACTATCCGGTTTCACAGTTGTAATTTGAGGGCTGCTTTTTACCAAAATCACTATTCTTCTAAAGTCGTGATATCTCCTGGATCTAGACCCAATTCATTCGCCTTCAACAGCCGCCTCATTATTTTTCCAGAGCGCGTCTTAGGTAAAGTTGGCGTGAAGTCTAATTCCGCAGGTACGGCGATTGGTCCCAATTCCTCTCGAACATGCAATTTCAGGGCGTTCACCATCTCTTCAGAAGGCTCTTCGCCCATACGCAAGGTAACGAATCCTTTAATAATCTCACCGCGCAGTTCGTCAGGTTTGCCAATTACTGCTGCCTCAGCCACCGCCGAGTGAGATACTAAAGCACTCTCGACTTCAGCTGATCCAATGCGATGGCCGGCCACATTAAGTACATCGTCAGCCCGGCCTACAACCATGTAATAACCCTCGGCATCTCGCAAAGCCACATCACCGGTCAGGTATACACCTGGAATCGTGTTCCAATCTTTCGCTTGACGATCAGGGTCCCCGAACACAGTTCGATAAAAGTGAGGAAATGGCTTCTTGATAACCAGGAACCCGCCTTTGTCCGGCTCTGTGATCGGTTGCCCTTCCCGATCCACTATATCCAACTCAGCTCCCGGCAGGGCCCGACCTACCCGACCAGGTTTGACTGCCAGAGTAGGAGGAGTCCCCAAACAAGGACCACCTGTTTCTGTCTGCCACCAGTTGTCTACTATGTGGCCCCACTCGCCATTTCCACAGATGAACTCATACGTCCATTTCAAAGCTTCGGGATTCAGAGGCTCTCCTGCACATGTCACGAACCGCAACGACTTTAAGTCGTATCCAAGGGCATACTCCTCACCGTAACGCATAAGCATTCGTAGGAGAGTTGGAGCCGTGAACATCACGTTCACTCCATATTTCTCGATGATCTGGTAGAAGACTCCGGGATCAGGGTAATCGATTGCGCCCTCACGAAAAACTGTGGTGGCCCCGGATACCAAAGGCGCATAAACGATGTAACTGTGGCCCACCACCCAACCGATATCCGACGTGCACCAAAATACATCGTCGTCTTTAACGTCCCAAAACGTCTTAAAATGGTAGTAAGTACCCACCATGTAACCTCCATGGACATGTTGAACTCCCTTGGGGGTACCAGTGGTGCCGCTGGTATAGAGAATGTACAGGGGGTCTTCGGAATCCATCTCCTCTGCCTGACAATCAATGCTGGAATCAGCCAACAGTTGGTCGAAGTCAATATCTTTGGGACCTCGCGATTCCGGAGGGCCTTTCCGGTTCCATACGACTACGTGTTCCACTAAGTCCATATCTGCTACAGTCTCGTCACAGATACCTTTCAGATCAACCTCATTTCCTCGGCGATAACCAACATCAGCAGTGATAACTACCTTGGCTTGGGCGTCTTGTATCCTTCCCCGCAGCGATCCTACGCTGAACCCAGCGTAAACAACACTGTGTACCGCACCAATCCGCGCACATGCCAACATAGCAATAGCGCCTTCAGGAGAAAGAGGCATGTATATAACCACCCGGTCGCCCTTCTTCACTCCCAGGGATTTCAGACCATTTGCGAGCCGGTTAACTAGTTGAGCTAAACGACCGTAGGTAAATACTCGTTCCGAGCCGTCTTCGCCCAAAAATATGAATGCAGCCTTGTTCTTATTGCCATTAGTGAGATGCCGGTCGAGGGCGTTATGAGTGATGTTGCATTTAGCGCCCAGGAACCATTGGAACGTCGGGTAATCCCACTGGAAGACCTTGTCCCAAGGTCTAAACCAGTCCAACTCTTTGGCCACATCTTCCCAAAACTCTTCTGTGGATTCGACAGATTCTTTATAAGCAGCTTCGTGGTCTTGCAGAAAAGCCTGTTGAACGAGGGTTGGCGGTGGAAGTATTTGGCCAGTCTCCTGAAGTAAGTGGTCGATCTGTCCCTGCTGTACCATTGCGAACTCCTCAGCTTTCAGCTATCGAAATTTGGGCATTACCTCTTCGGCGAATAGCTTCATGGCACGCATTACCTTGTCGTGTTCCATACTGCCATATGAGAAATGAGCAGTGTAATACCGTACGTTGTGTTGGTCTCGGAGAAATTTGATCCGTTCTGCTACCTTGTCCGGTGTTCCAAAGTAGGCTGTAGATTTGAGCCGAGAGTCATAATTAGGAGGGTCTTCGGGTCGAGTTTGCCGCCAGTTATCCAAGTCTGCGTAGATCTCACTACCACCTTTAAGCGTACGACGATAGCCATTCAGATCAGCCACCCAATCCATAGACGACTGTGGGTCTTTTTCAGCAGTTGCTTGATCTTCTGCTACGTAAGTAACCCGAAGAAACGGCATATCCTCCCATTGCGGCTCTACTCCAGCTTCAGCACACCTTGCAGCATACATATCTCTAAGACCAAGCACATCTTCGTCGGGTGTATTGGCACTGGTCAACATAGGCAAACCACGTGTGACAGCGTCGTCGATCGTGCCAGGTGTCCTCGAAACCGCCAAATACATCGGAGGATGAGGTTTTTGTATTGGTGTCGGCGCAATCGTGAGGTCGTCTACCTGATAATGTTCGCCATGGTAAGTGAACCCAGGCGTACTCCATAGACCCAATATAATATCGACAATTTCGTTAAACCGCTGAGTCCTCGTTTCATAGTCCACTTTAAAGTTGGCATATTCATACACCACCTGTCCGCGGCCAATACCGAAGTCAAATCGACCGTTGCTGAGCAAATCCAGCATCGCCGTTTCTTCGGCCATAAATACCGGGTCGTGGAAGTTGAGTACGCTGACTCCAGTCCCAATGCGTATCTTTTTAGTGGCAGCGGCCACATAGGTTGCGAGAGGTAACGCTGACGGAACGATACCAAAACGAGTGAAATGGTGTTCAGCTAACCAAACGGACTCAAATCCTAACTCTTCCGCATATTGAATCTGCTCGATCATTTCGTGGTAAAGGCGTCCCTGGTGAGAAGAATCCTGCTGAGGCCAAGAGGGAAGCACAAACATACCGAATTTCATGTATCGCGGAGGCTCCGATGCTGCAGACAGCACGGCCTGCAGATATTGATCTTGGGTCGCATTATTCTAACCGTTAGGTAGTACCCAGGCAAGGCTAACCAGGCTCAGCTAAATGGGCGTAATCATGTTGACCATGCTACTTCCATCACCTACAATTTTCGGGCCACAGCCCTGCGATTGAAACACTCCAGTCAAAGGACTCAAGGAGGGATCATGGTATCTGAGAGTTACGCACACCCTGAATATTTAGTAGACGCCGCCTGGGTAGACGCCCATAAAAGCGACGAAGATGTAGTAATTGTTGACTGCGAGGTCGAAGCCGCTTTCGCCAGAGGCCATATCCCCGGCGCGGTATTAGTGCCTGACAATTACGAAAAGGATCCAGACTCTGGCCGGTTGTTCTTGATGCAGCCAGACCAATTTAAGGCAATGTGTGAAGGACTTGGCATCGGAGATAACACATTGGTTATAGCCTACGACCATTCCCGCAGCCTGACTGCCGCGCGACTCTGGTGGGCACTGAACACCTATGGGCACACGAACGTCAAAATTCTTAACGGTGGCTGGAGAGCCTGGATTGCCCACGGCGGAGCTGTTGATTTCGGACGCGCTACAATCAAATCGGTAACATTCACTCCCAAGCGCGATGACTCGAAACTAGCTACTGCCACTGATTTGAAGCAAGCCTGTGAGGTCGGCGACTCGGTAATATGGGACGTTCG
>ENA-UPTF01001235-UPTF01001235.1-marine-metagenome-genome-assembly--contig:-NODE-1235-length-16450-cov-20.948452_pt1 | contig 16450 bp, 10 predicted proteins | sample MGYA00238166_ERZ767019 | MGnify/ENA primary metagenome ERZ767019 (study PRJEB28930, sample SAMN06266391) | marine metagenome | isolation source: Sea water from 250 m depth | place: Atlantic Ocean...
CCCCTCCGTGGACTGGTCAGAGTAGTTTCAGTCTGAGGGAGTAGAATGCACTGGGCGGACCACACCGCGCAGACTCTGAGGGCGCGTGGCGAATCACAGGTCATCGCCTCAGGAATAACTCCCTCTGGCGAGTTCCACGTCGGCCACCTGCGCGAGATACTGACTGCCGAGATGATTCACCGCGCCTGCCTAGACGCGGGAATGGACTCGCGCTACATCTTCATCGTCGACTCGATGGACCCCCTGCGCAGGGTCTACGACTTCCTCTCGCCCTCCTACGAGCAGTACATCGGCCACCCACTGGCATACATCCCGGCACCAGGGCCGGACGGGGAGCCAGATCAGGATGGCGGAAGCTACGCTGACCACTTCCTCGCTCCCTTTCTAGCAGCGCTCAAGCAGATAGGGGTCGAGCCAGAGGTCGTGATGAACCACGAGACCTACGAGAGCGGTGCCTTCGCCGATAAGACCCACTCGGCGATTGAGCAGAGGGACGAAATTCGTCGAGTCATCGAGGAGGTCTCCGGCAGGGAAGTACCCGAAGACTGGTTTCCGTACAACCCCCTCGGCTCCGACGGCAGCATCGACGGGGTCAGCGTAACCGGATACGAGCATCCGCACGTGCACTGGGTCGACAGTCACGGCGTCGAGGGTATGTCAGACATCAGGACTGCGCAGGGCAAACTGCCATGGAGAATCGACTGGGCCGCCAAGTGGGGTATCCACGGCATCACCTGCGAGCCGGCCGGAAAAGACCACGGTGCCGCCGGGGGCAGCTACGACACCGGGATACCAATCTGCGAGATGCTGGGCAGCGAGCCGCCTCACAAGATGGTCTACGAGTGGATCCAGCTCAAGGGAATGGGGCCGATGTCGAGCTCGAAGGGGTTGACTGTGGGGCCTATGGACGCCCTAGCCCTAGTTCCTCCTGAGATTATGCGTTACGTCATCGCGAGGAGCAAGGTGGGACGCCACATCGACTTCGATACAGGGCCAGCCCTGTTCACGACCGCTGACGAGTACGAGCGCCTGGTCGCAGAGCCTCCGGGAGGGTCGAACGAAGAGTTGTCGCGTCGCCAGCAGATCGCTCGTGACACTCAATTGGGTGCACTCAGACTCAGTCAGGTCAAGGAGGGTGCGGACCCATCTGATTCTATTGCAGGAGTTTCCTTCCGTCATCTCGCAATGCTCGCGCAGATTAAGTCGAGCGATGATGACGTGTGGGTCTCCCTGCGCAGGTCGGGGCACCTAGAGGGGGATCCCGGGGCACCTCTTGCTGGTAGGTTGCGCAGGATGCGGAACTGGGTCGATGGCCCGCACTTCCCGGATGCGGCCAAGGTTGAGGTGCAATCGAGTGTTAGTGAAGAAGTACGCACCAACCTGACCGATGAGCAAAATGCGTTTCTTTCTTCATTGAGCAGTGCCATCAGTGACTGTGAGTGGACTGCCAAGGCAATTGGTGATTGTATCAGATTGGTTGCAACCGAAGTCGGAATTGACGGGCGTGAAGCCTATGTCGCACTGTATTGGATCATCCTTGGAAAGAGCCACGGGCCACGCGTGGCGTCCATCATGGCAGAGATGGAAAGGCCTGATTTTGAAACCCTAATTTAGGCAGTTTTGCTCATTCTAGTGATCCTATCTCTAGGAGCCTTGGCTCTGGCATTCCCTTCATCGCCTCGTCTATCGCCTCGACCTCCATGTGAGCGCCTGCCATTGTGGTGACGAACGGAATGTTGAGTTCGACTGCGAGCCTGCGCATCATGTTCCCATCTAGTACTGCCCCTCCGGTCGAGCGTGGTGTGTTAATGACGAGGTGAATCTTGCCTTGCCGCATCAGGTCTAGGGCATCGGGACTACGGCGCTCGGCAATCCTGTAGCAGGTCTTGACGTCTAGCCCCCCTACATCGCGCAGCACGTGGGCTGTCCCTCTGGTGGCATAGAGCGTGAAACCCATCTCCTGCAGCCTGCGGGCCTCGTCTATTATGGCTAGCTTGTCGCCATCCTTGACGGTGATGTAGACACCCCCCTCGACTGGTACGGGCAACTCCGTAGCGAGTCGTGCCTTCAAGTAGGCCGCGGCCGGCCTCGCATGCGAACCCATCACCTCACCTGTGGACTTCATCTCCGGGCCAGGCGCTGGGTCGAGGCCTCGCAACTTGATGAAAGGGAACACGGGTGCCTTGACGCAGACCGCATCGGTCTGCGGCTCCGGTACGTTGAGCTCGCTGAGCTTCTCTCCCAGCGCGAGCCTAGCGGCAATCCTAGCCAGCGGCACACCGGTCGCCTTGGCCACGAACGGGAAGGTGCGCGAGCCTCTCGGGTTGACCTCGAGCACATGCAGGACCTCATCGCGGATGGCGAACTGGATGTTGTAGCAGCCCCTGATGCCTAGTTCGATGCCGATCTTTCTGGTCCAATCCTCGACCTCTGCGAGGACGTGCTCGGGGATGTTCTGCGGTGGGATAAAGCAGGTCGAGTCGCCTGAGTGTATACCTGCCTCCTCGAGGTGCTCCATTATGGCGCCCACTAGCACCTCCTCGCCGTCGCACACCGCGTCTACGTCAAGCTCAATCGCGTTGCCGAGGTACTCGTCAATCAGCAGCGGGCGGTCGGGGGCGAGGAACGCCTCCTCCATGTAGGCCTCCAACTGCTTGTCGTTCGAGAGTATCTCCATCCCCCTTCCTCCCAATACGTAGGAGGGGCGAATCAACACAGGATAGCCAATCTCATGGGCGGCCTGCCTGACCTCATCCGGCGTGGTCGCCGTCGACCCCCTCGGCATCCTCAGACCATTTCGGGCGGCGAACTCCTCGAAGCGCTCGCGGTCGCTGGCCTCGTCAATCGCATCGGGAGAAGTGCCCTCCATGACCAGGTGAAGCCCGAGGGTCGAGAGGTGTGTGAGGCTGTCCGAGAGGGGTAGTGCGAGGTTGATGGCGGTCTGCCCGCCGAACTGTAGCAGGATGCCGTGGGCCCTCTCTCTGAGGAGTATCTCGGAGACGGCCTCGAGCGTTAGTGGGTCGAAGTATAGCCTGTCACTCGTGTCGAAATCAGTGGAGACGGTTTCAGGGTTGTTGTTGATGATGATGGCCTCGTGGCCGAGGTCGCGGATGGCGCCGACCGCGTGGACGCAGCCGTAGTCGAATTCGATTCCCTGACCTATCCGTATCGGACCCGAGCCGATGACCACAATCCTCTGCTTTAGTGACTCTTCGAGTCCGGGCACGTAGTCGATTCCGCCCGATGCCGAGCCTCCCTCGTAGGTGGTGTAGTAGTACGGGGTGACAGCAGCGAACTCGGCTGCGCACGAGTCAACCATCCTGAACACTGGATGCACTCCGAGCTGGTGGCGCCTTAGGGTGACTGCGAACTCGTCGGAGCCTTCGGACAGGAGCTTGAACCCGCTGGCTGGGAAGCCGGCCAGCGCGTCGGCGATGTGTAAATCAGTGAAGCCGGCGCCCTTCCACATCCTCATCTCCTCCTCCGGCACATCAGCCGGATTGAGGCCGATCTCGCCAGCCGCGCGTATCTCGGTCTCGATGGCGGCCATGTTCTCAAACCGGTGCAGGAACCAGCGCGTGACCCCTCCTGTCATGTCGCGCACGTCCTCTGTGGTGTAGCCACGGCGGAAGGCCTCGAACAGGGCTCCCATGCGCCTGTCGCTAGGTACCCTAAGCCAATCCTCTAGAAGGGCCTCGGGGAGTGGTTCGAAGGCTCGCTCATCCATCGACTCGCCGCCTGATGCGTCTGCCATGGTCAGAGGTCTGGGGTGGGGCTGTCCGTACTCAAGGCTCGACCATGCCTTGAGGAAGGCCTCCTCGAAGCCGCGGCCTATCGCCATCACTTCGCCGGTGGACTTCATCGAGGTGCCGATCGTGCGGTCGGCTGTGCGGAACTTGTCGAAGGGCCAGCGAGGTATCTTGACCACACAGTAGTCTAGGGTCGGCTCAAAGGCGGCAGTGGTGCCCTCGCCGGTTATTGGATTCGGCAGCTCATCGAGCGTGTAACCGACTGCGATGAGGGCCGCCATCCGGGCGATTGGGTACCCGGTGGCCTTCGATGCGAGGGCGGAGGAGCGGGAGACTCGGGGGTTGACCTCGATGACGCGGTACTCGCCGGTGGACTGCTCGACTGCGAACTGCACGTTGCACCCCCCTCTGATGTTCAGCCTCCTGATCAGCTTGAGCGCAGCGTCGCGCAGGACCTGGTGGTCCCGGTCGGAGAGCGTCTGCTGGGGGGCTACCACCACGGACTCGCCGGTGTGGACACCCATAGGGTCGAGGTTTTCCATGGTGCACACGATGATGGCGTTGTCGGCGTCATCTCGCATCACCTCATACTCGTGCTCCTGCCAGCCCAGTATGCTCTCCTCGATCAGCACCTGCCCTATCGCGGAGTGCAGGATGCCCTGACTGGCTATCTCGACCAGTTCACCGGTGTTGTACGCGGTGCCTCCACCCAATCCGCCGAGGGTGAATGCCGGCCTGATTAGCAGGGGAAATCCGCCGAGTTGGTCTACGGACTCCAGCACCTGCTCTATCGAGTCGCAGGCTATCGCCTTGCACACCGGCAGGTCGATCTCCTCGCAGACCTTCTTGAACAGATCACGGTCCTCAGCCTCCTCGATGGCCGTGAGGTTGCAGCCGATGAGTTCGACGCCCAGTTCGTCGAGAGAGCCGTCATGGGCTAGGGCTGCGGCGATGTTTAGCGCGGTCTGCCCACCCATCCCTGCCAGCAGGGCATCGGGCTTCTCAAGCTCCATTATGCGCTTGACCACCTCGGGCAGCAGCGGCTCGATGTAGATCCGGTCGGCCATCTCGGGGTCGTTCTGTATGGTCGCTGGGTTGGAGTTGATTAGGACGACCTCGTAACCGTCCGCCCGCAGGGCCCTGCAGGCCTGCGAGCCGGAGAAGTCGAACTCGGCCGCTTGGCCGATGCGAATCGGCCCGCTGCCCAAGATGACCACCTTACTGATGTCCTCGCGCCTCGGCATCAGCTATCACCTCCCTTGACCACGGCCCTCTGGCCGCCTGCAAGATGCTCAGCCACCATCTCGGAGAAGCGGTCGAACAGCGGCGAGGCGTCGTGGGGGCCAGGGCAGGCCTCGGGGTGGAACTGGATGGTGAAGGCGGGCTTGCCGACCAAGTCGAGGCCTTCCACGGTTCGGTCGTTGGCGTTGATGTGGCGAACCTCGAAGTCCGCCTCCAGAGCGTTCTCGCCGGTGTCGGAGTGGGCTCCGCTGGGGTGCGGTGCTAGCATACCCTTGTCCGGGTCCTCGACGGCGAAGCCGTGGTTCTGGCTGGTGATGTTGACCTTGCCCGTGCGCAGGTCTACCACGGGCTGGTTGGCCCCTCTGTGGCCGTACCGCAACTTGTAGGTGCGCAGGCCCGCTGCAAGGCCCATCAGTTGATGGCCGAGGCAGATTCCCATCACCGGCATGTCCGCGCGCACGGCGGCTGCAAGCGACTCTCGCGCCGAGGTGGCATCGCCGGGATGGGCGGGGTCGCCCGGGCCGTTGGATGCGAACAGGGCGTCTGGCCGCCATTCGGAGACGATCTCGTCGAAGGGCATGGAAGCGGGGCACCAGACGACCTCGAAGCGCTGGCAAAGCTCGCGCAGGATGTTGTGCTTGATTCCGCAATCCAGCGCAGCGAGCCGGGGCAGTAGGTTGCCGTCGCCGTCCTGAGCCCCGGGGTTGAGCAGGACGGCGTCCTCCCGGGTCACCGAGGCCACTAGGTCGTCGGCGTCGGGTGGGGTCATCTCCCTCAGTGTCTGCTTCATCTCGGCAGCCCGGTCCTTGGGGCCGAAGACGCACAGTACTGTTCCGTGCTCGCGCACCCTGCGAGTAAGAGAGCGCGTATCGACCCCCTCGATTCCGGGGACGCCGTGAGCTGCGAGGAAATCGTGCACGCTGCCAACCGAGTCACGGTGGTCGGGGACCTTCATCAGCTCCTTGCACACGACGCCACGCGGGTGGACTCCTGAGGACTCGGAGATTCCAGGGAGTATGCCGTAGTTGCCCAGCAGGGGCCACGTGAATGTCAGGACCTGTCCTGCGAAGGACGGGTCGGTCAGGCTCTCTTGATAGCCGCACATGCCGGTGGTGAACACCAATTCACCCTGCGCTATGCCCTCGGAACCGAACAGCCTGCCCTCGTAGCTGGTGCCATCAGCCAGCAGCAGCAGCCCGGACTCGCCGCTGGCCTGCTGGCGCTCTGCTGGCTCGAGCAGTGAGTCGGCAGCATCGGCGAAGGAAGGGGGATTATTCACCCCCGGTACGCCAGCGCCGGGGACAAAGCCCCGCGACGGTGCCGTACCCGACATCAGCAATCCTGCTGGAGTACCCCTCTTAATCATTGAGAATGAAATGGGCGCCCGGGGCTTCCGGGACTCACTCGCCAGAGTGGTTTCTGACTCTCTTGGCACGCTCGCTGGGGACCACCTCGATCTCCCCTCCGACGAACCTTTCGGACTCGTCGAGAGGGCCTACCCACGACTCGAGGAAGACCGCTAGGGCGGCGACCTCGGAGTGAGGCTGGTTGCCTATCGAGATGTTGTGGTCGGCTAGCTTGAACAACTCACCTGGCACCTTGGTCCCGCCGACGACGACGGTAGCGGGTGCATCTAGAGGGATGTCGTCGACGGCCTCCCTCCAGGGCTCCCCGTACATCGTCAGGTGGATCACCGTGCCGCCCTTCGAGAACCGTCGCAGCCAACTCATGGGCTTGGCCTCGTAGCGGCACTCGAAGTCACCGCCGAACCTCTCTGTCACCGAGTTCCAAGTCTCTATGGCCGAAGGGTCCTCTTCACCAGAAAGTATGACCTCGTCAGCCCCGAAGGCACGGGCGGTCAGCCCGAGGTGCGACGTAATCCGCTTGTCACGCTCGCGCCGGTGGCCGAGCCTGAGCACGGATATCCTAGGTCTGGGGGCTTCGGTCACGCGCTCAGACGAGAGGGGGTGCCTCATCAGCATGACCCTCGATGATTGGGTCCTGTCTCTCGGGAAGCACGTCGATGTCACTGCTCATCATGAAGCCTCGGACCCACTCGAGAAGTATGGAATCCACCATCATCTTGGTGGCCATGTGGATTAGGGCGGCGATAATCGCCAACCTTCCCGAAGCCGTCAGGGCGGTCTGGGTGTCCAAGTCGCCCAGCAGCGCCATCCTACCGATGGGCTCGACAACTAGGAACAGTGCCATCACGGCCAGCACCCCACCGGCGTTGGAGGTGAGCGACTGGCCCTTTTCCCTGCCCATGGTCAGTAGGATGGTGGCGACGAGCGTCACCCCAGGAACCACGAGGCTGAGGTGATAGTAGCTGAAGTCGCCGATGAGGGATGCGGGCAGGTCCGAGTCGCCCAACGAATCCCCTCCCATGTGGACCGCCACCCACCAGAACAGGAAGCAGGCGATTCCGAGGGCCCCCGACATCCTCCCTCTCTCGGATATCATGTCGCGTATCTGGTGCCTGTCCTCTGGCCTGAGTCGCTGCACGATGGACTCCATCATCTCGACATTGTAGGCCGATGGGGCGTCATCGATTTCCGCTGCTACAGCAGCGGGCGCGGGAGCGGATGGCGCTTCTTCATGCGAGTCTTCTCCCAGTACCATCGAGGGATTGCTCCTCCGTCACATCATAAAGCATGCGTCGGATGGGTGTGCGAAGATGGCCGACTGGCGACCTATGCTGAACCGCCGAAACGACGGTATTCCGCGGATTATGGGAGTTCTGAACCTCACTCCAGACTCGTTCCACGCTGACTCTAGGGTAGATTCCCTCGAGTTGGCCGTCGAGAGAGCTCGCCGAATGGTGGATGACGGCGCTGACTGGATAGACATCGGCGCCGAGTCGACCCGTCCTGGAGCCTCCCCAGTAGACCCAGAAGAGGAGGCGGGCAGGGCGATTCCAGCCGTCGAGGCCGTGAGGGAGGCGATTCCCGACGTCTGCATATCGATTGACACCCGCAGGGCGAGTGTCGCCGCTGCCGCTCTAGACGCAGGTGCCGACATGGTCAATGACGTCTCCGCGCTATCCGACCCGCTGATGACCGGTTTGGTCGCGCAGCGCGGCTGCCCCATCTGCATCATGCACATGCAGGGGCTCCCAGAGAACATGCAGGACAGCCCCACCTACCACGACATCGTGGCCGAGATCAGGGGCGTCTTGGAGGTGGCTGCAACGAGTCTGTTCGAGGTCGGCGTCGACCCGAGCGTGGTTATCGCGGACCCGGGAATCGGCTTCGGCAAGAGGCTTGAGCACAACCTAGCGCTGCTCTCGGCCGGGCGATTGGTCGTCCCCGACGAACGGATGCCGCTGCTCTGGGGGGTCAGCCGCAAGTCAATGTTTCACCACCTGCTAGGACGAGAGGACACCTCTGACCGATTGGCTGGGAGCCTTGGCATCGCTGCTAGGGCAATTGACCTGGGCGTCGACGTCATCAGGGTGCACGACGTCGCCGAACACGCCGACCTGTACTCGGCGATGAGTGCATTGGAGGTCGGCTGATGGGAGCTCAGAGGAACGTCGTCGACATAGACGATGGGCTGAGGCTGGTCGGTACCGCCCATGTCAGTAGCGTCTCCGTCGAGCTAGTGCGCCAGCAGATTGCGGAGTGGCGGCCGGACTTGGTCGCAGTGGAGCTTTGCGAGTCACGCAAGGCAGCGTTACTGGAGCCGGACGGGCTGGACAACGAGGACCTGCTGAAAATCCTCAATGAGGGTAGGTCACACATGATCCTGCTGCAGTCGGCGCTGGCCGCCGAGCAGCGTCGTATGGGCATCGCCTCGGGCGAGAAGCCCGGGGCGGAGCTGCTGGCTGCAATCGAGGCTGCCGACGAGGCGGGAGTCCCGGTGGAACTGATCGACAGGGATGTCGTGATAACCCTCAGGAGGGCCTGGTCGAAGATGGGTTTCAGAGAGAAGTTCCGGGTCCTGGACGCCTTGCTGTGGCAGGAGGACGACGAAGAGGAGGCCTCGATAGAGGAGTTGCTCGAGGACTCGGACATGCTCAGCAACCTGATGGAGGAGGCTCGAGAGGTGGCGCCCGCGGCCGGCTCCGTTCTGATAGACGAGAGGGATGCTTTCCTAGCAGGCAGGATACAGCAGATCAGGGGCAGGGGCAAGGTGCTCGCCATCATCGGGGCTGGTCACCTAGGGGGAGTCCAGGATCAATTGTCAGAACCAGCGATGGAGTCCGCCTCTAGGCTCAAGGAGCTCAGCGAGGAACCCGGAAAATCAATCTGGCCCAAGGTGCTGATGATCGCCATACCTCTGTTCCTCCTCGGTGCGGTGGCTTGGATGGGTTACAATGGCGAGATGGAGTCGCTCAAGCAGACCGCCCAGGCATGGCTGGCCATCAATGCCGGCCTGACCGGACTGGGCGTCCTGCTCGCTCGCGGGCATCCTCTCTCGATCCTCGTCGGAGCTGTGGCATCCCCTATCACCTCGCTGAACCCGACTCTCGCAGCGGGTTGGTTCGCTGGTTACACGCAACTGAAGGTCGCCGCCCCCACTGGTAAGGACGCGCAGGACTTCCTTGCGCTGGACAGCGCCTCACTGTTCTGGAGGAACCAGGTCGGAAAGGTGCTACTTGTGACGGCCTTCGGGAACCTCGGTTCGGTGGCTGGGACTTGGATCGCAGCAGCGGGAATCGCCGGCTTCATACTGTGATAGTCTGGAGAAGGCTCATTTGCCGAAAGGGCCTGTCCGCCCTCATAGAGGGCGGACCATGGTCAATTACGGCTTCGTGATAGACAACAGGAAGTGTATCGGCTGCCATGCCTGCACGGTCGCCTGCAAGTCCGAGCATGATGTCCCAATCGGAGTCAACCGGACCCACGTCAAGTACATCGAGAAGGGCACCTACCCCGATGTCACTAGGGAGTTCAGCGTCCACCGCTGCAACCACTGCGAGGACTCACCCTGCACGACGATTTGCCCCACCACAGCGCTGTTCACCCGCGAGGACGGCATCGTCGATTTCGATGATGATCGCTGCATCGGATGCAAGTCCTGCATGCAGGCCTGTCCCTACGATGCCCTGTACATCGACCCGAACAAAGGCACTGCGGCTAAGTGCAACTACTGCGCCCACCGAATTGAGCACTCCTACGAGCCGTCCTGCGTCGTCGTCTGCCCTGTCGAGGCCATCATCTCCGGCGACCTCGATGACCCTAACTCGTCAATCTCCGGCTACCTCAACGAGCACGAGACCATCGTGCGCAAGCCCGAGTCCGGCGCCAAGCCGAACGTGTTCTATGTCGAGACAAGTGAAGATAGTCTCGACCCTCATGCGACCGAGCGCTCCGGGGAGTACCTGTGGACAGACCAGGCTGCGGGCGTAGGCCACTTCGCCAAGTACGCCGAGCAGAGGTCCGGCGCCGCCGACACCCACTCGATGATAGTCCAACTGGCCTTAGAGAAGAAGGCCAAGGCGGCCGCCCCAAGAGACAGGGCAATCATCCACGACGTTATGTCGAGGCTGGAGGAGGAGGCGGGCAAGCCGAAGCGCTTGTACGACCAGCCGTCCAAAGGGGTGCTCTGGGGCTGGGAGGTCTCCGCGTACGTGGTGACCAAGGCCATCGCAACTGGGACCTACATGCTGGCGATGGCTTTGATGCTCTCTGGCATGCTGGAGATGACTGACGGGATGTGGTGGCGGCTGGTCATCGGCTGCACGGCCTTCCTCGGGCTGACCGGGGTCCTCCTAATCCTCGACCTCGACCGTCCCGAGCGCTTCGTCTACGTGATGCTGCGCCCGAACTGGGACTCGTGGCTGGTCAAGGGCGCCTACCTGCTAGGGGGATTCGGAGGGGTGCTGGCCTGCAGCGGGGCGGTGCTGCTGTTCGGCCTCGATAGAATCTACTTGGAGTACTTGGCTTACGCAGGAGTCCCACTGGCCCTGCTCACTGGAGTCTACACCGCTTGGCTGCTGAAGCAGGCTCGGGGTCGCTCGTGGTCCGAGGACGGCCTCCTCGAGGCCAAGATGATCTTCGAGATGGTTGTAGTCGGGGTTGGCGGCGTGTTCCTAATGGCGTCGCCCGGCATCCTGTCGATACTTGTCTTCGCCATCCTGATGGCCGTGGTCGCCAGTCATGCCCACGGCACGGTGATTAAACCGCAGCTGGAGACCCTGCACTGAGGTGAATTAGATGGCGCGGACCTTCATAGAATCGATAGCGCAGAAACTGCGCATCATCCCCGATCTAGATCGTGAGCATTCCTCACCCGAGTCCACTGACCTTCGCAAGTTCCCGGACCCCGAGGACTGGCACGACCACGTCGAGCTCGACGCCAACGAGTGGCCCAAGCGCGTCGAGCGGCGGTACTCGCTGGTGCCGACCACCTGCTTCAACTGCGAGTCGGCTTGCGGTATGCTGGCCTACGTTGACAAGGAGTCTGAGGAGGTCACTAAGTTCGAGGGGAATCCCCACCATCCGGGGAGCCGTGGCAGGACCTGTGCCAAGGGGCCCGCCACAATCAACCAGATCAACGACACGGAACGCATACTCTACCCTCTGAAGAGGGTCGGTAAGCGAGGCGAGGGCGGCTGGGAGAGGATATACTGGGACCAAGCGCTGGACGAGATTGCAGCGAAGATCCGGGCCTCGCTGAAGACCGGGGCGAAGGATCGGGTGGTGTACCACGTCGGCAGGCCGGGCAACGAGGGCTACGTCGAGAGGGTGCTGAAGGCCTGGGGGGTCGACGGCCACAACAGCCACACCAACATCTGCTCTGCAGGGGCCCGCACCGGCTACAGCCTGTGGCACCACCACGACCGGCCCAGCCCGGACCACTCCAACGCCAAGGTCATCCTGTTGACCTCCTCACATCTCGAGACGGGGCACTACTTCAACCCGCATGCGCAGCGAATCTTGGAGGGAATGATGGATGGCGCCAAGCTCATCGTCATCGACCCGAGGCTCTCCAACACTGCGGCCATGGCGGACCACTGGCTCCCGACATGGCCGGGCAGCGAGACTGCGCTCTTCCTAGCTTGGGCCAAGATGATACTCGAGCGCGGCATGTACGACCGTGACTTCCTCGAGAACTGGGTCAACTGGGATGACTGGCTCGAGGCCGATCACCCGGAGGAGCCGCGGACCTTCGAGCGCTTCATCGAGTTGCTGCTCGAGGAGTATGACGAGTATACTCCCGAGTTCGCCGCTGCCGAGTGCCGCATCCCCGTAGAGCAGGTAATCGAGGCCGGGGAGGCCGTGGCCGGCGCGGGCAGCCGCCTGTCGACGCACGTCTGGCGCTCGGCGGCCATCGGCAATCTCGGGGGTTGGCAGGTGGCGCGCGCCCTGCACCTGCTGAACGTGCTTACGGGAAGCGTGGGCAGCGAAGGCGGGACCTCGCCGAACTCGTGGTCCAAGTTCAGCCCCGAGCTGTTCGACGAGCCACCCAAACCTGACGGTTGGAACGAGCTTCATTTCCCGCCTGAGTACACCCTCTCGCACTACGAGATGAGTCACATCCTGCCTCATCTGGTGAAAGACGGACGGGGTGCGATGGATGTCTACTTCACCCGCGTCTTCAATCCGGTCTGGACCTATCCCGATGGGTTCTCGTGGATTGGGATGCTGGAGGACGAGGAGTCCGTTGGATGCCATATCGCGTTGACCCCGACTTGGAACGAGACAGCTTTCTTCGCCGACTACGTACTGCCTATGGGGCACGCCTCGGAGCGTCACGACATCAACTCCTACGCCACCTCGGCTGGCAAGTGGGTGGCGTTCCGGCAGCCGGTCCTACGCGAGTACGCCAGAAGAGAGGGTCGCGAGGTCAGGTTCACCCGCGAGGTCAATCCTGGGGATGTTTGGGAGGAGGACGAGTTCTGGAACGAGTTGTCATGGCGCATCGACGACGGAACTATGGGCATCCGGGAGCACTTCATGAGTCCGTACCGCGAGGGCGAGCGCATCACCGTGGATGAGTACTACCAGTACACCTTCGAGCGCGTTCCTGGGCTTCCCGAGGCGGCGGCGGCTGAGGGCTTGGACGCACTCGGATACATGCGCAAGCACGGGGCCTTCCTGATTGAGGAGGCGACCTACGCCAAGCACGAGCAGGAGGGCTGGCCGACGCCCAGCGGCAAGCAGGAGCTCTACTCACCGACAATGGTCGAGTTCGGCTACCCAGAGCACTCCATCCCTCACTATCGCATTCGCAGCCATGTCCACCCCGACAACCTGCAAGGAGAGGACGAGTACTGCCTGCTGCCGAACTTCCGACTGCCCCAGCACATCCACTCCCGATCGGCCAATGCCAAGTGGCTTGTCGAGATTGGCCATCGCAACCCGATTTGGATGCACCCCAAGGACGCCGAGAGGCTGGGGGTATCCGAGGGCGACTTGCTGAAGGTGGAGACCGAGATTGGCTGGTTCGTCGACAAGGTCTGGGTCACCGAGGGCATCAAGCCGGGAGTGGTCGGATGCTCGCACCACATCGGACGCTGGAGGAGGGCTCAAGATCGAGGTAATCGATACCTCAGCAACGAGGTCTCGATAGAGGACGTCGGTGAGGGGAGGAAGCGCATGAGAACGGTCTCCGGGGTCGGACCGTGGGAGTCGGACGACCCCGATACTAACAGGGTGTGGTGGAGGGACGGCGGGGTCCACCAGAACATTACCCATGCGGTGCAGCCAGACCCCATCAGCGGCGCTCACTGCTGGCTCCAGAAGGTCAGGCTGAGCAAGCCCTCGGATGGGGAGCAGTATGGTGATGTCGAAGTCGACACAGAGAAGTCGTTCGAGTACTACCAGAACTGGAACCAGATGGCGAAGCAACGCGAGACTCACCCTCGAGGAGAGCGGCGACCACTGTGGATGAAAAGGCCGCTCTCACCGAAGAAAGAACATTGGTTCGTCCCCGAGTGAGAATTTGATTCAGGGGCTGCGTGCTCTCTGTGCCAAAGCTCCTCTAGGCCTGCCTGAAGAACCTGATGACACGTCCTTAACTGTAAGTTCTGAGGGATCATCTGGGACCTTGCCCCATTCAATCGTCGTCATCCAGAATCTCTCATAGAAGTAATACATGAACAGTTTGAGAGGGATGCCTATTGCCGCAGCCGTCAACCCCAGCACCACATTCCCCGACAATGCAAACACAACAACTACTGTTGTGCCACTGGCAATGAATCTCCACAGGAGAGTCTTGACGATAGTGCGTTTTTGTGAATCCACTCCAATCACCCCGTCAATCCATCTGCCTATGGGCAACAGCACGGGTCCCCGTGCCGGTCAAGGTTGCTATGACGCTCAAGCACAACGCCTCCGCGAAGCTCCTAGAGCCATCCCACCCCATGGTAACAGTGCGGAGCGGCATTGGCATCCCAATTAACCTGAATGGTCGCCCATCCAAGAGGATGGTAATTTTCGGACGCTCAAACTGTGACGGGAATTTCTCTCATCTCAATGAACCGGTCGAAGTTTCAGTGCCTTTTCATCTACATCGACATCCTCTAAGCCCCAATCAGAGGCACTCCAACCTCTCTCATGGAGGTAATACAGAATCATTTTTGTGAATACTTCTGCACTCCCCACAATTGCTCCGGCAGTCCAACTTCCCGTCACTAATCTCGTAATTATGATGGTGTCTGTGGTTGCAATACACCTCCATGTCAAGGTCTTCACTAGGCTGCGTTTCCTGTTTGCGTGTCCTGTTCCTTCAATGTGCTCGGTTACGACGTGCTCTGCCATGTTATCATTCTCTGCTAGGAACGATAAGGGATAACCCCTCCTACGGCGTAATATGCCGAAAATCGGTCAAATCGACTCGATAATAACCGCGATTCCCTGTCCGCCGCCGATGCACGCGGTGGCTATGCCATAACGCCCACCACTGCGCTTCAGCTCGTGAGCCAGTGTCAGCACCAGCCTAGTCCCAGTCGCTGCAAGGGGATGGCCTAGCCCCACGGCCCCTCCATTCACATTGACCTTGTCAACATCAAGACCTAGTTCCTGTATGCATGCAACGGCCTGACCTGCGAATGCCTCGTTAATCTCCCATCTGTCTATGTCATCGACATCTAGTCCTGCTCTCTCAAGGGCTCGTCTGCTGCTCGGGACCGGCCCGAACGCCATTATTGCGGGATCGAGCCCGACGATCCCCCAGTCGACGATACGGGCCAGAGGCTCGTCGCCATCCGCCGAGGCCCTGTTGGCCGACTTCAGCACGACTGCAGCCGCACCGTCGACGACGCCCGAAGCATTGCCGGCAGTCACCAGTGAGTCTGGCCCGAAGTGCGGACGAAGGCCAGAGAGCGACTCAGAGGTCGTGCCTCTGACGAAGTGGTCCTCGTCGCTTGCGCCCACTGGTCCGTCGGAGGTCTGAACCGTTACGACCTCGTTTTCGAACAGGCCCGAGTCTACACTGCGCTCGGTCCTCGCGTGGCTCATTGCGGCGAACTCGTCGGCCTGCTCGCGAACCACGCCCACACTATGGCACAGCCTGTCGCTTGTCTGCGCCATGAACGAGTCGCAGGTGTTGTCGATGAGATTGGTGAAGAAGTAGTCCTCCATGTCCTTGGGAATGACATAGCCCTCCTGAGGGGGCCTGCCGAGCTTGTGCGAGTGACGCTCGCCACGGAGCACGAGAGGGGCCTGAGAGAGATTCTCCATCCCGCCCGAGATCACAACCTCTGCCTCGCCCAGCATAATCATCTGCGCGCCGGTGACAATAGACTGCGCGCCGCTGCCGCACAGGCGATTGAGGGTGAGCATGGGCACCTCCTGCGGTATGCCTGCGTTGAGCCCGGCGTGCCGGGCCCCGTAGATGGCCTGGCCGGAGGTCTGCAGCGCGTGGCCCATCACCACGTGATCGACCGAGGAGGGGTCGGTCCCAGTTCTCTCCAATGCGGCGCGAATGGCAATCGAGCCGAGCTCCTCCGTGGAGACGGAAGCGAGGCGTCCACCGGCCTCACCGTCACCGCGTTTGCCACCCAGCCACTCGCAGAACGGTGTCCTAGCGCCTCCTACGATGACGACGCCGTCTTCGCCCATGCGAAGCCCATCGGGCGCCGCCTCATGAGCGTGACTGTCCCAGAGGGACAGTCCTCACTCGCCGTCTTCCCCTTCTTCCTCAGACATCGAGCCGAGGTAGTCCGGCAGGTCGACTCCGGCCATCTTGGCCACGTCGTGTATCGGAGGCAGGCTCTGGACGAGGCTGCTCACGAAGTTGCTCGTGGCGGACGAACCGTCGTCGTTGTTGCCGCCGTCCCAGACGGTGACCTTGTCGATCTTGAGGTTGCGTATGGCCTCGACCTGGGCCGCCACCATGCTCTCGATCTTCTCGACCATCAGCAGAGTTGCAGCCGCCTTCGGGTCGCCAGAAGCGCTGTTGACGAGATTCTGATATCCCTCCGCTTTGGCTTCGAGAACCTGCTGGATACCCTTAGCCTCTGCTTCGTAGACTGCTAGAATCGCGTCGGCTTCACCACGGGCGACGCG
>ENA-UPTF01001236-UPTF01001236.1-marine-metagenome-genome-assembly--contig:-NODE-1236-length-16450-cov-5.587125_pt1 | contig 16450 bp, 15 predicted proteins | sample MGYA00238166_ERZ767019 | MGnify/ENA primary metagenome ERZ767019 (study PRJEB28930, sample SAMN06266391) | marine metagenome | isolation source: Sea water from 250 m depth | place: Atlantic Ocean...
GATCTTTCTGCCTACTAGAAATCGTTAATTCTTGGTCAGGTGAACTCTCGTTACCCCGCGCGATTGAGTTGACTATGGATATATTTGCGTTATCCACCGTGATTTCATCGAGCACGAAAGTGTATTTGATGCCTCTTCTAGCTGAGAATGAGAAGTAGTCAACATCGAACATGATGTCTGATGTATCGATTACACCTGGTATTGCACCCGAACCGATGACTAAATTAGTTGAAGTAAACCTGTAATCACCATGGTCATCTTCTGCATGGATCACGCCATGATGGGCAAAAATCACTATTAAGGTAAATGCGAAAACAAGCAGTGTAATGGGCAAAAACGTTGCTGATCTTCGCATACCACTCCTCCAATCCCCTTCCGATTGCTCTGCGATACCACTGCCTGGGTAATAGTTTGCCTATAGGCAGTCTACCTATTCCTAGTCTTAATATTATGTATAGTTTTAAATTAATTTTAAATTTATGTCAATAATTTAGACGACTTCGTACCGTTAAATAGTGGATAGGTATTTGTGGTCCAAGGTTTAGGTATCTGAAGGATATCGAGGCTAATCGTGAACGTATATTTGCCGTTCAAGAAGTGATATATGTGATCGGCGACTCAGCTTACTGGCTACCTGCAAGAAGGTCTGATACGCATCATCTCGCCTGGCTCCGGAGACGGGAATACCGGTCGAAGATTCTATGCTAGAAGGTGGCGTTTATTCTCATGGCCATTAGTCGTGCTGACCATGGTTTACCTATAGGTGTTGAACGGGCTACTGAGAATCCCGGAACAGTTCTCTTCCTATGAGCATGCGGCGTATCTCGCTGGTTCCGGCTCCAATTTCGTAGAGTTTCGCATCGCGGAGTAGCCTTCCTGTGGCAAAGTCGTTTAAGTATCCATTGCCACCTAGGGTTTGAACTGCTTGCAGTGCGACCTTTGTAGCTTGTTCCGCTGTGAACAGCAGGCAGCCGGCGGCGTCCTTGCGGCTGGACTCGCCTCTGTCCGCCGCTCGTGCGACTGCATAAACATAGGATTGACTGGCCGAAATGGCGGTATACATATCGGCCAGCTTAGCTTGGATTAATTGGAATTCACCGATAGGCTGACCGAATTGTTCCCTTTGATGAACGTACGGGATTACTACGTCCAGGCAAGATTGCATGATACCAAGCGGTCCGCCGGCCAAGACGAGACGTTCGAAATCTAGCCCGCTCATCAACACCCGGACTCCTTCACCTACTCCTCCTAGGACGTTTTCTTCTGGCACCTCACAGTCTTGGAAGACGAGCTCCGAGGTACTAGAACCTCGCATGCCCATTTTGTCTAGCTTGGGCGATGCATGAAATCCAGAGAAACTCTTTTCGACTAAAAAGGCAGTGATTCCGCGGGAACCAGACTCAGGATCGGTTTTACCATAGATCACAAACGTGTCGGCCTCTGGTCCATTGGTGATCCACATTTTGGTGCCGTTCAACACATAGTGGTCGCCTTTTTTTTCAGCACGGAGAGCCATGCTAACCACATCTGAACCGGCATCTGGTTCGCTCATAGCCAGCGCGCCGACGTCCTCACCGCTGATCAGTCTGGGTAAATACCGGCGTTTTTGTTCGTCGCTGCCGTTTCGGAATATCTGGTTTACGCATAGATTAGAGTGGGCGCCGTAGCTCAGTCCGACGCTGGCGGAGCCCCGGGATATCTCTTCCATGGTGACCGCGTGTGCCAGATAACCAAGCCCGCTTCCACCGTATTCTTCGGAAACGGTGATTCCTAGGAGTCCGAGGTCACCTAATCGGGGCCATAGATCTCTTGGGAATGAATCCGTCCTGTCTATCTCGTCCGCTCTTGGGGCGATCTCTTGGGACGAGAACTGGCGTACGGTGTCTCGGATGAGACCAATAGTCTCACCGAGGGAATGGTCTAACCCAACATAATTAGCTCTTACGAATGCCATATATGCCGCTTCCTAACGGTTGCGAAGGTCGATGATGCGGCGGGCTTTGAACTGGGTGCGTTCAAACTCGCCTTCAGGCTTCAACTGAACAACTACGCTGACTCCTATGGCCCGGCGAAGTTCCGTTGTAAATATTTCTCTAATGGTCTCCAATGTTAATGCGTCAAACTCCTGAGAGGTGTATGCGTCGGCGCGCACTTCCGCCTGGACGGTGAGGTTATCCATCTGACCTGGCTCCCGTTCCAATACCAAACGGAACTCGCCTCCGAATTCTTTTAGGCCCCGCAATACATCTTCGATACGAGAAGGAAAAACGTTTTGGCCGCGCACTATGATCATGTCGTCTACACGGCCGTAGATACCAGTGACCAGGGTCGGGTAAGTGCGTCCGCACGGGCAGTTAACCATGTCCCAACGAGAAATATCTCCCGACCAGTAACGAATCATTGGCTGAGATGTGCGTTCGGTGTGGGAGTAAACTGGTACCCCTTCACCACCTAAGCTCACACTCAGTTCTGACTGCGGGTCGATCATCTCGGTGTAGACTATGTCCTGCCACAAATGCATGCCACCATCCAGATGTCGGCAGCCGGAGGCGCTCATCCACGGTGTCATCTCAGCCATGGTTCCTTGGTCGACGATGTAGCATCCGAATGTATCCTCGATCAACCTTCGAGTCGCTGGCACGCTGGCCCCTGGTTCCCCGGAGAAAAACATAAACCGGAATCCGAAATCTCGTTTAGGATCAAAGCCCATCTGCCGGGCAGTCTCAGCCAGGTACAAGGCATACGACGGTGTTCCATAAAGCGCTGAGGGTTTCACCATGCTAGCCCATTCAACGGCGCGTTCGGTTTGTCCCGGGGCTCCGCTACCGAATGGGAAACAACTCGCACCCAAACGTTCAGCCCCAACCAAAGCCCCCCAACTTCCTACATATAAGCTGAAGACCGAGGCCACCATGACTGTGTCGTCAGGGCGTAGGCCGGCTCCCCAGAGTATTCGGGCATGGGCCTCGGCGATGCGTTTCCAGTCGGCTTTTCCGATTCCGAATACCGTTGGCCGTCCAGTCGTACCAGACGTGCCGTGCACTCGAAATATATCTTTGGGGTCCACGCAGAGAAATCGGCCGTATGGAGGGTGTAATTCCTGCTCTCGGCGAATATCTTCTTTGGTAAGAATTGGTAGTTGGGAGAACTCTTCCAGGCTGCTTATGTTAGCAGGGTTAACGGTTGTATCTTTGTAGAACTCTTGATAGAAACCTGAGTTCTGATAGACGTATTTCACTTGGTTCTGGAGTTTTTTTAGGACATGCTTGTCTCGGTTGACCGGCTCCATGGTCTCCAATTCCGGCGACCAATATTCCTGGTCCCGACTGGGAGTGAAATCGTGAGAATATTCCGGCGGCCATTCCATGGGTCTAGCTTACACCTGAGGTGAAGAGCGGCCCTGGCTAACGTTTTTTATGATGAAGTCTGTCATCTCAGTAGTGAAACTTCCAACAGGAAAAACGCCGTGCACGCCCAAATTTTGTAGAGGTTCTGAGTCGTCTTCCGGGATAGTGCCGCCAACCATTAACAAGACGTCATCAGCCATAGATCGGTTTTGGAGCTCCTGTGTGAGCTTAGGTATAAGGCGCATATGCGCGCCGGAAAGGATACTGATCCCAATGACATCTACGTCTTCTTGGAGGGCAGTCTGGGCGACCTGTTCGGGAGTGACGCGCATTCCCATATAAACTACTTCCATTCCTGCGTCTCGCATTGCTCTGGCAATGACTTTTACCCCTCTGTCATGTCCGTCTAATCCCAATTTGGCTAGGAGTACTTTGATGTTGGCTGTTGAAGTAGTCACTCCTAAAACACTCCGGGATCCACGTACTCGCCGTAGACATCCCTCATCGTATCCAGTATTTCCCCTTCGGTGGCCATAGCTCCCACCGCTTCCAGTACTGGAGGCATCAGGTTTTTATCGTTACTTGCTGCTTGTTTGAGCGAAGATAGGGCGGACTTCACATCGGATGTGCTACGATTAGTCTTAGTCTCGTCTAGCCGGGCCCTCTGCCATTCCTCTTCTTCAGGGTCGAACTCGAACAGTTCAAGCTTCTGCTTGCTTTCAGACTGGTACTGGTTCAACCCCACAATCACCTGATCTCCGCTCTCGATGCGGAGCTGGTATTCATAGGCCGCTCGCGCGATCTCCAACTCAATGTAGCCGGTATCGATAGCACCAAGCATTCCGATCTTCATCGGGAACTGGCCGACTCCCATGGTTTCGATCTTATTTATGTATTCCCATGCTGCTTCTTCCATATTGTTGGTCATACTCTCGATGAAATATGAACCGGCTAATGGATCTACCGTGTTCGTTACCCCTGACTCGTGAGATAGGATCAACTGGGTTGCCAAAGACATGCGCATAGCTTCTTCTGAAGGTATGTCGAATGCCTCGTCATATCCGCTTACATGGAGTGATTGAGTACCTCCTAATACCGCAGCTAAAGCCTGTAGAGTACCTCTGGCGATATTGTTCTGCGGATCTTGGCGCATGAGTGTGGAGCCTAAGGTCTGGGTATGGAACCTGAGTCGCATAGACTCCGGTTTCGAAGCCTTGTAACGGTCTTTCATGATTCGTGCCCACATACGCCGGGCTGCCCGGTATTTTGCCACCTCTTCGAATATATCGTTGTGACATCCGAAGAAAAATGATAGGCGGGGTGCGAAACTGTCTACTGGCAGTCCTCGTTCCAACGCTGATTCTACGTAGGCCATACCTTGGGCGATAGTGAAAGCCAGTTCCTGAATCGCGTCGGAACCGCTTTCCCGAGTGTGATAGCCAGATATCGAAATCGTGTACCAGTTGGGGACGTGTTGTGTACAGAACTCTACGATATCTGTCGTCAGCTTGAGAGACGGTCCCGGCCCGAGCGCAAAGGTCTTCTGACCGTGGAACTCTTTTAGTGAATCGTTCTGGACCGTACCACGCAGCTTGTTCCAATCAACTCCACGTTTTTCAGAGACCGAAAGGAACATACCCAGTAGCACTATAGCCGGGTGATTGATCGTCAAGGATACGCTGACTTCATCTAGAGGTATATCTAGGAAAAGGTCGTTCATATCCTGGACCGAGTCGATGGCCACACCTAATCGGCCTACTTCGCCTTCGGCCAGTTCGTGGTCCGAGTCATAACCCGTTAATGTTGGATGGTCGAAGTCGGTGCTTATGCCGTTCTGACCGTGGTCCAATAGGAATCGATATCGCTCATTGGTAGCTTTGGCCGTCCCGAATCCAGCGATTTGACGCCTGGTCCAAAGTCTCCCAAGGTACATGTTGGGATATGGTCCCCTTGTGAATGGATATTCACCTGGCTGACCCAAATCACGGGCGAAGTCAGTGTTAGCGAGGTCATCCGGTGTATAAATCGGATTCACTTTTAGGCCTGAGAGACTGCGCAGGGGGTTGTCTTTATTATTGGCCATCGATTACTAGTTACCCGACGCGAACGTATTTGTCTACGCTTTTTTCTGCGCCCAGCGACAGGTAGAGATCGCCGTGGGCATCCACCCAGGATCCGTGGGCGGAAATACACTCGAATCGTTCCAACACTTTTCCATCACCATCCAATACGCTCATCTGGGCAGGATGGGTATCATCCGGTCTTTCAGACGTGTAGAAGATACCTTCGTTATCTATGGAAATGTCCAGTGGCCGTTGCATGTCGGTCCACATCGTGACGTATTCACCGTCAGGGGAGAAGACTTGAACCCTGCTATTCTCTCGATCGCAAAGATAGATTTGCCCATTGTCAGCTACCACTAGACTGTGAGGCAGATGGAACTGGTTTGGGCCACCCTTGCCAGGTTCACCCCATGAGGAGATCAGGTCTCCTGCTGACGAGAAGCGATGGACTCGGGCGTTGCGATATCCGTCAGATATATACAGGTCACCGTTAGGAGCAGGAACCATCTCAGTGACATAATTGAATGGACCAGCAGAACGAGGGCAAACCTCTCCCGCTACTTCACAGCCGGTGTCTGAATACGCACCCTTTGTGCCTATTGAAAGTAGTGGTTTGCCATCCAAGGTAGTCTTCATAGCTATCGAGCCTTCTCTGTCGGTGAGGTAGGCTATGTCGTCTTTGATGAAGATACCGTGAGGATCGTCAAACATGCCTTCTCCCCATGAGTTCAGGAAGTTTCCTTCGCGGTCGAATACCAACACCGGCGGATTCTTCCGTTGGAAGATATAAACGCGGTCTTGGGAGTCGGTTGCTACGGCGCTGGCCGTGCCCATCTCTTGTCCAGTAGGCATCTTTGCCCAGTTTGGTACGTATTCGTAAGTGTATTTGCCGCTTCCCACCTTAGCCATTCTGTATTCTCTCCTGCCAGTGAAACTTGCCTTTTCATACCAGGTGCCACTCGCCGTGTCTGCTCCCACGCCTGGGAGTTGCTCCAATACTACCACAGGCGGAAATACGATGGTTCTGAACTGGACAGGTATTGTCCAGGCACCTACACTGGCCGGATAATTTCCAATTTACACTGGAGGCGCCCATGTCTGATCTAGATGGAAAAATAGCTCTAATAACGGGTGCTGGAGGGATGCGTGGAGTAGGCCGGGCAACAGTGATGAAACTAGCAGGACAAGGTTCTGACGTCGCGCTAAGTGACGTGCGGCGCGAGGTGTCAGATTTACCGCCGGCTGAAATTCGGAATGAATGGGGTGGTATTGAGACTGTCTCCCAAGAAGTCCAGGCATTAGGTCGCCGCGCAGTACCTATCTATTGTGATCTTTCCGACCCTAATGAGATCGAGCGGTTGGTTGAACGGACTATGACCGAGTTTGGACGTATAGATATTTTGGTCAATAATGCTAGGGCCATTATCGGTAGAGACAAAGTTCCGGTGACGCAGTTGGACAAAGAGGTCTGGGACCATTTCTTGGCAATTAATACTACCGCTGTGTTTTTGACTACCAAAGCTGTTGCGCCCCACATGATTGACTCTGGTAGGGGTGGGCGCATAATTAACATTGCGTCTAATGCAGGAAAACAGGCCAGTGCCAATGGGGCAGCCTATTCCGCGTCCAAGTTTGCCGTTTTGGGACTGACGCAGGCCACGGCAATGGACTTGGCGCCCTACAACATAACTGTTAACGCCGTTTGTCCTGGCCCAATCAATACAGACCGTATGAGCTATTGGGAGCGAGACAAGGCGCAAGAGTTAGGTATAACCCAGGAAGAATTTCGAAGCCAGGTTGTAGACAGTTCTGCACAGGGCACTCCGCTAGGGCGAATCGCCGAGTCCGAAGACGTGGCCAACATGGTGGCCTTCTTGGCGGGCGACGACGCATCATTTATTACCGGCCAGTCGTACAACGTGAACGGCGGCCAATTATTTCACTAGGTCGAATACAATGACAAATCGTGACACCCAATCCGTGGTGACAAGTACCAAGGCTTACTACGATGGTCCTGCAGACCAGATATACCGCAACATCTGGGGAGACAATATTCATTTGGGAGTGCCTTGCGACGACAAATGTCCTCACCCGGAAGCCATGGAACACACTAATGAAATCATGGCTCAGGCGGTAGATATACGCTCCGGTTCAAGGGTTCTGGACCTTGGATGCGGCTATGGTTCCACAGCTCGTTATCTGGCGAAGAACTACGGATGCTCCATCACTGCCACTAATATCAGCGAAAATGAGTTGGAATTGGCTTGGGATCGTACTTTGGAGGCGGGCCTCGACGGATTAATTGAATATGAATATGGAGACTTCCACGACTTGATATACGCGGACGACTCGTTCCACGTTGTTTGGAGCCAAGAGGCTTTCTTGCATGCGGCAGACAAGTCGAAGGTCCTTTCCGAATGTAGGAGAGTCCTTGTCCCTGGAGGTACCTTAGCCTTCACGGATATTTTGGTGCGAAAAGGTACTCCCGAGGAGGACCGTACTCGGATATACGAACGCGTCAAGTCTCCAGATATGTGGGATTTGGACGACTATCAACAAGCCCTGGAAGGTCTTGGTCTGGAGGTCAGCCGCACCGAGGACTGGTCCGAGTACGTGGGACGCTCATACGGTTGGGTGAGAGATCAGGTTCTCCAGAACCGGGATAAGCTGCTCAGGTTAGTTGACTCTGAGACTATTGACGGGACTGTCGATGCTTTGAGTTTCTGGGTTGAGGCGGCCAACGCCGGTAAAATTGGCTGGGCACTGTTCGTTGCCCAAAAACCCCAATCTTAAGACTGAGGAACCATGTCGCAAAAACAAGATTCCAACCTTTTCATCCAAGAGTATACATCTGAGTTTGTGGACCGATGGGACGAGTTGATTGATTGGGATAGACGCAGACAAGCTGAAGGGAAGTTCTTCGAGAGAATACTAACTGCCAATCGGTCTAAGACTGTACTGGACATCGCGTGCGGCACTGGTTATCACACTGTTACCCTGAGCCTCAGCGGTTTTGATATTGCCGGGTCCGATGGCTCACCGAATATGGTCGAAAAGGCTAAAGAGAATGCAAAACAATCGGGTATCCCAGATATTCGTCTGTTAGTTGCCAATTGGACATCGCTCAGTACTTCGTTTCCAAATGAAAAGTTTGATGCAATTGTCTGTTTGGGCAACGCGTTAACGCATCTGTTCAGTGACGAAGAGCGACTCAAGGCACTTGGAGAGATATACAGCTTGCTGAGCGACGGAGGCATTGCAGTCATAGATCACCGGAATTATGACACTATGTTAGACAAAGGTTTTACCAGTAAACATCTATATTACTATTTAGGTGAGACCGTGGATGCGCGACCGGAGACTGTAACTGAAGATCTGGTTAGGCTGCAGTATTCCTATTCCAATGGTTCGGTCCACCACTTAACTGTATGCCCAATTAGGCAGCAATATTTGACGAACCTCTTAAAAGATACAGGGTTTGAAACCGTGGACCGGTATGGTGATTTTCAATCAGATTACGACCTCTACGAACCTGACTTCATCGTTCAAGTTGCGAAGAAGCCTGCAAGCCCGGAAGCTCCCTCTCTCTCACCAGGTAGGTCAACATAACAGCTACGACTGACAACATGAGCATCAGCTTGAATGCTCCGTCGTAGCTTCCTCGGTTATCAAAGAACCACGCTCCTAGAAACGCACCTAATCCTCCTGACATTTGGTGCACCATGACGATGGATCCTACGAGCATGCCAAGTCTCGCGGCCCCAAATATATTGCCGACAAATATTACAGTCAACGGAGCGGTGATTAGGTTTGTGAAACCAAATAACAGTCCAAAAACCACGATCGAAGCATAGCTCTGGTCGAATATGATGAAAGTGAATATGATAGCTCGAATTATGAAACATATGACCGTAGGGAGTACTGCTCCAAATTTGTCTGCTAACAAACCTGCTGTCAAAACACCCAATAGTCCCATCAACCCCATGAGTGCCAGGAGGTTTCCTGCGAATACCGGCCCCATGCCCTGGTCCCGTGCAAAGGCTACGATGTGGGTTACGGTGAAGAAGTCCTGTAGCCCGCAGATGCCATATATCAATACTAACAAGACCATCTGGCGTGAGGTCAGAACACGGGTTAACGATAAAGGAGAATTCGGTAGCGGGATTTGATGAGATATCGCGGCTTCAGGATTTCCGGTTCTGTCGCGAGGGACCTCTTTAACTGCCAGGAACACCAAAGGCGTTAAGACAGCTAAGTTGGCAATACCCAAGAGTGTAAACGACCAACGCCAGTCCAATGAAACCAATACAGCAGCTAGTGCCATGACTATGATCAATTGTCCTAGAGCGTTTCCTGCTACCGCTCCGCTACTTGCAATGCCTCGCCGACTGGGGAACCACCTGCTGATCATTACCGTCACTGGTGAGATAGACGCACCGGCGTTTCCTATTCCGAACACAACTCCATAGACGATGAAGACTTGCCACGGAGCTTGTACCTGTCCCATGAGTCCTATTCCGACCCCACTGATTACTGCCGCGATGCCGATGGTCCCTTTCATGCTCCATTGGTCGACTAGCCGGCCCATGAATGGCAAAGCCAATGCTGATACCACCATAAATGTGGTTACGGCTAGAGACAGAGTTGATCTGCTGACGTCGAGGTCTTCGGACATGGGTTTGAGCATCAGGCCGAAGGCGTAGCGAGACCCACCTGTGAAGAATAGGACCACGAATCCTGTAACCAGAATCACATAACTGTAATGCGGACGTCGCAAACGTCACTCCAATGTCTCTCGGGTGCTAGGAGAATGCCCAAAACATAACCACCGGCCCCATGAGGCGGGACCGGTGGTACGTTATCTTGTCGATGTGAAGTGGAGGACTACCGGTTCAGCAGTTTTTTAACTGCATTGACAACCCTGATCTCATTGGGCATGTATTCGTTCTCCATGGCTCTGCTGTATGGCACAGGCGTGTGTGGCGCAGTGACCCGAGAAGGGGGTGCATCCAGGTAATCGAATACTTCTTCGGCGACTCTGGAACAAATCTCTGAGGCCATGCTGCACACTGGAGTGTCCTCGTCTACAACGATCAGTCGGTGGGTACGTCTGACCGACTCGTTTATGTGGTCGTAATCAATGGGCGAGACACTGAGCAGGTCTATGACCTCGCAGTTGATGCCCTCTTTCGCCAATTCGGTAGCGGCGTCGTTGGCAGTCCAGGTCATTTTGGAGATACCTACCAAGGTAACGTCCGTCCCTTCCCGTACAGTGCGGGCTTTACCGAGAGGCAATACGTAAGGTTCTTCCGGTACGAGGCTAGTTGAGCCATATAAGCCTTTATGCTCGAAGAACACGATTGGATCGTCGTCCCGAATACAGGCAGCCAATAATCCTTTAGCGGTATATGCATCGGAGGGAACTACGCCCTTTAGACCTGGGATGTGGCTGAAGATGGAGTAGTAAGACTCGGAGTGCTGAGCAGCCGCTCCGAATCCGGCCCCGATGCGGGTCATCATGGTGAAGGGAACTTTTACCTGACCTCCGAACATGTAACGCATTTTGGCGGCGTTGTTCACCAACTGGTCCATGCATACGCCGATAAAGTCCACGAACATCAACTCTGCTACTGCTCGCAACCCAGTGGACGATGCGCCTATTGCAGCGCCGATGAACGCAGCTTCGGAGAGCGGTGTGTCCAGCACTCGGTCTCTACCGAACTGCTGAATCAGGCCTACGGTGGTGCGGAAAGGTCCGCCCCAGGCGTCTTCAATGCCTTGGTCTTCACGGCCAGCGCCGCCTGCTATCTCCTCTCCCATGATGATTACGGTTTCGTCCCGTTCCATCTCCTGGCGGAGGCATTCGTTGACGGCTTCTCGGAATTGGATCTCCCGAGTACCTGTCGTTTGTAATGTGGTAGTCATTTCTGTCTCCTACTCGCTTCAGATATCTTTGGTCGTTAAGAACCTAGACCGTCATATTGACGCCGCGTTTCATCATATCTTTCGGATAATCGACGTAGACATCGTCGTAAAGTTCGACCGCGTCCGGAAGAGGGCTCTCATCAGCATATTTAACAGCTTCTTCCATGAGTGCTTCCGCTTCCGCGTCAATCTGGTCTAGTTCTTCAGCTGTGATATCACCTTGAGGGATTACCGTGTTTCGGAAGTGTTGTAAAGGGTCGCGTCCTCTCCAGTGGTCTTCTTCTTCTTTGGAGCGGTAGGTTGTAGGAACGTCAAAAACCGTATGGCCATAATAGCGGTAGGTTTCGGCCTCGATCAGCGATGGACCTTCTCCTGACCTAGCCCGTGCAACCGCTTGAGCACTGGCGTCATAGACTGCAAAGACGTCCATCCCGTCCACGTGAATCCCGGGCATGTCGTAACCGGAAGCTCGGTCTGAGACGTGTGTGGTCGACACCGCATATTCGCTCGGGGTAGACATAGCGTAGCCGTTGTTTTCGCAGAGGAATATAACCGGTAATTTCCAGACGGAAGCGAGGTTCATTGACTCATGAAGCACACCTTGACTTGACGCGCCGTCGCCGAAGAAAGCTACTGCTACTCGACTGAGTCCTAGTACCTTCGATGTCAGTCCAGCGCCGACCGCTAGTGGAATGCTAGCTCCTACGACTCCATTAGTGCCTAGCATGCCTTTGCTCATGTCTGAGATGTGCATAGAACCGCCCTTGCCTTTGTTGGGTCCGGTTGCGCGCCCAAACAATTCAGCCATCATCAGCTTTGGGTCAACTCCCTTGGCGATGCAATGTCCATGGCCGCGGTGGGTACTGCCGATATAGTCGTCATCGTTAAGGTTCGCGCACATTCCTGTTGGTACTGCTTCTTGACCGGCTGAAGAATGTACTGAGGCAGACATGCCGCGCTGTCCAGTTTCAGGGATGCCTCGTTCCTCAAAGTGTCGGATAGTTGCCATGGTTTTATAGAGTTTGAGTAGGCCGTTTCGATCTAATTCCATGCTTCCTCCTACGTCCTTATGGCGTCTTACGCGGAAGATTCGCGACTTAAGTGTGGCTAGCGAGTTTGGACAATGTTAGCACGCCGCCTAGCTATGTCAACCGGAAACGACTATTACTGGCACGCCTTCGGGATGACGTATTCTTAACAGTGCTCCCGCATGGCCATTCGGAACGGCTATTTCCAAGTATCCGTGGCTGCCAATCAGCGCGACTAATTTGGCGTTGTTTCCATGTTTTGGGTCGTTGAAGGTTTCACTTAACCCAAGAATCCGTCGACCTTCGATTTCTATTTCAATCTGTGTCCCATCCGGTAAGTGTCGGGCGGATATGTTGCTGACTAAATTGCCGTAGATGTCCTGGTAAATTATGTGACCGGTGATCATCTTATCGTTCAGGTCAGGTTGGGCCATGGGTAGATAGAAAAGGTCATCTATGGTTTCACCTATATCTTTCGGCTCTACGCCTAGAGATAGGTGAGCTGCTACTGGGGTGAAAATATCACGGCCATGGAACGTTTGGCTAACAGGATGATTCCAGTATTGGGGATTGGATATGTGAACAGCCTTGATTCCAAGCGGTATTTTGATGACGGCTGCATCTGAAGGTCGGTTGTCAATATAGCTGTCTAAAACTCCACTTAACAGCCCGTTGTCCGGGGCAACGAAGCGCCCCCATGGAGTATCGATCAAAACTGGACGTTGGTCTGTGCCAACAAAAGGGTCGACGACCGCAACATGGATTGCATTTTTTGGGAAATAGCTGTGATTTAGGCCGAGTAGGAAGGATCCTTGGACGACGTTCTGAGGTGATATCTGGTGAGTGAGGTCAATGAGGCGAGCATTGGGATTGATGGTGAGCGCCACACCCTTCATGACGCCTGCGTATGGATCTGACAGGCCGAAGTCAGTGGTGAATACCAGTGGAGGCGTAGACATAAGGGAATGGGACGGTCAGAGCTGCCCCGACTAGCCGACCCTAACGCTTATGATAGATATCACAACGAACGCGACCGAAAGGAAAATGGTGAATTGGAAAAGAGTTTTCTCGAAGCCTCGTCGTGTGCGGATGGTTGAGGAAGCAGAACCGAATAGTCCTCCGCCACCCTCTTTTACCTGCGCTAGAATGACAACTACTAGGAGTATCGAGACTAGTAGTTGTATCACGTTCATGAATTCGCTCATGGATCAACCTCAGCAGATGTTTACGCTGTCTCTATTATACCTGTTGATTTTGGAAATACTGTATTGGATCGGGGCCTACCGTAGTTTTTCTAGCGCATTAACCACCAGTTCGTTGACCAAATTTGGTTTTGCTTGACCTTTGGTGATCTTCATGACTTGGCCTACCAAGAACTTGGCCGCGGTCTCTTTGCCGCCCATATAATCTGCCACTGCTTGAGGATTAGCGGCGACGGCCTCTCCTACCGCGGTTTCCACGACCGATTTATCGTCGATCTGAGTATAGCCATTTTTTTGGACGATCTGCACTGGGGAAGTTCCGGAATCAAAGACTTCCTCCAGTACTGTCTTGGCCACAGAGATGCTCACTGTGCCAGCGTCCACCAGGGCGATCAGTTCTCCCAGGTGTTCGGGAGATACAGGAGATTCTTTTATGTCCAAGTCTCGAAGGTTCAACAACCTGCTTACGTCCCCCAATATCCAGTTGCTGACGTTTTTAGCGTATATCGCTGTTTCATCTACTGTCACGGTACGGAGTAGGGTTGTTTGTTCAAAATAGTCTGCCATTGACTTAGAACTTGTGAGCAGGCGGGCGTCATACTCCGACAGGCCGAATTGATATGTAAATCGCCTCAGCCGTTCGCCAGCTAGCTCGGGGATCCGGCTACGTATTTGCTCGACCCAGGCTCCATCTACAACGAGAGGGGGTAGGTCTGGCTCCGGAAAGTAACGGTAGTCGTGCGCCTCTTCTTTACTTCGTTGGGAATAGGTTACGCTCCGTTCTTCAGACCAACCTCGAGTTTCTTGGACAACACGCTGACCTGAATCGAGTACCTTCTTCTGTCGTTCTACTTCGTGGTTCAACGCCATGAATACTGAGCGCATGCTGTTCATGTTCTTGATTTCCGTCTTCGTGCCATATTCATCTTGGCCAACAGGGCGGAGGCTTATGTTAGCGTCGCAACGGAAGCTGCCGTCCTGGGCGTTTGCGGTGGATACTCCGAGATATTGGATGATTCCGTGAAGCTTGGTTAGATACGAGCGGGCCTCTTCGGGAGTTCTCATGTCCGGGTGACTGACCACTTCCATGAGAGGTACTCCGGAGCGGTTTACGTCTACCAGGCTGTGTGAGTCGTTGCCATGCACGTGTTGAAGTTTGGATACATCTTCTTCCAAGTGAACCCGTTCAACCCGCACCGACCTGTCCTGTCCGTCGGTATTGATGTCCAAACGTCCATTCATAGCTAAAGGCATGTCATATTGGGAAATCTGATACCCCTTCACAAGGTCCGGGTAGGGGTAGTTTTTGCGGTCGAACTTTGTTAGTTCCGGAATGTCACAGCCTAAGGCCAATCCGGTCATGATCGTGTACTCAACTGCCTTCCTGTTAATTACCGGTAGGGCGCCAGGTAGCCCGAGGCAAACAGGGCACACGCGGGTGTTGGCAGGAGCATTCTGGTAGTCGGCTCTACAAGAGCAGAACATCTTGCTCTGTGTTTGAAGTTGGACGTGGACTTCAAGTCCAATAACGATTTCGTATTCCATAGGTATTCAACATGGGTGATGGCGAAGGCGCGTATGCCCGAAACCGAGTGCTGAAACCAGTATATCAGGCGTGTATTCGGGGAACAACGACGGGTGGTACCCGTCGCTTCTGGTCTAATTTAGTAAGCCTGCGTTTCGCAGCATATTCTGTGCGGTCGAACCGATATCTGCAGGTGTTGGTATGATCCATGCCCCAGCGTCTTTTAAGGCGGCCAACTTGAATTCGGCCGTGCCGCTTTCACCGGTGATGATTGCCCCTGCGTGACCCATACGTTTCCCGGCAGGAGCTGATGCTCCGACTACTAGAGACGCGATAGGCTTAGTGAAGTCTGATTTTATGAACTCTGCCGCATCTTGTTCCATGGAGCCTCCAATTTCGCCAATCATGACTACGGCATCGGTGTCGGGGTCTGCTTCGAACAACCTGAGTACGTCGACGAAGTTTGTGCCGATGATAGGATCACCTCCAATGCCGACGCAGCTCGATTGGCCGATGTTAAGGGCTGTCAGCTGCCCCACGGCTTCATAAGTCAAAGTTCCGCTTCGAGAGAGAACGCCTACCCGTCCAGGGAGATGGATTGCGCCAGGCATGATACCTATCTTGCATTTGGCGCCTGGGTTGATTAGCCCTGGGCAGTTCGGTCCTATCAGACGGGTCGGTTTGTCCTGGATATACCTGTAGATCTTGACCATATCCTGGACTGGAACTCCTTCGGTGATGCAGGCGATAAGCGGAATTCCTGCGTCGGCAGACTCAGCTATTGCGTCGGGAGCAAAAGGCGGAGGTACAAATATAAGTGCCATGTTGGCCTGTGTCTCGGTTGCGGCCTCTTCGACTGAGTTGAATACAGGGACCTTTTCGTCGAATATAGTCCCTCCGCGGCCAGGAGTAACACCTGCTACCACGTTGGTCCCATACGCCATGCATCCACGTGCGTGAAAGCTACCCTCCTTACCAGTGATTCCCTGTACCAAGACACGTGTTGTTTCGTCGACCAGTACGCCCATTTAGTTTTATCTCCGGCCGTGTAACAGGCTACGAATTTAGCTGTTTGATCGCGTCAGCTGCTTCAGTGAGGGTGTCTGCAAACACTACGGGTAGTCCAGACCCCCCTAGGATCTCTTTACCTTCAACTACGTTGGTGCCCAGCATACGGACTACGAGCGGGGTGGTGGACCCGGTTTCTTCATATGCTAGAACGATACCTTCCCCAGCTATGTCACAACGTAGTATGCCGCCAAAAATATTGATTAAGACCCTGCGGACCTTGGGGTCAGACAAGATGATCTTGACTGCGCTGGCCACCTTTTCAGGAGTGGCTCCGCCTCCTACGTCTAGG
>ENA-UPTF01001237-UPTF01001237.1-marine-metagenome-genome-assembly--contig:-NODE-1237-length-16447-cov-4.480391_pt1 | contig 16447 bp, 14 predicted proteins | sample MGYA00238166_ERZ767019 | MGnify/ENA primary metagenome ERZ767019 (study PRJEB28930, sample SAMN06266391) | marine metagenome | isolation source: Sea water from 250 m depth | place: Atlantic Ocean...
ATCTTTTTTTAAATTACCTAAATTATTTAAGGCATTTATATAATTAGGATTTATTTCGAGAGCTCTTTTAAAATAATATTCTGCTTCAACGAAGTTTTTTTTGTTATAATAACTTACTCCCATATTATTTAAAAAAAAAATATTTTTTGGACTTTTTTTAAGTGCATTGGTTAATAAATCTATTGACTTATCATTTTCACCTTTTTGCTGATATGCTAAGGATAAAATATTATAGAGTATTTGCTGATCGCTAAATTTTTTAATAAGTGATTTTGAATCTCGAATTACTTCATCTGATTTACCAATTCTTAACTTATTCTTAATTATATTAATATTATTTTCGAGTTTTTTTAAATCCATTTAGTTTTTATATTGTGTAATTACTTCAAGATTTGCATTTTGTCTAATCTCATTTATCGTTTTTTTTATATTCATAATTAAAACCTTTTTTTTTGGTCCATAAGCATGAATTAATGAATTTTTATTTATACAAATTGCTACGTGTCCTTTCCAAAAAATTAAATAATTTTTATTTAAAATTTTGTTTTTTTTATTAAAAAATTTGATTTGATCTTTCGTATCTCTTGGTACAAATTTATTATTAAATTGAAAAAATATTTGCAAGAGTCCAGAACAGTCAATACCATTAAAAGTTTTACCACCCCATTTATATTTACAATTAATAAACAGTTTTAATATTTTTATAAAATTTCTTTCTTGATAGTTATCTTTTTTAATATCATTTATATGTAACCATTTATTCTTGTCGAACATGATAAAATTCTTATATTTTTTTAAAATTTCAATTTTACTTGCAAATGGCAAAAAATTTTTTGATTTGTATTTTATTAAATTTTTGGGATATTTAAAAATTCTTGCTTTTAAATTACTTATTTTATGTGTTGGATTAAATTTTTCTATGTAATGTATTTTTTTAATATAACCTACATAGTTGTCATATGATGTTTTAATTTTGAACCAATTTTTTTTTTTTAATAAAATTTTAAATTTTTCACCATAGAGAATTTGTGAACTAACCTTTGATTTATAAGAAGGATATTCATATAAATTAATATACAAGCTTTTACAAAAAAAATTATTTTTCACCAAGTTTTAATTTGTCTTTAATGAACCATAAACAAATCAAAGATGGAATAACCATAACTGCTGTTAAAATAAAAAATGTTCCCCAGTCGCCATTTAACCAATCAACTAAGGCTCCAGACGAGGACGCAAGTGTAGTTCTCCCAGCCGTTCCAATAGAAGCAAGTAATGCATATTGGGTTGCTGTATATGTTCTATCAACTAATAATGATATAAAAGCAACAAATGCTACGGTTGCAAATGCGGCTGCAATATCATCAAATATGACAGCAACCGCAAATAGTAATTCAGATTTGCCACTCCACGCTAAAGCAGTAAATAATAAATTAGTTAATGCCATTGTTATTCCAGCAAGAAACATTGCTTTTAAAACTCCAGATCTAATTACAAATAATCCTCCCAACAATGTAAAGACAACAGTTGTTATCCAACCTAAAGTTTTTGAATAAATTGCAATATCACCTTTAGAAAATCCTATTTCTTTGTAAAAAACAATGGACATACGTCCCAAGAAAGCTTCTCCTATTTTAAATAAAAATACAAAACTTAAAATTCCAACAGCAATAGCAAATCCATTTTTTTTAAAGAAACTAATTATAGGTCCTCCTATTGTACCAGTTACCCAAGCAGTTAAGCTAGTTATAATATTTTTTGATCCGAGCTTATTTTCTATTAATTCATCAGTTTCTTTTTGTTTTGATTGTCTTTCAGTTAAAACTGGCTCATGGACAAACATTAAACCTATATTCATTAAGATTATGACAATGCCCAAAATTAAAAAAGTTGTTTGCCAATAATTACCTATGCCTATATTTTGAAAATATTCTGCTGTAAATAGCGCTATAACTCCTCCTAATTTGTAACCTGTCCACCAACCAACAACTGCCATTGCAGCTCCAGCTGCCATTGAATTTCCTTCACTTTCTCCAATTTGTTCAATTCTTAAAGCATCTACCGTTATATCTTGAGTTGCAGAAGCAATTGCAATAATTAACCCAATAGTAATTAACAATGCTAAGTTTTCTGTTGGATTAATATAACTCCAAACAATTAAGCATAGTAAAATTGCAATTTGCATTAAAACTATCCAAGCTCTTCTATGGCCTAGTTTTTTTGTTAAAATAGGTATTTGAATTCTATCGATTAGTGGTGCCCATAAATAGTTAAAAGCATAAACACCAAAAATTAAACCTGCCCAACCAATTGTTGAGCGGCTTAGACCTTCCTCTTTAAGCCATAAACTTAAACTACTTCCTATTAATACCCACGGGAACCCGGAAATTGCTCCTAAAAGCAAAATTCTAAGCATTCTTTTATCAAAGTAGACAGAAAAACTTTCGGACAATGATTGTTTTTTCAATTCTATCATATTTATTTTACCCAAAAAGATGGTAAAAATAGAACTAGTATAGCAAATAATTCTAACCTACCCAAGATCATTCCAAAGCTTAATATCCATTTTGAAAAATCTGGCAATTGAGAAAAATTACCATTTGGTCCTATTAATTCTCCAAGTCCAGGACCTACATTTGAAATTGAAGTGGCAGCTCCTGAAATAGACGTAGTAAAATCTAGTCCACTTAATGATAACATTGCAGTGATTATAAAAAAGATAATTATGTACAGGTATATAAATGCAATTATTGAAGCCATAAATTTTTCATTAACATTATTGTTGTCATATTTTATAATGAATATACCTCTGGGATAAATAATTTTCTTTAATTGATTTTTTAAAAATAAATATAAAATTTGAACTCTAAAAATTTTTATTCCACAAGCTGTTGAACCGGCGCATCCTCCAATAAACATTAATATTAAAAAATAAATAAGTGGAAAACTTCCCCAATTATCAAATTTTTGCGTAACATATCCCGTACCTGTTAAAATGGAGATTACATTAAATGAAATTGACCTCAAACTAACATCTGAGAAACTTTTATTAAAAATAGTTAAATAAAAAAACAAAATTACAATTGAATAAAAAATAATTTTAATAAAAGATTTAATTTGTGTGTCTGTATAAAATATATTTTTTTTACCACTTAAAAATTTAATATAAGCAATAAAAGGTATGCTCCCCAAAATAATAAAAATCATTGCTACTATTTCAATTTTTATATTATTAAAGTACCCAATGGATTCATTATAATTAGAAAACCCACCAGTAGCTATTGTTGTCATTGAATGGGTTAAACTATCAAAAAATTTCATTCCACATATGTTGTAAAAAAAAGAACAAAGAAATGTTAAAATTAAGTAAATTAATATTAATCTTAAAGTTATCTCTTTTGTTTTAGGTAAAATTTTTTCCGAAGCATCACTGCTAGATACTTTAAATAACTGCATTCCCCCAACATTCATTATTGGCATTAAAGTAATTGCCATTATGATTATCCCAATTCCTCCTAGCCATTGTAGAAGAGCTCTCCAAAGAAGAATAGCTTTTGGAGATGAATTTAAATCAGTAATGATTGTTGAACCAGTGGTTGTAATACCCGACATACTTTCAAAAAAAGAGTCAGTAATGCTTAAATTTAAATTTGAAAAAATAAATGGAAGTGAGCTAAACACTGCAATGCTAAGCCAAGATAAAGCAGTTAGCAAAAAGGCATTTTGTAAACTTAGTTTTTTATCATGATCTAAATTTGATAAAAAAAATAGTGTGCCAAATATTATTGTAATTAAAGATGCACCTATAAAAGATGAGTCTAATTCATCAAATATAATTTGAATTATAATTGGGAAGACCATTGAGATCCCAAGTATGATTTGTAAAATACCTAGTGTAAAAAACACAGTTTTGTAATTAGACATTTTTAATGAACATTATTTTATGGTAAATAAATTACAACACTATAAGAATTGATAATAACAGCAATTTTTTGACTTTTTTGTTATTATAACACGTGATTGAAAAAATAAATTTAGATAAAACCAATGCTTGGCCTTTTGTTGAGGCAAAAAAAATTTTAAGAGAAAGAAAAAATTTTATAGAAAAAAAAGGTAAAATAATTTTACAAACTGGCTATGGTCCAAGCGGATTGCCTCATATAGGAACTTTTGGAGAAGTTGCTAGAACAACTATGGTTGTTAACGCTTTAAATCAACTTACAGATTTACCTAAAGAAATAATTACTTTTTCTGATGATATGGACGGTTTAAGAAAAATACCAGAAAATGTGCCAAATAAAGAAATTTTAAGTGACAATCTTCATAAACCTTTAACAAGTGTACCAGATCCTTTTGAAAAATTTAAAAGTTTTGGAGAGCATAATAATGAAATGCTTAAAAAATTTTTAAATAAATTTAAATTTAATTATGATTTTAAAAGTTCCACAGAACTTTATAAATCTGGATATTTTAATTCAACGCTTGAAATTATTCTTGAAAATTATCAGTCTATTATGGAAATAGTAATGCCAACACTTGGCAAAGAAAGACAAAAAACTTATAGCCCCTTTTTGCCAATATGTCCTGACACAGGGGTTGTTTTAGAAATTCCTGTTTTAGAAATCAATAAAGATAAATTTAAAATTATTTTTGATAACAATGGAAAAAAACTTGAAGTTAGTATTTTAAATGGTGATTGTAAGTTACAATGGAAAGTTGATTGGGCTATGAGATGGTATGCCCTAGATGTTGATTTTGAAATGTATGGAAAAGATTTAATTGAAAGTGCAATTTTATCATCAAAGATAATAAGACTATTAGGCAAAAATAATCCATCAGGATTTGCTTATGAATTATTTCTGGATGAGAAAGGTGAAAAAATTTCAAAATCAAAAGGAAATGGCATTACAATTGATCAATGGTTAGAATATGCGTCACCAGAAAGTTTATCATTATTTATGTATCAAAATCCAAAAAGAGCCAAGAAACTTTATAAAGAAATTGTACCAAAAGCAGTAGATGAATATTTAGATTTTATAGAAAAAGGGAAAACTCAAAATGAATTGCAATTATTAATGAATCCAGTTTGGCATGTACATAATGGAGAAATGCCAAAAGAAAAAATAATTATGACTTTTTCTATGTTATTAAATTTAGTCGAAACAAGTAATGCTGATACTAAAGAATTATTATGGAAATTTGTAAAAAAATATAAAAAAAATATTATTGAAAATAAATATCCAATTTTTGATAATTTAATCAGTTATGCTATCAAATACTTTAATGATGTAATTAAACAAAAAAAACAATATAAAAAACCTAATATAGATGAAAAAATTGCACTTCAAGCTTTAATAAAAACTTTAGAAAATTGTAATGATAAAATGACACCAGAGGAAATACAGACTAAAATTTATTCGGTTGGTAAAGAGAATGGTTATTCAGAAAATTTAAGAGATTGGTTTAAATTAATTTATGAAGTAGTTTTTGGAGATGAAAATGGACCAAGAATGGGCTTCTTTATAAGTTTTTTTGGAGTTAAAGAAACAAAACAACTTATTATAGATAAATTAAAATAATGTTTTTAAAACTTAGATCTTTAATTTTTAAAATTGATCCGGAAATAGCACATAGTTTAGCAATTAAATCTTTAAAATTTAATTTTGCTTCGACTATTTTTGACGAAAATAAAAATAACCCTATGTTTCAAACAACTTTATTTGGAAAACAAATAGATAATCCAATAGGAATGGCGGCTGGTTTTGATAAAAATGCAGAAGTTTATAATCCTTTATTTAAATTAGGATTTGGATTTGTAGAAGTTGGAACTGTAACTCCTTTAAAACAATATGGAAATTCAAAGCCTAGAGTTTTTAGGCTCGAAGAAGATCAAGCACTTATTAATAGGTTGGGATTTAATAGTTTTGGAGCTGAAGATGTAAATTCTAGAATTAGATCAAATACTCCAACAGGATTATTGGGCATCAATATAGGGCCAAACAAAGACACTAAAGATCGATTAAACGACTACTTAATTGGCCTTAGAACATTCCATGACATTTCAGATTATATAACAATCAATATTTCATCACCTAATACTGAAAATCTTAGAGACTTTCATGATCAAATTAAACTTGAAGAATTAATAAGTTCTATAGAGCAAGAAAAAAAAAAATTAAAATCAAAAACACCAATAGTAGTTAAAATTTCGCCAGATATTTCAAAAGAACAAGCTACTCAAATAAGTCAAATATTATTGAAACATGAAATTGAAGGCATAATCGTTTCTAATACTACAGAAGGAAATAGAGAAAAGTTGCAGAGTACTTCAAAACATCAAAAAGGCGGATTGTCAGGCAAACCACTAGAGACAATATCTAATCAATTAATCAATATATTTTATAATTTATTAAAAGGTAAAATTGAAATTATCGGGGTAGGCGGCGTTGATTCTGGTAAAAGTGCATATGACAAATTTTTAGCCGGCGCAAATTTTATACAGTTATATACTGGGATGGTTTATCAAGGTCCCAACATTGTGGGTAAAATAAAAAAAGAACTTAAGCAAATATTGATAAATGAAGGTGTGAGTAATTTTAAAGATATAGTTGGGAAGAAAAGTAATTAACTTTTTTTAGCTTTACTTAATATATTTTTTTTTAAATTAGAAAAAAATTTTCGAATAAAAGCACCCGCAACCCCTATCACTATTGCAAAAATAATCGAAATTATTCCATAGTGAATTGGAACGTCCTTAGAAAGATCTCTAATGAAATTTGAAAAAGGACCTAAATTTTTTGTGCCATTTTCAATTATTTGTTTTGCTTCATGTACAGCAAAAAAGCTATCGTATGCAATAGCTATACCCACGCCTAATAAAAGAATTGCTAAAAGAGTTTTTAGCTCTGAGCTATCAATAGATTCTCCAATTTTTTGTCCAATTTGAACGCCAATTATTGATCCGCAAATTAATATAAAAACTAAGATTAAATCTATAGATCCGTAATTAAACGCATGAAGAGCTGTTACAATTGCACTAACAAAAATAGTCACAAATAAAGATGTTCCTGGAATTAATTTTGTCGGCATACCGATAATATAAATCATTGCAGGAACCAATATAAATGCACCACCAATACCCATAATAGCCGCAATAAATCCAACCAATAAACCTATTATAATTGGAGTAAAAGCACTTTCATATAATTGAGATTTTTTAAATCTCATTCTTAAAGGAAGACCATGTATCCAATAATGTGAATGTAATTTTTTTTTTATAACAATTTTTTTTCTGGCTCTATCTATTTCTCCAATACCTTGAACTAACATTGCTGTTCCTATGATAGCTAATACGTACATGTACGCTAAGGAAATAACTATATTAATTTTTCCAATTTCTTTAAAGTAAGTAAAAGTGAGAATTCCAAGGATCGTTCCTCCTATCCCACCTATAACAATCATTCCTCCCATTTTATAATCTAATGTGTTTTTTAGCCAATGCGTCGTTGAGCCTGAAACAGATGTAGCCAGTATATTGTTTGCTTCATTTGCTACTGCATAAGTTGGAGGTATACCTAAAAAAATTAAAAATGGAGTCATAAGAAATCCACCACCAACTCCAAACAATCCTGAAAGAATGCCAACCAATGTGCTGAGAAGAAAAATTTCCACTACGTTTATTGATACTTCTGCTATTGGTAGAAATAATTCCATATTTATCTATTTTACTAATTAATGTTGAAGATCAATTTAGTCAACTTATTATATATAAACTTGACGAGATCATTATCCCATCTTATATAGTCACTAAAATATTATGACTAAAAAATGTGAATTAACCGGAAAAATGCCCCTTAAAGGTCATAAGGTGAGCCATGCTAATAATAAAAGCAAACGAAGGTTTTTACCGAATTTGAAAAAGGTAAAGTTTACTAGCGAGATTTTAAAAAGAAATTTAAGATTAAATGTATCAAATGCTGCAGTTAGATCTGTGGACAAAAAAGGAAGTTTTGATCAATTTTTGAAAGATGTAAAAAATAAGAATTTGTCACAAAGATTAAAAAAAATTAAGAAAACAATCCTAGCAAAATCTGCTTAATGAATAGACTATTATTACTTCTCCCAGTTTTAATGGGAGTGGTTGTGTTATCTTCAAATTATTTAGTTCAATTTCCAATTAAATATTATGGCTTAGAAGAAATATTAACTTATGGAGCATTTACCTATCCTATTGCATTTTTAATCACAGACTTAGCTAATAGGTCTTATGGCAAATTAGTCGCAAGAAAAATTGTATATATTGGTTTTATTATAGGTATTTCTTTTACACTTTTTTTTACAACAAACTTTTCAGACTTAATTTCAGTAAGAATTGCTATTGGATCAGGCACAGCATTTATTGTTGCTCAATTATTAGATGTACAAATCTTTGATAAATTAAGAGAGAAAGAATGGTTCGTTGCACCATTGACATCTTCTTTTATTGGATCAGTTGTTGATACCTTTTTATTCTTTTCCATTTCATTTTATGGGACTGGAATAGCTTGGGTTACTTTGTCTGTTGGAGATTTAGCTGTCAAAATTTTTGTGGCTTTATTAATGTTAATTCCTTTTAGATTATTATTAGGTACTTTTAAAACATCCTAGTTGAAATATTTATTTATACAAAAATTTGTAAGATAAAATTTTGTAAGCTAATTTAGCTACTAAAAAATTGTAAGAATTAAATCCTTTAATAGGAGCTAACTCATTTATATCAGCTCCAACAATATTAGAGTTTTTGGATGCTATTTTTATAATATTTAATGTTTCATCCCACAACAATCCCCCAGGTTCCGGTGTTCCCGTTGCAGGCATTATGCTTGAGTCTAACCCATCAACATCGAATGTCAGATACACGGTTTTACCCTTAATCATTTTTTTGAACTTATTTAAATTCCACTTCATTTTGTCTTTTGCCCAAAAAATATTAATTCTTGAATAATTTTTTTTTAAACAAGGTATCTCACTTGCCGAAATGTTTCTTATGCCAAAAGATATTACAGATACATTTTTATAATCAAGGCATCTTTTTATTGCAGATGCATGGGAAAATTTACTACCATTATAACTTTCTCTTAAATCTGCATGTGCATCAAAATGCAATAAACATAATTTTTTATATTTTTTGACAAATGGATTAATACATCCTGGTGTAATAGAGTGTTCTCCTCCAAAAGTTATTGGAAAAAGTTTTTTGTTTAAAATTTTTTCATTGATATCTGAAATTTGTTTGAGAGCTTTTTTTATATCCTCATTAATTTTAAATGGTTTCAGGGTTTTTATGCCAATTTTTTTGTATGGCTCGCAATGTAATTCTTCGTCATATAATTCTACTTGATGAGAGGCTTTAATAATTTCTTTAGGACCATTTCTTGTGCCGCCACCATAACTTACAGTTTTTTCTAGACCAAAAGGAACAACTACGACTTTTTCTCTAAAATTAAATTTATTATCAATTCCAAGAAAACCTTTTTTATTAGATAAATAATTCAATTTTTACCCAAATATTTTTGAAAAGTTTTTTCTACTTCTTTGTCTCCAAAAGCCTTGATGATAAGCATCGCTTGCTATTAGAGGCAAAATACTAGTTGCTTCTGCAAAAACCATTTGTTCTTTGGTGGTATCTACTTTTCCCCAAGAGCTAGCTTCTTTTAATGTTGAACTACTACATGCACCATCTCTTGAGTCTGCGACTGTTATTTGTACAGCATATTTATGCATCTCTGTTTTTTTACCAAGTAGTTCTGCACATATAACTGTGTCTTGAACAAAATTTTTTGGAACACCTCCACCTATCATAAATAAGCCAGAAGATTTTGATTTAATTTTTATTTCAGTAAGTTCTCTAAATTCTCTGACAGAATCTATAGTTATATGTTTTTTAGGATTTTTTTCTTGATGCATTACCAGCCCAAAGCCAGCACTTGAATCTGTAAAAGCTGGGCAAAAAATTGGAACATTATGATCATAAGCAGTTTTTATTAAAGAATTTTTCTTTTTAGAATTATTCTTTAGATATTTTCCCATCTCGTAAATAAATTCTCTAGAAGTATAGCTTTTTGGAGGAAGTTTATCTGCAATTTCACATATTTTTTTATCACATAATTGAAGTTCATCTTCATCAATGTAAGTGTCATAAATTCTATCAATATAATTTTTTCTTAACTCATTATCGTCTTGAAATTGAGACCCTTGATAATGTTTAAACCCTAAAGCCTCGAAAAAATCCATATCAATTATTGATGCTCCAGTTGCAACAATTGCATCAACCATATTATATTTTACCAAGTCTTTATAAAGGTCCATACATCCAGCAGCTGAAGTTGAACCTGCTAATGTTAAAAAAATTGTACAATTTTTATCTTTTATCATTTCATTAAATATTCTAGCTGCATTAGCAGTTTCTCTTGAAGCAAAAGACATTTTTTCCATAGAAGAAATGATTTTTCTAGAGTCAAAAGATGTAATATCTATATGTTCTACAGGGGTCTTTAGAAGTTTTTTTTTGCTATTATGACCAATTTTTTTTTTTAACATCTAAGCAACAAGAAACTCATTATTTGTTTCATTGTCATACATAGACATAATTGGATTATCTTCTACTTCGTAAATTTCATCAGAATAAAAACCATTAAATTGAGTTCTAAATGTTAAGCCATAAGCACCTAGTTGACCTAACTCTATATAATCACCTTCTTTAATATTATTTGGCAAAACAAAAGGACCTTTCATATAATCCATGCTATCACAAGTTGGTCCATAGAAATCAAATGCAGTCATTTTTTTTGAAATTATTCTTCCATTTGTAATTAGTCGTGAAGGATATATTAAGTTAGGAGCTCCTGCATCAAATAGTGAACCATAAGTTCCGTCGTTAATGTAAAGTTTTTGTTTTTTTCTTAAATTTATTCTTACAATTGTTGAACCACTTTCTGCAACTAAAGCTCTTCCTGGTTCACATAATAATTTTGTTGCTTTTTCTAATTTTAGGTTTTTTATCCCCTTTATAATTTCAGACATATAATTATTTAAAGGTTGTGGTCTAAGATCCGGATATATTGAGGGGAACCCACCACCAACATTTATATAATCAGGATAAATTTTTGTTTTTTTGATTACATTTCCTATTTCATGAATACCTTTAGAATAAGATATAGGATGCATACATTGTGAACCTACATGAAAACTTAGTCCAACTTTCTTTGCATATTGCCTTGTTAATCTTAACAAACCTATTGCCTCTGATGTTGGTGCACCAAATTTTTTTGATAAATCAATTTCAGCATGTTCGTTAGAAACAGACAATCTTATAAATAACTCTAAATCTTTTGCACCGTTTGTTGAATCTATAATTTTTATTAATTCATCTTTTGTATCTAAAGAAAAAGTTTTTACATTGTATTTAAAATACGCCTCTTTAATATCCTCTCTACTTTTAACGGTATTCATGTAATAACATTTAGCATCTGGAGACAGTAATTTAACTGTTTCAAGTTCTTTAATTGAAGCTATATCAAAATTAGTTATGCCACTTTCTACAAGTTTTTTTAGGATTACTTTATGAGGGTTTGTTTTAACTGCGTATAAAACTTTTCCAGGAAAATTTTTTTGAAAAAAAACGGAGGCCTTACTAACTGATTCTCCTCGAATACAGTAAACAGGTTTTTCCGGTCTTAAGTGACGAACTAACTCGTCAACACTCTTAAATTTTTGCATTGCATATGCCCCCTAAAAAAAATTTAATAAAAAAAATCTTTAATCAATAACTAAAAACTTTATATAATTTAGCAGATAAGACAATAATTAATTAATGTAAAGTAAATAATTGCTGTTGAATAAGTAAAAATGTTGCCTATATAAGAAATATGACTCAACTCAATGATTTAAAAAAATTAGGTAAATTAGACGATAAATCATTACTAATAGTTGATGATGATAATTCTTTCAGAGAAAGGCTTGCTAGAGCCATGGAAAAAAAAGGTTTTTATGTAACTCAAGCAGAGAGTGTAAAAGAAGGAATAAACTTAGTGAAAATCAAAAAACATGCATTTGCAGTAGTAGATTTAAGATTAAAAGATGGTAATGGACTTGAGGTTGTAAAAGAACTTCAAAATTTTAATCTTAAAAGCAAAATTATAATGCTGACTGGATATGGCAATATTCCAACTGCTGTTGCAGCAATTAAACAGGGTGCTATAGATTATCTTGCAAAACCTGCTGATGCGGAAGATATTGAAAAAGCTCTTTTAGCTGATCCAAAAAAGAAAGCATCACCCCCAGAAAACCCAATGTCTGCAGATAGAGTAAAATGGGAACATATTCATAGAGTTTTTGAGTTATGTAATAGAAATGTTTCTGAAACAGCTAGACGACTTAAAATGCATAGAAGAACTTTACAAAGAATTTTATATAAAAAATCTCCTAGATAAAATTTTTTAAATTTATTATTTTTTTCCTAATTGTTTTTAATAGAGAAATTGTTAAAGCTATTGCTCATGCTACAATAATAATTTAGTTTTTTGTTAATCTTATAAATACATCTTCTAAATCACCATCATCAGTTGAAATATCTATTATTTTCGCATTCTGTTTTTGAATTAAATTAATTATTTCTTCTGTTGTTATTTTATTTTTTTCATAAGATATAACAACCTCATTATCTTTGTTTGAAATTACATTTAAAGAAGAGTCAATATTATTATTCAAATCGATATTTCTACTTAATTTGAAGGTAATTTTTTTTGTTTTAATTTTATCTAGAAGATTTTTTGTACTATCAAGAGCAACCAAAATTCCTTTATTTAAAATACCTATTCGTTGGCACATTTCTTCTGCTTCTGATAAATTATGTGTTGTTAAAATTATAGTAACACCTTGTTTATTTAATGATTTTACATTTTCCCAAAGATTTTTTCTTAACTCGACATCAACACCAGCAGTTGGTTCATCTAAAATAACTATTGGAGGTTGATGTACTAATGCTTTTGCAATTAACAATCTTCTTTTCATACCTCCTGATAAACTCCTTGCATAACTATTTGCCTGTTTTTCAAGAGAAACTAGTTTAAGTATTGTATCTGTAATTCTATCTTTTTTTCTAACTCCATAAAGTCCAGCTTGTAACTCGAGTAATTTTTGGGGGCTAAAGAAAGGGTCAAGGTTAACCTCTTGAGGCACAATTCCAATTGAAGCACGAACTTGTCTAGGATTTTTATCAAGATTAAAACCCCAAACATTTACTTCACCAGAGGTTTTAATAACTACTCCTGCTAATATGTTTATAAATGTTGTTTTACCAGCACCATTTGGACCTAATAATCCAAAAATTTCACCTTCCTGCACGTCTAAGTTTAAATTATTGATTGCATGAATTGAGTTTGCTGATTTATTTTTATAAACTTTATGCAAATTTTTTACAGAAAGTACATTTTTTTTGTTCATAAGAGATTATACATTTATAACATTCAAAAGATTTAAGATAACATTATTTTATGAGTTCAATGAAAAAAAAAGATCATTTTTATTTAATTGATGGTTCAGGATATATTTTTAGAGCCTACTATGCTTTGCCACCTTTAACTAGAAAAAGTGACGGCCTACCGACTGGAGCTGTAAGTGGTTTTTGCAATATGTTAAATAAATTATTACAAGATTCAAAATCAGATGATAACAATCTAAAGCCTACGCATTTCGCAGTGATATTTGATTCAGCAAGAAAAAATTTTAGAAATGATATTTATCCGGATTATAAAGCTAACAGATCTGATGCTCCAGATGACCTAATCCCACAATTTGAATATATTAGAAAATCAGTAATAGCATTCAATTTACCTTCTGTTGAATTAATAAATTACGAAGCCGATGACTTAATAGCTACTTACACAGAACAAGTTTTAATAAAAGGAGGAAAGGTAACAATTGTTTCCTCTGACAAAGATTTCATGCAACTTTACAAAAAAGATGTTCGAATTTATGATCCAATGAAAAACAAGTTTATTACACCAGAAGATATAAATAATAAGTTTGGGGTAGAACCAAAAAAAGTTATTGATGTTCAGGCTTTAGCTGGCGATAGTAGCGATAATGTACCTGGGGTACCTGGAATAGGCATTAAAACTGCTGCTGAGTTGATTAATCAATATGGAACACTAGAAGAACTTTTAAAAAAAGCACACGAAATTAAACAAAACAAAAGAAGAGAAACAATTATTAAAAACAAGAATAAAGCAATTATTAGTAAAAAATTAGTAACTTTAAAAAAGGACGTACCTGTAAAAGAAAAACTTAATGAATTTATATTAAAAGAAATCGATAAAGATAAGCTTTATAATTATTTAAGAGAGATGGAATTTAATAGACTACTAAGCTTAACAATTTCAAATTATGGAGAACCAGATTTAGCTGGTAGTAAAAAAAATGAAAATTTTAATGAAAAACAAAAAAGTATTAATAAAAAAAATTATTTTTTAATTAAAAATGAAAAAGAAATTGATGAGTGGATAAGTGAAGCTGAGGAGTCAGGAGAACTAGCAATAGATACAGAAACTAGCTCACTTGATGCACATCAAGCAGATCTAATTGGAATTTCATTAAGTACGAAAATTGGAAAGGCCTGTTATATTCCTATTGGACATAAGTCAGGAGATTGTTTAAAAAAAATAAATGTTATAAAAAAATTAAAACCTCTTCTTGAAGATAAAAGTGTAAAAAAAATAGGTCAAAATATAAAATTTGATTTTATTGTTTTATACAAACAAGGCATTGAAATGAATTCAATGGAGGACACAATGTTAATGTCTTATGTGTTAGATGCTGGAAAAAATAGACATAATATGGATATACTATCTGAAATTCATTTAAGTCATAAAACAATTTCTTTTAAAGATTTAGTTGGTTCAGGAAAGAAACAAATTAATTTTAGTGAAGTAGAAATTAATCAGGCAATGGAGTATGCAGCAGAAGATGCTGATATTACATATCGACTTTATAAGATTTTTACCAAGAATCTCAATAATGAAAAGCTCACAAATATTTATGAAATTTTTGAAAAACCTTTAATTAAAATATTAGCTTTTATGGAAATTCATGGAGTTAAGATTGATAATAAATTTTTAAAAGACTTATCTAAAAAATTTGAAAAAAAAATAAGCAGTTTAGAAAAAAAAATTTTTAAAATATCAAAAAAAGAATTTAATATAGCTTCGACAAAACAACTTGGCGAAATCATGTATAACGAACTTAAAATTGCTTCTTTAAAAAAAACAAAAAAAGGAAGTTTTGCAACAAGCGCTACTGTTTTAGAGGATTTGGTATTTAAAGGACATGAACTTCCTAAATTAATTTTAGATTGGAGACAAGTTTCTAAATTAAAGAACACATATTCCGATTCTTTGCCGGAACATATAAATCCAAATACAAATCGAGTTCATACATCATTTTTACTTGCCGCAACTACAACTGGAAGACTAGCTTCTAGTGATCCAAACTTACAAAATATTCCAATTAAATCGGAAGATGGCAAAGATATAAGAAAAGCATTTATTGCAGAAAGAGGACATACTTTAGTTTCAGCTGATTATAATCAAATTGAGATGAGAATTCTTGCCGACCTTGCGGATGTAAAGGAACTAAAAAAAGCTTTTAAAAATAATGAAGATATTCATACTTTAACCGCTAGCCAAGTTTTTAATCTTGATATAAAAAAAGTTGATCAAAACATTAGAAGGAAAGCAAAAGCTATAAATTTTGGTATTATTTATGGGATTTCACAATATGGTCTAGCTAAACAAATTATGGTTTCAATTAATGAAGCTGAAGAGTTTTTAACTTCATATTTTCTAAAATTTCCTGAAATTAAAGAATATATGAACTCAACAATTAAATTTTGTAGAAAAAGTGGATATGTAAATAATATTTTTGGAAGAAGAACTCATATTAATGGAATTAATGATAAAAATTATAATGTGAGAAATTTTCAAGAGAGAGCCGCTATTAATGCACCCATACAAGGCTCGGCATCTGAAATTATGAGACTTGCCATGATAAGATTAGTTAAAAGATTCAAAAGTCTAAAGAATGTAAAATCAAAAATTTTATTACAAATTCATGATGAATTAATTTTTGAAGTGCCAAACATTGAGATAAAAGAAATTTGTAATGTGGTTAAAGAAGAAATGGTTAGTGTAGCTAAGAGCGATTTGCATGCTTTTTCAATACCGCTTACAGTTGATATAAACTCAGGAGATAATTGGGGAATACTTCATTAATTTGCAACACTTGCTCAATTAAGAACAATTTAGTATTTTTAACTCAATTAAAAAAATGAAAGAAACAATTGCACTAATAGATGATGATAGAAATATACTTACGAGTATAAGCATAGCTCTTGAAAAAGAAGGTTTTAAAGTGC
>ENA-UPTF01001239-UPTF01001239.1-marine-metagenome-genome-assembly--contig:-NODE-1239-length-16434-cov-5.042123_pt1 | contig 16434 bp, 11 predicted proteins | sample MGYA00238166_ERZ767019 | MGnify/ENA primary metagenome ERZ767019 (study PRJEB28930, sample SAMN06266391) | marine metagenome | isolation source: Sea water from 250 m depth | place: Atlantic Ocean...
GGTTTACGATCGATGAGAATAATATTGGTGTAAATATTACCTGGTATCATTCTGAGGATACAGATCTAGAAAAATATGTTATCTATAAGGGTAAAAACGGATTGTCTCCAGAAGAGATTGGGGAAACAGAAGAAAATTATTTTATGGACACGGAAGTAGAATGGCTCGAGCTATACGAGTATTACATTCAGTCTATAGATAAAATTGGCAACAAGAGTGAACTGTCTGACTCTGTTTTAGTGAGAATATATAGTGGCAGTGGAAGGTGGGATATTTCCGGTTATGATTCTTCGTATTTATGTATCAATCATAATCAAACGATAAACACTGGCTCAGGGTCAATTCAGCAAAAAGGATATCATTTGGCTGATGGATATGAACTAATAATTAATGATGATATAGATGAATCAACTGCCGCTGTTGGGGATACGATCTTTTCCAAGATGTTATTCTCAGCCTGCAGTGTTGATTCTTTTTACTGGGACGCTAATGGTTGGATGACATATCAATACACTGTGATGGATACTACAGTTAATGGCGACACCATCAATACTTCAAACAATCATTTCCCGGTTTATTATTCATTAGATATTTCAGATCCGAGTTCTGGAGAAATATCATTCTCGTCACCATTATTTAATAGTATAAACCTAGAGCACTCACTCAAATATTGTAATGGCAATCTAATATTTGACTAGCTACCGGTGCCACACTCTTGGTTAGATAGAGGCCCCTCGGTGCCGAAGCTGTTTACCGCACTAACTTTGAAGCAGTTTTCTACACTTGCTGTGCCAGTATATGTGTGTGTGTTATCTTCAACCTCAATAAGAAATACATCATCAATATACACTCTGTATGCAGACGCATTTTGAACAGATGTCCAGTTAAGCTCAAACTCTGATGAAGACACAATCAAAGATAATACTGGAGCCGTAACCTGTGGATGTGTTGTCACACTAGCCGGACTAGACTGGGGACCTTCGTCACCATTATTATCTAGGCAAGAGACTGTATAGCTGTAGCTGGTATTATAAACAAGGTCACTGTCAACATAGGTTAATTCCGTGTCAGTGTATATCTGCTCACCATCACGATAGAGTCTGTATTGACTGGCCTCACTAACAGGAGACCAGCTAACTGTTATCGTATCCTGATTTACTATACCGCTTAAATTTTCTGGTGCCGGTATTAAGGCTTTATTACAAACAGATTCCGAACGAGGTCCCTCAATATTAAAAGAATTCACTGCAGATATTTCGTAGCAGTAAATCGTTGACGGCGTAACGGTCTCATCAGTGTATGAAGTCTCTGTTGTTTCTACGATAAACTCATCGTCGCGATAAATGAAAAATGTTTCTGCATCATATGGAGTTTCCCAAGACAGGCTTAATTCACCAACGCCCTGTGTTACAGATAAATTGTTGATAGTCTCTAAATATGAATTTTCGACTGTTACAGATATTGACAGTGCTGTGGTTTGATTATTGCTTGAGTCAGTGGCAATCGCGCTAATAAGATGGGTAGACTCATTAGGGTATTCATATGTGTTCCATATATAGACATAGGGACTATCAGTTAAAGTTACTTCTAGTGTATCATCAATGGCTAAAAAGACCTGCTCAATCCCAATATTATCTTGAGCAAAGATCCGCACCTCTACTGAGTCACTAACCATTGTCCCTGTTACTGGAGAGAGTATAGCGATTACTGGGGGCGTATTATCGTTAGCTGACGGGTCATTATTTACTGTTACTGCTATTGGCTGAACATTGAAAAAATTTCCATGTTCGTCATTTATTTTTGCCGAAATAAAGTGTTGATTATCTTCAGAATAATTTTCTGTGTCCCAATCGTAAGTATATGGCGACTCTGTTAGTGAAATAATATTCTCACCATTTATATATAGGTCAACTGAGCTAACGCCAATATTGTCGGAGGCGGCTATTAATATTTCCACATCTCCACTGACAGACTGGCCTGCATAAGGCTGTGCGATAAAACCTGTGGGTAATACATTGTCCTCATTATTGACGTAAACAGCTATCGATGGACTCTGCGCTGTTAGATTGCTGGTGTCGTACGTTTTTGCAAACCAAATGTGTTCACTGTCTTCTGCCTCATTTTGTGTGTTCCATGATGCCTCATACGGGTAACTATTATCAGTGCTGTATAGATCAGTGTTATGATAAAATTCTACTTTACTAACGGATATATTGTCAAATGCGGCAGCGATTATACTTATATTCCCGCTCACAGTTTGGTTAGCTGCCGGGCTTGTAATCACCACAGATGGTGGTGTTGTATCATCGACCACGTTTTCTTCGTTATCTACAAAAACTGTCACCGGCATTAGATTTGTATTGTTGCCACTGCTGTCGGTAACCGTTGCAGAGATAAAATGATCCATATCTTCTGCATAGGCTGTAGTGTTCCAAACATATTCATAGGGCGCGCTTTGGTCCACCACGCTAAAACTTCCGTCAATGACAATTTCTACTTTTTCTACTTTTTCATTATCAAATGCGTTTATCTCTATTGTTATGCTACCTGAGACTACAGCAGCCGCGGGAGGATAGACAATAGTCCCAGTTGGAGGGGTAGTATCAACCTGAATATTTTCTTCATTATCAATGTATACGCTTATTGGGCCCAGGGTGATATGGTTATTGCTGGCATCATTAACCTGGACATTGATCACATAATAATAATCATCAAACTCAAGCGTAGTGTCCCACTCATATATGAATGGTGCAGTGGTTTTTACGCCTACAGAGTCTTCGTTAATATAAAAGACTACCGATTTCAATGAGTCATTATCATCTGCCTCAGCAATAATACTTATTGATCCATTTAATACTTGGCCGCTAAAAGGATAGAGCAGAGATCCGGTAGGTTTTATATTGTCATTATTATCAACCATGACCCTTACAGGACTCGTTTGATTATCATTATTCGCATAGTCTACAGCACGTGCACGAATATTGTGAAATTCATCCTCGGTATATTCTTTCGTATTCCAGTTGTACTCATATGGTGCCTCCATAGAGTCAAGCACAAGAGAGTCATTGATAAATAGCTGAACCAGTTTTACTTCATCATTGTCAGACGCATAGATTGTGACCAAAACAGAGTCTGACAGTGTTGCATTATCCGCTGGATTTGTTATGACAACCAGTGGAGCGGTAGTGTCTGGCTCAGGAGGTATCTCAAAAAGGGGACCCTCGCAGCTTAGGAATAATACCATGATCATCAGCAAATATTTTGATTTAATGATCATTTAATTATTTACCAGTACTAAAATCGGTTGTGCAAAGCTAATGTTGCCAGCGACATCCACAGCTCTCGCAGAAAGTGCATGAGGATCATTATGGCCTAGTGTTGTGTCCCACAGGTACGTATAAGGTGCTGCTTCAGATGTGGCTATTGACTCTCCGTCAATGAAAAACTCAACCAAAGATATGCCGCTATCATCGCTTGCCAGTACCGTAAAATTAACCGTGCCTGCTACCGTTTGTCCGTTCGATGGGCTGGATATGACTACGATAGGGGGGCTTGTATCATTGGGAATATTATTTACATATACGCTGACAGATGGTACCTCAAAAATATTATCAGATGGATCTGTTATTTTAGCTCCAACTATGTGGTTTATATCTTCAGCCTCTGCCAAGGTGTTCCAGTCATACTCATATGGCTCTTGGGTGTCTGTATAGACAAGTACATTATCAATATAAAATTCTACCTGACTCACGGCATCATTATCTTCAGCATATACGCTGATTGTTTCGACCTCGGACACACTTTGTCCAGCATAGGGATAGAGGATGCTTCCACTTGGGCTGATATTATCATAGTTGTCAAGATGTACCGTAATCGGCGTGCTGGGGCCTTCGTTGTCAACCAGATCATAGCCGATTAATGAAATGATATAGTCCTGATCATCTGGGAAATTATCTGTGATCCATGTGTAATTATAATCAGGGCCGATACTGTCGATGTAGGTAAGGTCAGCGTTAATAAAAAACTCAACTCTATCTATTCCGCTATTGTCTGTTGCTAATGCTTCGATGAATACATCTCCGCTGACTGTTTGTCCTGATGCTGGCTCTATAATTACTACATTTGGGTGTATACTGTCTTCGTCAATATTGTCTACCCATACATTGACAGAGGTTAGGACTGTATTATTGTTCCAGCCGTCAACTAGGATAACCTGGATGGTGTGTTCGCCCTCGCTCTCATCTAAAGTATTCCACTCATATGATCCGGTGCAACTCGGTCCATTACAGTCAATCGTTCCGTTTAGGTCACCATCGATATAGAACTCGATATAGTCTACCAGCTGATCATCTGCTGCGGTGACCTGGATAAGCGCATTCCCAAATACAGTTGAGCCAGCGGGCGGGCTTGTTAGTGCCCCGGTTGGTGGTGTAACATCCGTAGGCAGCTGATTGTTGACGGTAACACTAATCGGAGGTATTGTTGTTCTATTATTATCAATGTCAACGATGACAGCATAGATCGAATAGACCAGATCATCAATCTCTTCTTCAGTGTTCCACTGGTAGCTATAGGGCTCCGTCAGTCTGGTTATCTTTAGATCATTGTTTATCAATATACTGACATACTGAACGGATGTATTATCGGTGGCTTCTACCTCGATGTCAACGAGACCGTTTACGCTCTGTCCGGTGATTGGATTTTTTATGTAGCCTGTTGGTGCCTCATCATCCTGATTGTCTACCTTCACGATTACAGGAGGGCCTATATAACTATTGCCAACAAGATCAACTGCCCTAAAGGTAATAAAATAATTTTCATTTTCTATCCACCGTGAGTCTCTTGTGTCCCAATTGCCGCTCCATATATCCTCAGACTCGTTCGTGGTGGAGTCGATGCTCTGATAGCGCTCTGCGCTCTGCGCTTTTATCATAAAAAAGACAGTGTCAACCTCTTCGTTGTCTATCGCAATCACCTGAAGGGTTGTGCTGCCTGATACCGAAGATCCATCCAGTGGATTGACGATATAACCACTAGGAGGGGTCTTATCCGGAAGCTGTATTACTGTAGGATTATCTGTGGTACATGAAAATGACACCAAAATAGCAGCAAGCAGCGGATGCAGTTTATATTTGTATAATCTATTCATCGACAATATGATTCTAATTGAATTTTTTCCTTATATAAGAGAAAATATATTTTCCAGTCTTACTTCTTTCCACACGGACTAGAGTTTTTCGAATAAACGACTCCACAATATGCTTGGGAGAAAATACATACATTGTCCTTGGATATTGTGTATCTTTTTCTAGTGGATGAAAATAAAACGACCTCTTATCTTTATAGATATCCCAGAGCATTGAACCAACCACTGATAGGGGTATGATATAGGAGACAGATGCATAGGTTACGCCCGTGGGCTTTCGATCAAGAAAATTGATGGCCGGAAGTAGGTCATTATACTGGTCCCACACCTGTGGCGAAAATCGACGACTTTTATCCCATTTCTGTCTTGTCTCTATGGCTGCTGAAAGGATAAACGAGCTAAAGCTATACCAGAATCCTCTTTCTGCGGCATAGTGCATTATGGAATAGTCTGTCTGGATCTTATACACATCAAGGGCTGGCATATAAAACGAGGTATCGTTGGTACCATGGACTAATATTTCTGGGAATATACGGTTTGCTGAGAACTCAATGTTATTAAATGATATACTATCGTTATCAAGAGTGATAATTTTTCCGGTTCTGTTTGTAATGCGACGAAGGTTTTCATAATAGCTCCAATCATAGTGGTATATCCTGTCGTAATCATTATAAATAAAATATACTTTGTCAATGTCCATTGTCGATGTTTCGCTGTTATTTTTACTTTTGTAGTAAACCCGGTCAAGGTCAATCGAGTCAATAATCGCAATTATTGTGTTCCCCTTGTGGTCAACGATCACGTGGTTCACGTCGGTGTCTAGACTGTCAGCAGACAAAGATACAATGCTAAATATGAATATTTCTAGTATTCGTTTCATAGCATGTAAATTACGATGGTCTTATGAAGTGTCAAATTCTACAGTTTAGAAGTATTTTATTGCTAATTCTACTGGTTCCTCTCTCCGGTCAGCCCAAAGTAAGTGTTGATCTTGGTATGGGTTTCTATGAGCCAACGATGAAAGGATTTGATAATAATGATCTGGTTGCCTTTCCCACTGGAAATTTTATCACCAGAAATATTTTATTTAATTTTAGTACATACTATGAATTTTTTCATAATGCCAGGATAGGATATAATGTTCTCAAATCTATTGACATCGGAAGGCTAGAGGGCTTTGAAACCAGTAAGCCTGTCTTCTATAGGACAATTAGCTATCGAATGTTTCCGCTGGAGACTTTTTTCAGACTGAAGCCCAAGTTAGAGCTAAACTTTACTCTTACCCCGATCTGGGGAAGAGGAAGGATTACCCTAGAGACAAAACCCTCCAGCTCCCAAGATGGAGTTGGGCACACAATTACCGATGATTGGAACGAACTCTTGAACAGCTTCGGAGATGAAAATCCTCTGAACCAGGTTGCCTCAGAAAATGGCATGAGATCAGACTGGTTTGGGTACTCTGGAATGTTGGGATATAGATATTATGTTAGACCATGGATAGGGGTCGACTTCAAAATGGGATTTTTAAATAATAATTATAACAAAGATAGGTGGAGATTTCAGGGTAAAAAAGTAAAAGGCCCTGACATGAAGATTGATAAGATTCCGATCTTTAGTTTAAAAGTGGTCTACGCATTAAAATGATGAAACTCATTCTATTGATTATCATCGTCTCTGGAGTCTCTTTCTCACAGGATGAAGAAAAAAAAGAGAAAAATCCGTGTGTTGATCCTACCATCAGCTATGCCAGAAAACATGGTGTAAAGGGACTTCCAGTGAAAGATTTGCCTCACTATTTTAAAGTGTCTAAGGCCTGCAAGGAAATGGGCGGTGATGTTCTCATAGATCAAATCAGCATAAACGAATACAACAGAGACTTTGAACAGTCAAAGTTTATGTCCGGCTGGACCTCTACCTATGGTATGTGCGTGACAGCAATTATATTTTACTATTTTGTTGGCCTAATAACAGTAAAGAAATGAACCTCTTAAGACATATCTATTTAGTGTTAGTGATTAGCATCCTGATTGGGCAGCAGCCAGACACTCTAAATCCTATTGTTTTCAATCAAATGTTATTATTAAAAAGCAAACTGAGTTCCAATCCAATTTTATGGCAGGATACTCGCGAAGGGTACCTGAGGAATCGTGCGGTGCGGGTCTGTGATATTGCACTTGACAATATAGGCACTGTTCCGGGTGCTCAATTAATTGATACTTACTATCCTAGGTTAGACAGTTTGCTTAATAAAATTAGAGATGGGAAAGAGTTTGAAGTGTTGCAGCAACCAAAAAAGAATTACCAGATAAACTACTTTTATTCTTCTTCTAGACCATAGTCTGGATCAATCCCAGTTTCTTTAAAAACAAGTTCAGAGATTTTTTTTGCGGCACTGTCTTCTGTATGTCCATCATCTATAAGGGAGTTAAATGCCAATTCAAGTGTCTCTATATCTTCTTCCTTACTAAAAATTTCATCCAGCACCGCAGATGGAATAAAGTGATCGCGCAGCCTGTTATAGATATTTATTCTGTCAATGTTCATAATTGAATTTATATTATGTATTTTTGATTAATTATGAAAAGGTCAATTGTCGCATATCAATCAGTAATGTAAATTTTGAGCAGACAATGGCGTCGTACCCAAGTGGTTTAAGGGACCGGTTTGCAAAACCGTTATTCGCCGGTTCGAATCCGGCCGACGCCTCAATTAATTTTTTGATATTTTAATAATTGTTGCCTGGGTGGTGGAATTGGTAGACACTACGGACTTAAAATCCGTTGGCTGTATAAGCCGTGCCGGTTCGAGTCCGGCCCCGGGTACTCGTCGAGAAACCCCACACATCGTGGGGTTTTTTGCTATATATATTAAAAATTAAATTTAGTATTTGAGTTGTTTTGAATTTCTTTTAAATAAATAAATGTTCGATGATTAAATTTTAATATGAAAAGAAGATCGTTTTTATACCTATCAGGAATAGTTTCTGCATATGCATTCTCTGATCCATTGAGCCGCATGCTTTTAGCTTCAAACAATAAAAATTTTAATAGTAAAATGAAGAAAGATCCTAATAATGTCATAGATATACATAGGTCACTATCTTATAATATTATTTCAAATAAGGGTGATGTAATGTCTGATGGCTTTCGCGTACCAGGTAGTCCTGATGGTATGTCTGCCTTCTTGGTGGATAGTAATCATACTGTACTTGTAAGAAATCATGAGCTCGGTAGAGCAAGTGGTCGATTGATGGGTCCATTTAAAGATCCTAAGAAGGATGCTATTGCTTTAGGAGAAAAACATTACGATCGAAAAGCTTTTGGAGGGACAACAAATGTTCTTATTAATAATGCAACAAACAAAGTAGTAAAAGAATATCTAAGTCTCAGTGGTACTATGACAAACTGTGCCGGAGGCGTTTCACCGTGGAATACGTGGCTAACTTGTGAAGAAAATATTAGCAAAAAACAGAAAAATAAAGTTTCGCATGGATATGTTTTTGAAGTTGATCCCAAAAAGGATTTTTTACAAAATCCGGTGCCATTAAAAAAAATGGGAAGATTTCAACATGAGGCTGTTGCTTTTGATAAATATGGAAATGCCTATTTAACAGAAGATAGGAGTGATGGTCTTTTGTATAAATTTATTCCAAAAAATAAGAATTCTCTTGTTGATGGCAATCTATATGCTTTGAAAATAATAGAAAAAGACTCTAGAAACTGGAAAAAAAATGATATTCTTATAAACCAAAAATTTGAGATAGAATGGGTTAAGCTCGAAGATGTAGACCCAGAATCTGATACACTTCGTGAAGAAGGTATTGAAAAAGGTGCAACAATATTTGCTAGAGGTGAAGGAATAACACATGATGGTGAATCAATGTTCTTTACTTGCACCAGCGGTGGTTATCTTAAAAAAGGACAAATTTGGAAACTGACACCAGGAGCAAAAGAAAATTCAATATTAGAACTTTGGTTTGAAGTCGGAAAAAAAGATAATTTAAATATGCCTGATAATCTGACAGTAGCTCCATGGGGTGATCTTATTATATGTGAAGATAACCCTGATATTGACCGCTTATGGGGTATTACACCTAGTGGAACAACTTATTTAATTGCTGAGAATAATTATAGTAGTGCTGAATTAGCTGGCGTTTGTTTTGGTTCAAAAAATTATATTTTATATTTAAATATTCAGCAAAATGGACAAACAATAGCAATAAATGGCGATTGGAATAGTGTTCGAACATAGTACTTATTTTATAAATCTATTTTCTAAAAGTATTAAATACTCATAATTCTATATACGAATATTTTACGTGCATTTATCAATGCTGTCTTTTTTATGCTTCATAAAAAAGTAATAGAAAATATTCACTATGTACATATTAAATTTACCCATATAGGGAGAAAAATTTATGTATAGAACTACTTGGTTACTTTGCTCATTGTTTATTTTTATTTCTAGCACCTTAGATGGTAGAATAAAACGGCAAAATCTAAAAATCAGGAATCAGAATTTACTGATGATGCGCCCAGAAAGAATTGTTGAACCTACATCTAATGAGGTGACTGTTAATTATAACAGACCAAGCAAAATTGTGAGGCATAGGTCTCGTGATTTGACATTAATTAATTCAACCCTAGTGGATAGCTCAAAAAATGGTTATGGTATGCTTACCGGAATTCCGAGTCCATTAGCATATGATTTAAATGGCGGCTGGGTAATGGCCTACAGACAATGGAAAAACATTGAAGAAAGTGCTGGCTTTCTGGCCCTGGCAAAGTCACCTGATGGTCAAAATTGGTTTATTCAAGATCGCATTAATAAAACATATCCTGAAGGTCAAACATATACTGTACCTAATCCGGCATTACCGACGAATGATGGTGCTCCGCAAGCTAGATATCCTAGTGCAATTTTTATTAGTGGTTCAAATTTTGGTGGCGCTGCCATATGGAATGAGTATACGAGTTCAGCTTATGGTGGAGGTAGCTTTGGCGGAGTACCGATGTATATATATGATCAAAACCCAATAACTGATGTTATTATTAATATGTCCCCGATGATGCATTTAAACAATGGATGTATTAATGCGGAACAAGGCCAAGAATGTGATCCCCCAGATTTATGGAACGGGAATGTGCAGTTTATTCAAAATGATAATAGTCAACCAAGATTACTAGCTTTATATGATGGTTGGACTAGTAGTGGCCTTAATTATATGATTCACAGCAACAGTTTTAATAACGGAGACATCACATTAGCGGATCCATACATATTTCATGATGAATTTGAAGTTGATCAAAATGGATATCCTTTATGGTTGGGTACTCAAGGTTTTCCAGATTATCATATAAATGAAAATGGAATAGGTTATATGGGTCTATCATCTTATGCTGCCAATTATGCAAATGAAGAGCCTTATCTACATACTTTCTTTTTCAAAAAAACAACTGACTATGGTGAAACATGGACCAGTGATCAAGGCTATCAAAATTCTGGTTATTATTATATTCCAGATTCTGTGTTAATAAGACTGTCAGACTCTTTATATACTTTGTGGACGGATAATCCTGAACTATATCCAGACAGAATTTGGTATAACGAGGCGATGACGTTTGATGGCGACGATACTAATTATTATTTAACCCCAGGATTCTTTTTTGGTTACAAATATGATATCAAAACAGATTACAATGGGGGTTTGCATATAATCATGAATGTTTTACCCTATTTATGCAGAGATGAGTACGATGGTTGTGAGGATAATGATGGTAATGGAATGGCTGATAACATAATAACCGAGGACAGATTCGGAAATTCTGGGATGTATCACTTTTTCAATTCTGATCCATTAAATACGCCAAATAACTGGACAGCGTCTTTTGTTAAAGATATGTCAGACACATATTATGCTCAATATCAAGGTGTCATGACAATAAATGACCCATGGAATTATTTTTTCCCAAAGATATCTTTAAGCGAAGAATCAAACAATGTTGTCTGGTTTTCTACATTTGCTGTTTCAGAGTTTGAGTCTGATGCAGAAGAATTTGCATCAGATATTGACATTTTTATTGCCAGTTCAATAGATAACGGAATTACATGGTCAAATCCTAAGAATGTTTCGAACACTAACTCTTCTACCGGTTATGGAAATTATGAGGCAATTGAGACGAATGTTTATCTTGCTGATAGAGCCAAAGATAATCAGGTTGGAATTATGTTTCAAATGCCTGATTTCAATGTAGAAACTTTTTCTCCAGCTGGTTCATTTGAAGATTATAAAAACAGGGTGTATTTTGCTACCTATGGTGATACTATTGAAACAGGAAGTCAAAGCTATTTATTTGTTTCGACAACTGGTAGTGACCAGAATGGTAGTGGATTAATATCCAATCCTTATCAGACTATTCAAAAGGCAATTAACGAGAGCTCAGATGGCAATACTGTGTTTGTAAATATAGGTGTATATCTTGAGAATATAAATTTTAATGGAAAAAATATAATAGTTCGAGGTGCAGATAGAAGAACAACTGTTATTAATGGCGGTCAAAATGGTAGCGTTGTTACATTTGAAAGCGGGGAAGATTCAACAACTGTTTTAAAAAATATTACAATAGAGAATGGGTCGGCATACGATGGAGGCGGAGTTAAAATCATTAACAGTAATCCAACCCTTTTAAATGTATATATTTCTGAAAATAATGCAGACAATACTGGTGGCGCGATTTACATTAATAATAGTGCGTTACCTCAGGGTGTGACATGCAACATATCAAATGTTGTTATAGTTGAGAATACTGCTTCAAACTATCCTGCTATTGCGTGGCCATTTTGTAAGATTTTATTATCACAATCGACCATTGCAAATAACACATCTAGTGATAGCACTTCTGAGACCTTTGCAGCTGGTGGCGGGAATAATACTCATATAGATATGGTAAATTCAATTTTCTGGAATGATAGCATAGATTTCGAGATTGGCGAATCTATTGGAGACCAAAATAATGCTTTTAATGTACAATATTCATTGATCAGAAATAGCATTGAAAATGTAATAGATAATGATCCTCTATTTTGCGGAGTTGAATATAGTGACTATTCAATTGCAGAAAATTCGCCATGTGCCGGGGGTGGAGAGAATGGATCTGATATAGGTGCATTTGGTGTTGGATGTGGGTTAATGGGTGGACCAGTATTAGATGCAATCCAGGACCAGAATGTTGATGAAGACAATAGCTTATCAATACCATTAACAGCTTACTCACTCTCAGAGGCTGAAATAGTCTTTTCAGCATGGCTACCTATTCCAAATACTGTTAATCTTTCAATAGAGGATAATCATATATTGACAATGGAGCCAGTTCTAAATTGGAATGGTAATATACAAATAACAGTCACTGCCTTAGACTCCTATGGGCTTTCTGATGCTATAGCATTTTACCTAAATGTTAACAGTGTCAATGATCCAGTCATAATTAATTCCATAGATGATGTCACTATTTCTGAGGATGAGGGTGAGGCTATAATAAGTGCATCTGCTATAGATGTTGATGGTGACAGTTTATATTTTAGTTTCAGCCACAATGCAAATCTTGTCAATGTGGAAATGATTGAAAATGGGATTTTTGAGATTTCGTCAATAACAGAAATTGGTGGTGAAGAAGAAATAATGATTCATGTGTCGGATGGTGAATATTCAGATAGTACTTCTTTTACTGTCACAATAACCCCAATTAATGATCCACCATTAGAGTTTGGGCTAATATCTCCAACAATTGTTGATACTTTTCAAATCAGTACAACCACAGATGAAACTATACCATTTACCTGGGAGCCAAGTTTTGATGTAGATAGTGATGTCACCTATAAAGTAACAGTGACTTTAGACTACTTCGGGAATGTATTTACGAATGAGTATGGGGACATCACAGATACTACTACAGGCATCTCTGGATATGAGTATGCTATTCTAATGACGAATCTTAATCTTCCCCGGTGGAATATCGATTACTTTATTGAAGCCTCTGATGAGGAGTTTACTATTGTATCAGATATAGGTGAATTTGTACTGCAAAACACCTCTTTATCGATTGATGGTGAAATGATTCCAGAAGTATTTGCACTACATCAGAACTATCCAAACCCTTTCAATCCGACAACGCAGATACGATTTGACCTTCCGAAAGATTCGTATGTAAGTATAGACATATATGATCTTATGGGTAGAAAGATAAAGTCATTGGTTAATACAAATCAGGCTGCAGGATACAGGTCAGTTCATTGGAACGCAACCAATGACCTTGGTCAGTCAGTGTCCGCTGGCATGTATATCTATACGATCCAGGCAGGGGAGTTTAGACAGAATAGAAAGATGGTATTGCTCAAATAGACCTGACAGAAAATACTAAAACAAGAAACCCCACACATCGTGGGGTTTTTTGGTATTTATTATATTTTTTTTTAAACACTAAAAAGGAATAAATTTTGGTGAAGGCAATTGATCTGAGACTTATTAAAATCATATTAATTTTATTTTCCTGGGGCTATTCTCTCAATTTAACGATAACAGATTACCATGATCCCCAGGCCAATCACATACTTGATGCCGAAATATATGAGAATACGCTAATTATTTCTGCGATGGTTCAGGGTATTGAATTTTATGATATCTCAAGTGGCGGACAATTAAATCATATCGATCATTTTACACTAGGTCAAAATGGAAAAGCGAACTGCGTGGAAGCGATTGATAATTACGCTTATTTTACTTCAAAAAATGGACTATATGTTGTTGACATATCCAGCCCCTCTAATCCTCAAAATTTAGGCAGAGTAGCTGGGACCAATAACTTCATCCTTGAAAATTTAGATGCAGAAAATAATATGCTTGCGGTAGCCGCTCATGAAGATGGTGTCCTGCTTTATGATATCTCAAACCCTCAAGATCTACAGCTAAGATCCACCATTAATTCTGATAATGCATGGTGCGTTCGCCTTAAAGATGGATACGCCTACATTGCGGATGAGCTGGTTGTAAAGATTTATGATATAAGCAATACCTCAGATCCGGTTTTTATCAATCAGATTGAAACATCCAATGCAATCAAGGATATCGCACTGACCCAATCTTTCATGTATGTTGCTCTCGGCTCAGATGGTGTAGATATTTATGACCTTTCTAATCTTGAGAATCCAATATTTTTAGATAATTATAACACAAACACCCTAGCACACAGAATCTCACCCTTTGAAAATAAGTTAGCAGTATCCGATTGGGATGATGTAGATGTTTTAGAGTGGGACGGAAATTCTTTAAACAGAGTCGGATATAAAAATACAGGGAACCGGACTATGGCCATTGCCACCAAAGATAACTATATATACTCTGCTGAGTGGGCCTCCGTTCAGGCGTTTGAGTTTGGGCCAGTCAGCGGCCCAGATATTGACTTAAACACTTTAGAGCTTAACTACCCCTATGTAAATGATGGAGACTCTTACTCTTTATCAGTGGAAGTGATAAATAATGGTAGTTCGACTCTGAATATAGTAGATGATTATGTCACAAACAGTCATTTCGAAATTGTAAACCAGTTAAATGATTTAGAGCCAGATCAATCTCAAACTGTTGAAATTATCTATAACGCTAGCGACCTTAATTCTGCCGGTGCATATCGAATATATACGAATGACCCTGACCAGGCTATGGTTATGTGTGAGACCAATGGCAACATTGATGGAGCAAATATTGGAGAGCCTGCCATTGATTTTGAGCTTGATTATATAGCCAATGGAGAGGGTTCATTCAGACTTTCAGACCAGCTAGGCAAGGTTGTTGTTATTGCCTTTTTTGCACCTAACTGACCAGTATGCAGTCCGGAGTTATCGGATATGGAAACAACAATTTGGCAAACTTATCCCCAAGATGAGGTAGTGGTAGTCGGAATTATCAATACATCGAATCAAAATCAAATTAATAATTTTATTGAAGAAAACAGTCTAACCTTTCCCATTTTATTTGATCCTGGAAGTCCTGGAGGAGTACAAGGGGGAGACACATACAACGACTATTATTTGCCCAATGATGGGTCTCCTTATCCAAGAGATTTTATTGTTGACCAGGAAGGCATTCTGCAATATGCTAACAATGAAATAGACACCGAGTGGATGCACTATGTATTAAGCGAATGCCTTTTTGAGAATCAATCTGCCTACAGTCAAAAGGTATTTGTAGAGGACTTTACTGCTGCAGAATGGTGTCCATTTTGTCCTGTTGCCAGTCTCACTATGAATGAATTATATGACCAGCATCCAGAACAAATTGTGTCCATCCAGTGGCAGGTGGGCAGTCAATATTTCAGTGAAGCAGACTGCCAATATTACCAACTAGGTAATTGTGTTGATGCCAGAGGATCCTTGTATGATGTTACAGGGATTCCGACTGAGGTTTTTAATGGCACAGGCACTGTAGTAGGAGCAAATATAGATTGGGAAAATTTTGCCAGGTATGATAGCGCCTTTCAAAGTTTATCCGGTAACATGACCGACTACGATATTTCTATTGATGGCACAAAAGAGGGTTCAAACATTAATTACTCTATCGATATAGTCAATGAAAATGACTCTCTATTCTATGGACATAGTTTACATGTATTTATTGTCGAAGATAGTATACTGACCACATGGAACTACCAAGGATCAGGTGACTCGTTGGCCTTTGCCAGAAACGTTGTCAGAGATTGGTTTACGGATTCTCTTTCTTATGACTCGTCAAATGGAAACCAAACCTTTTCAGGGTCTTTTGTTGTAGACCAGAGTCAGTGGAACACAGATCAAATCAAAATTATTGCTATTATACAAGATGAATTAACCAATGAGGTTTACCAGGCAGCCCAACAAAATGTTCATCATTTTGAATCTCTTGATATAGATCAAAACAGCTCAAAAGAAAGCCCAAACATTCCTTTAAGTTATTTTCTCTATCAAAATCACCCCAATCCATTTAACCCAACAACGAGAATTGATTATAAGCTGCCGTCTAATGAATTTGTGAGTATTAATATAATTGATATTATGGGCAGGGAGATAAAATCATTAGTAAATACTAACCAGGTGGCAGGTTTTAAATCTGTTCAATGGAACGGGACAAATAACTTGGGCCAGCCAGTATCCGCTGGAATGTATATCTATACGATCCAGGCGGGAGAGTTTAGGCAAACAAGAAAAATGGTGCTTCTAAAGTAACTAGCCCCAAATTAGTTTTGTGAAATAGTTTGTAAGCT
>ENA-UPTF01001240-UPTF01001240.1-marine-metagenome-genome-assembly--contig:-NODE-1240-length-16431-cov-3.060352_pt1 | contig 16431 bp, 13 predicted proteins | sample MGYA00238166_ERZ767019 | MGnify/ENA primary metagenome ERZ767019 (study PRJEB28930, sample SAMN06266391) | marine metagenome | isolation source: Sea water from 250 m depth | place: Atlantic Ocean...
GCATCCGCGGACCGTTAGCTAGCAAGCCTCCGTCAACAATGTGTTCTTGGCCGGTAACGAATAGTGAGTCGTCGCTGGCAAGGAAAAGGGCCATACCCGCGATGTCTGAACCCTCTCCACGTTTGGGCAGCGGCTGAATCTCGGAAATCACTTCTTCTGCTTGTTCCTCATTGCCGCTGTGCATGAGCGAGGTGAAAATAACGCCCGGGCAAATCGCGTTCACTCTTGTCTCTGAGCCCGCGAGTTCTATCGCGGTGGTTTTCGAAAGACTCACCACCGCGGCCTTAGCTGCGGAGTACGCCTGGGGGCCGGCGCCGCCTCCCATGCCGGCGATGGAGGCTGTATTGATTATTGAACCCCCTTCTCCCTGATTCAGCATCACCCGCGCTGCGTGCTTCGTTCCGAGGAAAACTGAACGCACGAGAATATGAAATGTCGCGTCCCAGTCATCAACTTCTATTTCGGTGATCGGCCCAAAGGCTCCACCAATACCTGCATTGTTAAACACCACGTCAAGACGTCCGAAAGAGTCAACGGCAAGTTCCGTCATTGCTGCAACATCGTCTTCAATAGACACATCTGTCACCGTGAAACGGACCTTGCCCTCATATCCCTCAGCATTGAGCTCCTCGAGAACAGCTCGGCCGTTTTCTGCGTTGAGATCCCCGACAACCACCGAGGCTCCTTCTTGCAGAAATCTGCGGACGGTTGCTAATCCCATTCCGCTGGCCCCGCCAGTAATTATTGCTACTTTCGATTCGAGTCTTCCGCTCATCATTTCCCCTTGCCTAACTTCAGGTTGCCATTGTCGCTCAATTGCGATGCTTCGTGCTCGGCATCCGAACTACGGTCAACTCATGGATCTCGGTTTGGGTGGAAAACGAGTCGTCATTACTGGCGGTTCAAAAGGCATTGGACTCGGCTGCGCTATCGCTCTTGCCCGAGAGGGATGCCATATTCAGATAGCAGCGCGGAGTCAGGAGACCTTGATTGGCGCAGAATCAGCGATTCGCGAATCTGCCGAAGGTGTCACGGTCATAAGTCATGTTGTTGACTTGTCGACTAGTCAAGATCAGATGGCTCTGGTGGAAGCTGCCGGTGAGGTCGACATTTGGATCAATAACGCAGGGGCGATACCTGCGGGCGACATATCGACTATCGATGAGCACACATGGCGAGCGGCTTGGGATCTCAAGGTTTTCGGCTATATCAATTTGTGTAGAGAGGTATACCCCACAATGGTCAAACGGGGACGTGGCGTAATCATCAACGTAATAGGTGCCGCTGCGGTGCGACCGCAACCTACCTATGTCGCCGGAGCCGTCGGAAATAGTGGTTTAGTTGGACTTACTGCAGCCCTTGGGAGCAGAAGTCTTAGCCATGGGGTACGAGTAGTGGCTGTAAATCCAGGTTTAATCGTCACCGACCGAATGGGGGACATTTTGCGGCGCGAGGCCATCGACCAATTCGATGACGAGGAGCGTTGGGAAGAACTGATCCCCGATGATCCTGCGCCGGGTTCAGTTGAACAATGCGCCGATGTCATAACTTTCTTGGCTTCGCCGAGAGCTAGTCATGTAAGTGGGACTACGTTGACCATAGACGGAGGGGCTTCGGCCAGGTAGGTCAACACATCTAGCGAATAACTGTGAGTTTGGGGAACAGCATGAGTACAACTATTCAACGTGACGGACTCCCGGCACGAGAAATGCATGAGGTCCATCGGATCGATCATGAAGGCGCAGTTGATGCCGATGGGCACATTCTGGAGCCACCCGATCTTTGGGATGAGTACTTGGAGTCCAAATATAAAGACCGGGCCCTACGAATACGATTGGACGAAAGTGGGCTCGAAGAACTGGAAATAGGGGGTGAGCGGAGCACTATGAGCCGTCGGGGTTTCCCTGCGACTTTGGGAGCGATGGGGGCGCCTGATCTAGCGGACATACAACGTAATCCCGATAGGACCTACCTTCATGAAGCTCCTTTCGGGTCGATGGATCCAACTCAGAGACTTGAGGTCTTGGACGCTGAGAATCTCGACGCGGCAGTGATCTACACGACTGTGGGTCTGCTGTGGGAAGCAGAGTTAGAAGATCCCGAACTAAGCCAGGCATACACTCGCGCATACAACCGTTGGGTAGTTGATTTTTGCAGGGATAGCGGAAATCGTCTCGTTGCTTCTGCTCACCTTTCTTTGAGTGACCCTGAAGCAGCAGCGAAGGAACTCAGACGCGCAGTCGAAGATGGCGCCAAAGGCTGCTACGTAGCACCGTTTACCCACGGCGCCACCCCGCTGGGTCATCCAGATAATGACGTCGTATTCGCGACGGCACAAGAACTTGGGGTGCCCTTCGCTATCCATCCGACATTCGAACCTCAGTGGACTAAAGGCGGCAGGATGGGCACCTGGGAGAATGTAAAACAACTCCGTCTAACAGCCTCGGTGACTGCATCTGATGGGGTCCGCCATCAATTCACAACCATGTTCGATTACGGCGTTTTCGATAAGTTTCCAGACCTGAAGGTCTTGGTGCTCGAATCAGGTGGCGGGTGGATCGGCTATTGGCTTGACCGGATTGATGCCGTCTATGCCCACACGTTTGTGGGAACCCGGGTTCCGCTGGACATGAAGCCAAGCGAATACTTCATGCGTCAAGTCTGGATCAGTTGTGACCCCGATGAACGCACAATTCCCTCACTTGCTGAACGTTTCGGATATGACCGTTTCATGTGGGCATCGGACTTCCCTCACGCGGACCACACACCCGAATACGTTCATGACCTCAATCAGTTAGTCGACATGTTTCCCGAAGAACATCGACGAGCTTTCATTGGTGACAATGCCCGCAAGCTGTTCGGAATCTAAGACTTTCTTTCAACAGGCAATGATGAGCACACCTGATCGCGCTTTCGGAAAGAAGTAGGTCGTCTTCGGGGGCATTACGCGTCCTTCATCAGCAACGATGAACACATCTTCCAGTTCAGCCGGTGCTAGGCGTATTGTCGCTGGGCTGGTTGCCGCGCCGGCGCCCGATGGGCGGTACACCAATCGCGGGTCATCAGCATCATGGATGCCAAACAAGTCGGGTAGCAATGTCGTATGTACAAACTCTGAATCCAGACCGGTAGGTTCTTTCCGCTCCGCCCAATACCAGTCATCACCAAATCGGATTCGCAAGACTCCTTTGTCAACTGGTTTTGTGGATTCCGATTCGGAGGACCCTCGAACATCGCACCAGTTCGCGAGTCCATCAACTGTCTTTCTTGGCAGAAACTCGAGTTCGTCAATATCTCGATCGAAACTTCCGATACGAAGTTCAGATGGCGGCACATAGGCCACTAGAAGATGTTCGAACTTCGCCTCTCGTGCTGCTGCTATCCGATGGTGTCCATCAATGATGTAGAGCCGTTCAAACTCAACCGTAAAGGCAGGGTCGATTTCCCACAAAGTAAGTTCGGTTCCATCAGTCGCAAAAAAACTTGTCACCAACTCTGTTTGGTCCGATTCTTCCAACATCCGAAGGTCAATCTCATCTGACCGTGAAGTGATCACTACTGGGCTTGACATTGATCGCGCTTGTCGAAAATGGGCAGCTAATGCCTGCACACGGCCCGGATGCACGGCCTCATGGGGCATCGGGTCTACCTCAGACAAATCGATTGCTCCAATAATCGATCTTTGGGTAACGCCCTCGGCTTTTATTTTTTGAAGGAAGAGTCGTTCCTCGGTTCGAGGCGTGTATGCACCCGCTGCAATGAGATCACTGAGAGCAGAGTTCCCTTCGGTAGCTAGTCGAACATGTTCTGTCGGATGACCATGGCTGGCATCAGCCGACCTGGTGACATGAAGGAAGGAATGAGCGTGTTCTCCAAGGTGTTCTTCGCGTTCTTCGCGAGTCAACGCGTCATACGGCGGCGGAATTACAGCTGGCGCCCATCTTGCGTCTATAACAGACGCGAGGATCGGTCGGATCATGTCATCCACCCCCTTTGAGAAGCTCGAAACTAGTCCAGGTTGCGGACTGCTGGAAACCCCAAGTGAGTCCAGGTCACTACGAACAGCGATATAGCTCCACAAATCGAGACCACATTTCCGGCACCGATCTGGGATGCTGCCCATCCAAGTCCTAAGGCTCCAATAGGCATGAGTCCGAATTGGACCAGCAAATAAAGTCCCATGACTCGTCCCATGATCTCTTTCGGGGTTGCGGATTGAATCAGGCCTTGGTTCATAGTGATAAAGAAACCACCCGCCAAGCCCATGAGGAAAAATAAAGGAATGAGGAGCAAAAAGGACGATACCTGTCCCATGCACAGCACAAGCGCTGAGCCGCACATCATCGCCCGTTGAAACTTTCCTCCTTTGCGTTTCATGTCACCTTTACGCATCACAATGACGGACGTGATCGATATACCAACGGCCATTACCCCCAGGAGATAAGCCATATCGCCGCTATCACGCAGAAGTTCTTCTTTTACCTTGGCCTGCATAGTCACCATGACTGCTGCGTTAACGCTTATCGCTGCCATTGCGAGTAACAGGAACAGCACCCTGAGCCGAATATCGCTCACAACGTGCCGCAACGCTGATCCAGCTTCTTGTATGAGTCGACGTTTTTCCCGTTTTTGAACCGGTGGGGTCTCTAATTTTCGGAGTACTCCAAGCGCTGCGACCAGCATGACAACCTGCAACGCGTAGACACCCTCAAAATCGAATAGGTCACCGGTGATCTTTACCAACGGGGCCGAAAGGATCATGCTGGACGTCATCGCTAAGGCATTCAACGCAACTGCGTTCATAAGCAGACGATCAGGCACCAGAAGTGGGATCAGAGCCTGCCGAACAGGGTGGCCGAACGCTTGGGTGATACCCGAGAAGACCGACAGAACAAGGACCCACCCGTAGTTAAGTCGATCCATACCTAACAAGACGAGAGTAGCCACGACTACGGCTAGCAGAGCCAACTGGCTACGCAACAACAAGGTGCGACCATCAACCCGATCGGCAAGCACACCAGCCTGCATAACAATGAAAGCAACCGGGATGCCGAGCATAAACACTGCCATCCCTTGGCGCGTTTCGTTGCCTCCGAGGCCATCCAAAACCAGCCATCCGACAGCAAAGCGTTGGGCGTTACTTACAAACATGTAGACAAGATTGTTGACCCACAAACGCCTGTAGTCAGGAACAGAGAGAGCGTTTCGGACTTCCTCGGGAGGGTTTGAATCAGGCTGGCCGTCGGCACCAGAATTGGTCACCCGGGAATTCTGGTCTACTACGTGCGTTAAGACCTCATTCAGGTCGATCTTTCCTTGGGCTTAGGTCATCTCAGGTGTTCAGGGCGGGGGTCAGCTAGACGCCCTAGCGGGGACTGTGCCCGCAAACCACCGTCAACCACTATTGCCTCCCCGCTTACAAACGAAGACTCATCGCTGGCAAGCCATAAAGCGGCACTCGCTATTTCTTCGGGACGGCCCAGTCGACCTATGGCATGGGCACGCATATTGATTTCTAGAGCTACCGGGTCTTCCATCATTCGCATCACGGGTGGAGTTTCGATGGTGCCAGGGCAAATCGCGTTAACCCGGATGCCATCTGCTGCGTGATCAGTACTCATCGCCCTGGTGAGGTTGATCACTGCAGCTTTGCTCGCGGCGTAAGCAACGGCTCCTCCATCGCCGTGTAGTCCAGAGATGGAAGCAGTGTTGATAATTGAGCCGCCTCCAGAGTTCAACATCGCCGGAATCGCGAATTTTCCTCCGAGGTAGACAGAGCGAACGTTCACCCCCATCACCAAATCCCAATCATCGACGTCCAGTTCGATCACAGTGCCAGGTCGCAGCGTCCCTGCGTTGTTGAACATCACATCCAACTGACCGTATTCAGCAACAGTCCTATCGACCAGCGTTGCCACTGATTCAGGTATCGATACATCAACTTCAATTGCTAAGGCATGTCCACCTTGTTCGTTGATTTGCTTGGCGACTGCTTCGGCTTTTCTGAGTCGCATATCCGCGACAATTACCGCAGCACCCTCTTGTGAAAAACGCAGCGAGGTGGCTTCACCTATGCCGGATCCACCTCCCGTGACGATCGCTACTTTGTCGGTCAATAGCATTAGCGCTCCCTTGAAGTTAAGACGGCGCGAATTTAGCGGCATTAAGGTCATGCGTGAGCGACTTATGACAACAGGAGGCAACTTTGGCAAGCCCTGAATATCATCGGATCAGAGAAATCATCGCATCGAGACGCGTTTCAAGTGATCGCCCCGTCAACCTTGAAAAGTTTCGAGCGAATATCGAAGCTACTGCTCGTGATCTTCCCGTCGAAGTGAACGGGACCATGGTCGACGCGGGTGGGGTGCCAGCCGAGCTACAAGTCACACAGGACGCTGCAAAGGAAAAACTTATTATTTATTTCCATGGCGGCGGCTACATAGGGGGTTCTATCGCAAGCCACCGAAATTTGACTGGCCATCTTGCTCTGCAATCTCGATACAGCGTTTTGTCCGTTGAATACCGGCTCGCACCAGAACATGCCCATCCTGCCGCTGTAGAAGATGCTGTGACGAGCTACCAGTGGGCGCTCGCGAACGGCTACGAACCGGAGAACATCGTCCTGGCAGGTGACTCTGCCGGTGGTGGACTCACAGCAGCTTGTTTAATCGATCTTCGGGATAAACAATTACCGCTTCCCGCTGCTGCCGTACTGATCTCACCTTGGCTAGACATGTCCCTCGCTGGTGAAACGATGATCACTAATGATGAAAATGATTCATCACTCTCAGCTGTATCTATGCCCCGAACTCGGGAGCTTTTCATTTCCGAAGATCAGATAAATGACCCATTGGCATCTCCTCTCGAAGCTGATCTGGGTGGTCTTCCTCCGCTGTTGATCCAAGTCGGCGATGAAGAAGTTCTTTTGTCTGACAGCGAGCGATTTAATGAAAAAGCCACGGCGTCTGGTGTTGACGTTAAATTGCGAGTTTGGCCCGAAATGTTTCATGTTTGGCACGCATGTGTCGGGCTATTTGAAGAGGCAACTGCAGCAATCGATGAGATGACTCAGTTCATTTGGGGGAAGACCGACAATTAGAAGTTAAGGATCGTTGCTCAGTCGAGTACCTATTCGGGCGGGGTAGTGCGAATCACGCCGGCTTCAAGCAGCATTTCGTAGTGAGATGTTTCAATCTCTGCCAAGTCGAGGGCGGCATAGTCGTTGTGTTCGCCCATGGTGGCAGCGTGACGGCGCATGGTGGCTGGAGTCAGTGAAAGCCGGGCGGCGAATCTCGGCCAGACATGGGTACCTGCTTCAGGGTGTACCAGTGGAACGAAGAATTCGACGCTCTCTAATTGAGGGTCGTTGACTACATCTCCGGCGTCATGAACTGCGCCTGCTGGAACTCCGGCCTCTTGGAGCGCCTTCATGAGGGAGCGGTCCTCGTGTTGTGCGGTGAACGATGAGAGCCGTTGGTCGATCTCGTCGTGACGTTCCCACCTTTCCTTCTCACTGAGGTGGTGGAGATCTGCCCAGCCGGTCACGTCGCAAAGACTTTTCCATGATGCGTCGTCGATGACAGATATCGCTATCCAGCGGTCAGGTCCGCTGCATTGATAAACGCCTTGGGGGGCGCGTCCTGGGCGTCGATTTCCCCACCTTTGTGGGGCTTGGTTGATTTGAGCGGCGACAAGATGTTGTCCGATCATATTTATCGCTGTCTCCGCTTGAGCTACTTCAACAGTTTGGCCAGTCAAATCGCAGCATTGTCTGTCGAGTAAGGCAACCAAGGTGGCCGCAGCGGCATGGAGTCCGGCGGTTGGGTCAGGCCATGCAATTCCGCACTTCCATGGAATTTCATCTTGGTAGCCGGTGAGCCATGTGTGGCCGGCGTGACCGTCGATAGTTGGTCCGTAGGCAACCCAATCCTTATTGGGTCCCGATCTTCCGTATCCGGGCATCGTTACATAAGTCAGATCCGGATTGTGCTGTCGAAGGGTGACTTCGTCCAAGCCAAAGTTAGGCATAACTCTCGGGGCGTAATTTTCGATTACCACGTCTACTTTGGGAAGCATCTGGACAAAAAAGTCTCTTCCTTCTTGCTTGTCGAGTTCGACCACGGTTGAAAGTTTGTTATTGGCGTACTTGTTGTGGAAGCCAGTTCTGTTCCAGGGCTGCTCTCCTGCATCGTTATCTGGAAAGAAATGGGTCGAGTCGACATAGCTTTGCGGGACTTCGCGCGGTGTTCGCGTCCAGGGGACTTCGGTCATGAGAACTTCTGCACCTAAATCAGCGAGGATTCGTGCCGCTAATGGCCCTGCCCATACTCGGGTCATGTCCAACATCCGGAATCCGGTTAACGGTCCCTCGTCGAGTTCGTCCAAAGACTCGTTGCCTGATGGAAATGTCCCGGCCCGATTTTTGGGCCCGATTCGCCAATCATGTTGGCTCATTTGAAATGGGGGCCCAGGAATTTGAATTCCGTGGCTACCTGACTGCCAGAAATCTCGTTCTTGAAGGTGTGGATCGTCAAATAAATCATCAACTGTCGATATGGGCGCGACGGGCAGTCGTAGCGCTTGGAACAGTTCGAGCAACTCGCCTCGTTGCTGTGTCTTTAAGAACGGAATTAGTTCACCATCAAGAAGTTCTTGGTTGGTCATAACGTCGTAGATCGTTTCTACGTCGTCGCGTTCCAACAACGCTGTCAGGCCAGCGACCTCCAACAGTCGCTCCATCTGGTCGCTTTGGCTGATTGCTAATCCAATCCAGCCATCGGCACACTCGTATGCCCCGATTGGGGTTCCGGGTCCGCTGTATCGGTTTCCCATGCGATTCAGAATGTCCCCATTGTGTGTGTACCGGAGAAGGCTGAACTGGTGCAGAGCAGCTATGACTTCTTGGTGTGAGGTTTCAACAACTTGGCCATGACCGCTCCGAGCTCGTGTCATCAGCGCTGCGAGCGCTCCGATGAATCCGGTAACTCCGGCTGCCATATGGACGATGTCGGGAACACCGTTGAGTGGTTCCCTTTGAGGGTCCCCGCTGAGTCTGAGATGTCCGGCTATAGCGGCGTCAACGAGGTCTGTGGACTTCCAATTCGCGTAAGGCCCCTGAGAAGCGAACGGCGAAATGCGGAGGACTATTTGTCGAGAATGTTCGGGTTCAAGTGGTACGTCTAGGGGGCCGTTACTCGATGATTGGATGATCACGTCTGCTTGCGCAGCCACATCGACATCACTGATGTGTTTCGACCCGTCGAAGAACGGATTTGCCACTGAATCGTGACCGTCTCGCTTTACATGAACTTCGCTGCCGTAATCGGCGAACAATTTTCCAGCGTACGCGCCGGCTACGGAGTCACCGATTTCCATTACCAGCAGAGATCCCAGTGCCGTTTGAGTCACGGGATGACTCCCGATTCCTTCATTTCAATGATGCGATCCCAGTCGATACCCAATTCATTGAGAACGAGTTCCGTGTCTTGTCCAAGAGAGGGGGCGCCAGATGTAACCTCCCAGTCCGTTACCGAAAAATCGACAGGGGATGCAACCATTTCGACGGTCTCATCATCGCCTGTATCTACCTGCACCCAACAGCCTGCTGCCCTGCTTTGAGGGTCTGTCAATAATTCGAGACTGGATTGGACGGGGGCCCACCAAACATTATTTTGATCAAAGATTCGTCCCCATTCGTCACGTTCCTTTGTTTCGAGGATCGCGTCTATCTGAGCGGTGAGAGCTGACGAATTTTCCATACGAGTTTCGATGCTCGAGAACCGTTGATCCTCTAACCATTCTGAAACACCTAACGCTGCAATTACTTGGGGCCAATGTCTGTCCCCTTCAAGACCGAGCATCCATAGCCACTTGCTGTCAGAACATTTGTAACAATTGATAAGTGGGTTCGGTTGTTCATTGCGGCTTCTAACCACGACATCTTCGCCGGTCGCTGCTGTGACGTTGTGGTCCCAGCCCATCATGTACGTTCCGATCCGCATTAATGAGGTTTCGACTAGCTGACCCTCACCTGTTTTTTCACGATGGAATAGTGCTGCCGATATTCCCGCTGCAGATGCTAAGCCGGTCATATGGTCTCCCATCCCTCCGCGTTGCACGGGAGGGCTGTCTTGTCCGGAACTCAAGGCATGAGCAATTCCTGACCGCGACCAGAAAGCTCCAATGTCGTATGCCTGGCGGTTAGCTTCTTCTCCGCGAAGCGACATACCTGTAACGCTTGCGTAGACAAGTTTTGGGTAGCGGTTACACAGTGTTTGGTGGTCCAAACCAAGACGTTCAAGGCCTGCTGGGCGATAGTTCGTTAAGAAAACGTCTGCTGTCTCCAGGAGGCGGTGCATGACTTCCATTCCTGGGGAACTTCGTAGGTTCATCGCGACGCTTCGTTTACCTCTGTTATCTAACTCAAAGGGCGGATTGCTGTCTCCGGCAAACAGCCATTCGAGTCCCCGGAACGGGTCTCCTTCATGAGGTTCGACTTTTATGACCTCGGCTCCCCAGTCAGCAAGTATTCCGCCACAAGCGGGACCCGCTACCCAAAGTCCTAGTTCTACGACACGTACTCCATGCATAGGCCCTGACATTCAGCCACTCTCCTCCCTGCAGCGGGATCGTAGTCAGTTCAAACCATCGAGGGATTCGTAACCTGATGGCGTTACTCGTACGAGCAAGTCGGTTGGGAGCCCTGGAACTATCGGTGACACGACCGTCATAGCTCTTGCGTCAATTTCGGAGATGGCTTCCTGGTTTTGTAGGGGCCGTGTTGTCGCAACGTGAATCCACTCATCAGGGTCTACTGGAACGACTGGTGAGTCAGATGAGAGGGTCACACTGATGTCTCGTTCAACGAGCGACGACAACGGCCATAGCCATGCCTGTTCTGTTGGCGATACATCTTCAAGGTATTTATCTAAGCGTCGGGTCAGGAACGAGGGTTGAGTGCACACGGAAGCTCCGAGTTGCGCCACTCGGTCAAGTTGTTCGGGCATTGCGAGTGAGCAGTGTTCGAGCCGGTCGGTTGTTGACGGTGGTGGCGGCGATGTTTCAAGCGCGAGCAATGTTTCATCGAGCATGTCGATATCCATCACGTGGACCGCTACGGGAAAACCGGCCCGGTGGGCTGTAGCAACCATTTTGGTGAGGTCTTGTTGGAGGCCTACATCGGGCATCACTTTTGCGTGACCTATTTCAATGCCTTTGTACGTTTCGCCGAAACGTAGATCGCCTAACCGATCTGCTCCAATCATCGCTGTGATGTGAGGACCACCGCACTCTTTGCTTATGTCTGCCAAAACATCTAATGAGCTTTGATCATTGGTGTGGGTTGCGTCGGTAATAGCGACCACACCCATCTCCCGCCACTCTGCAAAAACCTTGACGGCGATCCGTTTCAGCTCTCCGATTTCCAACTTCGGCACTCGACTGAGCGCATCTTGTCGCTCAACGAGTATTCCGTCCGGGGAGCCCTTAATTTTCAAAAGTTCCGCTGCTGCACTATTGACGACAGCGACGTGCCCTGAACGATCATGAATCACTGCAGGGGTCCCTAAGGTCACTTGATCGAGGTCGGATCTGGTGGGGTGACGCTTCTCTTTTAAGAAGGTTGGTTCATAACCCCACCCACGCATCCAGCCGTTGTTCCCCGCTGAGCGAGGTTCAAGGAGTTGAAGCAGCTCATCGATAGAGGTCGCGTTCGACAAGTCAATTGAACAGTGGCTTGCCAGGGTGGAAAGGAGGTGAAGATGGTCATCTCGCCAGCCTGGCTGGAGAATCTCATCTGATCCGAGTTCGATAATCTCGTCCACCTCGTCAACGCTGGACTCGATTTCACAGACAGTTCCGTCGCGTACCAATAAATTTGTCGCCACCGACCGGTTCTTATCGAAGGTGTGGACCTTTCCTCTCACGAGGAGCGAGGCCATCGGCTTTAGATACCTAGTTCTTCGAGCAAAGGAATCAGGTCTCTCCTCAGAAGTTTGCCTGTGGAGGTGCGAGGCAGCTCTTCCATCAAGTGCACCGCTTCCGGTCTCTTGAAGGGGGCAAGTTTTTCTTTAGCGAATGCGACCAGTTCCTCGGCAGTCACTCCGCTCCCCTCTCGGATCACAGCTGCGGCCACAACACGCTCGCCCCATTCCTCAGAAGCTACGCCTACAACTGCGCATTCGAGAACAGCACTATTTTCATAGAGAATTGCTTCAACTTCGTCGGGAGACACGTTCTCGCCACCTCGAATGATCATGTCTCCAGTGCGCCCACCTAGAAACAGGTAGTCATCTTCGTCGAGGTATCCGAGGTCTCCGGTGTGCACCCATCCTTCGTCGTCCACCGTGACACGCGTTTTCTCTTCATTGCCCCAATATCCGTCCATCGCCCGGAAAGTTCGGAGCTGCACTTCTCCGAGAGTTCCAGCCTCGACTGGGTTCCCGTCTTCGTCGACGACTCTTACTTCGACGTCATCGAGCACCTGGCCGACCGAAGAAAGACGCTTCAGCGTCAACGCTTGTTCTTCTTCTGTCCCCTCAACCCGGTGATCGTCGGGATCAAGCACAGCAACAGTCGAAGTGGTTTCTGTTTGGCCATAAGCACCAGCGAATGAGACGTTGGATGGGAATTCGCCGATCGCCCTGCGGATCACAGAAGGCGGCATTGGTGCCGCTCCATATGTGATCGCTTCCATACCGCTGAACGCTTCAGGTGTGAAGTTCTCTGCTTCCATTACCCGACCCAACATCGTGGGAACAAGAAATGCGTGCGTCACTGCATGTTTTTGGACGGTGTCGATCCACGCTGAAGCTTCGAACTGAGGCAACAATACGACCACACGACCGCTGTATAGAGCGTTCAACATCGAGGTGACACCGGCTATGTGATACAGCGGCGCGGCAAGAGCCATTCTGCCCATGTCTTCACCTGTAGCAGCGTCATTGGTTCCCATGACGTAACCGGTGAGAGCACCATTGGTCAGTTTCACGCCTTTGGGTAAAGAGGTCGTGCCACTCGTGTACAGCAAGGCACAGAGCCCATCAGGGTCAACGTCTTCTGGCACCGGTAGTTCAAATGCTTCGTCTCGAGCTGCGGCATATGAGTCGTCCTCATCGAGCATGAAAACGTGCTCGACACTGTCCGGGCGATTGTCGTCTACCAAATCTCGGTAACGCGTTTCTGTGAAGAGAACCTTCACCCCACTATCTGCCATGAGGTGTGCTGCCTCTTCAGCACCTGCACGGAAGTTCATCGGCACGACCGTCGCTCCAACGAATGCAGCGCCAAAGATCGCCTCAACCCACTCGACGCTATTAGTAGCGAATACGCCGATCCGGTCGCCGACCTCAACTCCAAGCGTTGTCAACAGCCCCGCCGTCTTACTTACATTTTCGAGAAGTTCGCCGTACGTGACTTCACGCGCGGGTCCCCCTTCGCCCTCAGTTGAGGTGTCAATCAGAATTATCTGCTCGCCAGCTATCGACGCCGGCATGAAAAGCAACATTCCCAGGTTCACGGTATCCCCCTGTTGTCCTCCGGAATGATCGCGGATGAAAGCACCCGCGCGCCACACCAGAACGAAGTTTCCTTTAAGTCGGCTTCTGAATTTAGGCCCAGAAGCCAGTTATCCTGCCTTTATGGCAAAGAACATTGAATTTTGGGTTGACCCTATATGACCCTGGTGTTGGGTGACGGCCCGTTGGGTCGTCGACGAAGTCGCTGCAGAACGCGACCTTTCAATCACATGGCAGCCCATCAGCCTTCTCTTCAAAAATGAACCCGCCGAAGGCACCCCGTACTACGAATCCACCTCTCTGACACACAAAATGTTGAGAGTTATGGAAGCGGTAAGAGCCGCTGAAGATGAAAGCAAAGTCTTCGACTTGTATTGGGAATTCGGCACTCGCATACATCATGACGGCGACAGAACTTTCGATCTAGCAGAAGCATTGGTGACTGCCGGCGTTTCCGGGGAGTATTCATCTGCTGCAGATGACGAAAAATGGGATGACGTCATCAGAGAAAAAATGGATGATGGTTTATCTCTGGTAGGTGATGATGTTGGAACGCCGATCATTGCCTGGAACAGAAGTGATGGCGATCGTGTCGCATTATTCGGACCCGTCATCACCCGTGTTCCACAAAAAGAGGACGCCCTGAAACTGTGGGACGCTATGGCAATGCTTGGCGATATCGACGGATTTTGGGAATTGAAGAAAACCCGTACGGAGCGACCTGAGTTTGGTGAGCGTCCGACGTGAGCCCGGAAGTATTCAGTGATCTGAAGGTTATTGACACAGATAGCCACTGGTCCGAACCTTATGACCTTTGGACCAGCAGAGCTCCAGCCAAGTGGCGGGAACGTGTCCCGCAGATGGTTGAGCGAAGCGGTAAAAGACGTTGGTGGTTCGATGGGGACATTCCGATCGGTCTCCCGATTGCTTCTTCGGTTATCGACCCTGACGGGGAGAAGATCACCGGGACCGCTTTCTTCGATATGGACAACGAGGTGGTGCACCGAGCAAGTTTCGATCCAGAAGCTCGAGTCGCGATGCTTGACCATCTGGGAATTCACGCTCAAATCATGTATCCGAATGTCGCGGGTTTCGGAAACCAAAACTTCCTCAAGTCACCTGATGAGGCGTTGCGACTATTAAGCGTAGAAATCTATAACGACGCACTCGCCGAGTTTCAAACAGACACAGGCCAACGAGTTTTTGGGATGGCTCTGTTGCCTTGGTGGAACCTTGACGCAGCGGTGCGAGAGATAGAACGAGCTCACGCGAACGGACTCAGGGGAATAGTGACGTGCACCAACCCCGAAGAAGCCGGGCTTCCCGACATGGGGACGCAGCACTGGGATCCCATCTGGCAAACATGTTCAGATCTGCACATGCCAGTGAACTTTCACATTGGTTCTTCGAAAGGCAACATGGATTTCTTTGGGAGAGCTCCATGGCCCTCGTTCGGAGAGGAGCGGAAGCTTGCTGTCGGTTCGGCGAATTTGTTTATGGGGAACGCTCGCACAGTTGGCAACCTCATCTATTCGGGTATTCCGGAACGTTTCCCAGACCTCAAGTTCGTTTCTGTTGAAAGCGGAGTCGGTTGGCTCCCATTTTTCCTCGAAATGCTGGACCATCAACTCACCGAAACGGCACCCAATGAGTTGGCGGATTTGTCGCTGTTGCCGTCGGAGTATTTCCGACGCCAATTTTTTGGTTGTTTCTGGTTTGAGAGATCAACAATTAAACCAACAGTCGATTTCCTGGGTAATAGCTGTCTTATGTTTGAAACCGATTTTCCCCACCCGACCTGCCTATATCCGAGAGACGACCAAAGTTTGATGGATGCCTTGGAGGGTCTTACCTCGGTCGATATTCGAAGGATTCTTCAAGACAACGCCGCTGAGCTCTATCGAATAGATATCTGAAAGTAAGGGGTTCGGGCTGCGGTTAGCGGTGAGTGACTTGTTTGAGGTTGTCGATATGAGCTCCAAGTTCAGATGCTGCGCGCATCATTCCAAGTCTCCAAGAAATCGCTCCCTGGAAGGGATTGGTCACCCAAATATCGATCGCTCCAGAATTTGACGTTTCTTCTGTGAAACGCAGGCTGCGGGTTCGACCTTTGAAACGCATGGTCACCCCTACCGAGCCGTCTTTCATCGTCACGGGCTCGTCCATTCCTAGACCGGCGTTTCGGCCTTCGATCACGGCAGTGCGGGCTTGTTGTCTGAGAATGGCGGTATTCATGACGCAGGGGACATTAACCGCCAAAAGGGCTTTGCCTTTTCATTTCCCAAGATTTTCCGTTTTAGTTTGAGTTCTCAAGGCCGCTAGTACCGCGTTGTGGATTGTGGCGCGGAGGTTACAAGTTGTGTCCTCTATTAACAGACACGATCTTCTCTAACCGTGGTACGAAACGAGAACCGATACGCCCTTTTGTTCAGGGTCCGTCGTTCTTTCCCACCCGAGTTCTAGGTTGTCGGAGTGCTCCGGGGCGTTTTAAGACTGACTGCGTCATGTGTGTTGGCGCTGGTTGTTACGGGGTGGGGTTCGTCTGCTGGGGCGTGGGATACGACTGCTGGTAGTGACACGAATTATGGGTCGATCACGTTCGGCGGCACCGCCGCCGTCACCGGCTATGGGCTGGCGGTGGATGGTTCCGGCAACGTGTACACCACCGGCATGTTCACAGGCACAGCTGATCTCGGGGCGGGCGATGTCACGTCCGCCGGCAACTACGACGTGTTTGTCACCAAACGCAACGCTGCCGGCGCCCATCAATGGACCACCACCTTTGGCGGCACCGGCCAAGACTATGGCCGCGAGGTGGCGGTGGATGGTTCCGGCAACGTCTATGTCACCGGCCACTTCAACAACACAGTTGATTTCGGGGCGGGGAACGTCGGCTCCGCCGGCAGCTACGACGGGT
>ENA-UPTF01001241-UPTF01001241.1-marine-metagenome-genome-assembly--contig:-NODE-1241-length-16427-cov-2.828318_pt1 | contig 16427 bp, 13 predicted proteins | sample MGYA00238166_ERZ767019 | MGnify/ENA primary metagenome ERZ767019 (study PRJEB28930, sample SAMN06266391) | marine metagenome | isolation source: Sea water from 250 m depth | place: Atlantic Ocean...
TATTCGTTCGAGTTTTTTCCAGACCTCGATGGCTGCTTGAAATTTTCCCATCGCGACGTGTGTCGTGCCGAGATTAAGGTAGGCTTGCGTTAGCGAAGGATTCGCCGACAGGGCGTTGTTGAAGTGCTCCACCGCATCGCCGTAGTTACTTTGGCGATAGCGAAGAACCCCGAGATTAAAGTGTGCGTGGCCGTAGTTGGGATCTAATTCGATAGCTCTGATCAGGCTTTTTTCAGCACGGTCTAGTTGAGCGTCTGACATTAGAGCAAGGCTTTGATTGCTCAGGATTTCGATGTCATCGGGGTTAAGCGCTAACCCATCCTCAAAAAACTCGAGCGCTTCGACATACTTTCCTTGTCGTGCCAGTACGTTTCCTAGATTGCCGTAATCAAATGCTAAGCCGGAACGGCGCGCCAGCACTTCTCGAAAGGCGGCTTCGGCGCTTTGATAATCGCCCAACTGCGTCATACGTTTTCCGCGAGCTAAAAACGCATCCGCGGTTTCACCGAGGCTCCGCATTGCTTCAACGATAGGCGCGTGCAGAATTCCTGCGTGCGGATATGTTCTCGCTAACAACTCAGCTGTCTTTGCCGCATCGTCAGCGCCGAGACCCATCTGCACTTGGGCGAGGAGTGTGTAGATTTCTCGATTATTGGGATCGATTTGGCTCGCTTTTTGCAGGTCTCTTTCCGCAGCTATCAAATCGTTGTTGACGTAGGCGATTCGGGCCAAACCGATGAGTCCGAAACCTTGATTGTCGTCGATTTGTATAGCGACCTTGTAAAGATCTTGTGCCTTCCTGTATTGACCGTTTCGGAAAATCGAGTCGGCGTACGCGATGACTAGAGCGTAGTCATTTGGGTTTAACTCAAATGCTTTGGTGAAATGGGCTATTGCCTGATTCCCGCTCGAATTTCGTAGCGCTGTGGCAATGAGATAGGGCCAGCGATAATCAGAAGGGTCCCGTTTCGCAGCCTGTCGATAGCAGTCGATGGCGGGTTGAATTAATCCATGAGCGTGGGACACCATTCCAAGTTGTCCCCAGGCTTTTGCCGAATAGGGCTCTTTTCCTAGATCGGCTCGGGTCGCATGGATGAGCTGCGCCACGGCGGCTTCCATGTGGTCAGTTGGGATTTCAGGTATTTCAGCACCCTGGATCTCAAGTTGTAGAGATAACACGAAAACAACGAAGCCAAATCGGCGAACTGGAGTGGACCATGCGCTCACTTTGCCGCCTCAATGAATACACCTTTACCCTTTAATAGGACAGCCATTTGATTGCGCGTTAATGGTGGGAATCGTTCGGTGTCGCCACGGGGCCATGTGACGATGATTTCATCGGTGGCAATTGCGCTACCCATGCCAAAGTGGGCGACGGCATCATGACTTGATAGATAACTGTCGGAGTGGATGACGGGTCGAACCTGCCATGTGTCTCCGATTCTGATACGGACGCGCGCGCCGATTGCATCACGCTTTAGAGCAGGGTCGAAGGCGCGGAGCTTCAGCCAGCCGCCTTTGTCTTCTATTGTGTTTCGATACAGTCGCGTGGGCCCGTTCGAGTTCATCACTACGATATCGAGATCACCATCTGCGTCGATATCACCGGTTAGTAATCCACGACTGACGTGTAGATCAGTGCAAAACGGACTGGGCACAACGCACCCATCAGCGAACTTCCCATTGCCCATATTGATCATGAGTCGATTCGACTCGGCATAGTCACGATGGAATTGCTCCAGAATCCCTGTGCCAGAGTAGGGAATGCCTCCTGGCTTTTTACGCACTCGGCCGTTACCAATCGCGACGTCGAGTGCGCCGTCTTGATTCGCATCAAACACAGAAACCCCAAAACCGGTCTCTGGAATACTGGGTCCGCCAAGGCCAGATTGGATTGTTGCGTCGGTAAAAGTACCGTCGCGTGCTCGTAAGTAGAGTGTATGGGTCTCCTGGTCCAGGTGGGTCAGCAACAGGTCCAATTGTTGATCGGCATCGACGTCGCCAAGCGCGATGCCCATGCCGGCTTCGGTATCACCGAAAAGATTCACCGCTGTACCGTAGGCAACTGCACGCTCGTTAAACGTTCGGTCCCCGTTGTTTATCCAAAGATGATTACGCTCGCCATCATTCGCCACGAAGAAGTCGTCTTGGTGATCTCCGTTGAAATCAAAGCAGACAACGCCGAGCGCGTTATTGTTTCTTAGAGAGATTCCTGATTGTCTTCCGATCAGCGTAAACGAGCCGTCGCCGTTGTTATGGTAGAGCTGGTCCGCTTGACCACGATAGGCGTTTGGTGCGCAGTAATCGATCTCTCCAGATGCGTCGGCGCAGGCCTGAGCCGGCTCTTGAGTCACGTAGGTCGCAACGTAAAGATCTAGGAAGCCATCGTCATCAATATCGCAAAAGGTGGCTGAACTCGACCAACGGCGTCCTTGGATTCCTGCGCTTTTCGAGACATCGGAAAAAGTCCCGTCGGCGTTATTTGAATAGAGTCGATCGTCATCGACGTTGGAAACGTAGATGTCGAGATCTCCATCGTTATCGAAGTCACCCAACGCACTCCCCATTCCAGAGCCCTTATCATCAAGCCCGACGGTTTGACTGACGTCTTGATACGAACCATCGGTGTTTCGTTGGAAGAGTTTGTTTGCTGAACCTTCCTGGTTGGCCTCTCGATAGCCACCGTTGACAAGATAAATATCGAGATCACCATCGTTGTCGAAGTCAAAAAGGGCCCCACCAGAGCCCATAATTTCCGGTAACAGATACTGGCCTTCAACGCCGGAGGTGTGTTCGAAATTCAGCCCCGTCTCAAAGGAGATGTCTTCGAAGCGGTTAGCCCCGAGATGGTGTTCCACTTTCTGGCAAGCGTTGAGAAATGACGAAAGGCAAATGAGTAAGAAGAAAGCTTTGATGAGCATGTTACGTGACCAAAGATCCTGTACCTATCGGTGTTGATGTAATGCCACGATAGGATTTTAATCAAAGATCACTAATAAAAAGTTATATAAACCAATAAGATATGATGTATTTCCAGAAACTAAGTAAATTTTAGGCTGAATAGACCGTAAGGAATCACCTCGCGACGAGTGAATCCACCTCAAAATCTTCAATGGTTATGCCACAACGTGAAGCAATCTCCTCATACATAGAGGACCACTTAGCATCAGCGACTTGCCAGGCGAATGCTTTCTCCATGGCTTCTTGTGATTCATGTAAATCGACGGCGCCGATCCTCCCGTCACTCCATACGCCGGGTGAAGACGAGTACAGAATGGGGCTGTTCTTTCTTTCGTAGGCAATTGTTTCTTTGATTAGAGTGATTGCTTCGTCGATTGCTTCGCTTGGGCATTCGCCTCGGTAGGTCACGATGACCTGGCCGGGTGTTGCGACGGGCTGAAGATCATCGTGGTGTGCGGCCATGGTGGTACCCGATAGGATCGTTGCGAAAGTGGCTAGCAGGCACCCTAAACTTTTGAGTCGATTCATTGTCACTGTCCTCCCAAATCGAACGCTAAGAGCATCACATCGTTTGTTAGATGGCAACCGTTGGCGCGGCCTTGCTCCAGTGCGAATAGAGTTGTTCATGGAGCGTATTGGCGCATCCAAGGATACGTTGACAGAACCCTTTGCGTAAGCTGATCGGAATCCATTTGTTAGCGGTAGGACTTTGACTACCCGTGGGTTCAACGGTGGATCATACTGCTTCAACACAAATGCCCGCGGCGGAACGACGGGCTTCAAAAATGATAAGGAAAACCATGGAAATCCACGGCTACTGCGATGAGCGCTTTGGAGCATTACGGGAGGAATTCGAACGCAATTTCACCGAGCGGGGCGACGTCGGTGCAAGCTTCGCGGCGACCGTCGAGGGCGAGATGATCGTCGATCTATGGGGCGGTTACCGCAATGAATCTCGATCGTTGCCGTGGGAAGCAAACAGTATCGTCAATGTGTTTTCTACGACCAAGACGATGACGGCGCTTTGCGCGTTGATGTTGATCGACAGCGGCGAACTCGAAATCGAAGAGAAAGTCTCCAACTATTGGCCCGAGTACGCGCAGAACGGCAAGGAAAATACCTTGGTGCGCCATTTCATGGGTCACACCGCGGGATTGCCTGGATTCGGTGAACAGTTGACCCTCGATCAGTATTACGACTGGGACTCTGTTATTCAGGTCCTTGGACGTCAAGAACCTTGGTACGAGCCAGGAACCATTTGTGCGTACCATGCGGTCACTCAGGGGTATTTGGTGGGCGAGCTCGTTCGGCGTATTTCCGGATTGTCGTTAGGCTCTTTTTTTCGTGAGAATGTCGCCAAACGCGTGGAGGCGGACTTCCACATTGGTCTAGATCCTGTCGAATTCGATCGAACCGCGGAAATACTTGAGGGTGGACCGATGGAGATGCCAGAGGGCATGGAAATCCCCGATTTCTATCAGGGGCGCATCGACGGGACGCCAGAACTTTCTCAAGAGGTGTGGAATTCCGATGGTTGGCGGCAGGCGGAAAGCCCGGCCGTCAACGGACACGGAAACGCTCGAGGCGTAGTCCGGGCCCAAACGGCCGTGGCCAACGGTGGCTCAGCTTTCGGCGTTAAGTTGTTGTCGCAAAAGACCATTGACCGAATTTTCAACGATCAGGGCGAAATCGCCGGTGTGGGTGCGCCTCATGGTATAGGTTATGGTCTCGGTATTGGCATTGGTGGCCCCGAGGCATGGGGTGCGCCTGAAGGCACTAAGGGTTGTTTTTGGGGTGGTGCGGGAGGCTCCTCCATAACCTTGGATCATTCGCATCGGGCATGTTTTTCTTACGTGATGAATCAGATGAGCAACGATTTGCTCGGTGATGTGCGTGCCCGCAGTTTGGGTATTGGTTTCTACAAAGGATTGAAAGAAGTCTAATCGGTCCGACGTTCGATAGCAGAGAACTGATAAGTTGGTTGCTCCCGAGCACGGCACAACACGAAATCAATGGTGCCCTAGCAGCACGTGAGGTGATGCTATGGCTCTCGAATAATTATTAAAAGTGGAGGGGGCGGGTATACGCTGACCGACGACTGCCTGGTGGCCCCCTAGGGAGACCACCACTTGGACTGTTTTTTACGCGTAGACGTTGTCTCCAACCCCAATCATCCGCGTGTTGCCTTCCCGGGATTGGGGCGTATTTGAGCCATCCCGGTCGGTCGGATAGGGATGCCAACACGCGAGTAGATCACCGAGTTCCGGATATTTTTCCAGCCACTTGGCGTTGTCGCCTTGGGCCAGAGCGGTTGGCCAGTCGTGTATGGTTTGCAGGTAGCTACGTCCGTAAATGAATGGCAGGGTGATGCGCATGCCGTCGGCGCTTCGTGGCCTTGAGCCGTGCCATAGACTTCCGTGCCAGATGGCGAGTGAACCTGCCTTGCCGGTTAACGGTACCGCCTGAACCGGCGCGTCCTCGACCCACCACTCTCTTTCGTAATCCCTCGGCATCCTGCCGTACCGATGGCTTCCGGGTACCAATACGGTGGGTCCATCTTCCGGGCCGTTGTAGTCGGTCAGAAGCCAGGAGATGTTCACGAGTTGAGCCCATTCCGGCAACGGCGAAGGGACACCATGGGTATCGGTATGCAGGCGCATGAACCCTTCGTCATTTCTCGCTTTGGTACCCGTTCGACTCGGTGTGCCCGTCGTCTTGATAATGGCGGGGGTGCCTTGCAACACAACGTTGCGTCCGCACATGAACTTGGCGATGCAATTCGCTGTCGGGTTGAGCGCGGCTTGTATGAAAGACTCGTCTTCGAAGAGCCAACACCAGGCTTTCGGGCCGCCCCAGGGCTCGGAATGCGTTCTCCAATCGTCTGGAACCTCGAGGTCATGGCGTTCGGCGATAACACGCAGTATGGCGCTACGCAATTGCTCGATTAGTTCTGGTTCAGCAACCTTCTCCGGCGGAACGATGGTGACGCCGTACGTGTGGAGCTCCAACAGATGCTGTTCGATGTCGAGTTTTTCGGCTTCAAGCCGAGTAGCGTCGGTGTCTGGTACGTTTTCAAGGGCCGCAATGTGCATGACTTTCCTCTAACTGCTTAAGCGTATTGATCTCGTCCAGCTTGGATCGTCGGATCGACTTGCGCTGGATTGGTGATTTCCTCTTGATACGGGTATATCCGCTCGTAACCCAACAATCTGGGTAAATCCGGCCACTTTTTGAGCTGCTCGGGCGATATTTCTTTTACACGCTCTATCGGGCGCATGAAGACTCTTTGCCAGACCGTAACCAGCGTAATTCGCATTCCGGGTTTGGTGCGACGTACTGACCCGTGCCACATCGACCCGTTCCAGACGGCTAACGAGCCAGCAGCTCCCTCTAAAGGGATGGGTTTGATGTGCTCGTTCTCTTCGAGATGCGCATTGGATTCGTTACCTCTCGGCATACGTCCTCGCTGACTACCCGGAACCAAAACGGTGGGTCCGTCTTCTCGGCTCAAATAATCCGTCAATAGCCAGGACAGATTGCCGTATGTCGCAAAGCTCGGCCACGGCGGCGGGACTCCATGGCTATCGCTGTGCAAGGGCAAGTCGAATTCTTGTGCTTGCGTCTTAAATATCACTGATGCTCCCGCCAAGAAACCACTTTGCCCCGTCAGGAATTGGCCGATAGTTTGATACACAGGATTGTGCATAGCTTCGAGAAAGACGTCGTCTTCGAGCAACCAGCCCCATGATTGATGCGCCTCGATCTTGCCATCGTAGGTCGACCAGTCGTCGATTTTATGTTGCGTCCTTCGTTCGTAGACTCTGAGGATCGCGTCTCTGAGACGAGGCGTTAGGTCCTTGGAACCTAATTTCTCAGGTGGCACAACGGTGAAACCATACATGGCGAGATCGAGCAGGTTCGTTTCTATGTCGAACTTGCGAGCGCGTTGCATGATGGTATCAAGCTCTGGGTTGGTGCCCAGATCAGGTAGGTCCATCCACCTTCTCCCTCAAAAACGGTTGGTCTCGGATCAGCATACAACAGAAACGCTGATTTTAGGATTGCGGCCCAGTCGGCAAAGTGCTCTCGGCGTTTTTACCATGCCACGCTACACCGATCCGGTTGGCTAGCTGGCTCGTAGGTGAGAGCTTTCTTGGGTTGACGTTTATGGCTTGCCAAAAAGCGCTAAGGTGGCTTAAGACGAGACGATCTCGGTAGCTGGATACTTCGACTACCAGGATAGCGATCCTTAAGGGACCGCCATCCTATTCCCTAAATCACTGTTGTTGGTATTGGTAATAGTTCGCTAAAGGAATCATGAGGTGGGCGTACTTAGAACCCGGGAACATGACATACGGCGCGCCCGACCTAAAGTCTGTGGTGTGATTGGCGATCGTATTTGGATCCTTGGGCATGAGCATTAAGTGTGGTCCCGACTCGATCCATTGACTGGGATCCTTGGCATCTTTCTTATTCATCACCATGGGCGTCGTGTTGTCCTCGCCGACGTCCCCGTGGAGCATCCACATAAAGCCGTCGTGGTCTAATTCGGGAGACGTTCCGCCGCCATACGCTTGCATCCACTTCATCGATTGCGCGTCCGCACAAACGGGCATGGCATGGTGTGCGTTGTCCCACCCCGAAGCCGGCATAGGCCTGGGATTGCCGGCCATGCATGTCCAGCCGTTATCGCCTTGACGCAACACAGCGTTGGAGGGTGACATGATGGTCGCTCGTTTGCCGATAAAGTCGGGCGCAGCGGTCGAATACGCCGAAATTTGCCATTCCGCGGACGAATGGGGCGGGCTGTGTGCATCCGATATCCCGGATTGGGCAACTAAAACCGAAAATATTCCTAGCAGTGTCTTTTTCATGTAAGTCTCTTCTCGCGATGAATTCTGTGGGAACAGTTGAGACCAGAACCTACTGAAGTCTCTTTGTCGTTGCAACGCGCAAAAGGCTTCTGATCACTGGGCGTGAAACAAGTTCGTTGCCAATGCTGTGGCTTCGTTTGGTTAGTGATTGAACCATCACCCTAAGCACCAAGAATCGATAAAGATTTCGACCCAGGGGTTTCTTCTGCCATTCCGTCAGACGTTAGGCATCTGATCTCGCGCACGTTTCTCTAAAGTTCTGGCGACATTCAACAGGCTCTCCGGACTGCAATCAGTTGCTAGCGCTGACGCCTCTGCCCTGGCTAGCATTTCAGGCAAACGACTTTGGATGCAACTGCAAACCCATGCCAAAGGATCGCCGACGGCGGCCGGATCAATGGGTACGGGGGGTTGATCGATGTACGAAAATCCATAGTGGTAGTGGGGGGCCTTGTCGAAACAGTCGAACCGTAGGATTTCCTCAAAGGAGCCCTCGACCGTGCCGAAAACGTGGACCGACGGTCCTTCTTCAACGCCGACATGGCGATACTCGACCGCGAACGAGAGCTCGCCCGCCTCGATGAGGTCTAACTCCGCCGTATTGGCCGGCATACCTTGAAAGCCCCGTTGAGCGTTTGCCATCGGTTTCCCTCCCATTCGTTGTGTGTCTACTCAAGACGTGCACGCAGTTCTACCAGTTCTCTAAGCTGTTGCAAATGGCCGTTTACTTTCGTGTTAATCGAACAGGTACGCCTTGGCATGAGCCTTTGGCAGAAAATCCAAACGATCCGATATCAACGATCTTGTCGGCCAGGCCATACTGTTCCTCCCGTAATCGATGATACGTGTCGTGAGCGTCTATATCGGAAACGGCGATATAGCTTCTTTTCGTGCCGTCTCGAATACGTGTGATTTCTGACGAGCTAGCCAATCGGGTTAACCAAAAAGCCTTGCCATCGCCGTGTTCAATCCACGACTGGTGATCAAGGTCGACAATCCAGACCCGTACGCGTGTCACGCTGCCATCGGGTTCTGCTCGTCATACGATCGCCACTTCGCCCCCGAACTCAGAGGCGGCAAGCATGATGCCTAGGTAGAGGAGGGAGTTCCTAGACTTAAAGCGAGAATGCGACGCATGTTGCCTTCATGGCAAAAGATTCAATCACCGCCGCCTCCCACCACGAGAGCATCATCGGCCGTATTCCCGGATTGTGCTCGGCGAGCCTCGAGTACGCTCATGATTTCACCGTGACGTTTTTCGTTTAGGTCATAAAGCCCCATGAAGATGATGCCGGCGAAACACAGGATCCAGTACAAAGGACCTGTCATGAACAGCAGACCGTTCAGCACCTCGGGCGTGAGGGTTTCGACCGAGGCGTTCTCGGGGAAGCCGATGTACTCAAGGCCGAAACCGGCCAACAGACCGCCGAGCCCAGAGGTGGCTTTAATACCAAACGTTCGAATAGAAAAGACGACGCCTTCGGCCCGGCGGCCGGTCCGATATTCGAGTTCGTCGGCGACGTCGACGAGTTGCGAGTCGACCACAATGGGGATTACAGGAAGCAGGAGGTAGCCAACAAATATCGCGCCAAACAAGCTCGGTACCAACCAGATCGAATCGTTATCAGGGAACCAGCCGATCATCCGCAGCACGTGCGGCAGACCGATGATGAAGGCGACGAAAATACAGGCATAAATGGCGGTGCGCTTTTTATCTAACTTGCGGGTGAGCCATGCGGCGAGAGGGACTCCGATTAGGATGCCCGGGACCATCGTGAAACCACGGTAGCTCAGGATTTCCGTGGATAGCTCGTAAGCGTAGATATAGGTGTAGGTGCTTACAATGGCGAGTACGCCACCCGAAGACATGATCACCAGCCAGCCGGCACAGACGGACAGATAGGATCGACTTTTTAACAGCGCCCCGAGATCCGTTAAGTATTCTTTGACGTCAATCTTCTGGCGGTTGTCGACTTGGTGTAGGTTGGGGATCTGGTCGCGGGTTCCAAATACGCAGATGACCACCGTGATAAACACCCACGCAGCGCCGCTGTACGCCAGCAACGGATAACGATCAGGATTCAGAAAACCGTTCTCGTAGCCGAGGGTGGAGGGGAAAATGACGAACGGGATAAACCATCCAAGAATGGTACCGGCGAGGAGGCCCGTGACCATATTGAACCCGAAAATAGAGGTGCGTTCATGGTAGTCATCGGTCAGTTCGGCCCCAAGGGCGGCATGTGGAACGCTGTAGAATGTTTTGCCCAGTCTCATCAAGGCCAAGGTGCCGAGAAACCACCAGAAATACATCGTTTCCGTGAGCCCGGACGGCGGGTTGTACATCAGATAGAACGACACGGTGAGCGGTAGCGCCGAGAACAGCATGAAAGGATGTCGCCGTCCCCAGCGGGAATGAAAGTTGTCAGACCATGCCCCCACCAATGGGTCAGAAACAGCGTCGATGATGCTGGTGACGAGGAATACAACGCCGCATAGCGCTGCACTCACGCCGAGGATCTGGTTGTAAAACACCATCGTGACGATGCTTGCGGCACCAAGCATGGCCTCTTCCAGGGCCCCACTGGAGAACATGAGTTTGGTCTTAACCGAAATAATGCCGCGTTGTTGTCCTTCCTTGGCCACTGCTGCTCCGTTAACTAACTCGCGGTGATCGCGTGACCCTACTACATAGGTGTATCCGTAGATACGCCGGGATGCTAGACCCCTTTGACAAGGCCGAGTCAGAGCTCCTCGATACGTCCCAGATCACGGTCTATAGTTGTCACAACGTAACAACGTCAATGGATGACGAGCGATGATCAAACCACTAGAAAAAGAACGGCGGCCCATATCATCAACGTTTGAATCTGAGACCCGACAGCCGTTTGATCTTTCCGATGATCTTAAAGCGAGGGTCGATGCGTTGGGCTTGGCCGAGACGGTGCAGCATGCCAAGGAAGAGGGCTACGGATACATTTACGATGCCGCACCCATGGAGTTCATTGAGCATCTAAAGGAGGCTATCTACCGAAACGCCGAAGGATCCGAAGGGCCGAGGGGGTCCAACATGTTGTTGACCAAGGATCCGATCTTTGCCGAGGCCGTCCTGAATCCGAAGCTTCTCACCATCGTCGAGATCCTGTGTGGCAAAGGGGCCATGCTGTCGCAATTGTCGTCCACCATTATTCCGCAACACACGGGTGCGGCAAGAAAGGGCGGGCTGCACGCTGACCAGAACTGGACGCCGGCACCATTCCCAGTTCACAACCAGACGATTACGCTGTGCTGGGCTTGCGTCGACTACACCCCGGAAGGCGGATCAACCAGAGTTATTCCTGATTCGCACTTGCTTCGAAGGCATCCCACACCGGAAGAAGTTGCCGAAGAGGCCGGTGTCATCTCAACCGAATGTCCTGCGGGCACTATCGTGTTCTGGAACGGGTCCATATGGCACGGCGGTGGTACCCGGACCATTGAGGGTGAACGTGTTGTGCTGCACACCACCTTCAGCCGTATGGCGATGCGTCCGATAGAAAACTATGACTTTCTTGGCGAAGAATGGCTTGCAGATAAGCCTTACGAGATGCGCGTGCTGCTCGGAAGAGAGGACTTCCTTAATAAAGATGGCACGCGAGCGAATTTAGACAAGGTGACACAGACGATGAACTGGGCGAAAACCTGAACTCCCAGCGCTTCGCTGGCAGCCCATTTGGGGCGCTGCCAGCGGTGCTGGTTCCAGGACTTCGTTCAGCGACTAATATCTGTAGCCGAACTCGAGTCCGATCTGGCGAGGGTTGTGCCAGTAGGAGTTGGATCCCGAGATGTTGGTTAGGATCTCCTCGTTGGTGAGATTAAGACCGTACAGAGAGACCCGCCATTTGCCATCGCCACTGCGCGCGGTAGCCCGAGCGCCGAGCTTAGTGTAGCCAGGAAGCTCGGTAACGTTTGTTACATCGAGCCAGGCGTCGTCGACCCAGGCATGGTTCGCATGCAACGTTAAAGACCAACCGTCGGACATCGGTATCTCGTAGTCGAGCATGACCGTTGCACTCCAGGGCGGGGAAAAGATGAGCTCGTTGCCCTCTTCATTGTTCCGGTTGCCGCCGGTGGTCACCTCCGTATCGCTGTAGTCACCAGCTATCCGGAAACTCAACCGATCGGTCACGAACGCCGTAAAATCTACCTCGAATCCCGTGATTTCCGCGCCACCACTGTTGTGGTTGTAAATGCCGAGCGGATTGGAGATCAGCACATCTCGGTGGACTAAGATCATGTCCTGCCAGTCGGTGTAGTAGGCGGCTGCCGCCAGCTGTGCACGACCATCGAACAGCGGCGTCTTAACGCCAATCTCATAGCTCGAAATCTCGTCCCCATCGAAAAAGTACCGTGACGTTGCTTGGTCTCGCTCAAAATAGAGGTCCTCGGCAGAGGCGCCTGTCGCTTCGCGGGCCACGATCAGCTTTTCATACTGGGTCGCCACGAACTTCATGTGGCCGTTTATGTTGCCAGGACGAAAACCTACCGAGTAATTCAGGTAGGCGAGCAGGTCGTCGTTCGGCCGCCATGACAGCACGAACTTGGGCGCTACTGGGTTGTCCTCCGTGGTCGACTGGGTATTTTGGAAGAACTGCTCCATGTCGGAAAAGCGTATCCCTACCGTCGCTTCCCACTGGTCGTTGATGTCGTAGGTGACTTCACCGAATATTGCGGACTCCTCAAGCTCGTCGATGTGAGTGTTCGCGGGAACACTCAGTAGCGGTGCGAACAGGGCTGCAAAATCTTCCCGGCCCGGGTAGTACACGCCTTGCTGCTTGTTCCCGCTTTTGTCTTCGCTGTCCTTGTAAAAGAATCCCGCCGTCCAACGCAGTCGTTCACCCGCGGGGGAAACCAACCGGAACTCCTGCACGAAACGCTTGGTGTAAGAATCGATGAAGGCATCCATCCCCTTGAGATTCATTCCATCGGGCGTGGTCGCGTTGGGATCACCCAGATTAAAAAATCCGGTCCACCCGGCGGCGCCAAAAATGCCACCAGGGCAGTACGCGTGAGCCGTGGCGCCCTGACAGGCCGGATTGACGGCAGCACCGGTAGAACCGCCGTAATATAAATCGAGGCCTAGCGCACCTGAAGCGGTGGCCTCGACGATGGCGGTTGTTTCACGATCTACATAAGACGTCATGGATTCGAAGTTCGCCCAATCAAGATCCATCTCGACGATGAAGCTGTAGATGGCCGTTTCATCCTGATTAAAGGGGTCCAGGCCTTCGATCCGGTTTGTGTTGGCCTTGAAGGGCTCATACGTGGCGTTATTGCCAAAGACGTTTTGGCTTTGGAAGTAGTAGCTTCCAGTCACGTTAGCCCGTTCTCCCTCGTACCTAAAGACGGCCCGCATACCATCTGACTCGAGTCCGTTGAAGTCGGGTTCGACGGGAGTCTCGTTGTCGATGAATCCAGCCGTCTCGGAGGTCCACGCGGTCAAACGTAATGCCGCGCTATCACCGACCGGAATATTGACCATGCCATCGATCCGCGTGGACTGGTCGTCGGAATGCCCCATCGACGCGATGCTTGCATTGACCGCCGCATCAAAGCCGGTGGGATCCGGTTGCTTATATAGAAAGCGGATGGTGCCACCTTGCGAGCCTTCGCCGAACAGCGTGCCCTGAGGGCCTTTGAGCACTTCGACACGCTCAACGTCAAAGGTGTTACCGCTAAGTTGGTTGTCTGGTCCAATGGACGACGTCACCGGCGTACCATCGAGGTACACACCCACGGTCGCGCCCGTGACGTAATAACCGGTCTGACCCGTCTGCGACGTGACGCCGCGGACAATGTAACGGTTTTCGCCTTGCGCGTCGCTCGACATGTTGAGTCCAGGGACGGAGTTGAAGACGTCGGCAATACTCTGCGCGCCGAGATCTTCCACCATGTCGTCCGTGACCGCGCTAATGGATTGTGGTGTGTCCATCAGGTTGGTTTCACGATAAGTCGCGGTAACGACGATTTCTTCGATGGTTCTGGATTCGTCGGGAGCGGCAGCAATGCTGGCTGCGAGTAACCCGACGACTGGCGCAAAGAAGGCTTTGATCAGTTTGGTCATGACTTGTTCCTTTAGTCCTACGGTGTCCACAGGAAATTAGCAGAGGAGTACTACACGGCGGCAGAATACCACTTCTTGGATTTTCATGAAAATCGTCTTCATTCTGGTCGTCGTGGTGGCCCGCATTGCATTAATGAGACGATCGGCGTCGAGTTCCAGAGCATACCGCTCCATTTTTTCTGGATTTCGTCTTTCTGTTCCGGCGTTTCGTTGCGTCGGAAGTAGGTTAGTGGGGCGATCATGAAGCCGGTCGAGTATAGTGAACCCCAATCGGGTGGCTATACGTCCTGTGTGATGTGCAGGTCATCGGACCTATCCCGGCCCTTACACAACGCCTGATCGACCGTAGAAATATGTATAAAAGGAATTTATGAACAATCTGGACGAATACAAAGATTCACCGGAATACCGAAAGGTTCAAGAACAAATCGAAACGCTTGGTCTTATCGACCATATAGAACACCTGGATGAATACGGGTACACGGTGATCCCGCCGGAACTCGTTGCTCCTGAGGAATTCCAAGACCGGTTGCGCGCCGCCGTGCTCAACGTTCACGAGCGCCGTAGCGGAGAGAAGATTGACCTTGCGGATATTGCGTCGACCGGCTTGTCACAAAAAGAACTACCTGGCATGGCCCATTGGGCAATCCTCGAAGAGGATCCGATCTTTCAGGACGCGGTGATGAATCCAACAGTTTTGGCTGTTGGGAAGTACCTATGTGGTGAGAGCGCGCTCTTAAGCGATATCAATTGTTTGCTAAAACAACGTCATGAAAAATTGACGCATCCTCTGCATACAGACCAGCACGGGACTCCGCCACCGCTACCGCCCTACGCACAGGTAGCGAATGTGACCTGGGCGCTGACGGAGTACACCAAGGACACCGGACCCGTTGCGATCGTACCCAAGAGCCATTTGAAGGGACGTTATCCGCTTCCGGAAGAAATGAATTTCCTGAAGGAGGGCGCGCCCGTCATGCCCATTCCTATTGAGGCCGCTGCCGGATCGCTGATCGTCTGGCGGGGAGACACCTGGCACGGCTCGTTCCCACGAGAAACGCCCGGCTTGAGGCTCAATCTAATCGTGATATTTACGCGCTGCTACATGAGACAAATTCGAGACTTCAAGAATGAGTTCCCTAGAGACATCTTGGAAGGCCAATCCGATGAGTTCGCACGTCTGCTCGGTATGAATGCCATGTACCCGTTCGAGAAGGGCAAGCCGCCGAAACCAGGCGACTCTGCCAATCAAGACATGATGGCGGCAGGCAGAAACCCCTGGGCCTAATAAACAGACGGCGGCAAATGGCGAAGTTGCTGGCGCGCGAGGGTCGGTAGCTCGAGCCACGGATTGGGACTGCACGAAGACGCTTACCGGGTTCAGCGATCGCTTCAGGGGTAGGCGCCGGGTATGGGAAGTTCGCAGTTATCACGGTCACATGAACCGTAATTAGGAGTACGAAGTGGCAGTAATCGACAAGGATGGGGTTCTCGCAGGAAAGGTTGTCATCGTGACCGGTGCGAGTCGCGGCATTGGCGAGGCGATCGCGCTCCGTTATGCCATGGAAGGGGCAAGGGTCGTGGTTTCGGCTCGGACGGTGGAAGATTCAGACCACTACCTTCCTGGCACCATTACGACAACGGCTAAAACAATTACGGACGCGGGGGGTGATGCCATCGCGGTCAAATGCGATCTTGCCGTTCCCGAAGACCGCGAACGACTGTTATCGGAAACCCGTGATCGGCTGGGGCCTGTGGATATTCTCGTGAATAATGCGGCCGTCACCTGGCTTGTCCCCGTCAGTGAGTTCACGGAAAAGCGTTTCCGCACGATGATGGACGTGCAAGTGTGGGCTCCCTTTGAGCTCGCCCAGGCCTGTTTGCCATCGATGATGGAACGAGGTGAGGGGTGGATATTGAATATTTCATCTCATGGCGCTATTCATCCCGACGTCACGGCTCGAAGGGGTGGCGGAGGCACGGTGTACGGGATGTGTAAAGCGGCACTCGAACGGTTTACCACGGGCCTGGCTCAGGAGGTCTACGATTCCGGGATTGGAGTCAATGTCATTTCCCCGGGATTCATTGCGACGCCCGGAGTCATTCATCACAAGCTCATCAACGACGACAACGAGGATACCCTCATACCGGTCGAGGACATGGCAGAAGCGTGCCTTAGGCTCTGTTATGGAGATCCGAAAACATTAACCGGACGAATTGATTACGCCGACGAGGTGATCGAAGAATTCTCGCTGAAACCGGCCGAACTGCTCTGATGTCCTTCAACGATTTCGAGGGATAGGTTTTGGCAGCCGTGTATAGTTGAATACATCTGGAGGGAGGGAACCTAAATGAGCGAACAAGCAGGAACGATCCGTGTCCCCGAGCCGGAGGCTCTGGCCGAGCACGTCAGACCTTTGATCGAGAGCGTCAAGAAGAGTAGGGGGATGCTCGGACCACACGATGTGGCAGATCATCTTGAAGCTCGGATC